>Ga0101941_1000530_pt1 | contig 60482 bp, 55 predicted proteins | sample DewCreD2012metaG_3_FD_75242 | JGI IMG/M metagenome (GOLD analysis project Ga0101941, IMG submission 75242) | Hot spring sediment bacterial and archeal communities from British Columbia, Canada, to study Microbial Dark Matter (Phase II) - Dewar... ... | reverse complement strand
CGTGTGCGAGGTGTTGGAGGGTGCGGTAGGGTTCGGGTCGTGTGGTGTTGAGGGGTGTGGTAGTGATGAGGTGTTGGAAGTGGTATACTGGGTGTGTGTTGTGGTGTTGCCCATCGGGTTGCCCTATCTCGTGATGTGTGATTTTGACCATAGTGAGGATAGGGATACCCGATGGGTGTTTTGTTTTTCAAGGGGTAGGGGTGCGGGAATGTTGGAAATGGCAGACTTCAGAGCGCGTCTATCAGACGCGCGTCTTGCTTCTGCACCTCTGAGGGGTGCGCGAGAACCCATCGGTCATCGCCCTCGCCTGCACGGCGAAACTGAACCTCGAGCGTGTTTTCCAGAATCCTGCGCATCTGGCTCCAGTCACGCGGCTTCAGGTGCAACAGCACAATCGCATTGTTGAGTTCAGGGTCGCACACCACGCGCTTGTCGCCGCTGGACATGCGCTGGGCGATGTCCTCGTAAGAGTAGTAGCCTACCGGGAACTCCACCGTCTGCCCGCTCGCGAACGCAAGCGTTGCGATTAAGCTCATCAGCGCGCAGTACCGCACGGGAACACCTCCAATCCGTTAGACGCTTTGCACGCTGTACGGGTTTCCCGACTTACAGGCGATGCGAGTCGCGATTGGTGGTGTATAATATGCTGGGTGGCGCGATGAAAACGATTGGGCGATTTTCGCCGTATCTGGTGATTCTGCTAGCTGTCATAGGACTGCTGGGGTGGGCGCGTACCGAGCAGCAGCGCGCCGAAGACGCAATGCACGAGACCTTCGACTTCCGCGAGCCAGTGTGGAACGACCGCTTGCCCACCGTGCGCAAGGAGACCCAACAGCAGCCGACCGACGAAGCCAAACTGCGCACGCTGGCAGACCGACTGACCCACCACTACCGCGAACTCGACACCCCGCTGCGCTTCAAGGTGATTCAGACCGACGACGGCGCGCTGGCGTTGCGGTTGAACGCGGCGGCGGCGCTGCCCCGTTGGTACACCGCACGCGCCGCACGACTGGGCTACGATGAAGCCAGCCGCGCGCTCGGACGCGAAGTGCCCGTGCATATCTACGAGACCTACATCGTCGGCAGCGCACGACTCATCGGCGTCTGCCGCGCACGCAACGGCACGGTGGAGGTCGCCCTGCGATAGGAGACGCCCCATGCGTGTGGCTTTCTTCGACTTAGAGCCGTGGCAGCCCGACTACCTGCTCGCGGGCTTGCAACGACTGGGCATCGCCGAGCGCGTGCAGGCGGACTTTTTCGAGGATCACCTCACGCCCGACACCGCCGCCCAATACGCCGACTACGACGCCATCGTCGTCTTCATCTGGACGAAGGTCAGCAGCGCCGTCATCGATGCGCTGCCCAACCTACGCCTGATCCTCACGATGTCCACAGGCTACGACCATATTGACCTGCAGGCGTGCCGCGCGCGCGGGATTACAGCGTGCAATGTGCCCCACTACGGCGAGAACACGGTGGCGGAACACACCTTCGCGCTGATTCTTTCGCTTTCGCGCAAGTTGCACGCGGCGTACTTTCAGGGCTTGCGCGGCGAGTATCAGATTCGCGCGCTACGCGGGTTCGACCTGTACGGCAAGACGCTGGGCGTCATCGGCGCGGGCAACATCGGGCTGCATGTGATTCGCATCGCGCGCGGGTTTGGCATGCGCGTACTGGCATACGACATGCGCCCGCACCCGCTGCTGGCGGAGGTGCTGGGCTTCACCTACACCGACTTGGACACGCTGCTTGCCGAATCGGACATCGTGTCGTTGCATGTGCCCGCCACGCCGCAGACTCACCACCTTGTCAATCGCGAAACGCTGTGCAAGATGAAGCGCGGCGCGCTGCTCATCAACACCGCGCGCGGCAGCGTGGTGGACACCGAAGCGCTGCTGTGGGCGCTGGAGGAGGGGATTCTGGCGGGCGCGGGGCTGGATGTAATCGAAGGCGAAGAGTATATCACGGAGGAAAGCGCGCTGCTGAAGATGCCCCTCGCCGAACAGACGCTCAAGCAGGTCGTGCAGGCGCACTTATTGCTGCGGCGCGACGATGTGGTGTTCACCCCGCATATCGCCTTCAATAGCCACGAGGCGGTGCAACGCATTCTGGACACCACGCTGGCGAACCTGAAGGCGTTTCTGGAGGGGCAGCCGCAGAATACGGTCGGCTAATCCACCTTGGGCAACTCGCTACGGTTTGCAGGACCGATGCGGTTCAGCGGCCAGAACACGAACAGCGCCTTGCCCACCACACGCTTAGCGTCCAGCAAGCCCCAGTGGTGTCCGTCGCTGCTGTTGTTGCGGTTGTCGCCCAGCATGAGGTACTTACCCTTCGGAATGGGCTGCGAGGGCGTGCGCAGCACCTTCTGGCGCTCCGCTTCGTCGAACACGGGCTTGCGCATGGTGTTCTCGCCGCCCTTCCAGATGTCGCCGAAGTCGTTGTATTCGTAGACCCAGCCGTCGATGATTTTCATCGAGTATTGCGGGACGCCGTTCAGGTACGGCTCGTTCAGCAACTTGCCGTTGAGGTACAGCCCTTCGCCCGCCCGCACCTCGATGATGTCGCCTGGCATGCCAATCAGCCGCTTCACGAAGTCGGTTTTGCCAGGCGTCTGCCACGGGTTCAGCGCCCAGTCGGGCGCGCGGAACACCACGATGTCGAACCGCCTCGGCTCGCTGAATCGATAACTGTATTTGCCTACCATCACCACATCGCCAACCTGCAGGGTGGGCACCATCGATTCGGAGGGGATGTAGAATGGCTGCGCGACATACGGGCGGATGATGAGGTAGACCAAGATGCCCGCGTAGATAATCGCGTCCAGCAGGTTGTTGACGAACCGCGCGGGGCGGTTCTGAATCGGCGCGACGAGGAGTCGGATCGCTGTGCAGACCGCCATCGCCAGCACAACGGTCACGATAGGCAGCCGCGCCAGCGTCTCGATCCAGGTCAGCGGTCCCGATGGGGGCGCGAACGGCTCCATTAGCGGCTCATGTCCTCTTTCAGGCGCGCCGCCTTGCCCGACAGGTTGCGCAGGTAATACAACTTCGCGCGGCGCACCTTACCCTTGCGCACGACCTCGATCTTTGAGACCATCGGCGAGTGAATCGGGAAGGTGCGCTCCACGCCGACGCCATACGAGACCTTGCGCACGGTAATCGTGTCAGCGATGCCGCGATGCTTGCGGGCAATCACGACGCCCTCGAAAATCTGGATACGCTCCTTGCCGCCCTCCACCACGCGCACATGCACGCGCACCGTGTCGCCGGGGCGAAACTCCGGCACATCCTGCTTCAGGTAGGGCTGCTCCACTTCCTGCAATACGGTGTGGTTCATCATAGCACCTCGCTTTTTGCGTCTCTACGCGCGCGATAGGATACCCCATGCGCGAATGCAAAGTATACCCCAACCAACGCCCGTGCAGGTATACTCCTGCTATGCGAGGTGAACGCATGCGACAGGACATCTGCTGGTGGTGCTTTCAAGGGCGCGTGGAACCGAAACGACTGATTGCCGAAGCGAAACGCATCGGCTACGAGGGCTTCGAACTTGTGCCTGAACCGCTGTGGGACGCCATCAAGGAAGCCGATATGCACATCGTCACGCACGGGGGACACGGTACGATTGAGAACGGCATGAACGACCCGCGCAACCACAGCCGTATCGAGGACGAACTGAAGGCGAACATCGACAAGGCGGTCAAGTACGAAATCCCCATCCTCATCTGCTTTTCGGGCAATCGGCGCGGTCGCCCCGACGAGGAGGGCATCGAGAACACCGTCGCCTGCCTCAAGCGCGTCGCGCCCTACGCTGAACAGAAGGGGATTACGCTCGCGCTGGAGATTCTCAACAGCAAGGTGGATCACCGCGACTACCAGTTTGACCGCATGCAGTGGGGCGTGCGCGTGGTGGAGTTGGTCAACTCGCCGCGCGTGAAGATTCTGTACGACATCTACCACGCGCAAATCATGGAGGGCGACATCATCCGCACAATTCGGGCGCACCACGACAAAATCGCCCACTACCACACGGCGGGCAACCCCGGACGCAACGAGATCGACGACACGCAGGAACTGAACTACCCCGCGATTATGCGCGCCATCAAGGAGACGGGCTACACGGGCTGGATTGGGCAGGAGTTCGTGCCCAAAGGCGACCCGCTGGCAGCCCTACGCGATGCCTTCGAGCGGTGCCAGCCGCGCGGGGGCTGATTGGAGTGCGTATAATTAGGCAGAGGTGAATCGCGTGAGCCTGCGTGGCGTGATCCGAGGGCGTACCATCGAGTTGGACGAGCCGCCGCCGCTGCCCGACGGCACACGAGTGGAGGTAGACATTAAGTCGCCCCCATGCCCTGACAACCCCTTTTGGGGACGCTGGCGCGCCAGTGAAGACCTGATTGCTGAGATCGAGCAAGCAATCATGATGGCGCGGGAAAACACCCCGTGGAGGCGCCCCGATGAGGAAAGCTCTGATTGACACCGACATCTGGCTGGAAATCGTGCGGGGCGTGAACCCGGCAGTGCGTGCGCACGCAAATGATTACTGGGCAACGCACGGCACATTTACTCTGTCCGTAATCACTGTGGCAGAGATAGTGCGCGGGCTGGTGCGACAGCAGCGGATGGATCTGCTGGAGCAGTGGCGCGCCGATGTGGAACAGCTAGAGATTCTACCGCTGGACTACGCATCGGGCGAGTTAGCTGGGGAACTGTACGCTCGGTTGGAATCTGCAGGCGTTCCGATAGGGCGCTTGGATCCACTCATAGCGGCGACGGCACTGCGGTATCAACTAGTGCTGGTGACGGGGAATGTGCGCCACTTCCAGCGAGTCGCGGAGTTAGGCTACCCGTTGGAGATAGTGAGCTGGCGTGAGGAAGGATAGGTAATTCAGAATGCAGTGTATGCAACCTTTCACGCCGTTGCCGTCTCTAACCACTATGGAACACTACCTACGGAGGCGACGATGACGATTATCCAAGAGAAAGACCGACAGGTATTAGCGCAGCGGCTTTCGGCGCTGCCCAACACGGTGAAGCTGGTCGTGTTCACCACCAACCAGCAGCCAGAGACCAGCGAGCTGGTCTCGCAACTGATGCAGGAACTGGTGAGCGTCAGTGGGGGTAAGCTAACGCTGGAGCAGCACGCGCTGGAGGCGGAGCCGACCGTCGCGCAGGAGTACGGCATCACGCACGCGCCCGCAATCGTGGTGCGCACGGACGACAAAGACTACGGCGTCCGCTACTTGGGCGTGCCCGCAGGCTTCGAGTTCGCCTCGCTGGTCGGGGCAATCGAGGATGTCGGCAAGGGCGATCCTGCGCTGTCGCCTGACAGCCGCCTGATGCTGGCGAACCTGCGCAACCCCGTGCATATCCGCGTGTTCGTGACCTACGGCTGCCCGTACTGCCCTGCGGCGGTACGCTTGGCGCACAAACTCGCGATGGCAAGCGACCTGATTACCGCCGAAGGCGTTAGCAGCGAGGAGTTCCCCGAACTGGCAAACGAGTACGGCGTGATGGCAGTGCCGAAGACGGTGGTCAACGACCGCCACAGCTTCGAGGGCGCGCTGCCTGAGCCTGCGTTCGTACAGCAGGTGCTGCGGGGGGCGTCCAGCAGCGGGCTAATCATCGTCCCGTAGCGCGTCGTCGGTGGGCACAAGGCGCGCGCCGTGCGTCTGCATCTCCTGCAGGGCGCGTGCGCTGTCATCGGGCTGCAGGTTCACCCCGCGAATCGCGTCGGTTAGCACGACGACTTCGTAGCCGTGCTTAAGCGCGTCCAGCACAGACGCCCGCACGCAGTAGTCGGTCGCCAGCCCGCCGACCAGCAGGCGGCGTATGCCGTGCGCGTGCAGCACTTCATGCAGCGTCCTGCCGTCGTCGGTGCGCCCTTCGAACGCCGAGTAGCCGTCGTCCTCCGTGCCCGTGCCTTTGGAGACGACCATCGCGCCGTCGGGCATGCGCAGGTCGGGATGGAACGCCGCGCCCGATGTGCCCTGCACGCAGTGGACGGGCCAGACACCGCCAAACTCTTTGAAGTGGCGCGTGTTGCGCGGGTGCCAATCGCGCGAGGCGACCACCAGCCCGCCACGCTGCGCAACCCACGCCGCCGCGCGGTTCAGCGGGGGGATCACCTGGTCGCCTTCGGGCACTGCCAGCGCGCCCCCAGCACAGAAATCGTTCTGCACATCCACAATCAGCAGCGCCGTCGGATGCATAACTGGAGTGTACCCTGTGTGTGGTACAATCCTGCTATGCCCGACTACGCCCAAGTCGCCCAGCAGGTGTACGCGCTGTACCAAGCCGTGCTGCGCGACGAGTCGCGTCCTGAACACGCTGCCGAACTACTGAACTACTACCCGCGCTTGGGTACGCTGGCGGGCTGCCGCGAATACACTCGCTTCGTGTACGACCTGTGTGCGCTGGCGCGGTTCGACCCGACGGGCAAGCGCGTGCTGGATGTCGGCTGCGGACTGGGGCTGCAGTTGGTGATTCTGCACTTTATGGGCGTCGCCGAGGGGCACGGCTTCGACCCCTACGCCGACCGACTGCAGGTGTTGCAGCGGATAATTGCGGAGCATCGGCTGACGAGCCTGCACGCGACGCAGGCAGGACTGGACGAAGCGGACTACCCGCAGGGCGCGTTCGATATGATTCTCTCCAACGAGGCGATTTCGCACTACCCCAGCGTGGAGCGGTTCCTGGAGCGGGCGGCACAGTGGCTGCGCACGGGCGGGGTACTCATCATCGCTGACGGCAACAACGGCGCGAACCCCGCCTTGGCGCACAAGACGCGCCAAATCTGGGAGCGGTTCGAAAACGGACCCGCGGGCAAGTTCGAGGGGCACATGGTGCTGCAGCCCTACCGCGAGATGCGCGAAGCGATGATTCGCGAGTGCGCGCCCGACTTGGACGCCGAAACCGTCGCGGAGTTGGCGCGGCGCACCAGCGGGATGACCCTGCCCGATATTCTCATCGCCGTGCGCCGATACATTGCCACGGGAGAGATGCCCGACTCCCGCTTCACGGGCGAGACCTGCCCCGTGAACCCCTATTCGGGCGCGGTGTTGGAGCGGCTGTTCGACCCGTTCCAGTTGGCGCGTCAGATCGAGTCCTACGGCTTCCGCGCCCGCGCGTTTGCCTACTTTGGGGGCGCGAAGGGCAGCCCGCTGGTGCGCACGGCGAACGCGATACTTATGGCGCTGACCCCGCTAAGCATCCGCTGGGCGAACTCGTTTCGGATTGTTGCGGTACGGGTGTCGTCGTGAAAGTTGCGCTATTCACTGTGAGTCTGGAGGTTGGCGGGGCGGAGCGGGTGCTGGTCACGCTGGCGAACCGTTTCGCCGCGCTGGGGCACACCGTGCAGGTCGCGCTGATGAAACCGCAGGGCGAACTGCGCAAGGAACTGTGCCCCGAAGTGCGCATCGTTGACCTCAACACCTACCGCGCCGTGCGCACCATGCTGCCGTTGGCGCGCTACCTGCGACGGGAACGCCCCGACGCGCTGCTGAGCACGCTGAGCCAGCCGAACCTTGTGGCGATTCTGGCGCGGCGACTGGCAAGGGTTCCGACGCGCGTGGTCGTGCGCGAGGCGAACACGCCGACCCACGAGTTCGGCGCAGCCGTTAAGCCGAAAGACCGCATCGTGCCCGCGCTGATTGCCCGCATGTACCGTCAGGCGGACGCGATTGTCGCCGTGTCGCGCGGCGTGCAGCACGACCTGCTGCGCCTGATAGGGCTGCCCGAAAGCCGCATCCCGTGCATTTACAACCCCGTGATTACCGAGCGACTGCTGCGTCTGCGCGAGGAGCCAATCCAGCACCCGTGGTTCGAGGCGGGCGCACCGCCTGTGGTGCTGGCGGTCGGGCGGCTGACCCCGCAGAAGGACTATCCAACGCTGCTGCGGGCGTTCGCGAAAGTGCGCCAGCGCTGCCCTGCGCGACTGCTGATTCTGGGCGAGGGCGAGTTGCACGCCGACCTGTGGCGGCTGGTGCAGGCGTTGGGGCTGACCGACGCCGTTGCCATGCCCGGCTACGAGCCGAACCCGTTTGCCTACATGCGCCGCGCGCGGGTGTTCGTGCTGGCGTCGCGCTACGAGGGGCTGCCGAATGCGCTGATTCAGGCGATGGCGTGCGGCTGCCCCGTCGTCAGCACCGATTGCCCCAGCGGACCGCGCGAGATTCTGGACGGCGGTCGCTACGGCGCGCTGGTTCCCGTGGGCGATGTGGACGCGCTGGCGGACACCATCGTGCGCGGGCTGGAAGGGCAACTGCCGACTGCGCCCGACGAGTGGTTGCAGCAGTTCGAGGAGGGGCACATCGTCGGGCAGTACCTGCGCGTGCTGGAGGGTTGAATGCAGGTGCGCATCGCGATTGGGGGCGACATCATCTTCGGCAAGGGCGTGTCGCAAATCGCGCGGGCGCGCGGGCTGGGCTACTTTTTCGAGCCGATTGCCCCCCTGCTGCGGGAAGCCGACTGGACGGTGCTGAATATGGAGGGCTGCATCAGCACGCGCGGCGCGCCGCTGCCCAAAGAGTACACCTTCCGCGCGCCGCCTGAACTGGCAGCGCATCTGCGTCTGGCGGGCGTCTCGATGGTCTCGCTGGGCAACAACCACTCGATGGACTACGGCGCGAATGCGCTGCTGGACACGGTGGACTATTTGTGGGGGGCGGGCGTGTGGTGGGCTGGGGCGGGGGCGAACCGCGCGTCGGCGGCGCAGGCGGTGTCTGTGGACTTCGGCGGGCTGCGGGTCGCCTTCGTGTGCTTCACGGCGGTTGTGCCGCGCGGCTTCCCTGCAGGCGCGCGCACGCCCGGCGTGGCGACGCTGGACGCCGTGCTGCCCGTCTTGCGTGAGGCGCGCGCGAACGCCGACGCGCTGGTCGTCATCCCGCACTGGGGCGACGAGGGCAAAACCCGCCCCAACGCCAAGCAGCGGCGCATCGCCCGCCAACTCGCCGACGCAGGCGCGACGCTGATTGTCGGGCATCACCCGCATGTGGTGCAGGGCTACGCGCGGGTCGGCAAGGCGCATGTGTTCTACAGCGTCGGCAACTTCATCCACACGCCCCGCTCGAAACGGGCGCGGCAGGCGGTGCTGCTGCAGGCGACGCTGGACAAGTCGGGCGTGCGCGAGGTGAATCCGATCCCGCTGTGGCTGGAGGGCGGGCGTCCCATCCCGCAGGGCAGTCGCCTATCGCTGTAGGCGCAGGGTCTCGTCGTCGTCTTCCTGCTGCGGGGCGCGATAGATTTCGTCGATGGCTTGCTCGTAGGCGCGGATTTGCTCGCGCAACGGCTCCAGCAGCAGGTCGGCGCGCGGAGCCGCGCTGCGTGGGGCGGCGCTGAGCCGAATCGTCTCCATCAGCAGGTTCTCCACGCTGGCGGTAATCATCGCGCTTTCGTTCTCCAGCGTCTGCAGCGTGCGCTCCAGATTGCGGAAACTGGCGAGTTCACGGGCTTTTTGGCGGTAGGCGCGCTGGAGCGTGTTCTCCAGCGGCGAGTCGTGGTTCTGCTCCAGTTTGCGTCCGAGCGCGTTCAGTTCGCGTTCCAGTTTCGCGCGGTAGGCGCGCCAAGTCCACTCGGAGCGGTTGAGGCTGCCGAGTGCGCCTTCGCGCAGGGCATCGAACGCCGCGCTCAGGTGGTCTTGCCACGACAGCCCGCGTCGCGCCTGCAGCTCGATTTGTCGGCGCAGGCGGGTCGCCTTGTGGCGCAGGTCGGCGTCTTTGGCGACGATTTCGTCCAGTTCGGGGTACGCGCTTTTGACGCCTGTCATCTGCTGCAGGTTCGCGCGGATTTGCTGTGCCATCTGGCGCAGGCGCAGGTGCTGCTCGCGATAGTGGGGCAGCATGGGGGGCGTGCGCTTTGCCCAGAGCCACCCGCCGACCGCGCCGCCCACCATCCCGACGCCCACCAGCGCAAAGATGGTCAGCAGCGTCGCGCCGAAGCCTGCGCCGCCTGCAATTAGCAACCAGCCCGCCGCCGCAAACACACCCGCCGCTGCGCCTAACAAAGCCCCCAGTCCGACCCGAAGCATCGCCAAGATTATACCGAAACCCGCGCAGGTACAATTGGCGCGATGCGACTGGGCGTTCTGCGAGAGACCTACCCGAACGAGCGGCGCGTTGCGCTCATCCCTGCGCTCGCGCCGATGTACGTGAAACTGGGCTTTGAGGTGCTGGTGCACTCGGGCGCGGGCGAGGGCGCGCACCACACCGACGACGCCTATCGTCAGGCGGGCGCGACCGTGCTGTCCACCCGCGAAGAGGTGCTGGCGCAGGCGGATATTGTGCTGACTGTGCGCACCGCGGGCGCGAACCCGAACTTCGAGGCGGACTTGCCGTATGTGCGTGCAGGGCAGATTTGGGTCGGCTTTATGGAGCCGCTGTTCCGTCCGCAGGGCGTGCAGCAGCTCGCCGAGCGCGGGGCGACCGCCTTCGCGATGGAACTCATCCCGCGCATCACCCGCGCGCAGAGCATGGACGCGCTCTCGTCGATGGCGACGGTGGCGGGCTACAAGGCGGTGCTGCTGGCGGCGCACCTGTCGCCGCGCATGTTCCCGCTGCTGATGAGCGCGGCGGGCACGGTCTCGCCTGCGCGGGTGTTCGTGATTGGCGCGGGCGTGGCGGGCTTGCAGGCGATGGCGACCGCCAAGCGGCTCGGTGCAGCCGTGTCGGGCTACGATGTGCGCCCCGCCACGCGCGACCAAGTCGAAAGCGTCGGCGCGAAGTTCGTGGAAATCCCGCTGCAGGTCGAGCAGGCGGAGGCGTCGGGCGGCTACGCGCGCGCCCTTGAGGAAGAGACCCTGCGCCGCCAGCAAGACCTGCTCGGCGAACACCTCGTGCAGCACGAGGTGGTGATCACCACCGCCGCCGTGCCGGGCAAGCGCGCGCCGTTGCTCATCCCGCGCCGCGTGGTGGAAGCGATGCCCGCAGGCAGCGTGATTATCGACCTCGCCGCCGAGTGGGGCGGCAACTGCGAACTGACCCAGCCTGGCGAGACTGTCCAGCACGCGGGCGCAACGATTGTCGGCGCGGTGAACCTGCCCGCGACCGCGCCCGTAGACGCCAGCATGCTCTACAGCCGCAACCTCTACAACCTGCTCGCGCACCTGCACAAAGTCGGCATGCTGCCCACCCCTGCGCCCGACCACGAGGACGAAATCGCCCGCGAGACTCTGGTCGCGCACGGCGGCAGAATCACCCACCCGCGCGTGATGCAGAGCGTCGGATGAGGAGCAGCAGGAGGTCGGCGCCAAGTGTCGTATCTCCTGCAGCGGGTGAGAGCCATGCGTGTACAAATTAGGTTGTTCGCCGTAGTGGGAATCTGCTTGAGCCTCGCTACAGCCCTGTCGCAGCAGACGCCTGCGCCAGAGACGAAAGCGTCTGACCCAGAGGGCAGTCGTCCGAAGCCTTCGAAGTCTGCCCCGTCCCGTCTCTCGCCGTACTACGACCGTCGCGAACGCGCGGCTGCCACGATGACCTTTGAATGGGAATCGGTCGGGAGCCGCGTCTTCTCCAAAGAGTATGTTCAACGGATGCAACAGAAACGGAGGAGTTCGGGCTTATCCGAATCGCCTGAGGATCCCCCAGAAACGCCAACACCGAGCGACCCCGATGTCTCCGAGATTGACGAGAAAAACTTACTGCTTGAAGGGCTGCGTGGAACCTGCCGTATCGAGCGAACCCCCGACATCACTCGTGTCCGCGTAAGTAAGGTTTTGGCTTATATCTCCGAGGACGGATTACGCAAAGCCGAAGACCTTGTTCAGTGGACAGTGTTCTATCTGGGGAAGACAGGCGAGGCGTTGATTTCCAGTTTTGGAGACCCGTCGCCTGATAGCGGCATCAACATCGCCTTTGCAGGCGCGGGCGGGATAGGCTTGCCCGATCCGATATTCGCAGGGGTGCGGGCTGAGATGCTTGTGTTTTTGGGGGGCGTCTCGCCGCTGCGCATGTTCGGCTGCGCGCCTGAAGACTGGAAACTGGTGGAAGTCAGCGAAGAGGCGTGGGTGTTCGAGTTTAACCCCGACGAGGAACAGCGCAAAAAGATGGCGGAGCTTTCGGGGTTCGGACGGGCGCGCGTTCGACTCAACCGCGCCTACGACGACGCGCCCGAACAGCTCGAAATCTTCTGGCGCGGCGACAGGCACGAGCGTTGGACGACCGAAGCGTACAGGCGGGTCAACAACAGCTGGATGCCCAGCCGCGTGCTTTACGAGTGGTCGGGCAGTGACGATACGGGGCGATTTGTGTACGAGTTGGTCTCGGCGACGCCCTCAGCGCCCATACGGATTGACATTCCAGAGGGTACGCCTGTCTCGGACTGGCGTCTGGTGGGGCGCGCACTATGGCGCGGCGCGTGGGACGACAGCCGCAGAATAGAGACGCAGTGGAGCCCAGAGCTGCTGCGCGATATTTGGCGGCAAATCCAGCGCGAGTCGGGCGACACGACGCAAGGCAGTTCACAAAAGTAAGACAGGGATTGCGTAAGAAGGTATCCTCTATCGGGTGATGTTATGGCAGCAGGTACAGTCGCCAAGACACGCAGGCGCGCCCGACGCACGCAGCCTGCCCCTCAAGCAGGCGTGCAACGCTACCGCTTCACGCCCGACCAGTTCGAACACCTCGCACGGCTGGGGCTGTTCGACCAACAGCGCGTGGAACTGATTGCAGGCGAGATCGTCCAGATGCCGCCCATCGGACCAGAGTATTCCGTTGGCAAGACCTACACCGCAAGCGCGTGGCAACGGCGCAAGCAACCCAAATGGCATGTGCGCGTAGACGACCCCCTGCGCTTGGGCGACAGTGAGCCTGTGCCCGATGTGGCAATCGTGCCTGGCAAACCCAGCGACTACCGCACCCACCACCCCACCACCGCCCTGCTGGTGATTGAAATCGCCGACACCTCCCTTGAGTACGACCGCACCGAGAAGATGAGCCTGTATGCCGCGGCGGGCATCCCCGAATACTGGATTGTGAACTTGGTGGAGCGGTGCGTGGAGGTCTATCGGGAGCCTGTGTCGCCTGCGGTGGGGACGGCGTTCAACGCGCGGTATCGGGCGATACGGTATTATGGGTTGGACGAAGCCGTGTCGCCGTTGTTTGAGCCGACGCTGGAGGTTCCTGTGCGTGCGCTGCTGGAAGGCGAGGAGTAGGCGATGCAGCGTCATTGGGAGGTGGTATCCAGCGTTCTTACGATTATCGGTTTGTCTCTTACGGTCTATTCGCTTCGCCTGCGCGGGCACTTCGTGGCGGATGACCATTTCATATTTTACTGTCTCCAGCAAGGCGGCGCGTTCGGATTTGCGACCTATCCGCCGACCGGCTTTTTCCGCCCGCTCATCTCGCTGCACTACTATCTGGACTACATGCTATGGGGGATGAGTCCGCTGGCGTCGCATGGGGTGAACCTGCTCTGGCATATCGTGTGCGGGTTATTGGTGTGGCTGTTGGCGCAGCGCGTGCTGGCGCGTTGGGGTTGGCGTCGCGCGCCTGCACGGGGGGCAGCGTTGGTCGCCGCCCAGCTTTTCGTGGTGCTGCCTGCGAATGTGGAGGCGGTGGCGTGGTTCGCGGCGCGGGCGGATATGGTCGCGACGGCGGGCGCGCTGGGCGCGCTGCTGTTGCTGATGCGCTTCCAAGAGCGGGGGTGCTGGCGTTCGTATGCAGGTGCGCTGGCGTGCTTTGCGGTGGGACTGTTTTGCAAGGAGTCGCTGCTGACCTTCCCGCTAATCGCGTGGCTCTGGCTGCGGCATTTGGGCGCGGCGCAGGCAGGGCGTCTGACGCTGCCGTTCTGGGGCGTGCTGGTGGTCTACTGGGCAATGCGCACGGCGGCGGTGCAGGGGCTGGGCGCGTATCCCGACGCTTGGGCGACGCTGCAACGCCCGTGGCTGCTTGGGGCGAACCTGCTGGCGTACCTGTTCCAGATGGGGATGCCCGCGATTCTGTACGGGTTAGGGCGCGACCTGTGGGACACGCTGCTGTGGGGTGGGTGGCTGGCAGGGGTCGGGCTGGCGGTTTGGTATGCACGGCGCACGCCGCCCCTGCATACCCGACCTGTAGCGTGGTCGCTGGTGGCGGGCTGGGCACTGCTGGCGTTGCTGCCTGTGCTGATTTTCAAGCCGTCGCCGCTCTATTTTCTCAACAGTCGCTACAGTTATCTGGCGTCGGCGTTCGGTATGATTGGCGTCGCGGCGATGCTAATGCAGTTCGCACGCCCGCGGAGGTTATCGCCCGTTCTCGCCACTGCTGCCGCGCTCTTGCTGCTGGCGTATATATTCGGCGGCATGCGCCAGGCAGAGGCGTGGCGCGAGGCGAGCGCGATTGCCCGCAGCAGCGTGCTGTCGCTTCGAGACGCGCCCGCCGACAAGCCGCTGGTGATTCTCAGCCTGCCCGACCACTTTCACGGCGCGTACATCTGGCGGGCGGGCTTCCACGAGGGGGTCGCGCTGCTGCTGCCTGAGCGGGCGAGCCAGCCGATGTACGCGCTCAGCCGCTTCACAATGCGCCAGCAAGCGGATGTGCGCGTGCAGTACGCGCACGGCGTCGCGACACTTTCCAGCCCCGACGACATCTTCCTGCCACCTGAAGGCGTGCGCACCCCGCCAACCGACGAGCCGATGGTGCTGCCCGACAAGGTGGTAATCCCGATATCCGTGCTGCGGCAGGGGGTGGTTTTGGGGTACGAAAAGGGGAAATTCGTAGCGCTAACCCCGTAGGTATAATCGACAGTGAGTTGCAGTAGGAGGTCAGCATGAGGACGCTACGGGTTAGCATCTACGCTCGCGATGAATTCGTGGCAGCATTCATCAGAGAACAGGTGTCCAAGCTTGATGGGGTAAGAATCGTCTCGGGAAGTGATCACGACTCGCCCCCACCAGACGCCTCTCTTTTTGACACCGACCTACTAACACCTGGAGAGCTAAGAGTTTTGTCTGTGTTTATGAAAGTAGACTCCGTAAAACAGGCATCTAAGCGGCTAAACTTGTCTCAAAATACTGTCAGAACGCATCTCAGAAATGTCTACATCAAGCTTGGTGTGCATAGCTTACACCGCGCATTGTTGGTTGCACTACGGCTCGGACTGTTGAAGGATACCACAGATGAGTGAAAAAAAAAAATCACTTGTTTGGGTGTTGACTTGTCAGTTCGCGCTTTGGTAAACTTGGAGCGCCATGCAAACATCCGCTAACACGCGCATAAGATCACTGTGTGTGGCAGAAATCTGCTTGTGTGGCTTGCTTCTGTGGGTTGTAGCGGCAACTCCAGAAGCAAGGCGCGTTTTTTCGGACGCCAATTATCGCGCGCAATTTGTCTTCTCAGACTGGGCACACAGGGTTCGTAGCTACGCTTATCAGCGTCGTGAGCTGCCCATAGGCTCGCGTGTGGAGGAGTTTCAGACAAGCGATACTAAGCTGGTTCGCGTCACTGCTCTTGGCATGTGTGGCAAAAGATGTATTGATTTTATACGCAACGACACTGGAAGCGAACTAGTGAAGCGCATCTACTTGGTAATGACCAGTGAAGACGAGGCGAAGCGGATAGAGCGACAACTAAGCTTACCTGATGTCTCCGTCTACGCAGATTCAGAAGGTAAACTGCACAAGCGCTTGAACGCTTACTTTGTCCCGCGCTGGTTCCTGTTTGGTTCGAATGGCGCGCTGCTGAGCAAGCAGTCTGAAGGCTCCGCGCTTGGCAACTGTGGATGTGGGGGTGTGAGATGAGGGCGCAAGGCAGGCGCAACGGCTGGACTCTTGTTGAAGTGCTGATAGTGATAGCGATCCTTATCACACTGGCGGGGATAGTATACGCTGCCTATCAGCCCATTCGTGAGCGCAGCTTGCGTGCGGTATGCGCGTCGCGAATGCGCCAAATCTGGATTCACTTGGAGAACTATCGCCAGGACTACGGAGGAATCGACCCGCCAGCCGTCGATAAGCCCTCTCTAATCGGGCTTCCCGCTGACTATAATCAGCTACGACTTTTCAAAGCAAGTTATGACCGTATCTTTCCCGATGGCTGGACCTGCCCTACAGGGAGGCCTATGGAGCCATTCACATATACTTTCGATTTCTGCGACTCACACATCTGTTGGCGAAACGGTAGAGTAACTCTGTGTACCTACCCACACTGCGCCTTCTACATGTTATGGTACTTTCATGAGGAATTTTACAGACCAGATGAGCATCCAGGAGTTGTGGATGCTGTCGCTTGTGAGCGACTTCTGTATCGAAGCATAGGAATGCAGTACCCAATTATCGTAGACACTTGCCATCGCGAAGATTTGGACTCTTGGGTCAATAATTTCACAATGATGGTGCATCTCGATGGTAGCTTCTCTGCACGAGTAATTCCGTCTATGGTGTCTTACACTCACAACTTGTGTGAACAGTTTCGCAGTGGAGGTGAACAGCGATGAGAACAACACTGAGGCGTTTGAGTATGCTTATGGCGATTATGCTGGGACTCTCGGCTGCCTACTTCGTGTTTGCCGAGATAAGCCCTGCTGGTGGTTCTGCATCATGAGAATCGCGAAAGATCGTAAAATATTGTTATCACTTGTGATGTTTACCTTAGGGGCGCTGCTCTATTGGTGGTTCACGCGTCCCCCTGCTCCAGAAACGGTAGCGCGCTGGACGATGGAGGCTATCGTCCAGCGCGATGCACGCCGCCTATGCCAGCTGATGTGTGATGCGGAGCGCCAGTATGTCTCGGAAGAGAACCTCAAGCGCGTGTTAGAACAGATGCATCGAGAACTCCCTTACCTCGCCTCTTTGAGCCTGCACGAACACCCGTACAATGCAGGAAGGTCTTTCGAGCGCAAGCTGAGGCGAGCTGGCTATAAATTTGCTCCAACAGTTCATGAGGTCTACTTTTGCTATCGTTTCTCTGGTAACCAACTAACGCCGATATCTCCGAACGAGCACGCAGCTTTCGCAGAACAGTACCCAACGAATCGCTCGTTGCGAGCGCAGGGGCGTTGCCTCCGCGTGCATGTCAATCTCCACAGGGGCTATGAAAAGCGTTGCCCGCTCGTGGTGCAAACTCTTGTGCGAATAGTCATAGAGTCGTCTGCAGCCAAGGGCGACTTGGAGCAGACGCTGGAAAGAATTTTTTGGAGCAACGGGGTCCGAGTGGCTTTCTACGATCCCAATACGGGTCGCATCCAGCGAATTCAACTGATGAAGGCGACTGGTGCAGACGGCAAAGTCAGGTATTACTGGTAGCGCCTCATGACTTCCCCCTCCGACGCGTGGTTTTGGGGGGGATGCGACTGCTGGCGGGGCGGGTGCGCAGTTGCGCCCAGGTGCGCAGCTCCTCGATCTCCTCGCGCATCATCACGGCGAGCGGCACAGTGTGGCGCGCCTCCTCCAGCATGTCGTCCGTCGTGAGTTCGCGTCCTGCGTCGAACGCCGTGAATAGCCCCGCCACGACGACCTGCTCGATTTCCGCGCCCGAAAAGCCCTCCGTCGCCGCCGCCAGTCGCTTGAGGTCGTAGTGCTGCGGGTCGCGCCCGCGCTTGCGCAGGTGGATCGCGAAAATCTGCTCGCGCTCCTCGGCAGTCGGCAGGTCAATGAAAAAGATTTCGTCGAAGCGTCCCTTGCGCAGCAGTTCGGGAGGCAGTTGCGACACATCGTTGGCGGTAGCGACCACAAACACGGGCGCACGCTTGTCCTGCATCCAGGTCAGGAAAGTCGCGAAAACGCGGGCGGTGGTGCCTGAGTCGGAGACGCCCGACCCCTGCACGCCCGCGAAGCCCTTCTCCAGCTCGTCGATCCACAGGATGCATGGCGCGACGGCTTCGGCGGTGCGGATGGCAGCGCGCATGTTGGCTTCCGACGCGCCGACGAGACTGCCGAACACGCGCCCGACATCGAGGCGCAGCATCGGCAGGTTCCAGAGATTCGCGATGGCTTTCGCGCTGAGGCTCTTGCCTGTGCCCTGCACGCCGAGCAGCAGCACGCCTTTGGGCGCGGGCAGCCCGAACGCACGCGCCTCTTGGCTCAGCGCGGCGCGCCGCTTGCGCAGCCACTCCTTCAGCAAGTCCAATCCGCCGACATCCTGCATCGTCTCGCGGGCATCGTAATACTCCAGCACACCCGACTTGCGCACAATCTGCTTCTTTTCGCTCAGAATCGCGTCCACGCGCAACGCCTTATGCTCCACAATCGAGCGGGCGCACACATTCTCGATTTCGTCCATCGTCAGCCCCTGCGCCGCGCTGACCAGTTCGTCGAGTTCCTGCGGGGTGAGATCTGTGCGCACCTCGGGCTGGCTTGCTTTCAGCACCAGCAGGATTTCCTGAATCTTGTGGGCGATTTCGTCGCGGCTGGGCAGGGACATCTCCAGCACGGTGATTTGCTTTTCCAGTTCGGGGGGCAATTTGAGGACGGGCGCGAGGAAGATGACCGTGCGTCGGGCGCGTTGCAGGCGCGGGTAGAGGTCGCGCAGCAGGCGGATGACCCGTGTGTCCGAGAGGTAGGGGTGGAAGTCCTTCAGCACAACCAGCGCGTCCTCCTGCAGGCGCAGCAGTTGGGTAATCGCTTCCAGTTCGGGCGCGAGGGGGCGGCTGGCGGCGGCTTCGGTGGGCGCAGGAATCGGCGGCTCGTACCCGCGCGTGAGCGTCCATATATAGAGCCGCTTGCCCCGCGCCTGCGCCAGCCGCTTGAGGGTCTCCTCCGCACGCGACTCCTCCGCCGTCTGCAGGTAGATTAGGGGGTAGCACGCGCGGATCAGCACGCCCAACTCTCGCTCGAAGTCGCTCATCGCCTTTACTATACCTCACTCGAAGAGATACCCCCCTCTCAGGGGCGAGAGGGGGGCGGCGGAGAGGGGAGCAGGCAGAAGGGAGGTGTTTATCTGCGGTTGGGAGGGAGGATGACCTTGTCGATGACATGAATCACGCCGTTCGAGCAGACGATGTCTGCTTTGATGACCTTCGCGTCGTTGATTCGAACAGTGTTGTTTCGAACACGGATATTGATATTTTGACCCTGCAAGGTCTTTGCAGAGCGCATCTTGGTAACATCGCTTGCCATAACCTTGCCCTGAACCACATGGTAGAGCAGCACGCGGCGCAAGGCTTCCTTATCCTTGAGCAGGGCGTCTACTTGGCTCTTGGGCAACTTCGCGAAGGCTTCGTCGGTCGGCGCGAACACGGTGAAAGGACCCTCACCGCGCAGCGCATCGACAAGACCCGCCTCCTGAACGAGTTTCACCAAGGTCTTGAACTGACCAGCACCTACAGCGGTATCAACGATGTCTTTCTCGGCTCGCTGGCTCATCGCCGAGTAGCCGACGAACGCACTTGCCAACAGCGCTACGGGCAGCGCCCACAACAGTCGTTTCTTCATAGTCGCCTCCTAATGTTTAGCGTGGCAAAAGATTACCCCCCGCGCGAAGGGGGAGTCTGTGATTTGAATCACATTTTGCGTCAATCAGGGTTTTCGCGCCGCGCCGCTGGTGCGGATTGCGCCTGCGGGTGCGGCGGGCAGCGCCCATGCCGCCAGCGCAAGCGCAATCACCAGGTCGTCGTGGACGCCTGCTGCGCCCTCCAGTCGCACGCCGCGCGGGGTCGGCGTCGCCTCAAAGTGGTACAACTCGCGCAGCAGGTCATGGTCGGGCAGCAGTTGCAGGCGTCCCTGTTCCAGCATCAGCGCGAGGTTCTCGATGAGGCTCTGCTTGAGGGCTTGAGTGAAGGCGACGCCTTCGGCATAGGGGAACTCGCGCTGCAGGCTCTCCAGCAGGGGGTCGCCGACGCCTGTGCGGTCGCAGAGGATTCGCGCGGGGGCGTGCTGGCGCAACTGTGCTGCGACCGCGCTGACCTGCTCCGCCCACGACAGCCCCTGCCAGCGGCGGACGGCGAGCAGTTTCGCGCCGTCCCGCGCGCCCTGCAGCACTGCCAGCGCCGTGTAGTCGCGATAGCGCGCCCAGTCCACCCCCGCCACAACCAGCCCCGCGTCAGGCAGGCGCAGGAGCAGCGCGCGATCCACCCACTCCGTGCGGAACACCTGCCCCTCCGCGTCCAGGAACGCCGCGCCGTACTCGATCTGATACTGGCGCTGGGTCATCATGCTGGCTTGCATCTGTAGCACGGTGGGCGAGAGCAACGGGTTGTGCCACGAGGGGCTGCGCAGGCTCCAGACGCGGATGCCGTCCTCTTGCCCCTGCAGGTAGTAGCGGTAGAAGTAGTTTTTGCCGCGCGGGGTGGAAATCAGCGCGAGTCGTCCGCCCGTGTCGGCGAGCATCGGGGTCAGCACTTCGGCGACGACCGCTTCGGGTACATACGCCGCCTCGTCGACGATGATCAGGTGCGCCTTGCGCCCGCGCAGGAACATCCCGCCCCGCGCGGCGGCGCGCGCCCACAGCCGCGAGTCGCCCAGCGCGAGCGTCGGCGCGGGCGTGCGCCGCACCGTCGGACGCGCCCCCGCACGATGCAGAAACTCCAGCGCACGCTCGAAACCCAGCATCGCCTGCTCCTGCGACGGCGCGACCAGCAGCACTTGGCGCGGCGCGTCGCCGAGCAGCGCGCGGGCAATCTCCGCCGCGATGACCTCCGTCTTGCCCCACCGCCTGCCGCACGCCAAGATGCGCACGGGCGCACGACTGCTCAAAAACGCCTGCTGCCCCACATGCGGACGCCACCCAGAAAACACAGCCATCACTCCCCCAGCCGATTCCGTCAGCAGGAACCGCTGCGGGCAACCGTGAAATTGAGGGGCGCGATGTGGATTGCAGGCGTGGACGAGGCGGGACGCGGACCGATTGCGGGACCTGTGGTCGCGGCGTGCGTGGCGCTGCCCCCGCGCCACACGCTGACGGGCGTCGCCGACAGCAAGCAACTGACCCCAGCGCAGCGCGAGGCGTTATATGACGCCATCACACAGCACGCGCTCGCATGGGCGATTGGACTTGCCAGCCCGCGCGAAATCGAACGCTACAACATCCTGCAGGCGAGCCTGTTGGCGATGCGCCGCGCCGTACTCGCGCTGCCCATACCCCCCCAGCAGGTGCTGGTGGACGGCAAGCACGCGATCCCGAACCTGCCGCTGCCCCAGCAGGCGGTGGTGGGCGGCGACGCACTGGAAGAGAGTATCGCCGCCGCGTCGATCCTGGCGAAGGTCGCCCGCGACCGCATCATGCGCGAGTTAGACCGCATGTACCCGCGCTACGGCTTCGCGCAGCACAAAGGCTACCCGACCGCGCTACACCTGACGCGGCTACGCCAGTATGGGGCGTGCCCCGCACATCGGCGCACCTACGCGCCCGTCGCGCAACTGCGCCTACTCGCAGCCGCTGCCGAAGTTGAATAGCACCAGCAGGAGGTCGGCGTCGTCCACAGTGTTGTCGCCGTTCAGGTCTTCGGGCAAGCCCGAACCCGTCTGCCCGAAGGCGAACAGCACGCGCAGCAGGTCAGCGTCATCCACGCAGGCGTTGCGGTCTACATCGCCAGGCAATATGTCGTAGCGTTCGATGTAGTGGAAGTTGCCTGGACCGAAGATGGTCTGCACCGTGTTGGCGGGGTTGGGCGCGTTCGGGTCGAACACCTTCACGCCCGTGCCGTCCGTGAACATGATAAGCCCGTTCTCCAGTTCGTATGCGCCGCGCGGACCCGTGCTGACCGCATAGTACGCCACCTGATTGCCCGCGCCGTCGAACTCGTAGATGCCTGCAGGTGGGCTGAAGCCTGCCACGAGCAGGTTGCCGTTCGAGCGGCGCGTGATTTGCTGCGGGAAGCGGATACTTACACTACCCCACTGCCCAAAAAACGCCCCGTTCAGGTCAAACCGCCGTATCAGTCCTGGATTGTTGGAGTTGCTGACGAGCATGTCGTTCTCGCGGAAATAGATGGCGAACGGGCTGCTGAGGTTCGCGCCGATGAAGGTCTCCTGACCCGTGCCGTCCAGATTGAACCGCTGAATGGTGTTCTGCAGGCTTCCTGAACCGACCGTCACATAGAGTTTGCCTTCGCGAATCGCCATCCCGCGAATGTTATCGATGCCGTTATTGGCGAGGTTCGCAATCGTGCGGATGTAGTTGCCGAAGCCGTCGAACTCGTGAATGGCGTCTTTGAGTTGGTCAGACACGAGGATTGTGCCCGACGGGGTCGGCAGCGCATGCTTGGGCGAGTCGAACAGCGTCGTGTTGGTCGGAATAAAGTTTGCGTTGATGAGGCTGCCGTCGACGGGGCTAAATGCGCACACACGGTCGCCCGTCCAATCAGGAATCAGCAGGAACGACTGCTGCGCCCGCCCGATTACGCCAATCGCCAAACCAAAAGCCAAAAGACTTGCTAAGCGTATCATCCTTTCAGACCTCCGATGTATTATAGCCCATTTTGGCAGGTGGCGTCGGTGGGAGGGACTACTCTCACGGCAAGCCCATCAGCGTCTCCCAGAAGGCGTTGCGCCGAATTGCATAGGCGCGCAGCATGCAGCCCAGAATGTCGCGCTGTTCGGAGAGTGGAATCGCGTCTGCTGCCTCCAACGCCAGCGCAGGCTCGCCGCAGAAGGCAGCGGCGCATCCAATCTCGATGCTTGTGCCGACGGGCGTTAGGTGCTTGAGCGCGATTCTGCGGGCGACCCCTTGCCCTTCTGTGCGGGCGCGCTCCAAGTGTTGGCGCGCCTGTGCCTGCTGCCCGATTGTGTAGTGCGCATACGCCAAGTTCAGTCGCTGGCGCAGACTGTTCTCGGGCGTCATTGCGGCAATCAACCTCTCCGCCCTCTCTGGAAGCCCCCACTCCGTATACGCCCGCGTCAACAGGAATATCGTGTTGTACGACGACTTGAACACCACTTCTACCTCCCCGTAGGGAGTGGAGACGCGGATGGAATCGGAGATTCGAACAGGGAGGTGTCCTTTGGCGGCGGCATGCTGGAGCAGGCGTGTGCGGAGCGCGTCGGCGAAGGTTCGGGCATCCTGCGTGCGTCCCTGACGATGAAGCGCACGGGCAATTCGAGCGATTTGGTAGTCTTCCCACTTGCCCACACGCGCCAACTCCTTCAGCCCTGCTTCCACTTGTCCCTGCTCAATCAGCGTGCGCACGAGTTGCTCTTGCATAGCGCGTCGCTCGCTCGGCGGAGCGATGCGTATCAACTCGCGTATTGGCTCGGCGTCGCCGCGCCGACGATAGGCGTTGCTTATCTCCCAGAACGCGACCCTACGCAAGTCTTCAGGCAGGCTCCCAATAAACTGTGCGACGGCTTCGGGGCGATCTGGGAGCGACGAGTAGCGTGCCATCAGAGCCAGTGCGGTCGCTTGATAGAAGTGGTAAACAGGCTCAGAAGGGCGCGTGAGTAGAGCCGTCGCTTGGTCAAAGCTTTGTTGGGCGGCGTCCGACTGCCCTGCTTCCGCGTAAAGCCGCCCTAAATGCGCCCGCGCGAACGCTTTGATGGGGTCCGTGCGAATCTGCTGCACGGTCTGCTCCGCCGCTCGCCAATCGCCCTTGCGCGCCTGCAGAATCGCCCGATAGACCCTTAGATGCTCACGGTAAGACTCGGTCTCCGCATACCGATGGCATCGACTAAGCCAGTGCGGCAAGTCGTACTCCACACACGCAGTTCCAATCGCTTCGATCTCCCAGTACGCGATGGGTCGCACGGCGGACTGCCGTATGAAGGGGAGCTTTTCCAGAAGCGTCGTGATGGTATCCGTGCGCTTGGAACGCGCCAGCACTTGCTCAATCAGCCACTCCACCTGCTCGGTCTCGCTCATTTGGGCGAAGCGTTGCGCGTCCAGCGGTTCAAGGCGCACCGCGTTGCGCGAACCCCACCAGACGGTTGCCGCAATCCCCACCACCAACAGCCCCAGCAGCCCAATCCAGCGGCGCATGTCGCTCCTCCGTCAATCTGGGTGTGTGTTTCGCCATGCGTCAGGGCGTTCCTGCCATCTACAGCAGGTGCATCGGGTCGATGTCAATGCGCAGGCGGGCGCGTGCGTCGGGTGTGAGCGTCGCCAGCGCGGGGGCGAGCAGGTCGGCAGGCTCGGCGTCGGGCGCGCACTTGAGCAGCAGATGATAGCGGTACTGCCCCTGCAGGCGTTCCAGCGGCGCGGGCGCGGGTCCCAAAACCTGCAGCAGTTGCCCGCCGATGTGGGGCGCGAGCGCGTCGGCGAGTTGCTGCAGCGGCTGCTCGGCGAGCGGTGGGGTCGCATGCTGGCTCTGTATGCTTGCCAAGCGCACGAACGGCGGGTAGCCGACCTCACGGCGCAACGCGAGTTCCTGACGGTAGAACGCCTCGTAGTCCTGGCGCAGGGCGCACTGAATCGCGGGGTGGTCGGGGTTGTAGGTCTGAATCAGGGCGCGCCCGCGCTGCTCGCGCCTGCCCGCGCGCCCAATCACCTGCGTCAGCAGTTGGAACACGCGCTCGCTGGCGCGAAAGTCGGGCAGGTACAGCCCCGTGTCCGCGCTAATCACCCCGACCAGCGTCACGCGCGGGAAGTCCAGCCCGCGCGCCGCCATCTGCGTGCCAATCAACACCTGCAGATTGCCCGCGCGGAAGTCCGACAGAATCGGCAGGTACTGCCCCCGCCGCTGGAAGGCGTCGCGATCGAGCCGCGCCACCCGCACATCGGGCAGCAGTTCGCGCAGGGTCGCCTCCACGCGCTGCGCGCCCACACCGAAGGGACGAATCTCCAAGCCGCCGCACTGCGGACACACCGTCGGCGGATGCTCGCGATGCCCGCAATGGTGGCACAGCAAAAACGGCGTCGCCCCGCGATGGTACACCAGCGACACGGAGCAGTTCGGGCACATCGGCGTGTAGCCGCACTCGCGACACAGGAGCATCGGCGCGAAGCCCCGTCGGTTCAGGAACAGAATCGCCTGATTGCCCGCTGCGAGCGTCTCGTGCAGCGCGTCCAGCAGTTCGGGGCTAATCGGCTGGAACGGTCTGCCGCGCAGGTCAATCAAGTGCGTTTCGGGCAGCGTCGCGCCGCCGACCCGTTCGGGCAAGTCCAGTCGGCGCAGGCGTCCCATCTCGGCGCGGTGGAAGGTCTCCAGCGCAGGTGTGGCGGAGCCGAGCAGCAATATGGCGTTCGCGTCGCGGGCGCGCGCCTCCGCCAGCGTGCGAGCGTGGTAGGTCGGCGCGGTGGACTGCTTGTAGGCGGTCTCGTGTTCCTCGTCGATGATGATTAGCCCGATGTTCGGCAGCGGGGCGAAGCCGGCGGAGCGTGCGCCAATCACAATCGGCGCGTCGCCCTGCTTGATGCGCAGCCACTGGGCGTACCGTTCAGCGGGGCTAAGTTGGCTGTGTAGGATGGCGATGCTCGCGCCGAAGCGTTCGCGGAACGCCTGCGTCAGTTGCGCGGTGAGCGCGATTTCGGGCGCGAGAAACAGCACGCCCCGCCCTGTGCGCAGGCACTCGGCAGCGGCGCGCAGGTAGACCTCCGTCTTGCCGCTGCCCGTGACGCCGTAGAGCAGGAACGCCTGAAACGCGCCGTGCTGGATGGCGTCGCGCAGTGCGTCTACGGCGCGCTGCTGCGCGGGTGTAAGCGTCGGCGGGGGCGCACTGGGCGGGATTGGCTCCGCGTCGGGGGCGACTTGGCGCGTCAGCCCGCGCGATTCCAGCGCACGCAGCGTTGTAAGGCTCGCGCCTGTCGCCTCCAGCAAGGCGCGGCGGGGCAGCCTGCCGTCGGGATGCTCCAGCAGGCGCAGCAGCAGGCGCGCTTGGGCAGGGGCGCGTGCGGCGTCCGTCGCGAAAAACGCCTCCAGCGCGTCGGGCGACGCGCACAGTTCCACCCACGGCTCGGCGCGCGGTGGTGGGGTCGGCGGGGCAAGCTCGTATACCGTGCGCACACAGCCCTTCTCGCGCAGCCCGCGCAGCCCAGGCTGCCAAATCGCCGCCGCGAGTTCGCGCTTGAGCGTGGCGAGGCTCACGCGCCCCCCATGTCGCTGGATGGCTTCGGCGGTCATCCGCTGTGCCTGTGAGCGCAACGGCGGCGCGGGCGCAACGAGTTCAATCACGGCGCGCAGCCGATAGCGCGTCGCTGTGGGCAGCACGGTCTGCGCCGCCTGTGCAGGCGAACACAGCAGCGTGCGCTCCATCAGGCGCATCAGCCGCAGCAACGGCTCATCCAGCAGCGGCTGCGCCAACACCGACTCGATGGGCTGTAGGGGATAGCCCAGCGCATCGGGGTCGTCCAGCGTATAAACGCGCAGCACAAGTCCCAACGTGAGGCGGCTCTGCAAGGGAACCAGCACGCCTGCGCCAGGCTGGGGCGTGCTCGGAAACGAGTTAGGCACAGCGTAGGTCAGCGTCTGGTATGCCAGACCGCCGCCCGTGAGAAGCAAAACCTCTGCAACGGTCATTCGGAAGGGCTAACTCGCCGACGAAGCATCGCGCGGCAGTGCCTCTGCAAACGCCTGCAGGGTCGGGGCATCCAACGCAACATCCACCAGCGACTCCAGCACCTCCAGCGAGTCGATAGCATCGATAGCAGGGCGCATCTGATCTGCCGCCTCGCCGAACCGACGGCGTAGCACACGCATAACAGCGTCGCGCATCGCGGCAACACCCCGCTGGATGCCCTGCTGGATGCCTTGCTGGATGCCCTGCTGGATGCCCTGCTGGATACCCTGCTGGATACCCTGCTGGATGCCCTGCTGGATGCCCTGCTGGATGCCCTGCTGGATGCCTTGCTCGATACCCTGCATTAACCCCTCGCGGATAGCGCGTTTCTCGAAGCGAGAGACAAAGGTCGTGCCCCGCTCGCGCTTATACTCCTCAATCAGCTCGTCAAGCCGCTTCTCCAGAACCTCTGGCAGTATCATCACCCACTCCAGTAGACGCACGATATGCGCCTGATGCTCCGGATTATACCTTCTGTCAATCGTCAGCCGAATCAACTGCCAGCGCGCCTCAAGGCGTGCGGGCATGTCGTTCTCGGTCTCGTGCGCCTGACGAAACGCCAGCAGCATCAGCGCTGCAGGATTGCGCTGACGCGCCTCTTGAAGCAACCACTCTTCATCGAGGTCGAGCAGTTTGACAAGGTGGTACTCGAAATCCAACCGTGTGCCTGGCATCTCCCGCTGGTAGCGATTTGGGGGTCGCCAGTTCGGGTTCTTGTCGCCCAGGATCACGATGCTGACGACATCAAGGCGCGTCTCGATCCAGATGCGGGCGTTGTAGGTGTAGGTGTGTTCGGGGAGGTCGCCACGAGGCTGGTTTTGCGCCTCCAGATGCGTCAGAAAGGGCTTCGGCGGACTACCTTTCTCCCACACCTTGACCAGTTTATCCGTGTAGAGGCGTCCTGTTTCGCTGCGGGGCGATAGTCGTCGCAACTCGTTATCCAGAAACACAGGGCGTCGCCGCCAGTCGATGCGTTCGTAGAGTTCGGGCAGCACCAGCTTGAGAAACCAGCGGAAGAAGACCGTCAGGAACTCCTTCCATGGCGTGTCGTAATCCGCGCGCGGCGTTGCCGACTCCCTGCGTCGCACGGGGTATGGAATTCGCCGTCAGCGTGTGGTTTCCTACGATACTGCTCTCCCAATCAGTGCGCCTGTGCGACTGTCCACAAACACTTCCCAGCCTGGCTCAAGCAGCAGCGTCGAGTCGGGCTGCACAATCAGCGCGGGCGCGGGGATGGGCGTATTCGGCTGCAGCGCGCCGCGCGGGATGACGGGAACCTGCACCGTCTCGCCGTGCAGGGTCAGTCGCATGGTGTTGGGCAGGTCGCCCAGCGTTGCGTCGGGCGGCTCCCAGCATGCGCCTGCAGGCTTGGGGTGCAGCGCAACCGCGCGCAGGCGCAGGGTCGCCAACTCCACAGGGCGGTCGGGCATCGTGAAGCCGTAGCGCGCCGCGTGCTGCTGCTCGAACGCCTCGCGGGCGTGCGCGGGGCGGTCGGGGTCAAACGACACGGTAATCTCGTAGGATTGCCCCGCGTAGCGCAGGTCAGCAAAGGCGTGCAGTTCGTAGCCGTCGGCGGGGACGCCCATCGCATGCATCGCCGCCTCGCACTCGGCGCGCAGTTCCAGCAGCACGGCGTCCAGTCGCACGGATCGCGTGTCGGGCAAGGGCGTCAGCACAGTGCGCCGCGCCTCATGCACAGCGTCCATCCACAGCAGCCCATACGCCGACAGCACGCCTGGATACGGCGGCGCAACCCATTGGCGCACGCCCAGCATCCGCGCCAGCGCGCACAGGTGCAGCCCGCCCGCCCCACCGAACGCCAGCAGCGTGCAGGTCTCTGGGCTGATCCCGCGTGCGGCGGAGACGCTGCGCAGCCCGCGCGCCATCTTCGCCTGCGCCTGCGCCACAATCGCGTCGGCAGCCGCGTGCAGGCTCAAGCCCAGCGCGTGCGCCAGCGGTTCAATCGCTCGCGCCGCGCGGTCGGGGTCAACCGCCACGCGCCCGAAGCCGAACGCCTGCGGCAGCAAGTGCCCCAACACGAGATGCGCGTCGGTCAGCGTCGGCGACTCGCCCATGCCGTAGGCGGCAGGTCCTGGGTCTGCGCCCGCGCTTTCGGGACCGACGCGCAACCCGCCCGCCGCGTCCAAACGCGCGATTGACCCGCCCCCCGCGCCAATCGTATGCACATCCACGCGCGGGAGGCGCAACGGCATGCCCTCAATCTCGCTCAAGTTCGTGCGCAGCGGCTCGCGGTCAATCAGCGCCATATCGGTGGAGGTGCCGCCGATGTCCAGCGTCAGCAGGCGGTGCGCCCCGACGCCACGCCCGACCGCCCACGCACCCATCACGCCCGCCGCAGGACCCGACAGAATCGTGCCCACAGGCAACGCGCAGGCGCGCCCCGTGTCCATCAAGCCGCCCGCCGAGTGGCTGATCAGCGTCCGTATCGCGCCTAATCCGCGCGCCTCCTGCTCCAGCGACCGCAGATAGCGCGTCATCGGCGGCGTCAGGTAAGCGTTCAGGAAGGTGGTGCTGGCGCGCTCGTACTCACGGAACTCGGGCGCGACCTCGCTGGAAAGCGAGACGGCGAAATGCGGCGATAGCATCTCTTTCAATGCACGCTCGTGCGCAGGGTTCGCGTAGGCAAACAGCAGGCACACCGCGACCGCCTCTACCCCTTCGCGCTTCCAGCGGCGTATCAGGCGTCCCAGCCCGTCGGTCTCCAACGGGCGCAGCACCGTGCCGTCGTGCGCGAGGCGTTCAGGTACTTCAGCGCACAGGGCGCGCTCGGCAAGGCACGGGCGCGGTTCGGGCTTGAGTGAGTAGAGTTGTCGCCTATCCTGACGCGCCAGAAACAGCAGGTCGCGAAAGCCCTCCGTCGTGAGAAACGCCGTGCGCGCCCCCTTGCGCTCCAGTATCCGATTCGTGCCGACCGTCGTGCCGTGCAGCAGCGTGAAAGCGTGCGGGGGCGGATCGGGCAGCACGCAGCGCAGCCCGTCCAAGATTGCCTGCTCAGGCATGTGCGGCGTGGAGGGCAGTTTCAGCAGCCGCAGTCGCCCCTCCCGCCACAGCACGAAATCGGTGAAAGTGCCGCCCGTATCGACGCCAACAACGATGGGGTTCATTGAGGGTAGATTGTACCTGCCGTCTAAGCATCGTTGTTTTCCGTCAGGCAACCGTTATCTTCGGCTTGGGCGGTCAGTCGCGCCAGCGCCCAGTGCGCCGTCTCGCGCAGGATGGGGTCTTCGTGCTGGCAGTAGCGTTCAATCAGCGGGCGCAGGGCGGGGTCGCCTTTGTTGCCCGCCACAATCAGCGCGTTGCGCACCAGTCCGCGCCACTTCGCGCGTTTGAGTGCGCTCCCACGGAACCGCTCGGCGAACTGCGACTCGTCCATCGTCAGAATCTCGTGCAGGCGCGGCAGGGCGCGGGGCTGAAAGCGCGGCTCATGGGTCGGCTGCGCCCGCAACGGCTGATGCGCGCGCGGGCGGTTGAACGGGCACACTTCTTGGCAGATGTCGCACCCGAACAGCCACTCGCCCATCGGCGCACGGTAGCGTTCGGGAATCGTGTCGCGCAGCTCAATCGTTAGGTAGCTGATGCACTTGCGGGCGTCCAGCACATACGGCTCGGTCAACGCGCCTGTCGGGCAGGCGTCTATGCACAGCCGACAGGTTCCGCACCCGCCCTCGGCAGGCGCGTCGTACTCCAACTCCAGTGTCAGCAGCAGCACGCCCAGAAAAAAGTACGACCCGCGGTGCGTGTTAATCAGGCAGGTGTTCTTGCCGTACCAGCCCAGCCCCGCCAGCCACGCCAAATCGCGCTCCAGCACAGGCGCGGAGTCGACGCAGGCGCGCCCCCGAACATCGGGCGCGACCGCTTGAATCGCGCCCAGCAGCGTCTCCAGCTTCTCGCGAATGACCTGATGATAGTCGTCACCCAGCGCGTAGCGGGCAATCCGATAGTCGGTGTCGGGTGATTCGGCGGGCGCGTAGTTCAGCCCGACCACCACTGCGCTGCGGGCGTCGGGCAGCAACTCGGCAGGGTTAATGCGCAGATGCGCCGTGCGCTGCAGGTACTCCATCGCGCCCGCGTAGCCCTGCGCCAGCCAGTGCAGAAACGACTCGGCGTGCGGCGGGGACTGCGCAGGCGCGATCCCCACCAAATCAAAACCCAACGCCCCCGCGTATGCCTTAATCCACTCGGACACCAACAGGAGGGTACCTGATTAAGGTACAATACGAAGGGTAAGCCATGCGTTTTCGGGTGATGCTCAAGAAGACGGACGAGGGGTACGCCGTTTGGTGTCCCAGCCTACCAGGCTGCTGGTCGCAGGGCGAAACTGAAGAGGAAGCCCTGCAGAACATACGCGACGCCATCCAGGAGTACCTGGAAGCCGTTCAACAGGCGGCTAATGAAGCCGACCATGTGCGCGAGGTTGAAGTGTCGCTGAGGTATGCCTAAACTGCCTGGTGTGAACCACGAGCAAGCCGTGCGCGCCCTCAAAAAAGCAGGGTTTGAGGTGATACGGCACGGGAAACATATCGTTATGTCAGACGGCGTTCGTGTGCTAACTATTCCCCGCGCCAATCCTATCAATGCTTACACTATGGGCGGTATTATACGCAGTGCGGGGTTGACTGTCGAGGAATTCAAGGAACTACTCAAGTAGCGTTGGTGGAGCGACGGTTTATCGCCGCCGCCCCACTGCTCACCCTACGCCTCCCACAGGAGCGGCTGCTCGTCCGTCAGCACGCGCGCCTTGCTAATCACCTCGCGCAGGTACGGCGGGATGCCAAACATGCCGTAGTGCGTGCCGGGGTCGTAGTAGCGCAGACCCTGCACGCCGCGCTGCTCGATGCGCCGCGCCAGCTCCTCGCGCGGAATCTCCAGCGGGTCGTGCTTCTTAGACGCCAGAATGAAGCCCCACGGCAACATAAACGACGCCACGAAGCACCAGTAGGGGCGCACAATCGGGAACACCTCCTGCAGCGTGCGCGCGATACAGCCGTACAGATAGGGGTAGAGCGGGTCGCCCGCGCCCGACTGCACGGTCAGCACGCCGTCGTCGGTCAGCGCGTCATAAATCATCTGGTAGAACTCGCGCGTGAACAGGTACTGCGACGGACCTGCCTCCAGCGGGTCGGTCAAGTCCGACACAATCACATCGAAGTGGTTGCGGTACTGCGGGATGATTTTGCGGGCGTCGTCGAAAATCAGCGTCGTGCGTGGGTCGCTCAGCGAGCCTTGATGCCACTCAGGCAGCCACTGCTCACAGACGCGCACCAGCTCCTCGTCGATGTCCACCATCACGGCTTCCTGCACGGTGTTGTGGCGCAGCGCCTCGCGCAGGGTCGCGCCCTCGCCCCCGCCCGCCACCAGCACGCGCTTCGGGTTCGGGTGCGTGAACATGCCGGGCTGCACCATCGGCTCATGGAACATATACTCATCCAAGACCGCCGACTGTATCTTTTTGTCTAAAAATAACGCCTTGCCGTAGCCCTCCAACTCCACGACCCACGCATCCTGAAACTTGGTGCGGGTCATGTGCATCACATGCTTGACGCGATAGGTATACATCACCGCGTCGGTGTGCGTCTCCGAGAGTATTAGACCGCCGCATACATGGTGTGCTGCCGCCATTCAGGTTCCTCCTCTAAGGTTAGTCGTATGGGACGCCGCATGCGCCGCCCCATCGGGCGGTAAGTATACCCCCTGCAGCGGGTACAATCCCTGTCGATGACGGCGATTACCTACAACGGGGTACGCATCGAAGTGCTGGAAGCGGACATCACGGAGCAGGCGGTGGACGCGATTGTGAACGCCGCCAACAGCGACCTCGTGCTGGGCAGCGGGGTGGCGGGCGCGATTGCCCGCAAGGGCGGTCCCGCGATTCAGGAAGCGTGCGACCGCCATGGACCGATACAAGTCGGCGAGGCGGCGATTACGGGCGCGGGTAACCTGCCCGCCCAGTATGTGATTCACGCCGCCAGCATGCGCCTGGGCGGTAAGGCGACCGTCGAGTCGATTCGCGGCAGCGTCGCACACAGCCTGCAACTGGCGGAGACGCACGGCGTGCGCACTATCGCCCTGCCTGCCGTCGGGATGGGCATCGCGGGCTTCCCGCTGCAGGAGGGCGCGCGAATCATGATGCAGACGCTCAAGGCGCACCTCGACGGCGGCACGCAGCTGCAACTCGTGCGCTTCTGCTTGTTCGGCGCGGAGGCGGTGGGGGCGTTCGAGACCGCCCTGCAGGAGGTGTTCGGTGGCGGATAGCCCTCCGCGCCTGTCGGTGGTCATCCCCGCCTACAACGAGGCGAGCCGCATCGAACGCACGCTGGAGCGCGCCGTGGAGTACCTGAACGCGCGGGGCGAGCCTTACGAGATACTGGTCGTCAGCGACGGCAGCGACGACGACACCGAGGCGATTGTGCAGCGGTTTGCCGAGCGCGCCCCCCAAGTGCGTCTGCTGGCGTATCAGCCGAATCGGGGCAAGGGCTACGCCGTGCGCTACGGGATGCTCCGCGCGCGGGGCGAGCGCATCTTGTTCAGCGACGCCGACCTCGCCACGCCGATTGAGGAGCTGGAGAAGCTGGAGCCGTACCTTGCGCAGGGCTACGCGATTGCGATTGGCTCCCGCCCGCTGCGTGAATCGCAACTGGTGGTACGCCAGCCGTTCTATCGCGAGATGGCGGGTCGCGCCTTCAACAAGGTCGTGCAACTGCTGGCGGTGCGCGGCATCCACGACACGCAGTGCGGGTTCAAGCTCTTCACGCGCGAGGCAGCGCAGGCGGTCTTCTCGCGCTGTCGGCTGGACGGGTTCAGCTTCGACTTCGAGGCGTTGTTTTACGCGCGGCAGCTGGGCTACGCGATTGCCGAAGTGCCCATCCGCTGGATGCATCAGGAAGGCTCCAAAGTGCGCCTTGTGCGCGACGGGCTGCGCATGCTGCGCGACCTAATTTGGCTGCGCCTGACCGTCTGGCGCGGCGCACCTGAGCCACATTCGCAACCAGAAACGCCGAACTGATACCTTTACCGCCGCTCGGGGTTGTATTGGTTGATCAGGTTCACTGCTTCGGTCTCCACCTCGCGCAACCAGTTCACATCGCCGAAACTCGGCGAGGCTTCCACCAGCACCGACCACCACTGGTTGTCTTCCACCTGTCCCGTGTGGCGTGTGCGTAGCGTCTGCCAGATTTTGACCCAGCGGGCGTGATGGTCGGCGTAGATAACATTCATCCCGCCGTTGTGCCGCCACAGGTCTGCCCCGTAGAGCGACCACCAGCCCAAGTCGGGGCAAGTCCACCAAGTCTCGAAGTAGCACACGGTCTGCGCGGGGCGCGGGATCTGCGCCAAGTCGCGCCCGTTCCACCAGCGGTCGGGGCTCATCACCAGCGCGACATTCACGGCGTAGCCCGCCGCGCCGCGCGAGTCGCCGCTGGGGTAATACTCATTCCGCAGCACATTCGGGTCGCCATACGACCGACGCGGGTTGGATGGGCACACCAGCACATCGGTATTGCGCATATAGGGCTTGAACACATCGTACCAGTGGAAAAACGCGGGCGCGTTCGCGGGCTGCCCCCAAGTGTTGTTGAAACATGCCCAGCGCGCGCCCTCAATCTGACGGCTCGCGATGGGAATGCGATTCTGGGGCGTGCGCTCGTCGAAATCTTGGCAATACATCTGGAACGCCAGCCCAATCTGCTTCGTGTTGTTCAGACACTGGGTCTGGCGCGCCTTCTCCCGCGCCTGCGCAAACACAGGGAACAAAATCGCCGCCAAAATCGCGATAATCGCGATCACGACCAGCAACTCGATGAGCGTGAATCCTCTTCTCATGACAGCGCCTCGCGATTAAGATACACTCAACCGAACGGAAATCCTGCCTCTAAGGAAGTCGGGGTCGCCGCCTGCGCGGGCGACGACCCATGCGCCTTTAGCACCCACTCCCGAAGTTGAACAGCACCAGCAGCAAGTCCGCGTCGTCCACCGTGCCGTCGCAGTTCAGGTCGGCGGGGTTCAGCCCCGTCGCCCCGAAGGCGAACAGCACCTGTAGCAGGTCAGCGTCGTCCACACAGCCGTTGCCGTCCACATCGCCGTTGGAGAGAACGCACGGCGTGAACCAGAAGCCCCCTGTGAGGCTGAACGCGCCGCCCGTGAGCGGATTGCTGGCGTCGGGCTGCCCGACCGTGCCGCCGAGATTGAAGGTTCCCCCTGCGGCGAAGGCAACCCCGCCGCTGTCGATCGTCCACCAGGTTAGGTCATACCCGCCGCCTGATTGGGCGTGCGCGTTGGCAGCGAATAGCAGCGCCAGCACAAGTAGACCCCAGCGTCTCATCGTTGCACCCCCTTGGTGTTCGTGCGCGATTGCTGGCGCGCCTGACGCTCCTGAATGGACTTGAGGCGCGCCTGCCACGCCTCAGCAGGGTCAGTACCGCCCGGCAGCACCTCGTCCCACGGGCGGTACACTTGGAAGTCGCGATGCTCCTTACGCACGGCTTTCACTTCCCAGTCAAACTCGTAGTTGCCGCGTCCGTTCAACAGCTCAGCGACCTCGATGCCGTCTAAGCTCACACGCACGGCAGCCAGCCCCTTTGATTCAGCGGAGCGTGGTGTGAGTTGGACGGTCATGCCCTGCTCGTCGGCGAGTTTGCGGAAGTGGTCGGGCAGTTCGATGCGGGCGCGTCCGTTCACAAGGCGTGCCGTGCCGCGCACATACATCGCCAGTTCGGGACCCTCAATACAGCCGTAGTAGATGTCGCGCGTGGCGTCATCGGGGTCAGGTACACGGAAGAACTTGAGGTCTGCCGAAACCACTCCGTATCCATCGCCGTTGACACTCATAGCTGCCTGAGGATTACCAGCGGCGTCGGCGACCCCTAAGGCACCATGATTGGGGTAACCTGTTAAGTGTCCTAGGAGCGTGTTCCAGTTGCCATTGGGTCCGAGTGTTCGAACCGCGCCGATATACGCGCCGCCGCCCCTATCATCCACAAAGACCTCCACGCGCCTATAGGTGGGATCCGTACTGCCGCCGAGCGAGAAGTAGTTCCCTCCGACATTCAGGTCGCCGTAGGCGCGTAGGGTACCCGCAACCGTCAGGTTATCCCATACGCCCAGTGTGCCGTCGCCTGGAATCTCTAAAGTGGCAACATTCGAGTCGCTCGTGCCGAATAGAGTTCCCGGCAGGATTTGAAGCGTGGTGTTATTGGTGAAGTAGGCATTGCCGCCGTTCACATGCAGCCGTGCTTGCGGGCTGCTCGTGCCAATCCCGACATTCCCATCGCCCCGAATGGTCATCACCTCCGTTCCATTCGGCGCGTTCAGGAACGAGAAGCGGTCGCTGGCGTTATTCAGATGCAGTCGAAACTGGGCAGCTCCGACGCCCAAGCCCATCACCTCGCTGGCGGTACCACCTTGCCATATCGCCAGCTTCGTGTTGGCGTTGCCGCCGCCCAGCGACAGGCGCGCCGCAGGGCTGTTCGTGCCAATCCCCACATTCCCGTCGTTGTAGAAGATGTTGCTGCCTGCCGTCTGCCACGGACGCTGCGCAAACGAGGCATAGGGCGCAGGCATAATCTTCACACGGGGCGAAAGCGTAGTGGAACCCACCTGGATCTCCAAGTAGCGATCCCCGCCTGTCCACACATTTCCAAAGTTCAACTCCACGGTGAACAGCCCGTTCTGCACATTCACATTCTGGGTGATTGCGCTGCCCAGTTGGTTGCCGCCCGTAGGCGCGTCGTAGAGGCGAAAGGTGAGACTGGTTGTGCCGTTGACGGGCTGTCCGCCTTGCCGAAGGAAGCCCTGATAGGTGAACGGTTGTGCGACCAGCGGGCTGGCGAGTATCAAAGCCAGCCATCCGATAAGCCCCAAATGTATCGCTCGTGTCATTGCGAAGACCTCCGCGCTCACTATACACCAATCGGCGCGAAATGCATCGAATTTGCACAAAAATGCAACGCCTGCAAAGATGCGGGGGTGGCGTTGTTTGCCCTCACTCCAGCCCCTTCCCACCCCGTGGGCGAGGGGAGGGAGTTGAGTTCCTCCACTGTTGACCGGGGCGGGGGGCAGAATCGGGCGACGGGTCAGTCACCCCCTACTCGCTCGCCCGTAAGTACCACAATGCCTTATGGGAAAGGCGAGCAAAGCACTCGGAGTTGGTTCAAGTCTGGCTGATCCTCACGGGAGCGGTACGGGTCAAACCACGCCCACTTACTGCCATACCGACTGATGTTGTAGAACCTGAAATCTTGTTCAGGAATCCACTTGGCATGGGTATCCGCCAACACGAAGTTGCCCCCGCCAAAGTGTCGCGTGGCAGGCAGATCATTGGCATAGTAGGGCACAAAACAGCCGTCGTTCAACCCGCGCCCCACAGCGCTGCGCTCCGACTCCTCCATCAACAAGACCGTCGAAGCAGGAAATGTCACCCGGCTCTCATACACCACATTCAGACAATAGTTCATGGAATAGGACAACTTGTTGACCTCTTTCAAGGGGTCAGAGCGACAAAAGTAGAGGTCTCGGTTTTTCACATACGGGAAAATAGAACCTAAGGTCACATCCACTTGATGGTGTCCCCACACGCGTACCCAGCCGATATTGCCGACGGTGACGCATGCGGCGGGGGGAAACGCGCCATCCCAGTCGCTTGTGTAAAGCTCGAAGGCGATACCTAACTGACGGACATTGCTCAAGCAGTCCGTCTGGCGCGCCTTCTCACGCACCTGCGAAAACACAGGGAACAAAATCGCCGCCAAGATAGCGATGATTGCGATGACCACCAATAGCTCGATAAGCGTGAAGCCCTGCTTGCTAATCCCACGCATCGTTTGTTCACCTCCTGACAATCCGAGTGCGTGTGGCGAGTAGAAGAACCACTCGCCACACGCAACGGGGTTCAGAAACGCGCTTTAGCGTTCGCGACCAAAGTTAAAGAGGACAATTAACAAGTCCGCGTCGTCCACACGATTATCGCCGTTGACATCTCCAGGAAGCGGTTCAATGGAAATCGTGGCGGTGAAGACCGTATGATCGCACCAGTTATTGAAGCCGGGATCGATGGCGAAATCGACGGTGGAGCCTTCATTGACTTGCACCGTGATGGAGTACCACACGCCCACCGCGTCGAAGTAGTCCACAAACTGCGACCATACCTCCGTACCATCCACGATAATGTAGCCCGTCACGCCCTCGCCGCAGTCCCAGTCGCCTTTCGCCAGTCGCCCGGAGATGGTGATCTCACCCGAGACATTGCTGGTCCAGCGCCGCACGGGCCAAGCGGTATTGCCAGTCGAACCACCAACGGCATCCAGAATAATCCAGGTATTGGTGGCAGGACATTCACTGCTCCACACGCCTCCAAACGACTCGCACACCATCATCTGCTGGAAGGTTCGGTCGAGCGAATTGGGATAGTAGCCATATGACCAGTTGTGTTCCCCCTGCGTGGTGGAAAAGTCTTTGAGGGAGTTGGCGAGAATCTGTGCATGTTGAGCGGATGCCCCTTGATACAGCGCCACGCTGAATGCCAGCAGTCCAATCGAGAGTCTCCGTTTGTTCGCGACACGCCGCAAGTTAAGCAGGCGACCGAGCGGTTGCCTTTTTAGCCCGAACATCGCTTGCGTTGGCACTATTGCCAGCCATCCGATAAGCCCGAAATGCATCACTCGTTTCATCGCTGATACCTCCGTGCTTCTACTATACACCCCTTGGCACGAAACGCATCGAATTTGCACAAAAATGCAACGCCCCCGCACGCGTATAGAGAGTTTGAGCAAGGCAGTGGTATAATGGATGTAGAGGTGTCAAGGTGTCCTTGGGGAGCCATCTGCGTCAGCTGCGTCTCGCGCGTGGGTTGTCGATACGGGCACTGGCAGAACGCGCGAAAGTCAATCCATCTACGCTGAGTCGCTGGGAGTCCGATTCCACATTGCCGCGCGTGTACGAGTTGGAGTCCGTGCTGAACGCGCTGCAGGCGAACGGCTTGGAGCGTGCGCAGGCGCTGGAGCAGTTGCACGCGCCGCGCGGGGTGCGTGCGCTTGCTGCGGCGTCGGTACGGCTGACCCTGCCCGCAGGCGCCGCGCCGATTGGCGGCGAACTACTCAAAGCGATGCGGCGACGGCGCGGCTGGACGCTGGAACAGGTCGCCTGCCACATCGGCGTGACGGTCAGCACCGTGAGCCGTTGGGAGCGCTCGGAGAGCTGGCCCGTCGCGGAGCAGTTATCGCGTCTGTGCGCTGTGCTGGGTGCAAGCGAGGCGGAGCAAGCCGCGCTGCAGGGCGGGCGCGGCGTATTGCATTGGCTGCCGTTCCCTGTCGCGTCGGCGTCCGACTTGGCAGCGCTGCTGGACGCGCTGCACAACCATCAACTGCCCATCGATCCTGCCTTGACCGAGCTGACCCACCTGTGCCTTCAAGGGCGCATCTGGCAACTGGTGGGACGGGGGAGCGCACCGATTGGACTGCTGCTCGACGCCTATGCCTACCACTGCAGTTGGCTGGTGGAGCAAGCGCGGATTCAGGAGGCGCAACTCCCTGCGTGCCGCGCGTTGCGCCTGTTCGGGCAAGCGGGTTCCATGCGCCCGCACTGGTTCGGTGTGCTGCACGCGCTGGCGAAGGGCGCGGCGGAGCTGGGCAGTCGCCCCTCGCCTTTGGAAGGGGTCGCGCTGCTGCGTCGCAGGCTGCCTGAAGCGGAGCGACACGCGCCCGAGTACGCAGCATGGTTTCTGCGCGACATCGCCGAGTACCTGAGCTTCTCGCGCTACCGCGCGGACGCCGAAGCCGCCCGCCAATACGCGCAGCAACGCAGCCAACCGTGGGTTCCCGAAGACCCGAATGTCGCCCTCTCCAACGCGCTGGTATTGACGAATTTGGGGCAGCCCGAGCAGGCGCTGGAGATCCTTACAACAACGCCCGACCTGGCATGGAATCCCAACGACAGCGTCCAGCAGCGCATCAACGAAGCGAGCGTGTGGATTCAGGCGCTGGACGGATGCGGGCGCGATGCGGAAGCCGCCGTCTGGCGCGAACGGCTGACGCGCACCCTGCAGCAACGCGGCGACCATCGGCTCCCGTGGATCGTGCGCCGAGTCGCCCCGATAGACCCCATAGCCAATATGCCCGAACCCACCCAAAGCGCGTCCTGAGTGCGAGCGAACGGGTCCTTCCGCCATCAGGTACACTATCCGCAGTTTAGCGAGGAGTACCGTATGGCGACCAAACTCTACAGGGAAGCGATTCGTGAGGCACTTATCGAGGAGTTAGACCGCAATCCCCGCATGTTCCTGATGGGCGAGGACATCGGGCGGTATCAGGGCACTTTCCGCGTGACGGAGGGGCTGTTCCAAAAGTACGGTCCCAAGCGCGTGTGGGATACGCCGATTTCGGAGCCAGGCTTCATCGCCATCGCGATTGGCGCAGCCATCGAAGGGCTGAAACCCGTCGTGGAGGTGATGACTTGGAGTTTCGCGCTGCTGGCGTTCGACCAGATTGTCAACCATGCGGCGAAGATTCTCTACAAGTCGGGCGGGGCGTGCGCCGTGCCGATGGTGATTCGCGGCCCCGCAGGTCCTGGCAAGCAACTCGCGGCGCAGCACTCGCACAGCCTGGAAGCGTGGCTGGCGCACTCGCCAGGGCTCAAGGTCGTGCTGCCCAGCACGCCCGCCGACGCGAAAGGCTTGCTGAAAACCGCCATCCGCGACAATAACCCTGTGATGTTTATCGAACACCCGCGCCTGTACCTGACCAAAGGCGAAGTGCCCGACGGCGACTACACCATCCCGTTCGGCGTGGCGGATGTCAAGCGCACTGGGCGCGATGTGACGATTGTGACCTACTCGCGCGGGGTGCAACTCGCGCTCAACGCCGCCGAGCAACTCGCCGAGCAGGGTATCGAGGTGGAAGTGATTGACCTGCGCACGCTGATTCCGTGCGACTGGGAGACGGTCTTCCGCTCCGTGCGCAAGACGCACCGCGCGATTGCGCTGCACGACGACTGGCGGTTCGCGGGCTTCGGCGCGGAAATCGCCGCGCAGATTCAGGAACATGCGTTCGATTATCTGGACGCGCCCGTGATGCGCATAGCGGGCGCGGATGTGCCGATGCCCTACAACAAGCACCTCGAGTCGCTCGCTGTGCCCAACGAGCAGAGCGTCGTCGAGGCGGTACGGCAGATTGTGGCATAAGGAGGCGACTATGCAGACGATTATCATGCCCAAGATGGGCGACGCGATGGAAGAAGGCACGCTGGTACGCTGGCTCAAGCACGAGGGCGACACGGTTCAGGAGGGCGAACCCATCGCCGAGATTGCGACCGACAAGGCGACGGTGGAGATCGAGGCGCCCACTTCGGGCGTGCTGCGCGGCATTCGCGTGGCGGAGAACGCCGTCGTGCCCGTGAACACGCCGCTGGCGTACATTTTGCAGCCAGGCGAGAGCCTACCCGCCGAGGGCGACGGCAAGGCGAGTGGCGCTGTCCAACCGACAGCCGCCGCCGCGCCGCAGCCTGCGCCCGCGCCAACCGCCGTCGCCGCCGCGCCCCAGCCTGCACCCACCAACGGCGAGGAGCGCATTCTGGCGTCACCGCTGGCGCGCAAAATCGCCGCCGAACATGGCATCGACCTGCGCCAAGTGCAGGGCACGGGACCCAAAGGGCGCATCGTGGAGCGCGATGTGCTGGCGTACCTCGAAACGCGCAAGGCGACCGCTGTCCCCGCTGCCGCCGCCCCCGCACCGACGCCCGTCCCTGCGCCTGCCGTCGCCGCTGCGCCTGCGGAAGGGCGCGCCGAGACGCTCACCCGCTTGCGCCAAATCACCGCCCAGCGCACCACCGAAGCGCACCAGACCATCCCCCACTTCTACCTCACGATGGAGATCGACATGGAAGAGGCGCTCGCCCTGCGCCAGCGGCTGAACCAACTGGACGAGAGCCTGCGCGTGAGCGTCAACGACCTCATCGTCAAGGCGTGCGCCGTCGCCATCGAGCAGCACCCCATCGTGAACGCAAGCTACCAGAACGGGCAACTCGTGCATCCCAGCGGCATCCACATTGGAATCGCTGTCGCGGTGGAGCAGGGGCTGCTGGTGGCGGTGCTGCGCCACTGCGAGGGCAAATCGCTGCGGCGCATCGCGCAAGAGTCGCAGACGCTGATTCAGAAGGCGCGCGAAGGCAAACTCATGCCCGACGAGATGACGGGCAACACCTTCACGGTCTCGAACTTGGGCATGTTCGGCATCGAGCAGTTCACAGCGATTATCAACCCGCCCGCGAGCGCAATTCTGGCGGTTGGGGCGACCAAGCGCGTGCCTGTGGTGCAAGAGGACGGGACAATCGTCGCCCGCCCGCGGATGAAGGTCACGCTCTCGTGCGACCATCGCGTGCTGGACGGCGCGGTCGGCGCGCAGTTTTTGCAGACGCTCAAGCAGGTGCTGGAGAACCCGCTGTGGATGGTGTAATGCGGCGCGCGGCGCGTGGGTTCCTGTGGCTCAGCCTGCTGGTCGCACTGGCGACTGTGATCGGCAGCGGGCTGCTGTTCAGCGGGGTGCAGAACCTGCCCCCGCTGGACTACAATCGCCTCTCGATGCAGTTGGGGATCGCGCTGGTCGTGCTGGGCATCGGCGCGTCGCTGCTGCACATGGGGCATACGCAGGGCTGGCGGGCGACGCTGTGGCTGCTGGGCATCTGCGTCGTGCTGGCGGGCGCAATCGAACTCATCGGCACGCTCACGGGCTTCCCCTTCGGACCCTACACCTACACCGAGCGACTCGGACCCAAGTTTCTGGGGCATGTGCCGTACCTGATTCCGCCCTCGTGGTTTATGATGCTCTACCCTGCGCTGCACCTCAGTTTCATGTTCGGCGTGTCGCGGCGGTGGGTTCCGCTGAGCGCCGCCGCGCTGCTAACGCTGTGGGATGTGGCGATGGACGCGGCGGTCTCAACCTCCAAGATCAACCCTGGTTCGGCGGCGTTCGTGTATTGGTTCTGGGAGGTGGACGGCGCGTTTTACGGCATGCCGCTGCAGAACTGGCTGGGCTGGTTCGCGACGGGCGCGCTGCTGAGTTGGGTGTATCTGCGGGCAGCGCCCGATTGGCGCGAGTCGCGCGCGCTGACGCCGCTGGGGATTTGGCTTGTGCAGGGCGGCGCGATGGCGGGGCTGGCGTTCTGGATCCAGCGACCGATTGCCACGGCGCTGTGGCTGCTGGGGGCGGGGATCGTGTGCTGGCTGGCGTTCCGCGCAAATTTAACCCACCAGTCCGCCAACACCCGCAGGATTCTGCCCAAAACTGGGGTATAATAGCGCCGCTGCAACGCAGCACATCTATCTTGGAGGTCAACGACGATGATGATACGAAAGGTGCTGGCTTTCGGGCTTGTCGGCGCGCTCACCGCGCTCGCGAACGCACAAATCGTAACGAACCTCGAACAGGGCGGCAAACTCTACTGGAAGTTCAACAGCGGACGGTACGACATCACCGGCGCACTTACCCTGAGCGGCGACATCTCAGCCTCCGACCCGATTGAGTTCCCCCTGCAAGACCTGAACAACGACGGACGCAAACTGGATGTCGAACTGCGCATCCAAGACCTGTTCCCCGACCTGGGCATCAACTACACCCTGAATCTGATTGGCACGGTGGTCTCCCAGAACGCCAACGAAGCCATTATTCGCTGGGCGGCGGATGTGAACCCGAACCAATGCGTGACTGTCAATATCAGCGGCACACGGGTACAGGTGCTCATCACCCGTCTGGCGGGCGCGTTGCAGGCGCGGGTGACGCCAATTGCGTGCCGGACCAACCCCTACAACCCGAACTGGCAGAATGTCACCCTGCAGTTTGAGGACAACGGCGGCAACGCGAACAACTTTCTGCGCGTGGAGGGGTACCTGTTCTGCCCGGATCCGCCGACTGACGCTCTATTTGCGACTGCGATTGTAAACAATATGGACTGGGAAGCTTACGGCGGCGGCTTCACGGGCGTGTTCGGCAATGTGAACGGCGACAACATCGTCGATGACGCCGACCTGCTGCAGGTGCTGTTCAACTTCGGCTCGAACGACGCCGCAACGGATACGAACGACGATGGGATTGTGGACGACGCCGACCTGCTGCTTGTGCTGTTCAATTTCGGAGCGGGGTGCTAATCGCCGCTCTCTGACCGCTTCCTTAAGGTTCCCCCTGCACGCAGGGGGAACCCAGCCGATGCGCCACTCGGTTCCCCTCGCGAAGCGGGTCGGCAAGCCGCAACGCGCGTCCAAAGAGTTCGCCCGCAGCCGATGCGCCACTCGGTTCCCCTCGCGAAGCGGGGGGAACCTACGGAGGGGGGCATTGGATGAACTCTGGCTCGGCGATTGATATTAGCCCCTGTTGAGCAGCGCTTCGTACAACTGCTCATACCCGCGCACCGTGTGGCGAATGTCAAAATGCGCGATAGCGTCCTGTCGCGCCGCCGCGCCCATCGCCTGTCGGCGCACAGGGTCGTCTACCAACGCCTGCAACGCCCGCGCCAATGCCCCCGCGTCCTCCGACGGAACCAACAGCCCCGTCGCGCCCTCGCGCACCAACTCAGGCACGCCCCCGACCGCCGTGCTGACCACAGGCAGCCCCGCCGCCATCGCCTCCATCACCGACAGCGGGTTGCCCTCCACCCGCGACGACAGCACAAACACATCCGACGCCCGCAGGATGTCCGCCACATCCGCCCGCACCCCCAGAAAACGCACGCGCGATTCTAAGCCCAGTGCGGCAACCTGCTCGCGCACGGCGTCTTCCAGTTCGCCCCCGCCGACCAGCAGCAGATACAGCGGCGCGTCGGCGCGTACCTGCGCGAACGCCTCCACCAGCAGCGCGTGGTTCTTGGGCGGGGCGAACCGCCCGACATGCACAAGCACCGTTGCGTGCGGTTCAAGCCCGTGCGCCTGTCGCCACTGGGCGCGTTGGTGGGGGTCGGGCGCGTACTCGTCGGTGGGGACGCCGTTGGGGATCAGCGGCGGGTCGGGGTAGCCGTACAGTTGCCGAATGCTCACCCGCACCTCTTCCGCGACCGCCACAGGAACCACCCCGCCGATACGATACCGAAACGCCAGCTGTCGCACCCACGCGCCAACCCGCACCCCGACCTCGCGCTGTGCCAAGCTATGCACGGTATGCACCCGCGCGGGCGTGCGGTAGCGCAGCATCAGCAGGTAGGCGTAGTTCAGCCCGATGATGTGCGTGTGCACGACCGCAGGGCGGTACTGCCGAAACAGCGCGCTGAGTTGCCGCAGCACGCCCCTGCTCGCCCCTGCCCCCTTGCCCAGAAAGTAGAGCGGCGCGCCCGACGCCCGCACCCGCGCCTCGTAATGCGTGCCCAGCGGCGCCTCCAGACAGATGCACACAGGCGCGAACCGCGCGCGGCTGAGATGCTCCACCAAATGCACCACCAGCCGCTCCGCGCCCCCCACCACCAACGAGGGGAGGATTTGAAAGACTACATAGGGTGTGGGCATCACTCTGTGTCTCCCAAGGACTTGCGGCGCGTTTCTCGAATCGCGCGGTACAGTTCGCGCACCTGGCGAAGACTTGCGGGTTGAGCCAGCAACGCTGCCGCAATCAGATACAACCACCAGCCCAGCCACGGCGCAGCCAGCGCAGCCGTTAGCCCACCCGTCCACAACAATGTGGCGCCGTACCGTACTCGACCAATATGCCGCCGCACGCCCGCGTGCCGCATCCAATAGCCCGGCAGTATAGCTATCAAATCCGCACAATTGAACGCCAGAAGCTTATACTCCTGTGGGGCTATGGTCAAGCCGATGTAGGTCAGAGACACTAATAGCACGGCGTAAATCGTGTTCGCCTTGAGAATGAGTGTCGTTTGTTTCTTCACCAGAAGCGCGGAGGTTTGGATTGCAAAGAGCGCGCCCAGAAGGCTACGGACACCAGCAATCGTGAAGACCATTAACAGTAGTGAAATGTCCCATCGTTGCCCCAGCATGTACGGCAACACCAACGGCGCAACCGCCGCAAAGAGAGCGAATAAGGTTCCCAACGCGAGCGTCTGCAGTTGCATCACTTCACAGATAGCGTTCAGCAGCTTCTCCGCATCGTGTTGGATACGCGCGAACGCAGGCACAGACAGGCGCGAAGTTAAGCCCTTGACGAAGGTGAGCATACTCAGGAACCGTGTCGCCAGCGCTACATAGCCGACGGCTTCGCTGCCCGCCATCGGGAGCAACAGCAATGACGGCGTGAGGCTTTGCGCTTTGTAAATCCAATCTGCCAGCGCCACCGAGAAGCCATATCGAAGCATCGGACGCAGTTCCGTCTTGTTCCAGTATCGACGCGGGCGGTAGCGCGACGCCAAAAAGAAACCTATCACTGACGCGCCTTGACTCAGCCAGAACCCAGCGACCATTGCCCACACGCCAAAACCACTCCACGCCAGTGGGATTGCGGCAAGGTAGTAACCGACCTGAGAGCCAACCTCCACGACAGTGGTCTTTCGATAGTCCAGCTCGCGTTCCAGCAGCGCCAGCGGCACCGCGCTCACGAGCGCTAACGGCAGCAACCCAATCAGGCTAAGCGTCACGGGTATGAATCCCTCCGTGCGCACCCAGTAGTGCCCAAGCACCGCCATTAGCCCGCCGACCCCTATCGCCAGCAAAATCCCGAACCCCAGCAGCCACCAGAACGCCAAGTGAAACAGCTCCAGCGGCGCGTCCCGACGCTCGCGAACGAGATAGATGTTCACGCCCATCTTGCCAATCGCAAGCAGGTATCCGAAGACGCCGTAGGCGGCGTTATATAGCCCGTAGTTGCCAGGACCGACGATTCGCGTCAACAGCAGCGCGCCCAGCAGTCCCAACACGACCATCGCGCCGTGCCGCACCGTCAGGTAGACGCCGCCCTTCAGCGCCTTCGTGCGCAACGACTCCGTCTCTGGTGTGCGCCCCATGCCCACTGCGTATTATGGCACATTCGAGGCATCCCTGCATTCGGCGGGGTATCATAATGAAAGTGAGTTGCAGGCTTGCCTTCTTCACGCGCAGTTTGGGCGGCGGCGGCGCGGAGCGCGTCGTGGTCACTTTAGCCAGCCACTACGCCGCGCAAGGACACACGGTAGACTTGGTTGTCTCCTTCCGTGCGGAAGCCTATCAGGGGGAGTTGCACCCTGCGGTTCGAGTGCATTATCTGAATACGCGCCGACGCATGCTGGCGGCGCCGCGCCTGGCGAAGGCGCTTCGGGAGATACGCCCCGCCGCACTGCTGGCGACCGTGAACACCTTCGCTGCTGTGCTGGCGCAACGACTGGCGCGCACCCCAACGCGCGTCATTCTCCGCGAGGCGACAACGCCCAGCATGGCGTTCCAAGTCAAGGAGACCTCCGCGCGCAAGCGCGCGATTAGCGAGACAGCGATGCGCTGGCTCTACCCCCGCGCCGACGCGGTGGTCGCCGTCTCCAAAGGCGTTGCGCAAGATCTGCTGAATCTTATCCCACAACTGAAGCCGAAGCTCACCGTCATCTACAATCCAGTGATCGACGCCGAATTTTACGCCAAAGCCGACGCGCCACTGGAACATCCTTGGTTCCAGCCGAACCAGCCGCCTGTGGCGCTGGCAGCAGGGCGACTGGTCGCGCTTAAGGGCTTCGATACGCTCCTACGCGCCTTCGCCCGTGTGCGCCAAGAGATCCCCGCTCGCCTGGTTATTCTCGGCGAAGGTCCCGAACGCCCGAACTTGGAACGGCTCGCCGCGGAACTGGGCGTCGCCGCCGATGTGGATCTGCCGGGCTTTGACCCGAACCCGTTTCGGTACATGCGGCGGGCGGGGGTGTTTGTGCTGTCGTCGCGGTATGAGGGGCTGCCGAATGTGCTGATCCAAGCGTTGGCGTGTGGGTGTCCTGTGGTCAGCACCGACTGTCCGAGTGGTCCGTCGGAGATTTTGGACGGCGGGCGGTATGGGGCGTTGGTGCCCTTGGACGATGCGGAGGCGATGGCGCAGGCAATTGTACGGGCGTTGTCAGGGCAGGTCGCCCATGCGCCTGCAGCGTGGCTCGAGCAGTTTCGCGTGGAGGCAGTTGCCCAGCAGTACCTGCGCGTTATGCTGGAACAGACGCCGTAGTTTCCTCCGTACCTCCCGCCTGTCCACTTTGGGCAGGCGGCTGCAGCTGCCCCGTGCGTTGCCAGTGGAAGGTGAGTTCTGCCAGCGACCAGAGCAGAATAATCGGCAGCACGGGCGGCGAGTCCAGCGGTCCCGAGTGGATGGCGTCGTACCCGATGGCGGCGACGGTGCCTGCGCCGACAGCCATCATCAGCGCGCGCGTGAACGGGTGGTTTACCTTCAAAAATGCCCATGCGATGCGAACGAGCGCGACGACCAGCGTGAGCGCCAGCAGCGCTGTGCCGATGATGCCAATCGCTAACAGACGGCGCAGCCAAGGGAAGTGCATCTGGGTCTTTTCTATATAGACTTCTCGGAAGCGCGGACCGTAGCCAAGGGTTGTAAGACTCAAATAGCGCCCGTACGGTTCTTCCAAACCTTTTCCTATGAGCCGCTCGAGGGGGCTAAGTCGGCGCATCTTAACCTCCCATGCCTCGTTTTCACGGAGACGCCCTTGATAGGAGGGGTCATTTCTCGGATCGCCGCCGTAGGCGTAGTTGCGCTGCCAGCGTTCCACAGTTTCCTGAACTTTCTGTTGGACGATACCGTAAAATGTAGGATTCAACATTCCTGCGATCAGGAGCATTCCCGTCACCGCTAAGATAACCGTCTGACGCGCCAGTATTGCAGGCGGCTTCCAGAGCAGCGCCAGCGGCACGATGGGCAGTATTGCCGCCCACAAGGCGCGGTTTTTGGTAATCAGGATGCCGTACACTGCCGCCAGAATGTACGCCACCACGACGGCAGCGCGCCAGCCGCGCACATACCCAAGACTGTAAATCGCCGCAAAGAGCGCGGCGACCATCAAATACATAACGGCAGGGTCGCGCACGCGATACCCCTCCTGGGTTTCCATCGCGGCGCGTATCTGAAACACGATTTTCCACGCCTCGGGCAGCGGCGCGAAGTATTCCCACACCAGAGTCGCCACGCCTAATCCAACCACCACGCCAATAATCAGCATCGCCCGTTTGGCGCGTTCGATATCGCGCATCAGAACCATCAACGGCAGGATGCCAATCCACAAAATGTGCGAGTCAAAGTAGCGGAAGACGCCAGGTCGATAGAAGCCCAAAACCGCCTGGTGCGAGTCGGGCGGAATTTCGTGGTAACGGAACAGATAGATGTACGCCACATGTCCCATGTAGTACACCCAGAAGAGCAGCACCGCGCCAGTGAGCCAAGTGAGCAGGCGCGGACGCTCCTGCGCAGGGATGCGCAGGTACTCATACACGGCGCGAGCAGACACGATTAGGAGAAACAACACTGTGAGCGTGCGCTCGCCCGTACCGCCGCCCGGACCAGCCGCAAAATACATCGCGTTGACGATCAGGCGACTTCCCGCGATAACGAACACGGCGATGCTCAACTCTGGGATAATCCACATCAACGGCGCGAGCAGAAGAAGGATGACGAACGCAATCGCGCGGTTATCTTGCCCTTGGAGGAAGAAGTAAAGAACCACCAAGTTCGCCAGCAGCACTGCCAACAAGGTCAGCGCGAGCGTCCAGCGCTCTTGGTTGAACCACTCCAGCAGGCGCAACGACCTGCCATGCGCCCACTCGATGGGCGCCAGCCAGAGATTCGCCGTGCGCCGTTCCGTTCCCAGTCTTCGTGTCGCCATCGCTACCCTTTATTATGGCACATGTCGGGCATTTTCGTCAGCCGCGCCCTTGACGCAGCCAAATTATGTCCCTCAACCTGCGCCGCAGACCTATCAGCAGCCCTCGTAGCCGCCAACTGCTGGGCAGCCCGAACCGCCGCGATTGGCGCACAACGGATAGAAGCGGCTCGGTATACAGTGAAAAGCGCACCCAGTCGGCAAAGTTGGCGACAATCTCTGGGGCGGGAACACGCCCATCGTTCCACGCGCGTTCCACAAACATCGTGTAGTAGGCGACCATCCCGCGCGGATTGCGTGAGAGCGTCCTGAACCGATTCTTCGTAATGCCGTCCTTGAGGTACTCCTTGAAGCAAAACACTTCGTTGACGAACAGGAGTTTGTGCCTGTCGAAGCCGAGCTGATGCCACAGGTAAGACGGCAGAATATACTTCTCACCTGGAACTTGGGGAAAACGGTATTGGCTAATGATGTCGGTGCGCATGGCGCGCTGCTTGTCTTTTTGGCAACGGTGCACAAAGTGCATCTCGATACGGTCGGAGACCATCGGGCTTTGCGGGAACGATTCGCCGATAATCTCGCCCGTGTCTATGTCGGCGCATAGCCCCTCCACCCCAACAATCGGCGTGTCGGGGTAGCGCTCTTGCGCGTAGCCCCACCATTGCCAGAACCGTTCCAGCGCGTCGTCGGGCATCGTGTCGTCCGAGTTGATAGTGGTGAACAGCAGCCCGCAAGCGTTTTCGAAGGCAACATTGAATGCGATGTGCCTGCCCTGATTCTCTTGGCGGAACACGCGCAGGGTGAACGCGCCTTTCGGTTGGTAGGACTTTAGGTAGTCATAGGTTCCGTCCGTGCTGCCGTCGTCCACTATCAGCAGCTCGAAGTTCTGGAAGGTTTGCGCTTCCATGCACTCCAGCACGCGCGGCAACAGGTGCGCCCGATTATAGGTCGGCACGAAGACCGTGAAAGCAGGCTGTGTGTTCTGTTTTTCACTCATCCGTGCGCGTCCTCCTATCTAAGCTGTTCCCGCGCATGCACGCGGCTCGCGAATCGGTCGGGATACCATCGAGATTAATTATGGCACATCCCGCGTCCAGATGCACCCTGCTTCGTTCCAAAAAGCACTTCCAAGTAGCCGCGACAGACCACGGATTCGTCGAACTGCTCGATCCAGTCGGCAGGTGGATAGCGCGCTTCCCCCTGAAGGACTTTCAGGATACTTGCCGCGAGTGCGTCCGCATCGCCGACAGGAACGAGGTGTCCATACGCGCCGCCGTTTAGGATTTCCGACGGTCCGCTGGGGCAGTCGGTGCTGACCACAGGGCAGCCGCACGCCAGCGCCTGCACCAGCACATTCGGGAACCCTTCGTAGATCGAGGACAGGACGAACACCCGAGCGCGCGCCATGGAGCGGAACGGGTTCGGGTCAAAACCAGGCAGCGCGACACGGTCAGATAAGCCTAATTCACGCACAAGCGTCTCCAGTTGCGGGCGCATGCTCCCCTCGCCCAGAATCAGTAAGCGTGCCTCATGCTGCGCCTGCACCTTCGCGAAGGCGCGAATGAGGGTTGCGAGGTCCTTCGCGCGCTCCAGCCTGCCGACGCTCAGAATCACAGGCGGCTGTCCGTCGGCAAACCACGGATGCTGCATAGGCGCGTGCGCGAGTTGGCGAATCCGTTCCAGCGGGAGCGGGTTCGGAATGCGGCGAATCTTGTGGGGTGGGATACGAAAGTTGCTGATGAGGTCATGTTGCATGCCCAGCGACGAAGCGACAATCGCGTCCGCCTTGGGGTAGATGTAGGGAATAAGCCGCCCCGTCAGCCGTTTGATCCGTCGTGGATTTCGAAGCAGGTCTTGCGAGGGCGTACTGGCTTCACGGATCACTACGCGCGCGTCTGTTTGAGCGAGGCGCGCCGCCGCTATGGCGAGAAAGTTCGACTCCACAAGCGTCGAAAGAACCGTGTCGGGGCGCACGCGACGCAGTAGGCGCGTCAGTGGCAACAGCGTGCGCAGCGTACTCCCTGTGCGCAGACAACGGTACTCCACAGCGGACGATAGTTCGGCGCGGTATACCTCTTCCGCCGCCCGCGCGGTGACAAACAGCACTTGCACGCCGCGGCACGCGAAGTTGTTCGCCAGCGTGACCATCACACGCTCCGCGCCGCCGCCCTCCAGCGCGGGGCAATACATCAGCAGCTGCTTCCCTTCCCAAAGAGGGGGCATATCACTACTCCACCCGCACGGTGAAGCGCAGGGTTCCCTCGCCGTTCACGGGCACGCTGGGCACTGTCCAGACTAACTGCCGCCCCTCCAGCCGCGCGGTCGGGCTGCTGCTGACCAGCGTCATGCCGTCGGGCAAAGGCACGCTGATGCGCACATCGGTTCCCGCTGCTGTGCCCGTGTTGCGGTAGCGCACGGTAAACTCCACCGTCTGCCCCGGCAGCACATTCGCTTGGGCAGGCGATAGGCTGATTGTAATCTCAGGCGCGGCGTAGAACACCAGCCCCGTGTGCGGGGGCACTTGCACCTGCGTCCCTGCACGCACCAGGTTGCGATCCCAGTCGTAGTAGTCGCGCGGCACGGTGTAGGTGTAGGTCGCGTCGTGGCGCGGGTTCCACACGACCACACCGTTCTGGTACTCGCGTATGAACAGCCCGCCGACGATGATGTCGCCGTTGAGAATCTGAAAGTTGCCGCGCGGTAAGCCCAACGGTACGAACAGCTCGGGCGGATAGTAGCCGTCGGGGTACTGATCTTGCTCGCGGCGCGGGTCGATATGCACGAAGGTATTGTCATGCTGCACAATTAGGCAGCCCGCGATGGCGAAGCGCAGTTTCTGAGGGCTATCGGGCGCGTTCGTCCACAGCGTGGGTATCAGAATAATCAGTTTGTCGGGGTACTCGGTGGCGAGGCGCACGGTGTTGCGAATACCGCCATTCACCCACTGTTGGGGACCGTTGGAGCCGCTCGCGGTTCCATACGAAGGGATGCGTACCCGTCCTGGTTCGGTGAGCGCGCGCATGAAGGCATGCTCGACGAGGAAGCCGCCCATGTAGGGCAAGGTCGCAACGCCGGGCGCGTCTTGCGAGACGCCGGGGATGCCCCGCAGCCAAAAGCCCGGCGCCCACGCGACATTCGGCACAAAGCGCGGATACGAGCCGTCGGAGAAGCGGAACTCGCTACGCAAACGGCTGCCCACATATTCCGTCCAGCCGACAATCGCCTGCACCCACAGGTCGTTCGTCGGGTAGTTGGGCGGCGCATACCGTTCGCCGGCGCGCATGTCGTAGTTATCAAGGTAGATATAGCGCGGGCGTCCGCAACGGTTCAGAAAGTCGCGCAGACTCTGCCATGCCCGCTCGCGCACCTCCTGACGCCCGATATCCACATAATACGAGTCGTCGAAGAAAATTCGCTGCCCACTGCGATCCAGCAAGAACCAGTCGGGATGATTGGCGTTCACATCGTCATAGTTGTAGAGGTCGCCGTTATGTCGTGCGGACGCGGAGACGAGCGTCGCAGGCGTAAAACAGTAAGGCATCCAAATCACATCGGGATAATGGTGTCGGAGCACTTCTCCCATTCTCTGAACGCCTGTCACCACGCCGAACGGCAGCTCCATGTAGCGGTAGGGGTCCTGGTTCGAGTAGAGGAAGTTGAGCGCGAGGCGTAGTCCGTTCGGCAGGCGGTTTGTGCGCGTCACGGAGCGTGTGGAGATTGCCTGCGCCTCATCAATCCAGAGCGTGCCCGCCGCCGCGCCCTCGTTCGCGCGGATTTCGATACGCAACGAGAATCGGGGCGCACCGTTGGCATCGCTTTCGACTGGAACAACCGCCGACAGTTGCCGCCAACCATCTGTGTCTTGGCTAGTGTTCGGGAGCAAATCCACCCGTCGCGCGCCTGTAACTGCGTAGACCGAGTAGGAAGCGTTTTGGAACCCCTCCGCGCGAAGGGCAAGGCGCACCAGCAGCGGCTCGCCTACGCTTGGCTTGAGGTAGGCAGTGAACTCTACATCTTCGTGAATCACGAACCGCCCCGCGCCGCCTGACGCACGCTGGAGGCGCACCCGCTGGCTGGCAGTCCCCGCGAAGCGGATACCACTGTCAAGGCTCAAGATCGTGTGCTCAGGCGCAAGCCCCTCGTGAAACCTCGACCAGCCGTCTGCAAACCCGTCTTTGCCGTAGTCAGTCTCGCAACTGCTCGCATGTGCGAAAAAGTTCAGCGGCGCGCTCTGCTGCCCCACGAGCGCCGCGCATAGCCCCACAATCGCAAGCCCCAAGACACCCTGCCGTACCATAGTCCATCTCCCTTCACAGGCGTTCCATACCCAACATGCGGAACGCATCGTGATTATACCTGCTTTCGAGGTAGAATCCTCGCATGCGCGTGCTGATGATTGGACCCGACCTCGATGTGCCTGGCGGGGTCTCGGCGGTGGAGAACGCCATCTTGAAATACCCCCCACCTGGCGTGCAGGTAGAGTTCCACCCGACGCTGACACGCCGCACTGCCGTATCCACGTTTCGGGGGCAATTGGCTCGGTACGCTACACAAGGCGTCAGAAGCCTTCTCACTTTTTTGACGCTTTACAAATCTCTCCAGAAAAAAATAAGGAACTACGACCTGTTCCATGTTCATGTTGCAAGTCGGGGAAGCACGCTCAGAAAATATATCGTGTGCCGATACCTTCGCAAAAAAAGATGTCCTTATGTTCTACACAATCACGGCGGCGGCTATCGGGAATTCTACGCCCAATTGCACCCACTGCTGCAAAAAGAGGTTCGAGCGATGTTTCTCTCTGCTTGTGGAACTATCGTGCTTTCCGAGCAGTGGCTGCGGTTCCACCGAGAAATGCTGGGAACCGAACACTATCCCCTATGGGTGCTGCCCAATCCCGTGGAGTTGCCTGCTCTGGAACGCATGAGTACAGAATGCAGGGTCGCGCTCCTCTTTCTGGGGCGTATTGGAGAGCATAAGGGCGCTGACCGCATCTTACATGCAATCGCGAAGCTGTCCGACTCGGTTCGCAGCAAGGTGCGCCTTCGGATGGCGGGGGACGGCGCGGTGGACGAAACCCGCGCGTTGGCAGAGCAGTTGGGCGTCGCCTCGCAAGTGGAGATTCGCGGCTGGATTGCGGGCGCAGAAAAAGAGGCATGGATGCGCGACACGAATGTGTTTATCTTGCCCTCGCGCAACGAGGGGCTGCCGATGGCGATGTTAGAGGCGATGGCGTGGGGCAAGGCGGTGATTGTCAGCCCCGTGGGGGGCATCCCCGAGTTCGTGACGGACGGCGTGGAGGGCTTCCTCGTGCCGCCCGACGACATCGACGCAATCGCCGACGCCATCCGCACGCTGGCGGAGAACCCCGACCTGCGCGCCCAGATGGGCATGGCGGCGCGCAGGCGCGTCGAACCGCTGGACATCCAGAACTATCGCATACGGCTGGGCGAGATTTACCGCGAGGCGCTGGGCTTAGCTACTTCCGCGCCCAGCAGTAGATAGCAGGCGCAAGCACGGCGCGAACGGGACGCCAGCAGATAAACCGCAGCAAAACGCTTGGCAAGCGTCGCCCGTACTTGAACCACAGGTAGTCGTCGGTCAGCCAAATCACCTCGCGGAAGTAGGGGCGTATCATTGCGTCGAGTTCCGCTTCGGTGAAGCCTGCGTGTGCGCCGTACTCGTTGCGGAAGCGTCCTTTGAGGCGCATCTTCCAGTCGGCGAGGTTCCAGCGCACCTTCTCGGCGAGGCTGGCGCGCGAGCCGATGTAGCCCACCACCCGCGTGCGGTTCGGCGTGCCACAATACAGGTAGCCGCCCTCCCGAAGCACCCGCGCGCACTCCACGATACTGCGCTGCGGGTCAGGCACATGCTCGATCACATGGTGATAGAACACGGCGTCGAACACGCCGTCGGGGTAGTCCATCGCGCAGGCGTCGCCGCGTCGAATATAGTACCGATCGGTCTTTAAGCCGTCCACTTCGGGGTCAAGCTCCACATCGAACCCCTCGATGTAGGCAGGCAGCGCATGCGCCAAGTCGATGACCTCCCTGCCCGACCGCCCGCACCCGACGACCAAGATGCGCTGCGCGTCGGGGAGATGCTCCTTGACGAGCCGTTGAAAGTGCCCGCTGCCTTCGTGTACCGTCGTTCCGTTCAGGTGCGTCATTGCTTGCAAAATAGCCGCGCCAATCCGCCACACAGGATTATACCATGACAAGGTATCCCCATTAGCAGTAGCCACGACCCCACAGGTTGCTCTTACCGTTTGCACGCAATCAGCGACTTGGGCAATCCAAACCGCCACTCGATGTAAAGCTCTGCTTCTGGGAACAACTCGCGCATCTCACGAATCGATAAAAGGTTCCAGTCTGGCTCGGTTTGCTTGATCCAAAACCTGTTAAGCCAATTGATCAACCAAATCAAGGTATGCCTCGGCAACAGTAGAATTACTGACGGTAGCCATGTATGGCTTTCGATGAGGAAGTATTTGTACGGGGTCTGCACAAAGTACCGTTTTCCCACGCGGCGAATCTCCTCGGCGAAGGCTTTCTGGTACTGGAACGACTGCTCGCGGAACTCGCGCCAGTGCTGGTAGGCATAAATCTCGCTTTTGGGAACTGTGACATGTTCAATCACAGACGAACAGAACACGATATCGAACTCTTGGTCATTGAAAGGCAACCGCCCACTCTCGGGCAGCAAGACGGTGTGAAACCCGCGCTGGGCAGCTTCCTCCAGCGCCTGCGGGTCTATATCGGCGACCCAGATGTTCCGATGTTCGGGCAGGATGGCGGCAATATGAGAGCCGTCCCACCCGCCTAAGTCGAGAACCTTGTCCTCTGGTGAAACAGGCAGGAGTCGCCGAAATAGTTTGCCTCTTTTGGCGCGCGCCTTCCGAGACGCATTCAGAACCGCCCGCTGCAGCAAGCTTCGCATAGGGCGTCTATTCGACAATCTCAGAGCGGGTTCCTGCATGCTCGCAAGGTACACTTCTCCTGCCCATGGGTTCGCTCGGTTGGAAGTGGCGGCGGTTGCGGGCGATGTCGGCGCGGGAGGTCGCAATGCGCGTGGCGCGAGCGGTGCGCGAGCGGGTGTCGCCGCTGCCCAAAGAGCCGCCCGACGCGACTTGGGGGCGCTACTACGCCCAGCACGCGCCCGCGCCGACCTTGCAGCGCATCGCCGAGGCGCTCGCGCCCCGCACGCAGGCGGTCTCGGCGGCGGAGCGGGAACGGCTGCTGCAGGAGGCGGACGCCTTGGTGCGCGGCGCATGGACGCTGTTTGGCTACCCCGTGCAACTGGACGACCCGCCCTGCTGGCGGCGCAACTACCTGCTCGGCAAGGACTGGACGGACGCCCCCGCGAAGGCGATCGACTATCGGCGCATCGATCTCGCGGGCGGGGTGAAGTATGTGTGGGAACTCTCGCGCGGGCAGCCGATTCTGCGTCTGGCGCAGGGCTACGCGCTCACGGGCGAGGGGGAGTACGCCGAGACTTGCCGCCGCTGGCTGCTGGACTGGATTGCCCGCAACCCGCGCGGGTGGGGGATTCACTGGACGAGCGCGCTGGAGCATGCGATTCGCGTCTTCGCGTGGGGCTACGCGCTTGCGCTGCTTGCCGACATGCTTTCGGACGCCGAGGCGCAGACCTTACTGGGCGCGCTGGTGCAGCACGGCGAGTTCATCGAGCGGCACATGTCGCCTGGCTCGTCGGCGAACAACCACCTGATTGGCGAGGCGGCGGCGTTGGCGTTTCTGGGGCGCCTGCTGCCCGACGGCGCGCTCGCGGCGCGTTGGCGCAGGGTCGGCTACGCGACGCTGGAGCGCGAGGCGCTGCGCCAGTTCTACCCCGACGGCGTCAACGCGGAGCAGGCGTTCGGCTACCTGCCGTTCGTGTGGGAGTTCTACCTGCACGCCTACCGCCTGCAGCCGATGCCCGACGCGGTGCGCGAGCGGCTGGCGCCGAGCCTTGAGTTCGTGCGCGGTGTGATGGACGCTTCCGGCTATGTGCCGCAGGTGGGCGACGAGGACGACGGCACGGTTGTCCCGCTCTGGAGCGCGGCGGCGGATCGGCATCGGGTGGTGGGGCGTGCGCTGGCGCAGGTGCTGGGCTGCGAGCCGCCGCCTGCGCTGGGCGACGCCGACGACGCGCTCGCGCAGTGGCTGACGGGCGCGACGCCCCCCGCAGGCAGTCGGCTGACCGAGTCGCGCCTGTACCCCGACGGGGGCTATGCCGTGCTGCACAGTGGGCGTTGGCAGGCGCTGTTCGACGCGGGCGCGTTGGGGCTGGGCAGTCTCGCAGCGCACGGACACGCCGACGCGATTGCGATTTGGGCGTCGCTGGACGGCAAGCCGCTGCTGATTGACGCGGGTACTTACGCCTACCACGAAGACCCCGCATGGCGCGACCACTTCCGCAGCACGCCCGCGCACAACACCCTCACGCTGGACGGCAGGAACCAGTCCGAGATTCAGGGCGCGTTCCTGTGGGGTAGGAAGGCGCGCTCGCGCTTTGTGGCGCACGACCTGCGCGAAGGCTGGGTGGAAGGCGAGACGGAGGCGTACCTGCCCGATTGGATCTACCGCCGCGTGCAACTCACGGGCGACGCGCTCATCGTGCGCGATCGCGTCGGGCGCGACGCGACAGGCTCCGTGCAGTGGTACTGGCACTTCCACCCCGACTGGCAGGTGGAACCAACGGGCGAGGGCGTCTGGCGCATCACGGACGGGACGCGCGTCTGCACGCTGCAGCTGACTCAGCTGGCGGGCTACACGGCGCGGCTGTATCACGGCGACGAGGCGACCAAACTCGGCTGGTACTCGCCCCGCTTCGGGCACAAAGTGCCTTGCACGACGCTGGTGGTAGAGGCGAAGCCGCTGCCCGACGCCATCGACGAGGCGGGCGTCGTGTGGGCGTTTCGGGTGTAGCGCGCCGAACAATCCACCCGCGCGGGCGTCTAACCCGCGGGAGGCTCCTGCCCCGAAAGTGGGTATCCTACGGGAATGATTATGAACAAGCGCGTTGCAATCGTTGTGGGCATCGTGGCAATCGCGGCGGTCGCGCTCTGGATGCGCGGGCGCAACGCCGAAACCACCGAACCCGAAGTCGAACTGCGCACCGCGGAGGTCACCCGCGAAGATGTCGTGCGCTCGATCACCGCGACGGGCGTGCTGCGCACCTACAACATCGTCGATGTGAAGTCCAAAGCGGGTGGGATTGTCAGCCAGATTCTGGTCGATGTGGGCGACGAGGTGAAAGCGGGGCAACTGCTGGCGCGGATTGACCCCGCCGATACGCTCTCGGTCTACAATCAGGCGCAGGCGGACTTGGAGGCGGCGAACGCCCGTATCGAGCAGGCGCAGGAGAGCCTCCGCCTGCAACGCGAGCAGAGCCAACTCGCCGTGCAGCAAGCCGAGCAGAACCTGCAGGCAGCCGAAGCGCGCCTGCGTCAGGCGGAAACCCGCGCGAACCTGCAGCCGACCATAACCGAAGCGCAACTCCAATCCGCGCGCACCGCGCTGGAGACCGCCCGCAAGAACTTGGAGCAGCTGGAGCGCGTGAGTATCCCGCAAGACCGCGCCCAAGCGCAGGCGAATTTCGAGGCGGCGCGCCAAGCCGTCGAGACCGCCCAGCGCAATCACGAACGACTCAAGAGCCTGCTGCATCGGGGCTATGTGTCGCAGCAGCAGGTGGACAACGCCGCCGCGCAGTTAGAGAACGCCCGCGCGCAACTGATCGCCGCGCAGCAACGCCTGCAGACGCTGGAGCAGGACATCCAGACGCGCTTGGAGACCGCGCGCGCCCGCGTGCAGGAGGCGGAGGCGAACCTGCGCTCGGCGGAGGCGAACCGCGCCCAAATCGAAGTCGCGCAGCAAGCCCTGCGCGAGGCGCACGCCCAATACGAGCAGGCGAAAGCCGCCCTCGCCCAAGCGCGCTCGAACCTGCGCCAAATCCGCCTGCGCGAGGCGGACATCGCGACCGCCAAAGCGCAACGCGCCCGCGCCGACGCGCAACTCTACAACGCCAAAGTGCAACTGGACAGCACCACCATCACTGCCCCGCTGAGCGGCGTGGTCATCGCGCGATTCGTCGAACAGGGCACGATTGTCCCGCCAGGCACTTCGCTGTTCTCGCAGGGCAACACGCTGCTGCAAATCGCCGACACCAGCCGTATGTATGTGGAGGTCTCCGTCGACGAGGCGGACATCGGCAGCGTGCGGATTGGGCAGCCTGTGGACATCCGCGTGGACGCCTTTCGGCGCGAACGCTTCAAGGGCAAGGTCAGCCGCATCGACCCGCAAGCCGTGCTGGAGCAGAATGTGACGGTCATCAAGGTGCGCGTGGAGATCGAAAAGCCCGACCCGCGCCTCAAGCCCGGCATGAACGCGACCTGTGAGTTTCTGGTCGCCCGCAAGAACGATGTGGTCGCCGTACCCAACGAAGCGGTCAACGAGACCCCGCAAGGCGCGTTCGTGGAGGTGATGCCGAACGGGCAACAGCAGCCCCAACGCCGTGAGGTGAAAGTAGGACTGCAAGGCAACACGAAGACCGAAATCATCGACGGTCTGCAGCCCGGCGAGGTAGTCGTCACGGGGCGCATCTTCAACCGACAGGATGAGGGACCCGGCTCGCCGTTCGGTCGCCCGTTCGGTCCGCGCATGGGCGGCAGTTCCCCGCGCGGCGGCGGACAAGGCGGATCAGGCGGCGGACAGGGCGGACCGCCAGGCGGAGGTGGGCGATGAGCATCTTCGAAAGTTTCCTCACGGCAATCGATAGTCTGCGCGCGAACAAGATGCGCACGCTGCTGACCATGCTGGGCGTGATTATCGGCGTGGCGGCGGTCATCACGATGATCGGGATTGCACAGGGCGCGCGCCAAGCGACGCTGGAGCAGGTGCAGCGGCTCGGCGCGAATGTGCTGACCGTGCGCCCTGGTCAGGCGCGGCGCGGCGGCGCGTTCCTCGGATTCGGCAGCACCCAAACCCTCAAGATCGAAGACGGCGACGCGATTATGAAATCCTGCGGCGAGCTGGTCGCCCGCGTCTCGCCCGAAGTGTGGACGACCCAGCAGGTCAAGTACCTCAACCGCAACATGCGCACCAGCATCTCAGGCGTCACGCCCGAGCTACAACCCATCCGCAACCTCGTGCTGGAGGAGGGCAGGTTCGTCAACGAGCAGGATATGGAGGGTATGGCGCGGGTGGCGGTGATTGGGCACACCGTGTGGCAGGAGCTGTTTCAGGGCGGCGCGTGCGTGGGCAAAACGATCCGAATCGGCGGGCAAACCTACGAGGTCATCGGGCGTATCGCCTACAAGGGCGACACGGGCTTCCGCAGCTTCGACGACCGCGTCTACATCCCGCTGCCGACCGCGATGCGACGCC
>Ga0101941_1000529_pt1 | contig 60496 bp, 50 predicted proteins | sample DewCreD2012metaG_3_FD_75242 | JGI IMG/M metagenome (GOLD analysis project Ga0101941, IMG submission 75242) | Hot spring sediment bacterial and archeal communities from British Columbia, Canada, to study Microbial Dark Matter (Phase II) - Dewar... ... | reverse complement strand
CAGGGGGAACTATGGTACGACTCGCGTCCCCTCGCGAAGCTTCCCTACCATGAAGGGCTATGGCTTGGGGTGACGAACACAGTAAAATTCAAGTTGCAAGTGTTACCGTAGTGGCCTACCAGTCCATGGGGAGGGTGGGAACGAGCACCTCTCATCGACGACACTGGTTGTCGAGAATGGTTACACAGGTGCCCATCTGGCGTATGACGCCTGGGGTCAGTTAATGTCCGGCTCCAACCCCACCCCCTGCGGCTACAAAGGTCAGTGGGGCTACTATACCGATGTGGTCTGTCAAGATTCATTCCTTTGGAGAGCGAGGTTCCTGCCGAGCCGTTCCGTTTTGGTCGCGACGGAGCGCGACCCTCCAATGTGGATACGTGGATGGCGGGGTTCCTGCCGAGCCATATTGGTGCAGATGGTTTCCTTCCAGCAGCTACGCAATACCCGCCTCTCGTGGGTCGAGAAGCAACGGGAAAAATTGTCCACCCATCTTCTCGCCTGCGGGGATGACCGGAACCCCCTCCAGCAACGGCTCGTTAGAGGCGGACTTCACTCCGTCGCGGAAGACGTTAATCACGGTGGCGCGGCGCGGTCGCTCCGAGCGGTTCACTCCTGAACCATGTACCACCAGCGCGTGGTGGAAGGAGCATTCCCCCTTCTTCAGCTCCACAGTAACTGGCTGGAACTGCGCTCTTTGCTCGTCGGTCAGCACGCTCATAATCGCCTCCATGTCGCCTGCCAGTCCGGTGATAGGCAACAGGTTCCAGCGGTGCGAGCCGGGGATATACATCAGCGCGCCGTTCTCCTGGGTGGCGTCATCTAACCCAATCCAGCAGGTAAGGTGCGCCTGCGGCTGCGTGCGCGTCCAGTACGAGTAATCCTGATGCCACGCCACCACGCCGCCCTGTTTCGGCGGTTTGCAAAACAGCTGGTCGTGCCAGAATCGCACCGCTCCGCCCAGCAGTTGCGCCGCCGGCACGGTGAACGCCGGATGCCACAGGATGTCATGAAAGCCCGGTGTGATGCGCCATGCGCCCAGTGCGTGGAACAGGATGGTGTTCGGGTCCTTGCTCTCGTTGGAGTGGTACTCATAGAACAGATGATGCCCGGGGTGAGAGGAGTCCATCAGGGTGTCCAGCTCCTCGCGCAGCTGCTCCACCTGCTCATCGGTGAGGATACGGATACCCGGCAGGTAGCCGTTCTCGTGAAAGAAGGCAATCTGTTCATCGCTCAGGCGGTACTGCTGCCATTCTTCCCGTGTACCCGGCAGACGAAACAGGCTCCCAACGGGGTGGTGATACACGGACAGGTCCTCTATCATAGCACGCCTCCACAGGTGTTTGGAGATATTTTACATGGCTAGGGACAGGGGAGTCAATACGAATCCCTCCCCCTCTTCACCGAGTCCATATCCTTGAAAGCGCTGGAGGTGAAGAGGTATGTCCAGACGATTTGTAGTCATCGGTGGTGGCTCGGTAGGGGTACACGCCGCGGTGGAGGCGGCAAAGCTGGGGGCGGATGTTACCCTTATCGGTGAGGGCGAAATCGGTGGGCGCACCACGTGGGATAGCCTTGTGCCCAGCAAGGTGCTGTTGACGGCGGCGGATACCGTTCTGGACGCCCGCTATGCACGACATCGCGGGATAAAGCTTGCCACGCCCGAAGTGCATGTTGCTGACCTGATGGAGCGCATCCGTCAGCGCACCCGCCAGTGGGGTGAGGTGCAAAAGGGCGCACTGCAGAGGGCGGGAGTAAAGGTAGTGCATGGTGTGGCGTCTTTCGTCGATGCGCATACGGTGAAAGTGCAGACAGAAGAGGGTGGAGAGCAACAGCTCTCTTTTGACCTCGCGCTGATTGCTACCGGCTCTGTGCCCATCTTTCCGCCCGGCATGAAGCCCGACGGCAAGCGTATCCTCGCGCCGCGCTTCGCCAGCAGCCTGCAATCGCTCCCCGAACATCTGGTGATGGTTGGCGGCGGCGTCACGGGCAGCGAGTTTGCTTACCTGTTCCGCGTGCTGGGTTCGCGAGTGACTGTGGTTACCGATATGCCGCGCCTGCTACCCCGCGCGGATGAAGAGGTGTCGCAGTTGCTGGAGCACGCTTTCCGGCAGATGGGTATCGAAGTGCTGCTCTCCTCGCCGGTGGAAAGCGTTACCGCAACCGACAGCGGCGTGCAGGTGCGACTGGCGGATGGCAGAACGCTGGAGGGCAGTCATGCCTTTATCGCCATCGGCAGGCGGGCGGACCTGACGCGGTTAAACCTGGAGGCGACGGGTGTGCAGCCCTCAACGCAGGGTTTGTCCCTCAATGAGTACCTGCAGTCATCCGTTCCGCACATCTACGCGGTGGGAGACGCGGCGGGACCGCCCTTCACCCTCAATCGCGGCTGGGCACAGGCGCAGGTGGCGGTACGACACGCGCTGGGATTGCCCACACCGCCCTTCCGCGCCGAGCTGGTGGTGGAGGCGGTGTACACCCAACCGCAGGTGGCGCAGGCAGGCATCACCGAGGCGCAGGCGCGCCAGCAAGGAATAAGCGTAAAGGTGCTTCGCGCCGGGTACGCCGACAACCTGAAGGCGCAACTGCTGGGTGAGACCGAGGGCTTGGTGAAACTGGTGGTGGAGGAGAGCACCGGCAAGCTGCTGGGCGGCTCGGCAGCAGGCTCACACGCGGCGGATATACTGGCTCCGCTGGCGGTGGCGATGTCGCTGGGAGGAACGGCAGAGACGCTGGCGTCCCTGTATCCCGCTCATCCCACACTGGTGGAACTACTGCACGAGGCGGCGCGCGGGTAGCCTACTCGACTACCGCGATTGCCTCTATCTCCACCTGCACACCGCGCGGCAGGGCGGCTACCTGCACTGTAGAGCGTGCGGGCGGGTCGTGTGGGAAGAATTCGGCGTAGACCGCGTTCACCGCCGCGAACTGCCCGAGGTCGGTGAGGAAGATGGTGGTTTTGACCACGTTCTGTAACGACGCGCCCGCCGCCTGCAGCACCGCCTGCAGGTTTTGCAGCACCTGTCGCGCCTGTTCGGCAGCGGTCTCACCGACGATTTCGCCCGTCTGCGGATGCAACGGTATCTGCCCCGATATAAAGACCAGATTGCCCGTCCGAATCGCCTGCGAGTAGGGTCCAATCGCCGCCGGGGCGTCGTGTGTGGTGATGACCTGTTTGGGCATGATATCTCCTCCTCGTTGCGAAATGGCTGATACCGATTCACGATACCTTGCCTCTTCTCCTGCTTGCACAAGGCTGGTATAATCCAGATATGCACGCGATTTTCCACCATGCACAGGCGGTGCTGTTCGATCTCGACGGCACGCTCGTCGAGACGGGCATCGACTTCTCCAGACTGCGTGCAGCGACCCTGCAGTTGATTGCGGAGTACGGCGTAGACACCCTTCCCCTGCAGGATTTGGATGCGCTGGGCGCGGTGGAGAAGGCGGTTGAGGTGTTGCGTTCTGCGGGCAGAGCGGAGGAGAGCACAGACCTGCGCACACGCGCCTTCGCCCGCCTGCAAGCGATGGAGATGGCGTACTGCGCTGCACCCCGCCCTGTGCCCGGTGTGTACGACCTGCTGAACGCGCTGAAGGAGCGAAGCGCGCGCATCGGCATCATCACCCGCAACGACCGCCGGGTTTCACTCAACACGCTGGAGCAGTTGCAGATACCGTACGACCTGCTGGTGAGCAGGGATGATGTCGAGAAGGTGAAACCCCATCCCCAGCACGTGACGGTAGCACTGGAGAGGTGGGAGATTGCACCGGAGCGGTGCGTGGTGGTGGGCGACTACTGGATGGATGTGGAAGCAGGCAGGGCGGCGGGCTGTCGCACAGTGGGTATCTGGCGTCTGGATGTGCCCATCAACCCCTTCCGCAATCATCCGCCCGACCTGCTGGTGAGGGAATTGAGGGAACTGCTATGACCCTCTCCGTGCTCATCGTTAACTGGAACACGCGCGAGCTGCTGCGGGCGTGCCTTCAGTCATTGCAGCGCTACCCCCTCTCCGAGCCGATGGAGGTGTGGGTGCTGGATAACGCCTCACAGGACGGCAGCGCGGAGATGGTGCGCTCCGAGTTCCCCGAAGTGCAGCTGATAGCCTCCGAGCGCAATCTGGGCTACGCAGCGGGCAATAACTTGCTTCTGCAGAAGGCGCAGGGCGATTACCTGCTACTGCTCAACCCCGATACGGAGGTGACGGAGGGCGCGCTGGATACCGCCGTGCAGTACATGCGCGAGAATCCCGACGTTGCCGCGCTCGGCGCGAAGCTGATATACCCCGACGGGCGCGTGCAGATGTCGGTGCGGGGCTTTCCGGAACCCGAAGCGGTGATGTGGGAGTATTTGGGATTGGCGAGGCTGTTCCCCCGCTCGCGCCGGTTCGGTGCGTATCGCATGACGTGGTTCACCTACGACCAGATTGCGGAGGTAGACCAGCCGATGGGAACCTTCCTGATGCTCTCCCGACGGGCGGTGAGGGCGGTAGGGCTCATGGATGAGCGGTTCCCCATCTTCTTCAACGAGGTGGACTGGTGCTACCGGGCGAAAAGGCAGGGGCTGAAGATTGTGTTTCACCCCGGCGTGGTTATTATCCATCACGGTGGGGCAAGCACGCGGCAGGTACGCCCACAAATGATATGGGAATCGCACCGCTCGCTGCAGAAGTTCTACCAGAAGCACTATCGGCGACGCCTGCCGAAGCCGATATACTGGTTGATTACGGGAAGCATTATCCTGAACGCCTGGCTGAGGACGCTGGGTAAGGGACGCGAGGGCTGGCAGAGTGAACGAAAAACCTGATGTAAGCGTGATTGTGGTCAACTGGAACACGCGCGATGAGCTGCGCGAGTGCCTTCGCTCGCTGCACCCTTCGCACCATCCGGGCGTACAGGTGGAGATTATCGTGGTGGATAACGCCTCATGGGACGACAGCGTGGCGATGGTCAAGCGCGAGTTTCCCGAGGTAAAGCTGATTGAGAACCGCCTGAACGAGGGCTTCGGCAAGGCGCATAACCGTGCCGCACACATCGCACAGGGCAGGTATCTGATGCTGCTCAACTCGGATGCTCAGGCGCACCCCGGCTCGCTCAAAGCGCTGGTAGATTATGCGGACGCGCATCCCGATGTGGGCGTTATCGCCCCGAAGGTGCTGAACCCCGACGGTTCGTTGCAGTACTCCTGCCGGCGTTTCCCCGTCTATGAGGCAGGGCTGTTCCGCAACACCTTTCTGGGAAGGCTGTTTCCGCAGAACCGCTTTGTGCGCGACTACCTGATGACCGATTTTGACCACGCGCGCACGATAGAGGTGGATTGGGTATCCGGCTGTGCGATGATGGTACGGCGCGAGGCGTGGCAGCAGCTGAGCGGGTTTGACGAGCGGTTCTTCATGTACTGCGAAGATGTGGACCTGTGCTGGCGGGCGCACGAGGCAGGCTGGAAGGTGGTTTATCACCCCGAAGCGCTGGTCACACACGCCATCGGGCGCAGTAGCGACAAGGCGGTAAACGCGATGATTCGACAGTTCCACCGTAGTCACCGCCTGTTTTTCCAGAAGCACTATGCTCACCGCCTGCCTGTCTGGAGCAGGTTGCTCATCCCTCTGGGGTTGTGGCTGCGGGCAAACCTGCTGGTAGTGCGTAACTATCTGATTGCGCTTCGGCTGAAGGTGCTGGGGAGGTAGTGGTTTGGGATGCGACGGAGCGCATCCCTCCAACAGGGCTGAGTGGAAGGTGACGCTCCGTCGTGGCCGACCTGTTCGTCGTAGCGTACTTCAGCGCGCCTTTTCCCTCTTCCACAGCGTTGAGGAGGATTGGAGGTGGAGGCAACCTCTCGGCAGGAGCCTCGCCCTTCGCCGGTGAACCCCAAAAACATGAAGAAGAATCGAGCGAGCAAAAAGCCAACCGAATCCCTACCACCCTCGCGCCGAGAAATCGGTGTCTCCACATGGCTGCTCAGTGTGGCGGCGGTGCTGGCGCCGTTAACCGCCGGTCGGCTGGAGGTGGGTAGCGAGCCGGTGGAGCCATCTCTGCGCGGGGTGGTAACCGCTCTGTTTACCACCGGAACGCTGCTGCCGGTTGCTATCTGGGTAATTACTCTGCTCGCGCTTGCTGCCGCCATCTGGGAGTGGACACAACGTCCCGTTGGCGACGACGCGGTTCCGCGTCCTGCGCGCGTGCTGGCGAGCCTGTTCCTGCTGTGGATGCTGGCATCGGTAGTGGTTTCGGTGTATCGGTGGGGTACGGTGGTTGCATGGAGCCACTGGGCGATAGCCATCGCCGCGGCATGGCTTTTCTCGCGAAGGCGTGGAGAACAGGCGTTGACGGTTGCCCTTGCGCTGGCGTTAGCGGGTACCCTTGCTGCCGCCTTCGCCATGCGTGAGTACGCGGAGAACGCGCGCGTCGTGCCCAACTGGCGTGTGTTTGGTACTTTCTTCAACCCTAACTTTCTGGCAGGCTACCTCTGCCTCACCATGCCCGTCACGCTGGGTTTGGCTCTGGCTTTCTGCCCCACGCAAACCCTGTCCTCTCCCAAAGGGGGAGGGGAGCTGCGCTGGCTGTTGGGCTTCGGCGCATGGATGCAGATGGCGGCGATACTGCTCACGGGTTCCCGCTTTGGTACGGCGAGCGCCGTGCTCGCGCTGGTGGTGCTGGCAGGATGGATGGTGTTCAACCGGTCATGGAATCGCCAGCGTGCGTTGTTGTTCGGAATCGTCTGCCTGCTGGTGCTGGGTACAGCGTTCGTTACTGCCCGCTCACTCGCCGCGCGCGTGACGACTCAAGCGGTACAGGAAGGCGAACACTCAGGCGGCTTCCGCGTATGGACATGGCGAGGCACGCTCCGCATGACAAAGGCGCATCCCTTGCTGGGCACAGGGCTGGGAACCTACGAGATAGCCTACCCGCGCTACGCCTACGTGGGCTTCACTCGTCTGGCGCACAACTCTTACCTGCAGCTCGCGGCGGAGGCGGGTGTGCCTGCTCTGGTGTTGCTGTTGGGCACGCTCGGCGTGCTGGCGTGGGCGGTAGTGCGCACCTCGGTGCGCACGGCGAACGGGATGGCGGAGAGATGGGACGCTCGCGTGCTCCGCGCAGGGCTAGCGGGAGCTATCGCCGCCGGGCTCGCGCGCAACCTGATAGACTCCGACTGGTATATCTTTGCCTGTCTGTTCACCTTCTGGGCGATAGTGGGACTGATGCTCTCCCTCATCCCTCTCCCCTCAGGAGAGAGGCTGGGGGCGAGGATAAGCCGTCTCTACCTCGCCCACACCACCCTGCTGGCTATCGCCTGGGTTGTGCTGACCCTGCGCATGGGCGGCGTGCTCAACGCCAACAGCGCGAACTGGAATCTGTCCCGCGGCGTCCCCGATGAAGAAGGCTATCGGCGTGCGCTGCACTGGGAACCTTTCAACGGCGACCACTACCTGAGTTTGGGCATGTTCTCTATGAGCATGGCGCGTGCGGGCGACCTCTCGCGTGCAGAGGAAGCCGAAAAGGCACTGCGCCGCTCGGCTGAGCTGACGCCGCTCTCCAAAACGTGGTATCATCTGGGCAACCTGTATCGGGACATACTGGGCGACCGCGCCCGAGCCGTCGAAGCCTACCGCCATGCGCTGGAACTGGACCCATACGCTCTGCGTGTGATGGCGGAGCTGGGCAAAACGCTGGAGCAACAGGGTAAACTGGGAGATGCGGAGGCGGTGTACCGGCGAATGCTGGAGATAGAATCGAGCGTATACAATCAGGTGCGCGCGGTGCCCGAGCTGCCCGAGGTGGACTATGCCTTCGCCTACGCGGGTCTGGCGCGAATCGCGAAGCAACAGGGCAAACCGGAGAGCGAGGTACGTGAGATGTACTCTCGCGCCTTGCGGATTCTGGACGCCGACCGCGCTGCCAGGGAAAACAGGGTCATGTTGTGGTCACTGATGCGTGCTCCGGAACGACAGCGCGCACTGGATGAGTTACGGCAGGAGTGTGAACGCGCCTTGCGGTGAGCCGATATGCCTGTAGAGTTCGCACGCCCGTGGATGTTGCTCTTGCTGGCGATGTTGCCTGCCTTCTGGTGGGTACACCGGCACAGCCTGGCAGCTCTGCCCCGCTGGCAGAAGCAAGCTTCGCTGTGGCTGCGTTTACTGCTGGTGACGCTGATTGTGTTCGCACTGGCGGGGGTGCGCTGGGTGCGCACCACAACCGCGCAAGCGGTGTTCTTCGTGGTAGATGGCAGTGCGAGCGTGGAACCACAGCAACGCGAGACCGCACTGCAGTTCATCCGCGAGGCGGTGCGCCATATCCGCGAGGACGACCTGGCGGGCGTCATCGTCTTCGGTAGTGACCCGCAGGTTATCACCCCGCTGAGCCCGCGCCCCGACCTCAGCCGAATACCTGCCAGCAGCTCGCCAGAAATGACCGACATCGGGCGTGCCATCAGCCTGGCACTCGCTGCCTTCCCCGAAAACGCAGGCAAGCAGATTGTGCTCTTCTCCGACGGTAACGCCAATGCGGGCGACGCGGTGGCACAGGCGTTGCAGGCAGCCAGCCGCGGGGTGAAGGTGCATGTGGTTCCCTTCCCGCGAGAGGTGCGCACCGAGGCGCTGGTGGAGCGAGTGCAGACTCCCATGCTGGTCAAAGAGGGCGAGCCATTTGACCTGCGCCTGTGGATACAGTCCACCCACGCACAATCGGCGGAGCTTACCCTGCTGCGGGACGGACAGCCTGTGAAGACGCAGGCGGTAGCGCTGAAGCCCGGCAAGAATCTGGTGCGTTTGACACACCGCGAGGACACCGCAGGGCAATACCGCTACCAGGTGTCTCTGCTGGCTTCCACAGATACCTATCCCCAGAACAATCGCGGCGCGGGCTATGTGCGTGTACAGGGCACGCCCCGTGTGCTGTACGTTACCGGTAGCGGAAAGCCAACCCCGTTGTCCACCGCCGCGCAGTCACAGCGCATTCGCGTGGAGGTGGTCAATCCACAGGGCATGAAAACACAGCCGGCGCAGCTGCAGGCGTATGATGCGGTGGTTCTGCACAATGTGCCTGCCTACGAGCTGGGCATCCCCGCCATGCGCGCCCTGCAAACCGCCACGCGCGAGCTGGGTGTGGGGCTGGGTATGGTGGGTGGCGAGGACAGCTTTGGCGCAGGCGGCTACTTTGAGACGCCTGTGGAGGAGACCCTGCCCGTGTCGATGGACGTGCGCAAATACCACTCGTTCCCCAGCGTGGGCATTGTGCTGGTGGTGGACGATTCGGGTAGTATGGCGATGCCGGAAGGCGGAACCACCAAGATGGAGCTGGCAAACCGCGCCGCGGCGACGGTGGTACGCTTTCTGACGGCGCAGGATGAGGTAGGCGTTATCGCCGCCGGCTCCGACTGCCGGGCGGTTGTGCCGATGTGGCGTGTGGGCGAGAAGAAGGAGGAGATACTGCGCTCGCTGGCGGCGTTCCAGCCGGGCGGAGGCGGTATCTATGTGCGCCCCGGTATGGAGGCGGGCGCAAAGCTCATGCAGCTCAGCCGCGCTAAGATGAAGCACATGATTGTGCTTGCGGACGGAGCGGACTGCGACGATCAGGAAGGCGCCATTCCGCTCGCAGCGAAGCTGCGCCGGGCGGGTATCACTGTGACCGTCGTGTGTTTCGGGCACGGCAAGGACGAAGCGTTCCTGCAGCAGCTGGCGAAGGCCGGGGGCGGACGCTACTATTTCACCGACCGCATGGCGAACCTGCCCCAGATTTTCACCAAAGAGGCGATGATTGCCAGCAAAGCGCAGTACGTCGAGGAGCCATTCTACGTGCGCTACACCGGCGATGAAATCGTTTCGGGCTTGAACTGGGAGAGTTCACCCCCATTGCTGGGCTACAACACCACCACCGCCAAGCCGGGGGCGCAGGTTGGCTTGCTCTCGCACAAAGACGACCCTGTGTTCGCGGTGTGGCAGTACGGCGTGGGGCGCAGTATGGCGTTTACCTCGGACGGACGCGCCAAATGGTGTGCGCAGTGGGTGAAATGGGCGGACTTTCCTGCCTTCGCGGCACGTACTATGCGCACTATCCTGCGCAGCCTGCCCGCCGAAGACGTTCGCACGCAGGTGAATATTTCGGGCGGTAAAGGGTACGTGAGCGTAGACCTCCTGCGACAGCCCGCGAACGAAGATACCGGCTCGCGTTCGCTAACCGCCAAACTGATTTCCCCAACCGGTCAGGTGATACCGCTGGTGCTATCGCAGACAGGAGCCACCCGCTACGAAGCCGCGTTTGACGCGCGGGGCTACGGGACCTACGTGGTCGCCGTGCAGTATCGCCGTCCCAACGGCACGACAGCAGTGAGCACCGGCACAGACACCGTTGCCTACTCGCCTGAATACCGTGACCTGAAGAGCAACAGAGCGCTTCTGGAGCAAATTGCACGTCTCACCGGCGGGAGGCAACAGCCGTCGCCTCGGGACATCTTTGGCGCTCAGCGCGCTCCGGTGCGGGTACCATCGGAAGCGAGTGTTCCCCTGTTGTTTGTGGTGCTGTTCCTGTTGCCGGTAGACGTTGCGCTGAGGCGCATCGTGTGGCAGACGGAGGCACTTCCCGAATGGCAGCAGGCATGGGCACGTGCGCTAGCGCACCTGCATCTGAGACACAGGGTGACCGCCTCCGCTTCCGCAACTTCACGGCTTCTTCAGCGCAAAGAGCGTTTGCGCGAGAAGTATGCACCCACCGGAACAACTCCGCCACCATCTGCCTCTACCTCTGAGGAGCCAGTGGTGCCCACAGAGCCAACATCCGCTCGCTCCGCCGCTCAACAACCTTCCACCTCAAAAGAGCAAATCGGCAGGTTGCTGGATGCCAAGAAGCGGGCGAGGAAGAGGGAGGACTGATACTGGAGGGCGAACCTCCCGGTGAGCCGAAACGCCACATACGGCTTGGCAGGAGCCTCGCCCTCCCCAAGAATGCGGTTCAACAGACTACTTGTATTCTGCCGCCACCAGAATGGATGCTACAGCGCGGCAAGTATCCGGATCAGGTTGACGACAGGAGCCGTCGGTAGGATAAGTGTTATTCGGGAATGTACGCTCGTCCGGACGACGGAAGCAGTCCCACTTCCACAGGTTGTTGGCTATAGCTCCCTGAAGGCGCGTCCACTTCACGTGTCCATCTGCAAAGATGAAGTGCACCCCTTTCAGATGGTTAATCAACCATCCGTACTGGCGCACATGTCCTCCCAGACAAGGGGAGTCTGCCTGAGGCACATCCCCGCCAAAGGGATCGCCCGGCGGGTTGCACCAGCATCTTGCGATAGCCCACGGCCCGGTGTCCGGCTCATAGTTGCGTCCATCCTGCAGCCAGATGGTCTCTGCTGGTGCCTCAAGGTCGGCAAGCTTGCGCGGGGGCAATGCACCACTACTACCGTCCGCGTTCAGCCATGCAGAGAGGTTAAATACCGCTCCGTTGACCGTGTAGCCACGCGGAAACCACAGGTTCTGGCTACGCGGAACATCGCACAGCGGGTCACTGCGCAGCCAGGGCGACTCGGGGTGACAGTGCGCCCACGTCTCGTCCATCTTGGAGCCGCGCCATGCATTCACGTTGTCCCCGAGCAAGCGGGCAATCTGCCCTTTGGCGTTGGGGCATTCGTAGACTTGAATGTTCTTCACGTAAGGCAGGATGCCGTATTTCCAGTTCGACCAGGTGGCGCCTCCAGGACCAATGAAGCGGTTGTAGGGAAAAGTCTCGTCATAATCCTGCACGTACATCATAACCGCCGTCCCAACCTGCTTGAAGTTGCTCAGGCAGGATGCCTGCCGCGCCTTCTCGCGCGCCTGGGCGAACACAGGGAAGAGGATGGCTGCCAGTATCGCGATAATCGCGATGACCACCAGCAGCTCAATGAGTGTAAAGCCACGCTTCATGACTGTGCACACCTCCCACTGGTGATTTTTGCCCGGTAGGTTAAGGGCATAACTTAGCTCCAATTATACACTGCCGTGATAGGCATGTCAAGCATTCGAGGCTCGTGCGGAGGAAAAATTCTGTGAGAGAATGTAGCCGCAACCTGATGAACTTTGAAAAAATGGTCGCATCTATGCGCCGAGCACTGCCTGCTCCTCCCCCTGTGCGGGAAAGAGGATGCTGGGCACGGGTTTGCGGCTAAAGCCGCACTCTTTCAAACCAGACCCTGCCTTCGCAAGGTTACACAGCCAGCGCAGGCTGGCTTCGCCTGAAAAGGAGCGGCTTCAGCCGCGGGGGGACAACCGCAACGGCTCGGCAGGAGCCTCGCCCTCCCCGGGAAGGAACCTTGGCAGACCAGTAGCACAACATCGCTTTAGTTACTTTTTCAGGGTTCATTAGCATGCAGCTACAGGGTTCTTCCATCATAGCACATAGCGTAAGTTCATCGTGAAAATCATAGCACAAATCAGTTAAATTCCTTCTGTGATCAGAAAGTGTGCGAAGAGGAGAGAAGATGCCACATCGCGCCGAGTCGAAAAGGATGTGTATTGTTCACAATTTAACGACTATAAACAGGTATATCATGCCATGAATCTGCTCAATAAAGCGTGATGACCTTTATCTTTTGCTTTTTCCCAAAACCCAGCACAAAAAAGGAGAAAAAACCCTTGACAAACGGCTTAACATAGTGTAGAGTATAAGCAATGAAATAATCATAGCAGTCATAGCAAAGGACTGGAAAAAAGTGATACCGTTACATCTGAACCCGCATCTGCGCACACCGCTCTACGTGCAAATCGTAGAGCAAGTGGAGGCAGCGGTCAGCTCGGGGCAGTTAACGCCGGGCACCCCGCTCTGGTCTGCTCGCGCCATCGCCCGACACTACGGTATCAGCTACCAGACCGCCGAACGTGCGTTGACCCTGCTGGCGCAGAGAGGGGTGGTGGAACGGACTCGACGGGGAACTGTCATCGCCGCCAGTCGTCCGAAACAGCCGGTGCAACAGCACCTGGTTGCCCTCATCTACACCTGGCAGATACCGGGCGCGCGTCCCTCCTACTCGGTGGGCGAGATGCGCATGTTGCACGCTGCCGCAGAGGAGTGCGCCCGGCATCTGTGGGGGAGCCTGCTACTCCATTTCCCCGACAAAAGCGCGTCCGCCAGCTACCTGCAGGAATGGGAACGACATCACCGTTTCGACGCCGCACTGGTGTTCGGTCCCCTGCACGATGAAGGTCTGCTGTGGATGCAGCGGCGGGGTTACCCGGTGGTGGTGGTAGATGCCGAGCCCGAGGTTCCGGTTCCCCGCGTGGTGCAGGCGAACCGTGAGGGCACCTATCTGGCGGTGCGTGAGCTGATTCGGTTGGGACATCGACGCATCGGCTTCTTCACCGGTCACTACATGCCTCACTACGCCCAGCGTTTTGAGGGCTACATGCAGGCACTGCAAGAAGCGGGCATCATCCCCGAGGCAAACTGGGTGATGCAGCACGGTCAGCCTCGCCCAACGGTTCAGGAGGCGTTGAAGCGGCTGCTGGAAGTACGTCCACCCCTGACGGCTATCGTGGGAGCGTCGGACATCCTGCTGGCGTTCGCCTATCCCGCGATTACGGAGATGAACGTACGGGTGCCGGAGGAGCTCTCGCTCATCGGTTTCGATGACGAGCCTTTCTGCACCACCATGCAGCCGCCTCTGTCGTCGGTGCGTGTAGACCTCGAGCAGATGGCACGCACCGGCGTGCGCCTGCTGATGGACATGATGGAGGGCAAACCGGTTCCACAGCGGGTAGAGATACCCGCTCAGGTGGTGCTGCGCGATTCGTGCGCACCGCCGCGCTCAGACAGATTGACAACCTGAAAACCATATGGAGGGTCTCACGATGAAATCACGTCGCGGTTTTACGCTCATTGAGCTGCTGGTAGTTATCGCGATTATCGCGATACTGGCAGCGATTCTGTTCCCGGTCTTCGCACAGGCTCGGGAGAAGGCACGACAGGCGTCATGCTTGTCCAACATGAAGCAGATCGGTCTCGCCATGATGATGTACCTGCAGGATTACGACTACACTTCCATGCGAGACACCTTCTGGACGTTCGACCGTTTCGGATACTGCTGGAACGGTATGCTCTACCCGTACGTGAAGAACAAAGGCATTTTCAAGTGCCCCAGCCATGGACTGCCTTCGACCGCTTTGGACTGGGATAATACCCAGAACTACGACCCATGGCTGGAGTACCGTGGCAAATCGTACGGCATCAGCGTCTACGGTATCGTACAGTGTGTCGTCTCACCAGATGGCACGTGGAACACGGAGACGCTTAAATACCCCGCTGAGCGCATCGCCTTCTATGAAGTGAAAGCGAACGACGGTTCCGGTTGGGGAGATAACGCCTGGTGGGTGTACGGCAGCGGACAGCCCGACGGCGGCCCCGAAGGACAGCGACTTGCTTTCCGCCATAACGACGGCATGAACTGCATCCACATGGACGGGCACGTCAAGTACTACACCAAGCAGTTCCTGCAGAACCTGATGGACATCACCAAGACCCCGCGCCAGCGCGGACCGGGCGAGAGCCAGTATCTGTTCTACCGGATGATTTACTATCCGTGGAGCGCGGACATGAGTCCGCAGCAGTAAGAAGCATCAAAGCAGGGTTGTCGGGGAGAGGCTTCGACAACCCTGCGCAGCAATGCGCGTCATCAACAGAGGAGGATGCGATGAAGAAAGAGATCAACCCGATAGTGGCTATCGTGGTGGTTGTGGTCGTCGTGGCGGCGGTCATCTTCTTCTACTTTCGGGCTACTGCACCAGAAGGTGTGCGCACCGCCAAACCACCTGCTCCTAATCCGCCCGGAGGCATACCCGTGCCGACTCAGTAGATTGGAGGTGGCAAGCGCCCAAAACATCGTATGCCCCTCCCTTCGGTGGGTTCACATAAAGCAAGGGCGGTCTGTAGCCGCCCTTGCGGTGCTTTGTGCCTCGACAAGTTCCCACAAGGCATGTATAATGTTTAACGGTTGCTCTATGGTAGAGGAGGAAGGATGCCGCCAACAACATTTCCACGTCGCATCACTGACTTTCGTGGCAAAACGTTGACCCTGAAATCACCGCCCAGGCGCGTCGTGTCGCTCACGCCCGGCACCACCGAGGTGCTCTTTGCAGTCGGCGCGGGCAAGCAGGTGGTGGGCGTTACCAGCTACTGTGACTATCCACCCGAAGCGAAGCGACTGCCTAAGGTGGGCGACATGCGCACCAACGTGGAGGCAGTCGTTGCCCTGCGCCCGGACCTGGTGGTGGCGGACGGCGTGCTCAACCGTCGCTTCATCCCCACGCTGGAGCGACTGAAGCTTCCCCTGCTGGTAATCGCCCCCAAAACGTGGCTGGATGTTGCGCGCGTCATCCGTTTGCTGGGCGCGGCGACAGGACACGACAGACAAGCCGAATCCCTGGCGCAGCGGTTTCATCAGGCGGAAAGAGAGGCGCGCTCGCGCTCCGCATCGGCGACAAAGCCCGGCGTGCTGTTCACGCTGAACGTGGAGCCTCTGCCGATGTGGGTGGCGGGACGCGACCTGTTTGTGGACGATATGATTCGCCTGGCTGGTGGGCGCAACGTTGCAGAGGATGGCGGAACGAACTACTACCCCCTCTCTGCGGAGGCGCTGCTGGTGCGCAACCCCGACATCATCATCACCACCGTGCCCGAAAACCGTCTGTCTCCGCTATACGAGCACCCCGTGCTGAAGCGTCTCAAAGCGGTGCAAAATAAGCAGGTGTACAGCGTGGACTCCAACCTGTTCGTGCGCCCCACGCCCCGCCTGCTGAGGGGACTGGAGCTGCTGAAGACCATCATCTCCAAAGCACAGAGGGGTTGAGCCGATGCCATCGGGTTCGCGCAGGCGTTACGGGGCGGTCGGCGTGTTACTGATTGTGCTCGCGGTAATGACGGCAGTAGCGGCGCTATGTCTCGGCAGTGAGATTTTACTGCCTCAGCAGGTATGGCGCATCCTGCGGGAAGGCAGTTCCTCCAGTGATAGTGCGAGTGTGATAGTGTGGCAGTTACGCCTGCCCCGCATGACGATGGCGGCGATGGTGGGTGTGTTGCTCAGCGTGGCGGGCGTGATTCTGCAGGGCTTACTGCGCAACGACCTCGCCGACCCCTACACGATTGGCGTCTCCCCCGGTGCGGCGATGGGTGCGTCGGCGGCGGTGCTGGCGGGATGGGAGGCGAGATGGCACGGTTTCGGCGTGCCGCTGGCCGCTTTTGTGTGCGCGATTGCTGCCACAGCGCTGGTGCTGATGGTAGCACGGCGGGAGGGGGTGTTGCGCGTATCGGTGTTCCTGCTGGCAGGGATTGTGGTGGGTTCGTTCATGTGGTCGGCGGTGACGCTGATGCTCACGCTGGCGGGGGCGGATGTGGGACGTGTGCTGTTCTGGCTGATGGGCAGCTTCGCCGATGCCGAGTGGACGCGCGTGCGATTGCTCCTGCCGTTTGTGGTGCTGGGCTTTGTGGGATTACGCGCGATGGCTTATGGGTTGAACGCCTTCGCGCTGGGCGAAGAGAGCGCGGCGCACCTGGGCTTTGAGGTAGAGAAGCTGAAGCGGTGGGCGATTGTGCTGGCGGCGTTGTGCACCGCGGCGGCGGTGTCGGTCAGCGGTATCATCGGATTCGTGGGGCTGGTGGTTCCGCACATCGCGCGACGGCTGTTCGGTGCCGACCATCGGCAGCTGTTCTGGAGCGCGGCGGTGCTGGGCGCAGTGCTGATGGTGTGGGCGGATACGCTGGCGCGGAGCATTGCACGCCCGGCGGAGATACCTGTAGGGGTGATCACTGCTCTACTGGGCGCGCCGTTCTTTATCGCTCTGCTCAGGCGTGAAAGACTGGTGTGAGGATAACTATGGCACGGAAAGCAGACGGTGAACGCAAACCTGCCACCGAGCAGGCGATTATCGAACAGGCACAGCGCGAGCTACGCCTGATATGGTGGCGATACACACTGTGGATAACCATCCTGATGTTCGTGGCGCCGCTGGTGATGACCGTTCTGGCGGCGCTGTTGAGGATGGGGCAGGTGAGCTTTTTGATACTGAACTTCATTGTGGTGTTCGTGCTGGTGCAGATGATGCTATACCATGTACGCCAATCGTACAACCGCCTGAAGCAGCTGGGGCGGACGGCGGTGCAGAAACACCTGTGGCATGCGGCGCGAGCGGCGCTCGAGCCTTTCTCGCGCTTCGGCAATCGGGGTTTTGACTGGGATGGGGAGGCGCACTACCTGCTGATGCGCACTTACCTGTCCTTGGGTGATGTGCAGCGGGCGGCGAAAGTGCGCGACTTCCTCTTGCGCTATCGACGGGGCAAATGGGTGGAGCGTGCCCGCAAGGTTACTGCTTCGGGTGAGGACGGCTAGTCCTCTTCCTCCTCGTCCTCGTCTTCGAAGTCGAAGCCTTCGATATCTTCCATGTCCATGCCGGGGTCGGTATAGCGTCCGATCTCCTCGGCGCGGAAGACGTGCACCACGAAGTCTTCCCGCTCGAAGCGAGGCATATAGCTTGACACGATGTCCTCGTCGATCATCGCCACCAGAGTCTCTTCCTGCTCCGGCGCGAAATCATCCTCCAGTAGCAAGGTGGCGTAGATGGTGCCAGCAGCATAGTGGATGTCTACTTGCCCTACTCGCTCGTTGTTGCGCCATATCAGATAGATTTCCGAGCTTTCGGTACGAACTAAACGGTTCAGACGCACGTTGTTCATGCCTCTTCTCCTAGAGTTTGTCCAGTGGTCTCATCTGCACTCGCGCCTCGCCACGCGCGACGAAGAAGCGAACCGCTCGTAAATCGCTTTCTACCAGATAACTGTACTTGCCGATGGTCACCTTCACGCCCGGGTAAATCGTGCCTCGCACCACCACCTCCGCCCGGGTGGGTGCGTTGACCTGTATGGTAATAGCGCGCTTCTCATGTTGCAGTTCCTTCAGCTTTGCCTCCAGGCGGCGGCGGTGCGTCATCAGTCGCTGGATAGCCTCTTTCTTTTCGGAGGAAGCGACCTCTACGGTGACCGACACGTACGGGCGCAGGGCGGCGTTGATTTTCTGTATATTATCCTCACATTGGCGTATCTCCTCTGCAATCTCAAAGAGCCGTTCATCGCCCAGAGTGTCTACCCCCACTACCACTTCGGTGGGCGTCCACGCAGGCGTACCTATAGTATACGCCTCTATGCCTTCAAATGCCACTATGCGCCCACCTGCAATCTGCACGTTTGCGTTCAACGCAATCACCTGATGGCGGGTGCTGAGGGTGCAATCCGTGACGCTTGCACCCAGCAGGATGTTCCCGTCAGCTGCTATGTTCGAACGCTGCGCTCCGCCGCGCAGGTAGCAGGTGCCTCTGGCGTTGAGAGAAGCCTCTTCGCATCGCCCGCTGATTGCCACGTCTCCATGAACGCGCACCTGCGCACCCGGCAGGAGATTGCCTTTTAGCACCAGCGACTCGTTAAACTCCTGTACTCCCTGCAGGTCGCCCGTTATCGGTTGCGCCGGTAGCAATATCAGCTTGTCGCCGGAGAGGTGTACATAGCCCGACTTCTGCGCGGTGAACTGCAAATTGTCGTCAGAGGCGAGCACGTTCTCTCCCGCACGCAGGTTAGCATCTCTACCGGGGCGTTGAGGCACGTTTTGCGGAGGAAAGGTCAACGTGCGTCCCGGGCGCCCATGCTGTGCCGGTACAACGGTGGCAATCAGCTGTCCCGCCTGAACGTAGCGCGCAGGGTCCAGCTGCAGATAGTCAACGCTACCATCGAGCAGCAGGGGCAACGGACGCAGCACCACCTCCTCCGGTAAACGGTAATTCACTTTTGCATCCGTTCCGTGAACAGGTGGTACGCCCTGCGCAACGACCGCCTGCACCTTGCTCGCAAGGTTTGTGGCGCGCTCTATCGTGTCGCGGATAGCCTGCTCGTCGATGCCGTAAGCAACCCCCATCTCTTCCAGAGCGTGGACGACCTCTGCCACCCGCACGGGGTTGCCGTCACCCTGAGGCGGTGCAACCAGCAGTATCGCTTGAGTTTTGTCTTCGTTAAAGAACACCCAGAAGCTGCCGTCCACAGAAGCCCGCAACGAAGGCTTCAGTGCCATGAGTGACCTCCCTATTCCGGTTCCAGAGAAAAGTCGTCGGCACAGCGCCAGAGGAGTTATTCTGCGAAACCACTCGACGCGAGGAACGCTGTCCGTTTTTATTATCGGAAGGGGATGCACTGTTGCTAAGGCAGAAGGAGATTTCGCTCAGAAAGGGCAATTAAACGGTTAAGAAATCTGGCGAACCAGGGGTCGCTCTATGCTCTCGTGGCGCAAATGGACGGTACCCTACTCGCCCAGTGTAGCGCAAGCGCGTGTACAGGAGCCTGTTGCTGCAGTGACCACGACGGGGCGTGCGCTCACCGCGCGCGCCTGGATTATCGGTATCATCTGCGTGACACTGGTAGACCTGTGGATACACTGGGCGGAGCTGGTGCTGGGCGGACGCGGGCATACCGCGCTGGCGAATACCTCGATCCCCGTTGGGGCGTTCAACGCGCTGGTCGCGCTGGTGGTGATGAACTTGCTGTTGCGGCGGGTCGCAACGCGGTGGGCGTTAACTCCCCAGGAACTGCTGGTTATCTATGTCATGATGACCGTCGCCACGGTGCTGTCCTCCTCCGGCGCGTTGCACTTCATCGTACCGACAGTGACCGCCGCGTTCTACTACGCTTCTGCAGAGAACCAGTGGGCGGAGCTGTTCCACCGCTACATCCCCGACTGGCTGGCGCAAAAAGACGCCTTCGCGCTGAAATACTTTTATCAGGGCGACGCGCCCGTGCCGCTGGGCTTGTGGTGGAAGCAAATCGGTGCGTGGACGCTGTTCATGACCGTATACACCTTCACCTGCCTGTGTTTGATGGCGATTATGCGCAGGCAATGGGTGGAGCGCGAGCGATTGACCTTCCCGACGGTTGCCCTGCCTCTTGCACTCATTCGCGAACCGCAATCGCTGTTCAGCAGCCGATTGTTGTGGCTGGGTTTTGCCATCCCCTTCAGTCTGGGCACGATGAACACCATCCACCTGAACTACCCCGCGGTTCCTGAGATACCTCTACGCGCCACCAGCCACCTGGACCTCGCGCAATGGGTGACCACACCGCCGTGGAACGCCATCGGCTATACCCCGATGTCCTTCTACCCCTTTGTCATCGGCATCGCCTATCTGCTGTCGCTGGACGTGACGTTCAGCTGCTGGTTCTTCTATCTGGTGACCAAGATCGAGCTGATACTGGGGTCGGCGATGGGCTGGACGGCAGCAGCGGGCGGCGCGGCGCAAAGCGTCTATCCCTGGACAGGACATCAGGGCGCGGGAGCCTTTCTGGGATTGGCGGCTATCAGCCTCTATCTGGCGCGCAAGCACCTGAAAGAGGTGTGGCAAACCGCCTGGCGCGGTCAAGGCGACGATAGCGACGAACCGATGCCGTATCGCTGGGCGGTGATAGGCTTCTTCCTGGGGTTACTGGGCAGTATGAGTTTTTGTGTGGTGGCTGGTATGAGCTGGGGCGCGGCGGCGATACTGGTGCTGCTTGCCCTCTCCTACATGATGGCAGCGACGCGCACCCGCGCCGAGAGCGGCAACGCCTGGCTGTTCGGTCCCAGCGTGGACGTATACCAGCTCATGACCACCACCTTCGGCACAACGGGCTTTCGCGTGCAGGACCTGACCATCCTGGCTTACATGCGTGCCCCATTAGCGAACTTCGACCTGCGCTGTATCTCGATGCCCCACCAGCTGGACGGCTTCAAGATGGGCGGCGAGGTGCGAGCCAACCTGCGGCAGGTAGCGCTGGCGATGATGACGGCGATTGCGGTGGGGTTTGTCGTCTCGTTCGTGATTGCGCTGGCGATATGGTACCACTTCGGCGCGGGCGCAAAGACCGACGCCTGGCGCACCTACATGGGGCGTACCCCCTTCGACGCGCTGGCGGACGCTATCAAAACGCCCTTGAAAGCGGATACCAACGGCTCCATCGCGGTAGTGTTCGGTTTGCTGATCACACTTGTGCTGGCGATACTGCGCACACAGCTTGCCTGGTTCCCCTTCCATCCTGTTGGCTATGCAATCGCCCACACGCTGACCATGCAGATGGTGTGGTTGCCCTTCATCATCGCGTGGGTCATCAAGTGGGTGGTGCTGCACTTCGGCGGGATGAAGCTCTACCGCCAGTCCTTGCCGTTCTTCTTCGGGCTGATACTGGGCGACTTCCTGAACGGTGGTTTCTGGACACTGGTCGGGTGCTTCACCAACATCAGCGTATACCCGATTAACTGGTAGGGGTAAATCAAATCCTAATCCCGGGTAGGGCGAGGCTCCCGCCGAGCGTTGGGTTTTGGTCGCGACGGAGCGCGACCATCCCATACTGGCGCGAGGCGAGACTCCCGCCAAGCCGCGCGCATTGCCCCCTCCCGACCCTCGCGCTTTACAAAACCTTTATCCGCTGAGTATAATTTGTGGGGTGTTCAACCCGATAATGCGAAATCAGACGCCTGGGAGGTGATGGAATGCAAGGGATTATTATCGCCGGCGGATTCGGTACCCGTTTCCGTCCGCTCACTTACACCCGTCCGAAACCTCTCATGCCCATCTTAAATCGCCCACTGCTGGAATATCAGGTTGCTCTGCTGAAGGCGCACGGTGTGACGGAGATTGTGTTTGCCACCAACTATATGGCTGATGCGATTGAGGAGCACTTTGGAGACGGCAGCCGCTTCGGTGTGAAGATGCGCTATGCGCAGGAGGACCAACCCCTCGGCACAGCAGGAGCCATTCGCAACGCCGCGAAGAGCCTCTGGAGACAGGAGACGGTAGTGGTTTTCAACGGTGATATTGTGACCGATTTTGACCTGAGCGCGGTGATAGACCTGCACCGACGACGAGGTGCGCGCGCCACCATCGCGCTGAAGGCGGTGCCCAGCCCCAACCCCTACGGCGTGCTGGAGCTGGATACCGACGGCAGGGTTCTGGCGTGGCTGGAGCCAACAGAAGAGCAGAAAAAAGCGCTGGCAGCGAACCCCAACGTGGAACAAACCGGCTGGGATTACATTAACGCGGGTTTCTACGTGCTGGAGCCGGAGGTGGTGGAAAGTATCCCCGAGGGCAGAGCGGTATCCATAGAGCGCGAAATCTACCCGCGCATGATCGCGCAGGGCGAAGGTTTATACGGCGCACCCGCTGAAGGCTACTGGGTGGACGTCGCCGGTCCCACGCATTACTGGAAAGTGACCAACGACCTGCTGCGGGGACGGGTGAATGTTCCCTTGCCCGGCACACCTCGAGCGGAGGGCTTGTGGTGCATGGAGCGCGCTCAGGTACACTGCACGCTCGACGCGGGCGCGGTGGCGCATATCGGTGAAGGGGCAGTCGTGGAGAAAGAGGTGCATCTGCGCGGAACGGTAGTGATTGGCGCGGGTTGCCACATCGAGCGGGGATGCGTGCTGGAGGACTGTGTGCTGCTGGAAGGAGTACGCGTCAGTGAGGGAGCCGACCTGACCCGCGTCATCTGCGACCGTGACGTATCTATTGCTGCGGGCAGTCGTATCGCCGATGCGGTGATAGCGGCAAGCAGTCACATCGAGCGCGAAAGCCGATTGGGGGCAAGTTGGTAAAGAGGACATCATCATGGACAAAACCTTTCAGGTACCTATAGCTGACCTCCGGGCGCAGTACGATGCCCTGCGCCCGGAGATAGACTCTGCGGTTGCCCGCGTGCTGGAGAGCGGGCGGTTTATTCTGGGGGAAAACGTGCAGCGCCTCGAGGAGGAGGTAGCCGCCTGCTGTGGGGCGCGTTTTGGTATCGGCGTGGCTTCCGGCACCGATGCGCTGGAGCTGTCACTGGCAGCGCTGGGTATCGGACCGGGGGATGAGGTGATTACCACTCCCTTCACCTTCGGAGCCACCACCGAGGTCATCGTTCGGCTGGGCGCGAGGCCGGTCTATGTGGACATTGACCCCGATACCTATAATATCGATGTGAACGCGATTGAACGTGCCATCACGCCGCGCACGCGCGCCCTCTTACCGGTAGACCTGTTCGGGCAGATGGCAGACCGGCAGGCGTTATGGCGTATTGCACAGGAGCACGGTCTTTACCTGATAAACGACTCGGCGCAGGCTATCGGAGCACAGCAGAACGGTGTTCCGGTCGCAGCGGTGGGACACGCTACTGCGCTGAGCTTCTATCCCACTAAAAACCTGGGGGCGTTCGGCGACGGAGGCATCGTATTGACCAGTGATGAGCAGATAGCCCGGCGGGTGAGGCAGCTGCGCGTGCACGGCGCAGAAGGCGGGGCGTATTTCTATAAGGTGCCCGGTTATTGCAGTCGCCTGGACGAGATACAGGCGGCGATACTGCGGGTAAAACTGCGCTATCTGGAGGAGTGGAACGAGCGCCGCCGCCAAAATGCCCGCCGATACATGGAACTGCTGCGGGGTACCGAAACGGTTCTACCTGTAACCGCGCCGGGCAACCTGCATACCTACCATCAGTTCACCATCCGGCATCGTCAGCGCGATGCGCTGCAGGCATACCTGAAGGAGCATGGCATCGCGACAGCCGTGTATTATCCGCTGCCGCTACACCTGCAGGAGGCATACCGGTGCCTGGGGTATAAGCGCGGCGACTTCCCCCACGCGGAACGCGCTGCCGAGGAGGTGCTTTCCCTGCCGGTGCACCCGGAACTGAGCGTGGAGCAAATCGAGTACGTAGCCGCGATGGTGCGGCGATTCGAGGAGGAGCAGACGCCATGAAAGCGATGATTCTGGCAGCCGGGGTAGGGTCGCGTCTGGACCCACTCACCCGAAACGTGCCCAAGCCGATGGTTCCCATTGTGAACCGCCCGGTGATGGAACACATCGTGGAACTGCTGAAACGGCACGGATTCAACGAGATTATGGTGAACCTGTACTACCTGGGCGACCAGATAGAGAGCCACTTCGGAGATGGTTCCAAATGGGGTGTGCGCATCCACTACTCGAAAGAAGACCGCCTGTGGGGAGACGCCGGTAGCGTCAAACGGTGCGAGCACTTCTTCGATGACACCTTCATCGTCATCGGCGGCGACGACATCACCGATTTAGACCTCACCCGTCTGCTGCGCTACCACAGGGAGAAGCGCGCTATCGCCACTATCGCCCTGTCTCTGGTGGATGACCCATCGGAGTACGGTATCGCCCTGCTGAACGAGCGGGGACGCATCACCCGCTTCCTTGAGAAACCGCGCGGCGAGGTCATCTTCTCCAACGCGGCGAACACCGGCGTGTATGTGTTCGAGCCGGAGATATTTGACCTCATCCCCCGCGGCGTGACCTACGGATTCGGCGCGAACCTGTTGCCCCTTCTGCTCGAACAGCGTCGCCCCTTCTTTGGCTTTCTCACCTCCTCGTACTGGAAGGACGTCGGCAACCTGCGCACCTACCAACAGACGCATGTGGATGCCATGCAGGGCAGGGTTTCTCTGCGAATACCCTATCCTGAAACGCGCAAGTACGTCTGGATAGGCAGCAACGTGAAGATTGACCCTACCGCCGAAATCGGCTACCCTGTGGTGATCGGCAACAACTGTGAAATCGGTCCGGGCGCGAAGGTGCTGGAGTACAGCGTGCTGGGCGATAACTGCGTGGTAGAAGATAACGCCACAGTGCAGGAAAGCATCCTGTGGGAGGGGGCAGTGGTCATGCGCGATACGATGCTGGTGCGCTGTGTGGTGGGCAGAGGTTGCCGTGTGAAGTCCAACGCGGCGGTGTTCGATGGAGTGATTGTAGACCCCGTAAGGAAAGATAATCACATTGGAACTGCGTAGTCAACCTCATCCCCAACCCCTCTCCTTGCAGGAGAGGGGAGCGGTTTCCCCTTTCCTTCGCAGGGAAGAGGGGCAGGGGGTCAGGTCAACAAACGTAAACATAAAGGCATGACATGGAGGATTCTGCATGAACTACGACGTGAAAGACCTTGCCCTCGCCGATAAGGGGCAGTTGCGCATTGAATGGGCAGAGCAGGACATGCCCGTATTGCGCCTCATCCGCGAGCGGTTCGCCCGCGAGAAGCCGTTGCAGGGGGTTCGCCTCGCCGCCTGCCTGCACGTGACCACCGAAACGGCGAATCTGGCAATCACCCTGAAGGCGGGAGGGGCGCAGGTTGCGCTGTGTGCCTCGAACCCGCTATCTACTCAGGACGATGTGGCGGCGGCGCTGGTGAAACATCATGGCATCCCCGTTTTCGCCATTAAGGGCGAAGACCATGACACCTATTATAAGCACATCCACGCCGTGCTGGATACCCGGCCGCACATTACGATGGACGACGGCGCGGACCTGGTGTCCACCCTGCATTCGCAACGGCAGGAGCTGATAGCAAACGTGCGCGGCGGTACGGAGGAGACCACTACCGGCGTCATCCGGCTGCGGGCGATGGCGAAGGACGGCGTGCTGCGCTACCCGATTATCGCGGTGAACGACGCCGACACCAAACACCTCTTCGATAACCGCTACGGCACAGGACAGAGCACTATCGACGGCATCCTGCGGGCGACCAACATCCTGCTGGCAGGGCGCACGGTGGTGGTGGCGGGCTACGGCTGGTGCGGACGCGGTGTGGCCATGCGGGCGAAGGGCATGGGCGCACATGTTATCGTCACCGAGACCGATCCCTTGCGTGCGCTGGAGGCGGTAATGGACGGCTATCAGGTGATGCCGATGGCGGACGCCGCCCGCGTAGGCGATGTGTTCGTGACCCTCACCGGCGACATCCACGTAATACGCGAGGAGCACTTCGCGGTAATGAAATCGGGCGCGATTGTGGCGAACTCCGGGCACTTCAACGTAGAGATAGACATCGACGCGCTGGAGCGGATGAAAGTCTCCAAGCGGCGCGTACGCGAGTTCGTGGACGAATACGTGCTGGCGGACGGGCGCAAGATATTCCTGCTGGGCGAAGGGCGACTGATTAACCTCGCGGCGGCGGAAGGACATCCCGCCAGCGTGATGGACATGAGCTTCGCCAATCAGGCGCTGTGCGCGGAATATATCCACCAGCACGCCGAAACCCTGGAAAAGCAGGTGTATCGCGTGCCGATAGAGCTGGATAAGCAGATTGCCCGCCTGAAGCTGGACGCCATGGGCATCCGTATCGACGCGCTGACCCCTGAACAGCAGGAGTACCTCACCTCATGGGAGATGGGAACCTAGCCCTGCGGCTGAAGCCGGTGTTCACCCGGGCGGCGGATGCCATCCTGCAGCGCCAGCGTGAGGACGGCGCGATACTGATGGCTCCTGCCGCCCAGCCTGCCAATTCGTTGATACCCTACTTCTCTAACCTGGCAGCGATTGGGCTGGTAGCCGCTTATCCGCACACGCAAAACAAAGCGCATCTGCAGGCGGTGACGAAATGGCTGCGCTGGTACGCGGCGCATATGAACCCTGACGGCACAATAGACGACTATCGCCTGCAGGACGGCAACCTGCAACCCACCGGCGATTGCGATTCCACCGACTCCTATGCCGCCACTTTTCTGGAGGCGTTGCACCATACCGTGCGTGCCTCGCATGACCGCCAGTTGCTTACTGCCCTTTATCCCTCTGCCATGAAAGCGGTTAGAGCCATACGTCTCACCCTGCAGGAAGACGGCTTGACCTGGGCAAAGCCCACCTATCGCGTGAAGTACCTGATGGACAACGTGGAGGTGTTTCGCGGCTGGCAATCCGCGGCGTGGCTGGCGCAGGCGATGAACCGAAAATCGGAGGCAGGCTCGTTCAAGAAGTCGGCGGAGCGCACGATTCAGGCTATCGAAAGCCTTTTGTTCCTCGACGGTAAAGGCTACTACGCTATGGCCATGCACGAAAACGGTGTGCGAGAAACGCGATTGGAACGCTGGTACCCTGACGTGATGGCGCAGTTGATGGCTATTGCATGGCTGCCAGCGTCGCCCCGGCGGAAGGAGTTGTTCGCCCGGTTGCGCAAGCAGTTTCAGGATTCGTGGCAAACCGCGCTGGAGGACGGCGAGGTGGGCGTGCTGGTATGGTGGGGGATGGCGGCGACAGGAGCGGGCGACCGTGCGTTCGCCGAACGTGTTGCGCTGAGGTTTGCCGAAGACGGCGTGCTCAATCAGCCCCTGTCCAGCCCAGCCGAATATGGACACATCCTGCGGATTTGCGAGGAACTGCTGTCGTCCTGAAATGGAGGGCGAAGTTCTTGTTGAGCAGGTGCGTAGACAGAACGAGTCTCGCTTCGATCCATCAGGCATCCGTGATCGCTTGATGGCACGGCGACCTGATCATAACACCGTCCCCCAGCTTGCGGGGGGACGACAGGGGGGCTAACCCTCGGCAGGAGCCTCGCCCTCCCCGTAATGGGATTGGGGGGTCGCGCTCCGTCACGACCACAAACCGTCGGCAGAGACCTCCCCCTCCGCAAAAGGTGAGATTTGACATGCTAACAGTACTTCGCCTCTCCTCAATCTTGGGATATGAGTATTCTGAGCCATAAGACGTTCCAGTTTATTTTGTCATGCTGAGCGTCAGCGAAGCATCTCATTCTTTTTGTCATGCTGAACGAAGTGAAGCATCTGCGAGATTCTTCGCTTCGCTCAGAATGACAGCAAGGCGAGACCGCCTCGCCACAATCATGAAAATCACTCTTGACAGAGTAATAAAATGATGTAATGGGTTGTTTTGATATGCTAATAGTATGGTATAATGGGCTATCTTTTCGAAGGGAGTCAAAACATGATGCCACGAAGCATCCTGTTCTTCAGCCTGGCGGTGACGGCGTTGATTGTTGTGGGATTGGTGCTGCACGCCCTGCGCAAGCCCGAAGCCTACCAGCGCCAGAAAAACGAAGCGATAAGACATGCCTGTGCCTTATATGCCGTTTTAGGCGACGAGGTTCCCGCTTCCGGTATCGCTGCCCCTACCACAGCGGTATCCGACAACTTCACCTACACAACGTGTATGGTAGACCTCTACGACAGCAACTGTGAGCGACTTGCGACGTTCGCCGTGGACATGTTCTCTCGCGAACTGCTCCAGGTAACATGCCCGCCACATCCCTCTACTGCGGACTTACTGACCAGAGCGCAGGCGTACTGGGTTGCACGTGATTATGCCCGCAATCTGGGGATGATGGTATCGGGGCAACCGTGGGAGCTGGTAAAGGTAGAGACGGATGCGCGAACACCGCAAACTATCCGCTTTTGCTGGGCACTGGACAGATGCATCTTGCGCGTGGCTGTAGACCGGACGAACTCCCGGCTCGTTAGTGCGACGACGCGCAAGCTTGGCCAGAACGGATACGTGCCTCGCTAAGCCACCACACGCAACAGGGTGCTGCTTCTGGACGTTTGCATCTGCTGTTCCGCAAGCCGTTTGCGGATGCGGGCGATTACCTTCGCGCGGCTCTGGCAACCGGTTAGACTGCCGTCCTCCAGAAGAGCCTGCCCGGGACAACGACTGCAGTACTGCTTCACCTCGCAGGTCTGGCACTGTGTCAGGTCGTCAGGAGTAATGTGGCGCAGGTGGCGCAGTTCGCGCGAGCCGTACCATATCTCCAGAATGGACTTCTCGCGCACGTTGCCGCAGGGGATAAGCATCTGCACGCAGGGATAGACCTCGCCCCAGGGGTTGATTGCCATGCTGTTGCGTCCTGCGTCACACATCTTCACCTTGTCGTCCGGTCCCATCGAGGGTAGCCCCTTCTTTTTGAACACCCGCTCGTCGTCGTACAGCTTCATCAGCTCTTCCACGCCGATACGCAGGTTGGTGGGGCACATATCGCCGTCGTTCATCGGCGCGATGGTGGGGTCGAAGCGATACTCCGCGCCCAAATCCTGTGCCATCTGCATGATGTCTTCGTATTGCCCGAAGCTGGATGTCGCCAGCGGGCACTTGAGGATGACGCGCTGTCCCAGCCCGACCAGCAGTCGCACCGCCCGTACCACGCGGTCGAAGCTGCCCTTCACCTGTGTCATGGCGTCGTGTGTTTCGGCGTTGGAGCCGTACACGCTGATTTCCACCGTGAAGGGGCGCAGAGCGGCAATCTGCTCCGCCACTTTGGGGGTGATGAGTGTGCCGTTAGTATATATCTTCAGCGCGAAGCGTTTTTTGCGGGCGTAGCGGGCGATATCGAAGAAGTCCTTGCGCAACAGCACCTCGCCGCCGGTAAGCGTCAGGTAGAGCGTGCCTGCTTCGGCGAGGTCGTCCATCACGCGACACCACTCTTCGGTGCTCAGTTCACCGTCGGCGCGTTTAGGGTGGTGCTGGTAGCAGTGCTTACAGCGCGTGTTGCAACGGTGGGTGAGTTCGAACATCACGTTGAAGGGGATAGCCCGCTCCACCGTGAGGTCGGAGATGTGCGCCAGCAGCGAGAAGCTTTCGCATTCCATCCGTTCTGCCTCCTGCGGTAATGCTTAGCATAGCAATATTCTATCACCGGTGAGGAGGTTCCTGCAAATGCATTCCTACCTTATCTCAAGCGGGCTGGGTTACGTGCCGATAATTACTATGATACCGAAATGTCCAACCGGAGGAGGACAAGATGAAATCCTGGCGATTGCTGAGTGTGGCACTGGCGGCAACATTCGGCGTGCTGGTAGCGGGATGTGGAGGGAGCATGTTCCGCAGTGCCAAAACAATCAACGACCCTCTGGCTCTCAGCGGGCGTTCTGCTGGGGTGAGCGTCGTTCTTGGAGGCGACGCATTGACCAGGCAATTTTCTGCTGAAACACCTCGCCCGCCCTCGAACCCAAGCGAGGCGTTGCTCGCTTACTCCTTTGGTAACAATGTTGACCTGGCGCAGTACGAGGGAATGGAAACCCTGGTCTTCAGTCAAGGTATTCGGCTACGTTTCACGTTCACTCCGAATACCGGGATGCCCGGCGTTATCACACTGCGCAATGTATCTTTGCGCCTGTGGCTGAGGCTGACGGATAAGGACAGCCAAGATATTGCGCGCTCTGCAGTACCCATAGAACTGGCTTATAATGGTACACTGACCATCGAACGACAAACAGACGGTAGCTACCTTTCTCAAAATGTGATACCATTCTCGGTGCGGACGGACAAAGCGGACGGATGGCAACTGCTGAACATTCTGGCGTCCGGTACCGAAAACACGTTAACGGTGGATCTCTCTTTTGCAGCGGAGACGAGCTCAACCAATATTCCTGCGGATGCAACCACCCGGTTGAGTGTGGCGTTCGAAACAGGCAGCGCCTACATCCAGTGGTAGTAGAAAGCCTTCCTGAGTTACCGCGCGCTCGTGTGCTATAGAGGTGCACGAGCGTTTTAACTTATCGGTGACCTGCTAAAGCGGGCGTATATGAAGGTTTCAACATGGCACGCACACACGGCTAAAGTCGTTCCCGTGCAGACGAAGCCAGTCTGCGCTGGCTCAACAACCCTGCGAAGGCAGGATTTCGTTTATGGGGGAACGGCTTTAGCCGTAAAGATACCCCTATCTCATCAAATCGGCTCGGACGGAGCCTCGCCCTCCAGAGTGAGAAGAGTGTGCAGTGTTCCCTCGCTTGACCTGTGGGTGAGCCGAAACCCCTACCAACCTCCCCGCGCGCGGGAAGGGGTATTACGTCCCCCAGCTTGCGAGGGGACTAAGGGGGGCTGACCGCTCGGCAGGAACCTCGCTCTCTCCACAAGAAGGTAATGGAAGAGGTCTCTATTGAGTTCAAGAAAAAGCAGGGGCAGTCTACACTGCCCCTGCCTGCGGTGGCTTCTCAGCGTCTTAAAAGCCGGGAGGGTCTGGTGGAGGCACCAGCACCTCGCCGCTTTGTGCGGTCTTACCTGTGCTGTCGGTAGCTCTGACCATCACACGCAGGGTGTTTTGAGGCAGTTCGGCACGATACCTGTTGCCATAATCTTGCATCATCGTATATTGTCTGGTCAACAGGCTACCATCCACTGCCAGCACCTCTACGACCGCTACCCCGCTGTCGTCGTACACCTGCGCCTCCACCAACACCTGATTGTTGGCGGACCGTGTAGCTCTTACTCCGTCAATCACCGGGGCTGTCTGGTCGGTAATTCCCGGTGCGCTGCCGCCTCCGCCGCATGCGCTCAAGATCCAGACAGCTATGAAGCCCGCTATCACAAGTATCCATCGATTGCGTTTCATTCCGCAGCCTCCTTATCGTGTCAAGACGATAGGTAGCATGGTGCGCACCACCTGCCCGTCGGAGCTGCTGGCTTTTATCTCCGCCATGTATGCTCCGGCGGGAAGGGCGACACCGTTGCTATCCCGACCGTCCCAGGTTACCTGTTGCACACCGGCAGAGCGAGTAATCCCGTTCGCCAATCTGCGCACCAGCCTGCCGTTTGCCATAATGCTGACCTCCACCTGCGCTACGTCGCTCAGCTGGTAGCTAATGGTGTAGCGTCCGCCGGTGCTACGCCCACCGCTTACCCGTGCCTGCATAATCTTGAGCAACTGATTGGCGGGTAGCATCTCGATACGGAATCGGTACTCGCCACCCTGGCGACTAACAGCGAAGGTATGCGAGCTGATAGTGCGCAGGAACTTTCTTTCGCCGGTCTGCAAGTCCACCAGCACGGGGTTCATGCCGCGAGGAGCGGTATGCGCCCCCTGCCACACCAGAGTGGCGTTATCTGCGCTACCTGCGGGGACCTGAACCACTACCTCCCACGGAGTGTCTGCCCTTCCCTCAGCTCGCAAGTCGACGGCTAACGGCGTGCCCTGCCGGGACAGATATATCTTAGGCATGGGCGAAGAAGACGGGGGATCTGGCGGTAGACCGATAGTAATCTCCTGTGCGGAACGACTACCGCCGATGAATACCCCGCTTAGATGCGCCCCGAGCTGCACCTGCAATCGAATCGACCACGGTCCGGGAGTTTGTTCGGTAGTAAGCCTGCTTTGCGACCGAACACCTCGTGAGGGTGCCAAAATCATCTCGCACTCCTGATGGGCATATACCCAGTAGCCCTGCCATGCGCTCAGCTGCGTCTGCGCGCCCGGCACGATGTTTGGCTCGTGGACGAGCAGGTATCGTGCCTGCTCGGCGTTCCAACCCCACGCGTATCCGGCAATCCAGCCGACCTGACGTGCTTGTGCCAGGGTTAGCTCCTCGCCGTTGCGGCGTACCCGTATCGTGTCCGAGCTCCATAGTACCGGTGTCAGCAGCGGGTTGCTGATATGGTTCCAGCCTGCTTTTAGCCGGATGGTGACAGGCGGCGTCACAGGCGCGCCGCTGATTATCAGCTGCGTAGTGGTTCCTGGCTTCATCCAGTAGCCTCGCCCCGGCACCAGTATCTCGTCTGGTGCTACCTCGCGATACTGCCATGTGGTGGGGTCCCAAACACGCATGGGTACATCCGCTAACCCCAGATCGGCTTTGGTCTTGTTGCCCACCTGGAGGCTCAATCCCCACGCGGACAGGTTTGATGGGACATGAACAAGCACCTCGCTCGATACGGTGAACCTACCCTCGGTTGCCGCACCCTCAGAGCCTTTGGCGTCCACTGCCTTCACGCGCCATGTCCACTCACCCGACGCCAACTCCGACGACCACGTGTAGGTGAGCCGTCTGCCACTATCTACGAAATCGGTCTGAGCAGTGAGCGTGGTCTCCCCCTGCACCAACTCCAGCACGAAGCGTACCTGGTCGCCTTCCGCGTCTGTGGTGCGCAGCACGAAGGAGGGTACAGGAGCCACTACCGCTCCATCCGCCGGCTCTATCACCTCCACTGCCAGCGGTGAACGGTTGGCGATGAAGGTACGGGTAGCACTCCATGCACCCTCAGAGCCTTTGGCATCTACCGCCTTCACCTGATACTGCCACTGACCCGATGCCAACTCTGAAGGCACGGTGAAGGTGAGCGAGCGTCCGCTCTCCCCGAAGGGTGTCTCCAGTGTCTGCTCGTTCTCACCCTGTATCAACTTCAGGATGAACTTCACCTGGTCACCCTCTACGTCCTGAGCACGCAGGCGGAAGGTGGGGGTAGGTGAGACCACCACACCCTCCTCGGGTTCCAGAACCTCTGCCACCTGTGGCGCCCGGTTGGCGATGAAGGTGCGGGTAGCACTCCACTCACCCTCAGAGCCTTTGGTGTCCACTGCCTTCACACGCCATGTCCACTCACCCGACGCCAACTCCGATGACCAGGTGTAGGTGAGGCGTCTGCCACTGTCCACCAAATCGGTCTGAGCAGTGAGTGTGGTCTCCCCCTGCACCAACTCCAGCACGAAGCGTACTTGGTCGCCATTGGCGTCTTCTGCACGAAACTCGAACGTTGGGGTGGGGGGTACGACAGCCCCGTTTTCTGGGACAAATATCTCCGGCACAGAAGGAGGTGCGTTGTAAGGCGACTCCCGCACGCGCCAGAGCGCCACCGCATCATCTCCGGCAGAGGCGACATAAATGCCATCTCTCGTGAAAGAAACCGAGCGAACTGCGGTTGTGTGTCCGCGCAACACCTTTATCGGCGCGAGGTCTGGCACCGACCAGTAGCGCACGGTGTTGTCCTCCCCACCGGAGACCAAGAAGGTGCCGTCTACAGAGAATGCTATCGAATAAACGGGCCCCTCATGACCGCTCAACGTGCCGCGCAGGGACCAGTCTGTGGTGTTCCACAGCTTGATTTGCCCGTCTAAACCGGCAGAGGCTATCAGATTACCTGCGCGAGAGAAGGCTACGGAATAGACACGCCCGGAATGAGCATTCCAGTAACTGATGAGACTACCATCACTGACCCGCCATACCTTGACCGTGCCGTTGTCCATAGCGCCTGCAACCAGCGTGTTGTCCCGCGAGAAGGCGACGGCGTAAACATAGCTGCCTGCTGAGATGTCACGCACCAACACTCCTGCTGTGTTCCATAAACGAATATGGTTATCCTCGCAGGCAGAAGCCAGCAGAGTATTATCCGGCGAGAAAGCCACATGATGTACCCAGTTTGGATGAACGAGCGTGGCAACAGGACCGGCGCCTGTCAAAGCATTCCATAGCTTTACGGTGTTATCGCGACTGCCTGTTGCTATCCACTGTCCATCTGAAGAAAAGGCTACCGAAGAGACCCAGTTGGTGTGTGCCGACAATACGTTGATCTCCCGTCCGGTAAGCAGGTCCCTCAATATCACCAGACCGTCCTTGCCGGCTGAAGCAGCGCGCGTGTCATCCGGATAGACAGCCACAGAGGTAGGATCGCTCCTGTGTTCGAACAGTTCGCCCGCGACGCTTCCGTCGCTGAATCTCCAGATGCGTACGGTTTTGTCATCGCTACCAGAGACAACCAGTTGTCCATCTGGTGAGAAAGTCACAAAGCGCACCGCAAAGGTGTGCCCAATCAAAGTTCTTACCAGCGCTCCGTCATTCACTCTCCAGATGATCGCCTGCCTGTCCTCACCTCCCGAAGCGAGATATTGCCCATCCGGCGAGAAGGCGACGGAGGTAACAGAACCGTTATGCCCTGAAAGCGTCCGAACCAGTGTCCCATCGCTTACCTGCCAGATGCGCACGGTTCTATCGTCGCCTCCGGAGGCAACCAGCTGTCCGTTTGGGGAGAAGGCTACCGAGCGCACGGCGAGGATATGGTCAGAATGGGTTCTTATCAGCGCGCCATCGCTTGTGTTCCAGATACGTACTTTCCCATCCTCGCTCCCTGACACCACGTATTGCCCATCTGGCGAGAAGGCGACAGAGGTAACAGAACCGTTATGCCCTGAAAGCGTCCGAACCAGTGTCCCATCACTCACCTGCCAGATACGTACCGTACCGTCTCTGCTGGCGGAGGCGAGCAGGTTCCCATCCGGTGAAAAAGCCACCGCGTTGACCCAGCTGGTATGTCCTTGAAGGGTACGCTGCAACGAGAACACTCGTCCGTAATCGGACACCTGCCAGATTTTGACGGTCATATCGTCGCTACCGGAAGCCAGCAGGTTGCCGTTTGGCGAGAACGCCACCGTGTTGACCCGGTTGTCATGAGCGGGGATGACGCTCATTAGAGTACCGTCACCTACCCGATAAAGGGCGATTGTTCCCTGTCTGGCAGGAATAGCCAGTACCTGCTGGTTACTCGAATAGGAGACGGAGACGGGTTCAAGCACCGGACGGAACCAGAGGAGCTCCGGGGGAAATCCGCCGGTAGCACGAGAGGTTGCCACGATGAAGCATGTTAATATAACGGCGGTAGCCAGACCAAGCAGGTTTCTCCCGCGACCTTGGCGACAGAAGTTGCCCATTGACATGATTCCTCCTTACACCGGTTTTTGAATAGAAATTGTCTGCTCCTCTTGATTGCCCACAGAGGCGAGCAGGCTTTGCGCCTTCTGTTCTCCTATTATGGCAGTATAGTCGGGTTTGTATAGGGGTCTTTCCGCCAAAGTTGGCGGTTGATGCTCCGCAACATTACGTGTTGGGTGCCTGGTGGCAGGATTGCCTCCAGAGGAACCCTCACCCCGCCTGTCGAAGCTGCTCCTGACAAGCGACGACCGTCAGGAGGGGCAAGCGATGCAACCGAAATACGTGATTGGGCTGGACTTCGGCACAAACTCCGTACGCACCCTTGTGGTGCGCGTTCACGATGGCTTTGAGGCTGGCACATACGTGTTTGAATACCCCCATGGCGACGCGGGCATCCTGCTGGATAGTGCAGACCCCAATCTCGCCCGCCAGCACCCCGCCGACTACCTGCAGGGAACGGAGGTCTCGGTGCACGCCGCGCTGGAAGACGCCCGTCGCAATGACCCCGACTTCGCGCCCGAACGCATCATCGGTATCGGGGTAGATACCACCGGCAGTACGCCCTTGCCGGTGGACGCGAACGGCGTGCCTCTTGCCTTTCACGAGCGGTTCCAGAACAACCTCAACGCGATGGCGTGGCTGTGGAAAGACCATACCTCCACCGAGGAAGCGGTGACCATCACCGAAACCGCTGCGAAGATGCGCCCGCAGTACCTCGCCAAGTGCGGTAACTCCTACTCGTCCGAATGGTTCTGGGCGAAGGTGTGGCACTGCCTGAACACCGACCCCGAGGTGTTCGAAGCCGCGTACACCTGGGTAGAGTGCGCCGACTGGATACCCGCTGTGCTCACGGGTAACGACCATCCCTCACGCATCCTGCGCGGTGTGTGCGCCGCCGGACACAAGGCGTTGTACAACCCGCAGTGGGGAGGCTTGCCCGATAAAGAGTTCCTGTCCGCTTTGCATCCGAAGCTGGCGCAGCTGCGCGACCGCCTGTACGATGTCGCCTATACTTCCGACCACCCTGCGGGGCGTCTCACCGCCGAGTGGGCGGCGAAGCTGGGCGTGCCGGAGGGCATTCCCGTCGCGGTAGGGGCGTTCGATGCGCATCTGGGCGGAGTGGGAGCGGGCATCAAGCCGGGCACGCTGGTTAAAATCGTGGGCACATCCTGCTGCGATATGATGGTGGTTCCCAACACCGAGCCGCTGGCGGACATCCCCGGCACTACCGGCATCGTGGACGGCTCCATCTTGCCCGGCTACTTCGGCATCGAGCTGGGACAGAGCGCGTTCGGCGATATCTATAACTGGTTCGTGAACTACATCGAGCCGGGCGGACCCGACCTCGGCTCGCACGAGGCGTTAACGGTCAAGGCACAGCAGCTCAAGCCGGGGCAATCGGGTTTGCTTGCGCTGGACTGGAACAACGGCAACCGCTCCATCCTGGGCGACCAGCGACTGGTAGGACTGCTGGTAGGGCAGACCTTGCACACCACCCCCGAGGAGATTTACCGTGCGCTGATTGAAGCCACCTGCTTCGGCTCGCTGGTGATTATGAACCAGCTGGAGAAGTACGGCGTGGCGATTAAAGACGTGATTGCGTGCGGAGGCGTGGCGGAGAAGAATCCGCTGGTGATGCAGATTCTGGCGGACGTGAGCGGACGCACCATCCGACTGGCTCGCTCCTCACAGACCTGTGCGCTCGGCGCGGCGATTGCAGGCGCGGTGGTAGCCGGAAAGGAGGCAGGCGGTTACGCCACCTTCGAAGAGGCGCAGGCGGCGATGTGCGGTCTGAAAGATGTCGCCTACGAACCGAACCCGCAAGCGCAGGCGGTGTACCGCGAGCTGTTCGCGCTGTACAAAGACCTGCACGACGCCTTCGGCACGCGCGAATGGCAGGGCAACCTGCACCACGTGATGAAGCGACTGATAGACATCCGCAACGCCGCAAGGCAGGGTATGTAGACATCCCCCTCTCCCGAAGCTTTCGGGAGAGGGGGCAGGGGGTGAGGGCTACTCATCCCCGATTGCGCCGAAGTTGCGCACCAGCACGCCGAAGTCGAACAGCGTCACCTCCTCATCCCCGTCCAGGTCGGCATCGGGGTTCCAGTTGCTATCGCCCGGCACACTGCCGAAGGCGGCGACCAGCGCACCGAAGTCGAACAGAGTGACCTCGTTGTCGCCGTCAATGTCGCCGTTGAGCAGTTCGATACTCAAACCGGTGACACTACCGCCGCTGGTGTCTACCGAAAGCGTGCGTCTCAGCCAGTGGCTCACCTTCACCGACAGGTCAAACGCTCCCCGTCGCGGCGCGGTGAAGCGGAACGTGCCGCCCTCACCGATGGCGACATCCACCGTCTGGAACGGCTCGGTCTGCCCGGGCTCGCGCAGTTCGAAGGTGACGGGCGATGGCAGTGCGCCTCCGTAATCGCCAAAGGTTATCGTGCCGCCCACCTTGGGCATCGCGAAGGGGTTCCGCGCCAGCACCACACGCCCGTCCGAACCGCCGTAGGCGAACGTCTCGCCGTCGGGCGAAAACGCCACCGAGTACACCACCGAACTGGTCTCCTGATTGTACATCGCCAGCTGCACCCCATCGGAGACCCGCCACAGGCGCACCGTGCCGTCCCGACCGCCGGATACCAGCGTCTGCCCATCCGGTGAGAAGCTCACCCCGTACACCCAGTTGGTGTGCCCGGTCATGGTGCGTAACAGCGCACCGTCCGAAATCCGCCACAGGCGCACGGTGTTATCGAAGCTGGACGAAGCAAGCAGGCTACCGTCGGGCGAGAAGTCTACCGCGGTGATGCCGCTGGTATGCCCGGTCATGGTGCGTAACAGCACACCATCCGATACACGCCAGATGCGGATACCGCCGTTCTGCCCACCAGATGCCACCAGGCTTCCATCCGGCGAGAAGGCGATACACCGTATCCACTCCGGACTGCTGATGGTTTTGACGGGCGTGTTGTTCGGTATCTGCCAGAACTTGATCAGACCGTCGGTGCCGCCGGTAGCGACGAGACTGCCGTCTGGCAGGTAACGCACCGCGTACATGTAGGCGCTGTGCCCTAAAAAGCTGGCAAGCAGTGTGCCGTCCGTGACGCTCCAGAACTGCACCGTTCGCTCGAACAGCACGTCGGTGAGAGTGCTACCGTCGGGGGAGATGGCTAATCCGCGCACCGCCGTGCCGGTGGTAAAGTTACGCACCGGCGTGCCATCGGAAGCCTGCCACACCCTCGCACTGCCCTCCTCACCGCCTGACGCCAGCAAACTACCGTCCGCCGAAAAACTGAGCGCATTGACCCACGTGGTGTGCAGTTTGGTCATCCACACGATGTCCGGCGGTCCCTGCGCATGGGAAGATACTGCCAGCGTACACCACAGCGCGCCCAGCACGAGCGACGCAACGAACCGAGAGACACGATGCCAACACATGGCGTTCACTCCTTTCTCGTGTAAAAGTAGGCTGAGGAACCGTGCCTATTGTAAGCGTTTACAAGCAACTTGTCAAGCAATTTGAGCGACGCCAGAGATAAATTTGTCAAAGTTGTAAACAGGAAGGAAGTTCCTACTCGTCGCAGGAAAGAACCTGTTGCATCACAAAGTTAACGCTTGACTAACTATAAAGATGTGAGGTGAACGACATGGGCGCAATAAAGACGGTATGGTTAGCGTTGTGTCTGCTTACCGCAGTATGCCTGGCGGATTCGCTGCAAGAGGGGTTTCGCAACCCGCCCAACTCCGCCAAACCGCATACCTGGTGGCACTGGGTGAACGATAATATCAGCAAAGAGGGTATCACCGCCGACCTGGAAGCGATGAAGCGCGTAGGCGTCGGCGGAGCACAGATATTCAATGTGGACGTAGGCGTGCCCTCCGGTGGTGTGACCTTTATGAGCGACCGCTGGCGCGAGATGATTGTACATGCGGTGAAAGAGGCGAACCGACTGGGCATCGAACTGTGCATCCACAACTGCGCAGGCTGGTCCAGCAGCGGCGGCCCTTGGGTGAAGCCCGAACACGCCATGCTCATTGTGGTGACAAGGGCGGTGCAGGTGCGGGGCCCGTCTCGCTTCGCGGATACGCTGCCCCAACCGGAAAAGCGAGCGGGATTCTATCGCGACATCGCGGTGCTCGCCTTCCCTACCCCTCAGGGCAATTTGCGCATCCAGAACCTGCGCGGCAAGGCGGCATACGAGCGACAGGACGGCATTCAGCCTGTCGCTGAAACCGGTGCACCTGCGGAAAGCGTCGTTTCTCCAGAGGGCGTGTTGAACCTGACCGCGCTGATGCAGGCAGATGGGCGACTGGAATGGGATGTGCCAGAAGGCAACTGGACGATTTTGCGCATCGGCTACACCCCTACCGGTAAGGATAACCATCCAGCCACCCCCGAAGGACGAGGCTTAGAAGTAGACAAGCTGAGCAAAGAGGCACTGGACGCCTTCTGGAACGACGGCATGATGGCGACCGTGCTGCGCGACATCGGCGCGCTGGCGGGTAAAACGCTGAACAACGCACTGGTGGACAGCTACGAGGTAGGTAGCCAGAACTGGACACCACGTTTCCGCGAGGAGTTCCAACGACGACGTGGCTACGACCTGCTGCCCTTCCTGCCGGTGTTCGCAGGGTACGTGGTGGGTTCGCCCGAAATCTCCGAGCGGTTCCTGTGGGATGTACGCCAGACCGTCTCAGAGCTGTTTGTAGAGAACTACTACGGACACTTCGCCAGCCTCTGCCGGAAGCACGGACTGCTTTTCTCCACCGAACCGTACGGCAACGGCACGTTCGACGACCTCGCCGCGGGGGGACGCGCCAACATCCCGATGGGCGAGTTCTGGATAGGCGGCGGAGCGCATGAGACCGCCAAACTGGCGGCATCCTCTGCACACATCTACGGCAGAACTATCGTCGGGGCGGAGTCCTTTACCGCCGCCCCGGAAATGGGCAGGTGGCAGAATGACCCCTACTCGATGAAGGCGCTCGGCGACCACATCTTCTGTCTCGGCGTCAACCGCTTTATCTTCCATCGCTACGCGCACCAGCCCTGGCTGAACGTCAAGCCGGGTATGACGATGGGACCCTGGGGCTTCCACTTTGAACGCACCAATACCTGGTGGGAACAGGGCAGAGCGTGGCTGAAGTATCTCGCCCGATGCCAGTATCTACTCCAGCAGGGGCGATTCGTGGCGGATGTCGCGTTCTACGTAGGCGAGCATCAGCCGATTTCCGCACCGTTCCGCCCCGACCTGCGCGCGAAAGGCTACGACTACGACAGCCTGAACAAAGAGGTGTTATTGCAGGCGACCGCGCGCAACGGACGAATCGTTCTGCCCAGCGGGATGACCTATCGCGTGCTGGTGTTGCCGGAAAGCCGTTTCATGACGCCACGTGTGCTGCGTAAGGTGGCGGAGCTGGTGCGGGCGGGCGCAGTGGTTATCGGTCCGAAACCCGAAAAGTCGCCCAGCCTGAGCGGATACCCGCGGTGCGACGAGGAGGTTCGTCGGCTGGCGGACGAGGTATGGGGCAACTGCGACGGCGTAAACGTGAAGGAGCACGCTTACGGCAAGGGCAAAATCGTGTGGGGCAAGAGCGTGGAGCAGGTACTTGCCGAGATGAAAGTGTTGCCCGATTTCGAAGGCTCACCGGGCAGTCGGCTGGAGTATATCCATCGGGTAGTGGGCGATACCGACATCTATTTCGTATCCAATCAACGTCAGCGTACGGAAGAGGTAGAAGTCACGTTCCGGGTGAGCGGTAAGGTACCTCAGCTCTGGCATCCCGATACCGGCGTAGTAGAGTCTGCACCCGTGTACCGAGTGCAAGGCGGGCGTACGGTAGTACCGCTACGGCTGGACCCGGCGGGTTCGGTGTTTGTGGTGTTCCGTAAGTCGACGCAGCCGGTTTCACATTTCACATCGGTGCGTGCACCGGGCGTCGTCAAGCACAAGCCAGGCCGGCTGGTCATCCGCAAGGCAGTTTACGAGGCGATAGACGGTGCTGGCGGTGCGGATGTGACCGCACGTTTGCAACAGATGGTGCGCAACGGCACGCTGTTCGTCAACGTAAACAACGCGACTATGGGCGGTGACCCCACTCCTCTGCACTACAAGCGACTGCGCGTGGAGTACACGCTGGACGGCAAAGAGTACACCACCGTGGTCAACGAGAACGCCGATTTAGAGATTCCCGAAAGGGAAGGAGCGGGCGTTCTGCCTGCGTACGAGCTGCGCACGGTTTCAAAGAACAAGGTGGAGCTGCTGGCATGGCGAGCCGGCACATACGAACTGCAGGCTTCTCATGGGAAGATACTGCGTGTCAAGGCAAATAGCCCCGTGCAAACGCTCAAGGTGCAGGGTAAGTGGACGGTGCGCTTCCCCAAAGGCTGGGGCGCGCCGGAGCAGGTGGTATTAGACCGCCTCATCTCGTGGACGGAACATCCCGACCCCGGCGTGCGCTATTTCTCCGGCACTGCCCGCTATGAGAAGATAATTCAGATACCGCCTTCCCTGATTACGCCTGACCGCAGGCTGTACCTTTCACTGGGCGAGGTGAAGAACCTGTGCGAGGTATGGCTGAACGGCAAGTATCTGGGCATCCTGTGGAAACCGCCGTTCAGGGTGGACATCACCGGCGCAGTGCGGCCGGGACTGAACAAACTGGAGGTACATGTTACCAACCTGTGGGTCAACCGCCTCATCGGCGACGAGCAGTATCCCGATGACTGTGAGTGGCAGGGAAGCCAGCTCAAGGCCTTCCCGCAGTGGTTTGTGGAGGGCAAGCCGCGCCCTGTGCCTCAGCGATTGACCTTCACCACCTGGAAACACTGGACGAAAGACGCCCCCTTGCGTCCATCCGGTTTGCTGGGAGAGGTGGAGGTCTATGCGGTTCGGAAGGTGCAGGTTCCACTGCAGTAAGGTATAATTGGAGCGGTGGCAGATGATGGAGATACATACGGTTGACGACCTGATACAGATTCTGCGTGAGCATCCGAAGTGGCGAGACCGCCTGCGGGACGTACTCTTCACGGAAGAGGAGAAGCAGGTACCTGAGCGCCTGCGTCGGGTGGAGGAAGCCCTCGAACGCCTGACCCAGAGCCACGAGCAGGCAATTTCTCGTTTAGACCGACTGGAGGCAAGCGTCGAGAAGTTATGGGAGAGCCACCAGAGGTTATGGGAGAGCCACCAGCAGGCGTTGGCGCGCCTGGACCGTTTAGAAGAGAGCCACCAGCAGCTTCTTCAAGAAGTGCGCGAACTCCGGGCAGCGATCGAGCGTTTGACCAGCTGGCTGGAGAAGCTCGATACGGAGGTGGGCAAGTGGCGCGGCTATACACTGGAGTTGCGCTTCCACCAGCGAGCGAGCGCTATCCTGGGCTACTACGTCAAGCGTCCTCGCGTTGTGGACCTTGGTCTCTTTGTGGAGGACCTGATAGACTCCGGCGTGTCGCTGGAAGACAAGGAGAGGAAAGAGGTTCTGCTGATAGATGAGCTGGTCTCGGCAAAGCACCCGCACACCGGAGAGCCTATCCACATCGCCGTAGAGGTTTCGTGGATGATATTCCCTGAGGACGTAGAGCGCATCAGCAGACGAGCAGCCATCTTAACGGAGCACGGAGTGAAAACCTTCCCGGTAGTAGCAGGAGAAGGGATTACCCCGGATGCCAAAGACCTTGCCCAGCGCGAGAAGGTGCTGGTCATCCTTGACGGTGCTGTGGATATGTCTAGCTATTCGTGGGTGAGCTGATGGGAGATAACGCAAGCTCCGACACCATCCTGATAGAGGGCATCACCTTTCACGCCTACCACGGAGCGTCTGACGAGGAGCAGGCGGTCGGCCATCGCTACAGTGTGGATGTGGTGCTGGAGTACGACATCCGCGCCGCCGCCCAGAGCGATGACCTGTCGCAGACCATCAACTACTCGGCAGTGGCGAAGCGCGTGCTGGCTGTCGGCACGGAGAACCGTTTTCGCCTTATCGAGACCTTGGCGGAGCATATCGCGGCGGACATCCTGCAGAGCTTTCCTGTATCGGCAGTGGAGGTCACCGTACGCAAGCTGTTGCCGCCGATGAAAGTGCCGGCTCAAGCAGCGGGGGTCAGGATTCGAAGGGAAAGACAGAAGGGATAGTAGTACTCTGTCAAGAGTGATTCTCACGATTGTGTCGAGGCGGTCTCGCCCTGCTGTCATTCTGAGCGAAGCGAAGAATCTCATTTTATCGGCACTCTGAGATGATTTGCTGACGATTAAAGTGACAAAATAGGACGGAACGTCTTCTGGCTCAGAATACTCGTATACGTTGAAGAGAGGTGAAGCAGTAATGCTCTGCTAAGTTGTGATTTTGGAATTGTGTTGGGGCGACTTGGCCTCACTATCACCCTGAGCGAACGGTTCGTCTGTTTCCTCGTTATCCCCCTCGTCAAAAGGCTCCTCGCCGCGCAGGGCTAAGCGCACCAGGTACCAGCTGAACAGTCCACAGGCAGTGCCCAATCCGGCTTTCGTCAGACTCCCTAAGGCAAGTATCAACCCCCTTGCATCCAAGCGGAATCGAAGTAACGTCCACAAGATACCACCCCAGATTAGAGCAGTAGTCATGATACCTCCTATCCCTGCTATCAAGACGATCACGCGAAGTGCACCTTTGACCACAGGTGCGTGAACACGGCGGAATCGAAGGTAGTCCACAGCTGTCAGGATTCCTATTGGCAACACCAAAACAGTCCACACGATGATCAGCACGGCGGATATGGTATCGTGGTTCAACCAGAATGCCAGTGCTGGAATGAGAACCAGTGCCACCAGCAATAGGCTGATTCGCATCAGCGTAGCCCCCTCCAGAAGAGTTCAACCCTACCAGCTGCTATGGTTAGTTCGTTAAACGTCCATCCTGATATTCCCTTGGAAGGGCAAACCTCCTGCGAAGTCATAAACAGCCTCACTTTGCCTCCCCGCAGGCGGGGAGGTGTGATTGTCCCCCTGCCTGCGGGGGGACTACAGAGGAGCTAACGGCTCGGCAGGAGCCTCGCCCTCCCCAAGAAAGATGTTTAACACTTATTGTGCTTGTCCGTTCCCACCATTGCAGATACGCCCTCGGCAGGATAAGCGTGAGTGTCAGCACAACGAATGTTTTCATATGGGGTAGCGCCACACTGTAGCGCACGAAGCGGATTGCCATTAACGCGAGAGAATCAGTATCGTCACTGCCCATATTAGCGTCAATAACTCGGGGATAACCTCACGATAGTGAGGGTGGCTGATAAGAGTACCAGTGTACCAAACAGAAGGTGCATCGCTTTCACAGTGACATAAACCCTGTAAGCGATAGCAAAGTCTGGACGGCCTTGTGTACCGTTCTGTGTCCGGATATCCCGTCTCCTCTTGCGGTGTGCGGTATAATGTATACGCTATGGAACGTGCGGTGATCGAGAAAGATGGCAAGGTATTGTTGCCCGAATCAGTGCGTGAGCGGTATCATCTGTTACCTGACACACCCGTACACCTGATAGAAACCTCGACGGGGATACTGTTGATACCTCTTACAGACGAACCTCCAAGCCAAGCCTTGCAAGATGAACTGGAGTGGTGGCAGGCAGCAGGGCTACAAGGCTGGCAAACGTCCTCGCAAGGGGAATAGATTGCATCTCCGACAGGTTGGTTCTCGCGCTTGCAACATCCCTCCCTCTCATGTTACAATAAACCTGCACTTCTCGGGGGAGGGCTTTCCATGATTATCGGCTTAGGCGCAGACCATGCTGGCTACCATCTGAAAAACATTGTGCGCTCGTACCTGCAACAGCAAGGCATCACCGTACGCGACTTCGGCACTCATACCGACGCCCCATGTGATTACCCCGACTTCGCCCTCATGGTGGCTAACGCGGTTGCACAGGGAGAATGCGACTTGGGTATACTCATCTGCGGTACCGGCGTGGGCATGAGCATCAGTGCGAACAAGGTGAAAGGCATTCGTGCTGCACATGCGCAGGACCCCGTTACCGCCCGGCTGTCGCGTCAGCACAACGATGCGAACGTACTGTGCATGGGCGGACGCATTATCGGCGCGGAACTGGCGATGGAGATTGTAAGCGCATTTCTCAACGCCTCGTTTACCGACGAAGAGCGACATGTACGCCGTGTGCATAAGGTGCAGATGTTAGAGAAACGCTATACCGAAGGAGAAACAGAACGTGAGCCTGCTGGATAACCGCCTTTATATGCAGTACCATCGAACCGCTCCGCTATCGGAAGTAGACCCTGAAGTATTTGCTGCTATCGAGAACGAGAAGAAGCGTCAACACAACCACCTCGAGCTCATCGCCTCTGAAAACATCGCCAGCAAAGCGGTGCTCGAAGCGATGGGTTCGGTGATGACCGACAAGTACGCCGAAGGCTATCCCGCCAAACGCTACTACGGCGGCTGCGAGAACATGGATGTGGTGGAAAGCCTCGCCATCGAGCGGGCGAAGCAGCTGTTCAATGCAGAACACGCCAACGTGCAGCCTCACTCGGGCGCACAGGCGAACCAGGCGGTGTACAGTGTGGTGCTTCAGCCGGGCGATACCTTCCTCGCTATGGACCTGTCGATGGGTGGACACCTGACGCATGGTAGCCCGGTGAACTTTTCGGGCACGCTGTATCGCGCGGTGCACTACGGTGTAAGCCCCGAAACAGAAGAGATAGACTACGACCAGGTGCGCGACCTCGCCCGGCAGCATCGTCCCAAGCTGATTGTGGCGGGCGCCAGTTGCTACCCGCGCATTATCGATTTCGCCGCCTTCCGTGAGATTGCCGACGAGGTTGGTGCGAAGTTAATGGTGGATATGGCGCACATTGCGGGGCTGGTGGCGGCGGGCGAACATCCCTCGCCCATCCCGTACGCCGATTTCGTCACCACTACCACCCACAAAACCCTGCGCGGCCCGCGCGGCGGGATGATACTGTGCAAAGCGGAGTACGCTCAGGCTATCGATAAGGCGGTGTTCCCCGGAATGCAGGGCGGACCGCTGATGCACATCATCGCGGCGAAGGCGGTCTGTTTCAAGGAAGCGTTGCAACCGCAGTTCAAGCTGTATCAGGCGCAGATCCGCCGCAATGCCCGTGCGCTGGCAGAGGGGTTAGCGCAGCGAGGTTTCCGACTGGTTTCCGGCGGTACCGATAACCACCTGATGCTGATAGACCTGCGCCCGCAAAAACTCACCGGTCGTAAGGCGCAGGTGGTGCTGGACAGCGTGCACATCACCGTCAACCGCAATATGATACCGTTCGACCCGGAGAAGCCCTTCGTTACCAGCGGGATTCGCCTGGGCACACCGGCGGTAACCACGCGCGGCATGGCGGAACCGGAGATGGAGCGTATCGCCGATCTGATTGCTCGCACGCTGGAATCCCCCGAAGACGAGGCACGACTGGATGCAATACGTCACGAGGTGCTTTCCCTCTGTGACCAGTTCCCGGTTCTGGCATAATGATTAGTGGGGAGGGAAGATGGCGGATACCAGACCATCGTGGGATGAGTATTTCATGCGCATCGCCAAGGAGGTTGCCACGCGCGCAACCTGCCCCAGGCGGTCGGTGGGTGCGGTTATCGTGCTGGACAGGCGAATCTTAACTACCGGTTACAACGGTGCGCCGCATGGGCTGGCGCACTGTACCGAGGTGGGTTGTAAAATCGTGGACGGACACTGCCAGCGCGCCCTGCACGCCGAACAGAACGCCATACTGCAGGCGGCGTTAAATGGCGTGTCCACGCGCGGCGCGACGGTGTATGTGACCTGTCAGCCGTGCAACGCCTGTGCCAAAATGATTATTAACGCAGGCATCGAGCGTGTGGTGTTTGAAGGGGATTACCCCGACCCGTTCGCGATGGAGCTGTTCGAAGAGGCGGGGCTGGAGCTCGTGCGGTTGCGTGACGGCGCAGCGGAGCTTCTCTACCCCGGAAGAAAGAGGAGAGAACGCGGGTGCGAATAGCCTTTTTCACCTTCTTGATAGCGATGGTGGCTGCTGCTCTGGTGACGCCTGCGGTGCGGGCGTTTGCCGTACGACTGGGGGTAATCGACCAGCCGGACGAACGCCGGGTGCACCGCGAGCCGACACCTCGCTGGGGGGGTATCGCCATCTACCTCGCCTTCTGGGTGGCAGTTGTCCCGATGTCGCTCTGGCTGGGAAGCTGGAGCAATGCGCTGACAGCGATACTTGTGCTGGGAACGCTCATCGCGTTGTTCGGGATGCTCGACGACAAGGTTCAAATCACCCCACTCTGGCAGATGGTCATCTTGCTGGGAGCCGGTGTGGCGTTGACGCTGTTCGGTATCCGCATTGAAGGCGTCACCCATCCGTTTGCCCCGTTGATGCCCGGCGACTACCGCCCTGAATACTGGTTGCCGCTGGGGTTGTGGAGCGTCCCTGTTACCGCGCTGTGGGTGTTCGTAGTAACCAAAACGGTGGACGCCATCGATGGACTGGATGGACTGGCAGCCGGTGTGACGGCGATTTCCGCCAGTACGCTTACCCTGATGGCGATCTCAGAGAAGCAGTTGGCGATAGCCATACCTGCCTCCGCGCTGGCAGGCGCGTGTGTGGGATTCCTGCGCCACAATATCAACCCCGCTTCCATCTTCATGGGAACCGTAGGAGCGCAGTTTATCGGCTTCGTGCTGGCAACGCTGGCGATTGTCGGCACGTTCAAAGTGGCTGCCACCATCTCGGTGCTGGTGCCGTTGCTGGTGCTGGGAGTGCCCTTCTTCGACGCCTTCTTTGTGGTTTCGCGCCGTGTGCTTGCCCGCCAACCCCTGCATAAGGCAGACATGAGGCACTTTCACCACTGGCTGGTGGGACGACTGGGTCACCGGCGCGCCGTCATCGTCATCTGGGGCATCGGTCTGGTATTCAGCGTGGCGGCTTTCACCCTCTACCGGATGACGAGGTAACCGTACATGCCAGATCCCCTGCAGGTGATGACGGTCTTTGGCACACGCCCCGATGCGGTGAAGATGGCTCCGGTCGTTCTGGAACTGCAACGATACGAACCGCTCGTGCAGGTAAAGGTGGTGGTAACTGGACAGCACCGCGAGATGCTGGACCAGGTTCTGCAGGTCTTCCGCATCACCCCCCACCACGACCTGAACATCATGCAACACGGTCAGACGCTGACGCAGATTACCGTGCGCGTGCTGGAAGGGCTGGACGCTCTGCTCTGCGAACAGAAGCCGCATGTGTTGCTGGCGCAAGGCGATACCACCACCACTTTTGTCGCTGCGCTGGCGGCGTTCTACCATCAGGTGGCGTTCGGGCATGTGGAGGCGGGGCTGCGTACACATCACAAGTACAACCCCTTCCCGGAGGAGATGAACCGCAGGCTGGCAGGAGCTATCGCCGATTTTCACTTCGCCCCCACCCCCAAAGCGCGAGAGAACCTTCTGCGAGAGGGCGTCCCTCCTGAAAGCATCTGGGTGACGGGTAATACCGGCATCGACGCTCTGCTGATGGTGGCGGAGCAACCCCATCCCGTTATGGACCCGCTTCTGCAACAGGCGATGGCGTCACCTCTGCGCACGGTGCTGCTTACCGCACACCGCCGGGAGAACTGGGGCGAGCCGTTGCGCCGTATATGTATAGCGGTAAAACGTCTGGTAGAACGCTTTGACGATATTCAGGTGGTTTTTCCCATGCACCGCAACCCGCTGGTGCGCCAGACCGCTACCGAAGTGCTGGGCGGGGTAGCCCGCGTTATCCTGACGGACCCGCCCGACTACGCGCCGTTCGTGAAGCTGATGCAGCATTCCACCCTTATCCTCACCGATTCGGGCGGCGTGCAGGAAGAGGCTCCCAGCCTGGGCAAACCGGTGCTGGTGCTGCGGGAAACCACCGAACGCCCTGAAGGGGTAGAGGCGGGCACGGCACGGTTGATAGGAACCGATACCGGGCGTATTGTGGAAGAGGCAAGCCGCTTGCTGACCGACGAGGACGCTTACGAGCAGATGGCGCGCGCGGTGAACCCTTACGGCGACGGCAAGGCAGCTCAGCGTATTCGGCAGGTTCTGTTTGAACATTTTGGGGTAAACGCATGAACGACTGGCACTCGTGGCAGAGCAGGGTTCGGTACATTGCGCGCACCGCCGGCGTGTTTATCTTGCGGGTGCTGATGATTGCGCTGGCGGTGTATGTGGTGGTGCGTATCCGTTCTATCCTGGTTACCATGATTGTGGCGGGGCTGTTTGCCTATCCTGCCGGCTGGCTGGTGCACCTGCTCTGTCGCCTGTTGCCGTCACGTGTGCCTCGTAAGATAGTACGTCCGTTCATCACGCTGGCGGTGTTCGTGCTGTACGGCTACCTGACCTACCTCAGTGTGCGCGTGTTGATCACACCCTTTCAGGCGGAAATCCGTGCGCTGGTGACAAACTGGCCCCAGTACCAGCAGGAGATTCAGCAGTTCGTCAAGGACGTGCAGGCATGGTATAAGACCCTGCCGCCAGATGTGCGTCGTCTGATAGAGAGCCAGAACGTGGGCGGCATCGTGGAGATGTCGCGTCAATGGATGAGTGGTCTGGTTGCAAGCACCGCGACGATAGTAGGGCATATCGTGGAGATTGTGTTGATACCGGTGCTGGCGTTCTACTTCCTCACCGACTCGCGCAACATCAAGCACGAATTCGTGGCGCTGGTTCCACGACGCTGGTGGCGCGATACCCTGTGGTTGATGCGCCAGGCGAATCTGATACTGGAAAACTATGTGATCGGTCAGCTCCTGCTGTGTATTATCGCCGGCGTGGTGGTGGGCATCGGGTTGGGGTTGCTTGGCGTCAAATACACACTGGTGCTGGCGGTGCTGGCGGGAATCACACGGGCTATACCTATCATCGGTCCCATCCTGGGAGGCATTCCTATCGTGCTGCTGGTGGTATTGCAGTTCCCGAATAACCTGATGGTGGCGGTGCATGTGTTGCTCTTCTTTACCGCACTGCACTTTATCGAGAGCAAGCTCATCCTGCCTATCCTCATTGGCGAGCGGGTGAAACTGCATCCGGTGACGGTAATACTGGTATTGCTCATCGGAGCGCAGTTTTTCGGGCTGATGGGCATGTTTCTGGCGCCACCGGTGGCGGCGGTCATTCGCGTGGTACTGCACCGCTACTGGATTGCCCCCCAACGCACGAAGCGTCTGACCCCTAGAACGGAGGAAGCTGTCAGGGCATGAATCTGATAGAAGCTGTGGTGCTGGGCATCCTGCAGGGGCTGGGTGAGTTTTTGCCCATTTCCAGCTCCGCCCACCTGTTGATTGCCCCCTGGCTGTTCGGATGGCAGGAAGGCTCTCCGCAGGAGAAGCTGGTGTTCGATGTGGCACTGCATCTGGGCACCACTGTAGCGGTTATCAGCTACTTCCGGCATGACCTGTGGCGGTTGTTGCGCGCACTGTTTCGCCCCGCCAACCCACATCCTGACGAAGGTCGCATGGCGTGGATGATTCTGCTGGCGTGCGTGCCGGGGGCGGCGGCGGGCGCGCTGTTCGAGGACGTGATTGAGCAGAGCATCCGCACACGAATCACCTTGATTGCCTCACTGCTGATGCTCATGGGCGTTATCCTCTTCCTCGCCGACCATTTCGGCAGGCGCGAGCGTCCTGTGGATTCCTTACGTCTGTTCGAGGGGTTTCTGATCGGCTGTGCGCAGGCGCTGGCGTTGATACCGGGCGTGTCGCGTTCAGGGGCGACGATCACCGCGGGGCTGATGCTGGGCTTAACGCGCGAGGCAGCGGCAAGGTTCTCGTTTTTGCTTTCCGCGCCGATTACCCTGGGAGCCACGTTGTGGACGTTTCGCCATCTGGTCAAGTCGCCCCCCGCCGGCGAGCAACTGCTGATGATGGCGGTGGGTGTGCTCACTTCCGGCATCGTGGGCTATCTCTCTATTGCCTTCCTGTTGCGTTATTTGCGTACGCACTCGGTGAACCTGTTCCTGTGGTACCGGCTGGCAGTGGGACTGCTGGTGCTGGCGGTGTGGTGGATGAGGAGATAGCGTAGACAGAACCCGCCAGCAGGATTATAATAACAGGTGTCAGGGAGGTTCAGGAGGTGTCCAGCACAATGGCGCGGACAGACATCTTGGAAGAGTTGAAGAAGCTGACAAACGCTGAGCGTCTGGCTGTCGCAGAGGCGGCGCTCCGGTTGATAAGAGACGAACTGGAACAGGAGGCACATCTCAACCGCTCAGCTGCTCGCAGAAAGCAGCTGGAGGCTGCAGCTCGGTCTCTGCTTGCAGACTACACCGAAGATAGGGAACTGACCGCTTTTACATCTCTGGATGGCGAGGACTTTTATGCGGAGGGGAGAAGTTTGGCTGATTAACCTGGACCCAACAGTCGGAGCCGAGATTCGCAAAACGCGCCCGGCAGTGATTGTGAATGATGATGCAATAGGCATTTTGCCTCTCAAGGTTATTGTGCCTATAACGGAGTGGAAGGCGCACTACTCTATAGCGCCTTGGATGGTCCATCTGGAGCCGAGCCCGGAGAATGGTTTGGAGAAGACGTCCGCAGCCGATGCCTTTCAGGTGCGCTCGGTAGCGCAGGAGCGATTTGTGAGAAGGATAGGAATGCTCTCCGAGTACGACATGCGCCGCATTGGTAGCGCGCTGAGCGTTGTTCTCTGCATCGATGAAAGCTGCTTGCCCGAATAGAACTACGAAGACGCGCCAGTCCGAGGTTAGCCCTTAGCACGTAGTGGTGGCAAGCCGCTCTTATCGCTTGCAAAGTGAAGTAACCTCTTCTCTAACCAGTCTGCCGCCGACGCCTCCGCCAGCAGGGTGGTCACATATTGATTGAGGCTGCAACCCTCTTGCTGCGCCAGCTCTGCCAGACGGCGATGTAGATGGCGGGGAATACGTACCACAAAGCGTCCGCTGTACTCCTCCAGCTCGCCTACAGGCGGAGGCAAGGGAATGGTTTTGCCTTCTGCCAATAACCGCTCGAAGTGGTCACGCTTGACCTCCTCGAGGGCTTGCAGTGCATCTTCAAGGGTTTCACCCATTGCTGTGAACATCCACCGCCCTAGGTAGGGGATACAAGCGAGGTATCCGCCTCCCTCCTCCTCTGAGAAGCGACGAATCTCTACGGGATAGTTCAGGGACATGTAGAACTCCACATCCTTCATATATTTATTCCTCCGGTAACGGCAAATTCTCCGCCTCGTAAATGTCACGTATGGCTTTCAGGGTGTTGCGGACATATACATCTCGGACCTTTCGCCCACCTACAACAGAGATGGTCAATGTGTTAAAACCGGAATTGTACGACACCCAGTCAGCACCTCATGAGTTACGTGATATCTATGCGAACTACCCTTCTTTACTTCCAGCCACCTGCCCAAGAAGTGTCTGACAAGGATATCAAACTCCTCCACCGGCACATCAGTTGGACAGTGCTTGCTCCATTCCAGAAAGAGCTTCTCCGCACGATTCATGTTTCACCTTATGATACCAAATATAGTATCATCTGTCAACCGCTTTTCTTGCTACTCTGGCAGTAACAGCCTCAGCAGCTCCTCCTCTGCCTCCTTCGTCCAGAAGCGACCGTTCTCCAGTTTAGCGTAGACGGTGGGGAACTTCTCTTTCAGTTCCGCCAGCGACATCAGTGGCAGGTCAGGTATCTGCGGGAAGATGACCGTCTTGCCCGGGAAGCGTGCCTCCATCAGCGCCTTAATGCCCTCATGCGCCGCCTTCATGCCGCCTATCGCCGCCAGCGAGGCGCGAGTCTGCAACTGCCCGCTCTCCATCTGTTCCAGCGTGAGGCGGATGTCCGCCAGCGAGGAACCACTGCTGCCGAAGAAGCGCACGCCGCGCCCGCATATCGCGTTTACGTCCAGACAGGCTTTGACGCCCCGCGCCACGCCTGCGAAGATGTTATACACACCGCCATCGGCGAGCAGCTGGGCGGAGTCGGCGACCACATCCGCCACCGGAACCATGTTGACGATGTCGGTAAAGCCTTTGCCATTGGTCAGCTCCAGCAGCTTCTGGTGGAACGCCTGCGGTTCGAACTCTTTGGGGTTGAGGGTAACGAAACGAATACCTCGTCGTTCCGCAGTGGGGGCGTATCGCTCACGCACCGCTTCGAGGCGCACGGCATCCACATCGGTCGCCACGATAAGCGATGGTGGTTCCGGTAGCTGCACCGCGCGCTGCACATGCATCTGTCCCATCGGTCCGCCTCCGCCTACTATCCAGCAGGTGCCTCCCGATAGCAGCTCGCTGCGCAAGGGGATAGCGTTCGCATCGGTAAGGTTATCGCTGAACGCACCCACCACCCACAGGTTATCGTAGTGGATGCGCCCGATGTCCAGACTCAGGCAACGCTCGAACGGGGTGCGACGCAGCACCCACAACACACCACCCTTTGCCAGCAAATCGGCGACGCCCTCTATGGCTTCCGGCGGCAATTCGCCGATACACAGGATATCGTCATAACCGCCTTCCGGAGCGTGCCGGCGCGCGGCGTCTATCGTGGACTCGTCCTCTACCAGCTCCATGCCCGTATCGGCAACCAGCCTGACCAGCTCCGCACGCACCTGTCCGCCCGCGCTCAAAGCGACTACCTTACGGGGGCGTTGGGAAGCGGTTACTGCTTCGCCCAGCGTGAACTCGGTGTGCGGTACGCGCTCGCCCATGATGAGCAGTGCCACGCCGTCGTGCCGGATGTGCTGGCGACGCTTTTGAGAGTAGGATGCTACCACGCACGCCCACGGCTCCACCAGCGCGGCTTCCACGTACCCATCCTTGTCCTGAAGGGGTAACAGGTAGCACCCCTCGTCACCTTCGATAATCTCCTTGCCGATGATACCGTACTGGGTCATTGCGCCGGGCAACACGTAGCCGTAGGCGATGCTCTTTCCTTTGTAGAACACATCCGCCTGCACAATAAACCTCTGCCCGACGTGGAACCTTTGCTGCAGGTTTTTACCCACCTTCACCACCGTGCAGGAGACCTCATGCCCCAGTACAACAGGCTCTTTCTGCAGGTCGCGCCCGACGAGGCGCGGGTGCTTTTCGCCCAGCGACACCACCTTCGTATCGGAGAAGCACAGTCCCAGTGCATCGATACGCACCAGCAGTTCATCGTCGCCGGGTTCGGGAACGGGAACATCCTCGGGCTGTCCGTTCTTTCCCAGGTTCTCCAGTCCCGCTCCATACAGATGCCAGCGGAGCATCTTCTGGGGAATGGGATGCTGTGCGTTGCGGTATCTGGTCAGTTTGTCCGAATGCATGGTGCTCATCTCTCCTTACGCTACACTTTCGCGCGCGGCTTGCATTTGCGCGATGATTTGTTGCCGGTATGCCTCATCGGGGCGGGTGTAAATCCGCTCGACGTGATGAGGCGCAAGGAAGTTCGGTCCTCCCGCTGCCATTGTACCCAAAAGTATCTTCACAGTTTTCACGGTCATGGCGGTGGCGGCTATCACTTTTTGAGGCGTCTCCGCCGGGGTAATCAAACCGTGATTCTGCATGAGAATAACCTTCGGCAGGACGCCGTACTGCCGTACATACCCTTCCACCCGTCGGCGCAGCTCGCGGGCGAGGGGCAAACCGGGGTCGGTGTACGGAACCCACAGCGGGGCGATACCGCACACCACGATTTCGTCGGGGAAGAGACGTCCAGCAATCAGCTCCTCCGCTTGTCTGGAACATAGCAGGGCGTTCACCGCCACCGGGTGCGTGTGCCCCACGAACCGAATGCCCGGCAGAGACAGCAGGTAAGCGTGCAGGAAGGTCTCTACGGAGGGCATCTTTTTTTCGTTGGGGTCTACACGACCGGCTTCCAGCGCGGCACGGGTGGCTTCGTCGGTCTCTTCGGCGTGTTCCAGCGCGTGCAGGGTTTTCTGCAGGTCTACGCGCACGAAGCCGTCTTCCTCGATATCCATCAATCGCGTACCGCTGGCTTTCACGTAGAAGGACTTGCCGTCTTCCGCCAGAGCGGAGGTATTGCCTTCGCCCAATATCGCCAGTTCTCGGTGCTCCGCTCCCAGCCAGTGCGAGAGCTCCACCAGTTGTTGCAAAATGGTCATCGGTTAGGTCCTCCACGCAGATTTCGCCGGAGGGCGAGCCTTCCGATGATGTCGCCCAACGTAGCCGGAGGCTTTAGCCTGCGCCATTTCGAGGAAGCGCAACCTGAATGTCACGGCTACGGCTCGGCAGGAGACTCGCCTTCCCCAAGAATGAGATTTTACAGACCACAGCATCATTGGTCACAACCCCTGCTGCATAACTACCGCTGCTACTACGACGATGACTGTCCGCTGTTGAACTGCACCAGCTTCTCCCAGTCTATGTTGCCGTCTTGGTCGAGGAAACCGGCGGAGAAATCACGAATGAAGCGATTTATCGCCTTGTTTAGCTCTCGATCAAACGTGCGCCTGTGCTCGACGGGATAGTCACGCATCAGCCGAACAATCTTCAAGTAAAATTCGGGATCACCAGTTAACTCTTCCCAAAAAGCTTGTCCTGCGAGGATTCTGTAAGATCGCTTAGAGGTGGGTTCTGTCCGCTTTTTGCCGTATGCGGCTCCGAGAATGGGATCGAAATGCTTCCCGACCCGTCGTAGATACTGGTCAAGCCGACGGCGTAGTTCGTCGAATTGGCTATTCATCTGCCTGACCTGACTGGAATTAAACACGTTAGTGCCAGACTTAACCGCGATCGCTTTGTAGGTGGTTTCGGTTTCTATCTCAATGTCCACCCCGCTCGCAGACGATTTCTTACCTCCGCTTATCGCAAGCGCTATAGGTTCCACAAAGACTTCACCGAACATCGTTTCATCCGAAGCAGAGAGATGCTGTTTCAGCAGCTCCTCAATAAACTGGAAAATGTTCTCGACACCCAGAGCCTTGAGCAGATAAGGGTTCTTGCGCTTGAGCACGTCCATTAAACGCAGTTCGGAGAGATTAGCAATACGCTTCTCATAAAAACGCTCCAGCCCCTGCTTTATCAGGAGCTCCAGTTCGTCAGGGTTCATACTCTGTCCTCTCTTCAGCAAAAGTGTACAGGTTAGGTTGGCTCGATTCTTTCGCGACTCTCTGACGCGCTACCTGCACGTACTCCGGATTCCACTCAAAACCAATATATCTCCGGTCAAGGCGGATGCAAGCAACCGCTGTCGTGCCGGAACCCATAAACGGGTCCAGCACTATGTCACCCGGCTCGGTGAACAGTTTGATGAACCACGCGGGCAGGTCTACGGGAAAGGTAGCGGCGTGGTTGCGGTTGTAGCACTCTGTTGCCATGTGCAGGACATTAGTGGGATAAGCCAGTTCCCTGCCTATCCAGTTGGCTACCCTTTTCCCAAAACCGCTTCCTACGCGCGATACATCGCGGCGCAGGTCGTTTTCGCTCAGTTTGCGCAGACGAGCATGGCGCCAGTCACCCATCGGAACCATCACTGCTTCCTGAAACATCTTGAATTGCTTCTGCTTGGTAAAGTGCAAGCAGCGCTCCCATGCATCACGGAAACGGTTGGGCCACTTGCCCGGATAGGTGTTTTTCTTGTGCCAAATGTACTCTTCCGTCCACAGCCAGCCCTGCTCGCGCATCTTCAGAATGAGCTCGATGACGTAGGTGTGTCTTTCCCCGTTGACCACGCGCTCCTTGATATTCAGCACGAAGGAGCCGGTGGGCTTGAGCACGCGCTTCAGCTCGGCGGAGATAGGCAGAAACCACTCCACGTATTCGTCAGGGTGTACGCCTCCATAGATGTGCTTTCGCTGGTCGGCATAAGGGGGCGAGGTGACGATGAGGTCTACGCACTCATCTGGCAGCTGTGGTAGCCAGTCGCGGCAGTCACCTTCCACAATCTGATTGATAAACCTCTCCAGACCACCGTTTGCAGACATGCTTCAGCATACCCCCCTGTTTATTATACTCTTATGCGCCCGTTTCAGCTATCCGTCCCCTGCACCAGCCGTCTGATGCCTTCCGATACCGTCCCGTCCGGTGCTTTCCACACCTCGATGCGCTTGCCCAGCTCTTTCGCCCGCAGACACAACCTTTCCATGACACCTCCTGCCCGCACCCATACCGCAAACACCACATCCGCCAGCGCGAACACCAGCTCGTCCCTCCGCTGGTTGTGCAAACCCAAACTGCCCGCGTCCAGCGGAAACGGCGAGAGTGCCAGGTCGCGGTCGGCACGAAACTCCAGCTCATACAGACGCGCGGTGGCAAAGAGCGGACGGTTCAACCCATCGCCCAGTGCGTCTATCAGCCCCCTGTCCAGCACGGTGATGGACGGGCGCTCCTGCCGGATGGCTGCCAGAGCCACACGCTGATAGGGTGAGGTGTTGTGTCCGGTGACGGGGATGCCTCCCTCGCGAATTGCCTGTTGAGCGATTTCGTCTACCGCTTCCAGAGCCAGATGGGACGCGCCCCGCGAACACGCCACCGCGAAGCGCCAGCCCTCCTGCAACAAGCCCATCTGTCCATGCGCGAACAACACCGGCGGAGGTTGCTCGCAGAAGGATTCCAGCGTGAGCGGGTAGAGCCGGTGTTGTGCGGTTAGCACCTGCACTCCGTATCGACGCACGAGCGCGTCCAGCTGAATGAACCGCTGTCGCCACCCGGCATCCGGCGAGGTCAAAGCGGTCGCCGCCTGTGAGGAAAGCCCCCACTCGCTCTGCAGCTTTTCCACAGGCGTTGACAGGAACTCGTTCACAGAGACCTGCGACCGCGCCCACTGGTGCAACACCTGCGCAATCTGGCGCTCGCCCAGATTCGGCACGCAGGTAAGTAGCAGGGCGAATCGAGAAGGTAGCCAGTCTCTTTTCGCAGTTGCCATCGTGCCTTGTGATTCCTCGTATAAGAAAGCTTCTCCTGCAGGAGGAGAATCGAAGGCTGTCTCGAAGATGTTGCCGATGTGTTTGTTGGAGGAGATGCACCATGCGAGTTCTCATCACCGGCGGAGCCGGACATCTGGCAGAGTTTGTGACAAGGAGCCTGTACACAGAGCATGAAGTTGTGTTAACCGACCGACGCCCTTTACCGGAGGACTGCGATGATGTACGCCGTGACTTGCCGTTCCTGCTGGGAGATTTGACCAGCAAGGAAGACTGTCTTCGCATCGCCGAAGGGGTGGATGCCATCGCCCATTTAGGAGCCATCGCAGGTGCGGGACCTTACACCTTTGCCACTAACACGGTGGGCACATGGAACCTGTACGAGGCGGCGCAGTGGCACGGTGTAAAGCGCGTGGCTTTCGCCAGTAGCATCAACGCGCTGGGGTTAGGTCCCTACCGCATCTCGGAGAAGGGGTTTCCCTTACGGAAACTGCCTATCGATGAAACCGTGCCTGCCGACCCGCAGGATAACTACGCGGTATCCAAATACGTCAACGAGATCACAGCGCGCGCATTCTTCAGCGCATATGGCATCCGTACCCACTGCCTGCGCCTGTGCGCCATCTGGCGACCCGATTGGTTTGAACACTATCGCCCTCGCCCGCTGGAGCAGCTCAAGCGTCCCGCCCACGAGGGTTACCTGATAAGCACCTGGCACTACGTACATTCGGTGGACGCGGCGGAGGCGTTTCGTCTGTCGCTGGAGACGGACGACGCTCCCGATTTTGCCATCTACTACGTGGTAGCACCGCTCACAAACCGTCCCGAACCCACACGAGACCTCATCGCCCGCTTCCTGCCCCAGTGGTTACCTCTGGCGGAAGGTATTGAGGGCAGGCAGGGACTATACAGCACCACGAAGATAGAGCGTGAGCTGGGGTGGCGGGCGCGTCACCTGCTGCCCGAAGAGAACCTGGCAGGAGGCACTCCATGAAAATCACCGAAGTGCGTGTTATCCTCACCTGTGCCGGGCGCAACTATGTGCTGGTGAAGGTGATGACCGATGAGGGCGTGTACGGCGTGGGCGACGGTACGCTGAACGGGAGCGAACTCGCCGTTGCCGCGGCGATTGAACACTGCTCGCACCTGCTCATCGGCATGGACCCGCAGCGCATCGAGGACATCTGGTACTTCCTTTACCACCATACCTACTGGCGCGGTGGTCCCGTGTATGCGGCGGCAATCGGCGCGATAGATATCGCACTGTGGGACATCAAGGGCAAAGTGGCAAACATGCCGGTGTATCAGCTGCTGGGAGGGGCGGCTCGGGACAAGATATTGTGCTATGGGCACGCCGGAGGGCGCACGCCGCAGGAGGTGGAAGAAAGCGTCCGCAAGCTGCAGGCAAAGGGGTACAAGGTCATTCGCGCCCAGATAGGCGGATACGGCGGTTCGGGGATGGTGCGTACCGAGCCGCCACCTCGCCCGGGCGTTCCGCCGACGCAGTACTTTGACCCCACGCCGTACATGCTGGAACACGTGAAGCTGTTCGAGTACCTGCGCAAACAGCTGGGCGATGCAGTGGAGCTGTGCCACGACGTGCACGAGCAGCTGACCCCCATTCAGGCGGCGTGGCTGGCGAAGCAGCTGGAGCCATACCGTCTGTTTTTCCTGGAGGACGTGCTGCCGCCGGAGCAGATACCCGGCTTCGCGCTGGTGAGACAAGCCTCCACCACACCGCTGGCGATGGGGGAGATCGTGCATAACCGTTATGACGCCCTGCCTCTGCTGCAAAATCGGTGGATAGACTATCTGCGTTGTGCGCCCATGCACGTGGGCGGAATCACCGAAACGCGCAAAATCGCCGCCGTTGCCGAGACGTTCGGCGTGCAGATGGCGTTTCACGGCGCAGCGGACTTGGGACCGATTGCGCAGGCGGCGGCAGTGCATCTGGACATGGCGATACCTAACTTCGGCGTACAGGAGTGGGTGACGTTCCCCGAGCAGGCATACGAGGTCATGCCCGGCGCATGTGAGTTTCGAGATGGTTATGCCTACCCGCCAGAACGCCCGGGCATCGGGCTGGACATTAACGAGGAGCTGGCAGCGAAGTATCCTTATCAGCGGGCATTTATGCCCATCGTGCGCCGTGGAGACGGGACGATGCACCGATACTAGGGGAGAGGCACACACCCCTCCCCTGTCGTACCTGCTGTTCCTACTGCGTGCCGGGTGCTGCCATGTTGGGTGGTGCTCCTCCACCGGGAACCGGCGGAGCTGCTTGTACCTCACCTTCGCGACCGTTACCCTGCACTCCGCCGGTCATCCCCCGGTAGAGGAAGAAACCGACCACAAGCAGCACCACCACGATGATGGCAATCGCCAGCGGAGCCGATACGTTCTTATTCATGGTTTTTCACCCCGTCCCATGTTACTTACGGAGGCGTGCAGACATCGTCCGACATCAGCACCGGGTAGTA
>Ga0101941_1000524_pt1 | contig 60897 bp, 58 predicted proteins | sample DewCreD2012metaG_3_FD_75242 | JGI IMG/M metagenome (GOLD analysis project Ga0101941, IMG submission 75242) | Hot spring sediment bacterial and archeal communities from British Columbia, Canada, to study Microbial Dark Matter (Phase II) - Dewar... ... | reverse complement strand
GCCAGCGGATCATCCTTGGCGGAGGGGTTGGAAGGTAAGGGGGTCTGTGATACCATCGAAGCGTTTGGATATGTGACATTTCAAACTGGGAATTAAATGTGACTCGCCATTGGTAACAACACAATCGGGGTGCGTGGCACTTCCTTCGCAGCCCGGCAGGAACCGCCCACCTCTCGCCCCGAAACATCAGATGGTAGCTTTTGCAAACTGGAGGTCACCATGCCTGTCAAGATAGCCCTGATTGGCGCGGGGAGCCGGTCGTTCGGTCCTTCGACCGTACGCGATGTGTTGCTGAGTCAGCCACTTATCGAGGCGGGGGTTCACCTCGTGCTGATGGATAAGGTCGCCGAGCATCTGGTGGATGTGGAGCGATACGCCCGTTATGCGGCAGAGAAACAGGGCGTGAAGGTCACCATCGAGGCAACCACAGACCTGCAGCATGCGCTGGATGGAGCACGTTTCGCGGTGTGCGCCATTGAGGTGAACCGCTTCCTTTACTGGTCACAGGATTTCCATATACCGCGCAAGTATGGTTTTCGGCAGGTGTTTGGCGAGAACGGCGGTCCGGGTGGGCTGTTCCACGCGCTGCGCAACATGGCACCTACGGTGGAGATTGCCCGCACGATGGAGCGGCTCTGTCCCGATGCCTGGCTCATCAACTTCTCCAACCCCGAGCACAAACTGTGTGAGGCGGTATCGCGCCTGACCGGCATTCGCGTGGTGGGCTTGTGTCACGGTTATTTCATGGGGCTGGCGCAAATCGCCCACATTCTGGGCATTCCGGCGGAGCAGATAGAGGCGACTGCCTGCGGCATCAATCATTTCACCTGGTTTCAGACCATCCGCCACAAGCGCACCGGAGAAGACCTGTATCCCCTGCTGCGAGAGCGTGAGCGAGAAGGAGACTGGCTCGCCGAATGGCATGAGTATGGTCTGGCGCGCATCCTGTTCCGGCGGTTCGGACTGTGGCCCTCGCCCGCTCCCAATCACTACGGCGAGTACATCCGCTGGGCGGATGAGTTCGTGTGCAGTGAACTGCAATTCTTCTACGACCCCGCCGATGGACATCCCTGGCAAACCGGGCACGTCCCCGAGTTTGTCTACTCGCTCACCGGCGACCCCACCCGTCGCCCCTGGAAGCCGGAGCCGCCTGAACCCCGGCGGCTGGAAGATGCCCCCTTGCAGCCATCGGGCGAGCTGGCTGCGCCCATCATGGAGTCTATCGCCTGCGGTATTCGGCACAATCTGCCCGCAGTGAACGTGCCCAATCGCGGTGCAATACCCAACCTGCCCGACGAGACGGTGGTGGAAGTTCCCGCTATCGGCGACGCAGGGGGTATACATCCCCTGCAGATGGAGCCTCTGCCCGAAGCCATTGCCGCGATGCTACGCCTGCAGGCAAGCATTCACCAGCTGCTGGTGGAGGCGTTCGCTGAGCGGTCGAAAGAGAAACTGCTGCAGGCGGTGCTGCTGGAGCCGACGGTAGACTCTTACCGCAACGCCGTGCAGATGGTCGATGAGATGCTAGAACTGCAGCGGGAGGTGCTGCCGCCGTTGCATTAGGGTTTCGGCAACCGCGCGAAAATGTGCCTCTTCTTATCGGGTGTTCAGCATCAACCATGCACGGGGCGGCTTTGCAACGCGGCGCAACCGATGTGAGGGGATGGTCGTCATGTGTTTTGAAAACGCGCCTGTAGCGCTTTCACCCATTGCTTCGCCGCCCCCCAATGTGCTAAAATCCTTGACGTGAAATCCCCGGTGGGCGAAGGTTCGCTATGCCTCAGGACAAGATTATCGTTCGTGGTGCGCGTCAGCATAACCTGAAGAATATTACCGTCGAAATCCCGCGCGATAAGCTGGTGGTCATTACTGGCATCTCGGGCTCCGGCAAGTCCAGTCTGGCGTTTGACACCATCTACGCCGAGGGACAGCGGCGATATGTGGAGTCGCTATCCGCCTATGCCCGGCAGTTTCTCGGACAGATGGATAAGCCCGACGTAGACGACATCATCGGTTTGTCGCCCGCGGTTTCGATTGACCAGAAATCCACCAGCCGCAACCCGCGATCGACGGTGGCCACGGTCACCGAAATCTATGACCACCTGCGCCTGCTGTATGCACGCATCGGTATCCCGCATTGCCCCCAGTGCGGGCGCGAAATCACTCAGCAGACGGTGGAACAGGTGGTGGACACGATTCTTGCCCTGCCAGAGGGCACGCGCTTGCAAATCCTTGCTCCCATCGTGCGCGGGCGTAAGGGCGAATACCGCAAGGAGATGGAAGACGCCCGCAAAGCAGGATACACCCGCCTGCGCGTGGACGGCGAGATGATTGACCTGAGTGAACAGCCTATCCCCACGCTGGACCGCTACAAGATACACCACATCGAAGTGGTCGTCGACCGAATCGTCATGCGTGCAGGCATCGACAAGCGGCTCGCCGATTCGGTGGAGACCGCCATGCGCATGGGGCAGGGCGTGGTCATCGCGCAGGTGGTGGACGGGGAAGAGATGGTTTTTTCCGAGAACTTTGCCTGCGCCACGTGCGGCATCAGCCTGCCGGAGATCGAGCCGCGCTCTTTCTCTTTCAACAGCCCGTATGGCGCGTGTCCCGAGTGCCATGGGCTGGGCTTCAAGACCGAGTTTGACCCCGCACTGATTGTGCCCGACCCTACCAAAAGCATCGCTGAGGGCGCGATAGAACCCTTCGCCGGGAAGGACGGGCTGATACCCTACTACGAAGGGCTGCTACGCGGGGTGGCACACAAATTGGGCTTCACCATCCATACCCCGCTGAATCAGCTGAACGAGAAACAATGGCATGACCTTTTCTACGGTATCGAGGGCAATGTGACCGTCACCTTCCGCAACCGCTGGGGGCGCACGCGCTACTTCGACAGCGAGTTCGAGGGCATCATCGCCATGCTGCAGCGTCGCTACAACGAAACCGAGTCCGAGAACGTGCGCGAATGGCTGCAACGCTACATGTCCGACAAGCCGTGTCCAAAGTGCAAGGGATTGCGCCTGAAGGACGAAAGCCTGGCGGTGACAGTGGGCGGACTGAACATTGCTCAGCTGACCGCTCTGTCGGTGGAGGAGGCGCAACGGTTCTTTGACGACCTTCCGCTAAAGCTGAACGAGCGGCAACGCCACATCGCACACCAGTTGCTACGCGAGATACAGACACGGCTGGGCTTCTTGCTGGACGTGGGGCTGGGCTACCTGACCTTAGACCGACCTGCGGCGACGCTGGCAGGAGGCGAGGCGCAGCGCATCCGCCTTGCCACGCAGATTGGCAGTGGGCTGATGGGCGTGCTGTATATTCTGGATGAACCCAGCATCGGCTTGCACCAGCGCGACAACCAGAAGCTCATCCGCACCCTGCTGCACCTGCGCGATTTGGGCAATACCATCATCGTGGTGGAGCATGACGAGGAGACCATCCGCACCGCCGACCACATCATCGACATCGGGCCCGGCGCGGGTGAGCATGGCGGATACATCGTCGCGCAGGGCACGGTGGAAGACATTATCGCCTGCGAACAATCCATCACCGGGCAGTATCTCAGCGGTAAACGGCAAATCCCCGTACCTCTCATCCGCCGACAGCCGGGCGACCGCTGGCTGACCATCCGCGGCGCGCGCCAGCACAACCTGAAAAACATCACGGTGCGCATCCCTCTGGGATTGTTCGTGTGCGTCACGGGCGTGTCGGGTTCGGGCAAGTCCACGCTGATTCAGGAGACGTTGTACCCGCGCCTGATGTATCAAGTCTACGGCTCGCACCCGCTGTGGGGCGAACATGATGGGGTGGACGGCATGGAGTATATCGATAAGGTGGTGGACATCGACCAGTCTCCCATCGGGCGCACACCGCGCTCGAACCCTGCGACTTACACGGGTGTTTTCGACATGATTCGGGAGCTATTCGCCAGCACGCAGGATGCCAAAGTGCGCGGCTACAAGCCCGGCAGGTTCAGTTTCAACGTGAAGGGCGGTCGGTGTGAAGCCTGTAAAGGCGATGGCATCATTAAGATAGAGATGCACTTCCTGCCCGACGTGTACGTGCCCTGTGAGGTGTGCAAGGGCAAGCGCTACAACCGCGAGACGCTGGAAGTGAAGTACAGGGGCAAATCGATCGCCGACGTGCTGGACATGACGGTAGAGGAGGCTCTGGAGTTCTTCAAAGCCATCCCGCCGATTGCCCGCAAGCTGCAAACCCTGCACGACGTGGGGCTGGACTACATGAAGTTGGGACAGCCTGCTACCACTCTATCGGGTGGCGAGGCGCAGCGCGTGAAACTGGCAACGGAGCTCTCGAAGCGCGGAACAGGGAAGACGCTGTACATTCTGGACGAACCCACCACCGGCTTGCACTTCGCGGATATCGAGAAGCTGCTCAACGTGCTGCACCGCCTGGTGGACAACGGCAACACCGTCATCGTCATCGAACACAATCTGGACGTGATTAAGACCGCGGACTGGATTATCGATCTCGGTCCAGAGGGTGGCGCAGAGGGCGGCTACGTGGTGGCAGAGGGACCTCCCGAACTGGTCGCGCAGGTGGAAGCCAGCTACACGGGGCAGTTTCTGCGCAAGATGCTCGGGCAGAGGATACTGGCGGAGGTCGGTGCCCGCGAGTGACCGGGCTGCGGTTACCCCCGCAGGCTCTCGTGTGCCACAGTAAGGGCAAACACGTGCGCGGCTCCCACCTGCAACAACGCCCTGGCTGCTTCGTTCAGGGTGCTACCTGTGGTCCAGACGTCGTCCATTAACAGCACGCTCTTGCTGGCAATCTCTTCCGACCGCACGACGCGGAAAGCGTCTTTGACGTTCTGCGCCCGCTGTGCGGCGTTCAGCCCTACCTGTGGCTGGCGGTATACGGCACGCACCAGCACGTCGTCCCATAACGACAAGCCGACGGCGTGACAGAAGTGCCGCGCGAGAAGCACGCTCTGATTGAAGCCGCGCTCGCGCTCTCGTTCTCGATGGATGGGAATGGGAATGACCCCCTGCGCGGCGTGAAGGGGTTCGCTCAGTGCGCTGTGCCACGCCTGAATCAGCAATTGCGCCAGCGCAGGTGCCACAGCAGGTTTTGCGGCATACTTGAGGCGGTGGATAGCGTCTTTCACGGCTCCCTCGTAGTGCGCGGCGGCGCGCACCGCTTCGAGCAGCAGGGGATGGGTAGGGCAGGAAGGACAAAAACCTTCAGGGTCTATCGGAGTACCGCATTTGGTGCAAACGGGCGGCGCAATATACGAAACGCGACTGAGGCAATCCGCACACCAGTATTTGTAGCCCACCTGCGCACACGCGGCACAACGTGGCGGGTACAGCGCGTCCAGTACCTCTTGCCACGCTGTTTGCAACCACCTCATAGCGCGCGGGCGATAATCGCCATGCTGCGAGAGTCGAGTTTGGTTGTGTCGGGGATTTCGAAGCGGTTGCCGTCCATGTCGGTGATTATCAGGCGCGTGGGGGTCACCTCCTGCACGTTGTCGCGCAGGTGGCGCACCTGATACACCCTGCGCCCGCGGTTGGTCTGCACATCCCAGGTGATGGTGCCATACTCCTCGCGCACCGAGTACACCTTCTGCACCACAGGCACGAAGTATCGCCTGTCCAGCTCTTCCTCGATAATGCGGCGCGATTCGGGGTCCAAGCCGTGCAGCGATTTCAGGATGCCCACTTCCTGGTCCATACCGTCGCGCAAGCTGAGAAAGTGGTTCGGGTCGGACAGGGGAAAGCAGCGCACCACATGCACCCGCAGGATGCTCCGTTCGCCTTCGATGGTCATGCGAATCTGGCTGGAACCGGGCGTGCGGAACAGGCGGATTTGGGACGGCTCCAAAAAGCGCACCTCGAAGGTGGGCACGTCCCGAAAACGCAGCATGTCCAGACTGACACCACGACTGTCTACATTCATTCTGGTAATCCCCGAGTGTAAGGTTCTCAGAGACATTATACCTCACGATGCACCGCTCACGCCTGGGGGGCGGAGCTCCTGCCGGGCGGTCGGGGAAGGGTTCGGCTCACCGGCAGGTTTGCCCGCCCCAAATAACATCCGGACACCGCTCGGAAGGGCTATCACCAACCCGATGGAATAAACACCCGCCCCTGTTTCGCACAGGATTCTTAAAGTTACCTTAATCCCTGCTTAACTTCTGCTTAAATCTTAGTTGATATGCTACATCCAGTAAATTGATTAGTCGAAGGAGGTTAGCTATGAAACGTGGGTTTACGCTGATCGAGCTGCTAGTGGTTATCGCGATTATCGCGATACTCGCAGCCATCCTGTTCCCCGTCTTTTCGCAGGCGAGAGAAAAGGCTCGATCCGCCAGCTGCCTGTCCAACATGAAGCAGATTGGTCTGGGCGTCGTGATGTATGTGCAGGACTACGACGAGACCTACCCGATGGCGTACTACTACATCAACGGCGCTACCAGCCGAAACGGCTACGTGCAGTGGTCGGGAATGGTCGACCCATACGTCAAGCAGCTGAAGGGCAGCAGGACCGTGTGGGTGTGCCCCAGCCATCGTCTGGGCGGCTTTGCCCCCACCAACTTTCTGGACCTGAACAACGCCCCAGCGGGACAGGTTCCGCAGACGCCTGGCATTCAGGACATCCAGGCTGACCGTATCAGCTACATCGCCAACGAGTTGCTGATGCCGCGCAAGAAATACGCTGCCGTGCCGCAGAACGTGGTGTCTCTCGGGGCGGTGGATACTCCCGCGCAGGTCATCGCGGTGGCGGAGATTACCGATGTGCTGGGCGCGCTGAACGACACCTCGCCCACCGGCGGCGCGGCTATCAAGTCGCACCGTCCGACCAACGGCGTCTCCGATAACGGCAGGGTCTATGATGGTGAGGCTGGAGTAACCGGGCCGGTGTGTGCGCTTACTCCGCAGGAGGCGTGGGCAGCCATCCGCTACGCTCAGGCGAACAACAACGCCGGTGGTCAGCACCACATCGCTTATATCAGCCCGGACCGCCACTCGGGTGGGGCGAACTACATTTTTGCCGACGGGCACGCGAAGTGGCACAAACTGGAAGCCACTCTGGACACCCGCAACTTTCTCTGGGGCAAACGTGCCTATGCGGCTGGCGGCTTGACGGTGTATGACTGCGTGAACGGGGTACCGGTACAGTAAAACGGTGTCAATCAGACGTCTTGGCGGGCACTGAGTGGTCAGGCGTGCTACTCTGTGCCCGTTTTCGCTTGCAGGCTCGGCAGAGTCAGCGGGTAGTAACACGCCACGTGGTGCGCCTCTCCCGCAGGCTGCAGGGCTGGCTCCTCCAAACGGCATCTCTCCTGCGCGTATGGGCAGCGGGTGTGGAACCGACAACCTGTGGGTACTCGGATTGCGGTAGGTACCTCTCCGCTGGGCAGGCGACGGGGACGACGGGCTTTGGAAGGCACTGGCTCCAGCACCGCGTCCAGCAGGGTCTGCGTGTAGGGGTGCGCGGGTATGGTGAACAACCGCTCGACCGGCGCCACCTCCACGATTTTGCCCAGATACATCACCATCACCCGCAAGCACACCTGGCGCACCGCGTGCAGGTCGTGCGTCACAAACAGAATCGCCATGTTCATCTCCTGCTGCAGCTGGCGCAGCAGGGCGTGTATCTGCGCGCGGATGGAGAGGTCTAACGCGGAGGTCGGTTCGTCGGCAACCAGCAGGCGCGGCTGCGTGGCGATGGCGCGGGCAATACAGATGCGCTGACGTTGACCACCCGAAAACTCGTGAGGGTAGCGATTCAGGTACTCCTGTGGCAGTCCGACCCGCTCCAGTAAACGCGCCGCTGCGTGCTGCGCCTGCCTGCCGCGCGCGATACCATGTACCAGCAGCGGCTCGGCGAGGATGTCGGCAATGCGCATGCGAGGGTTCAGCGACGCCATCGGGTCCTGAAACACCATCTGCATCTCGCGGCGCAGGGGGCGCAGATCGCGCTCCGGCAGGCGGTGCAACGGCTTGCCGTCAAACCAGACTTCTCCGGCAGTCAACGGCAGCAGGCGCAGCAGTGCCCGCGCGAGGGTGCTCTTGCCGCTGCCGCTTTCCCCCACCAGTCCCACCGCTTCCCCCGGCTCCAGCATCACATCTACTCCGTCGACGGCACGTACCACCTCGCCGCGCGGCAGGGGAAAATGCACCTTTACCCCTCGCATCTGCACCAGCGGATTGGCGCTCATCGCACCGCCTCCAGCAGTTGTCGGGTATACGGGTGACCCGGCCGTTCCAGCACCTCGTAGACGGTTCCCGCTTCCACGATTTCGCCCCGATGCATTACCAGTACGCGGTCGCAGGTGTATGCCACCACGCCGATATCGTGCGTAATCAGCAACACCGCCGTGCCCTGTTGCTGTTGCATCTCGCGCATCAGGTGCAGTATCTGTAGCTGTACGGTGACGTCCAGCGCGGTGCTTGGCTCGTCGGCAATCAGCAGGCGCGGGTGGCAGATGAACGCCATCGCAATCATCACGCGCTGCCGTTGTCCGCCCGAGAGCTCGTGCGGGTAGCGGCGAGCAATGCGTTCAGGGTCGGGCAGATGCACTGCGCGAAGCATCTGCACTGCCAGCGCTTCGGGGTCACCCTCTGCGCGGTCGCGGTGTAAGCGCGCCGCTTCTGCCACCTGCTCACCGACGCGCATGACAGGGTTCAGGCAGGTGAAGGGGTCCTGGAATATCATGGCGATGTCGCCGCCGCGCACCTGACGCATCTGCGCCTCCGTAAACTGATGCAGGGGCATTGTATCGAACAGGATACTGCCTCCGACGATGCGTCCACTTGGCGGAAGCAGACGCATGATGGAGAGCGCGGTCATGGTCTTGCCAGAGCCGCTCTCGCCCACGATGCCCACCGTCTCGCCGGGCATCACCTCGAAGCTCACCTCGCGCACCACCGGCGGCTGCTGACCGAACGCGACCGTCAGTCCTTGCACGCGCAGCAGCGGTTCAGAAGCCGTACTCATGTGCCTTTGCCAGCCGTTCCTCCACGTAAGCGTAGAACTTGCGGTTAGGGATGCCCTCATGCGCCAGAACCATCGGGGCGTAGGGACGTCCCTGCACGTAAAGCAGATGGCTCTCCAGCGCGCACTGGTCGTGACGCCGGTCCACGCGCAAAAAATGTCGCAGACTGCTGTCGGGCACTTCGTCGCGCTGTTCCTCCGGCACCGCCGCCAAAAAGGTCAACCGGTAAACATCCTCCCAATCCATCTGCAGGTCTTTGAAGTTCTGCCAGATGAACTCGGCAATCTCGCGGTCTTTATCGCCGTACTCCAGCACGTATTTCTCCAGGGTGTCCACCGCATCCGCCAGAAACATGCCGACCGCCACCCCGAGATTCCACACTTTGCCTGCCATGACGATGGCGGCGTCATCAGACGCTCCCGGACCCACGCGATGGCGGATATACATATAGTGTACCTGCGGGTCGTGTGCATGTTCTGCTCCCACAATAAGCCCCTTGGCGCGGAACTCGTCCAGCTCATGTTCGTGCGCCTCTTTCGCCAGACGGCGTCCGTCCAGTCCCATCTGCTCCATCACCTGCGTGTTGACCAGGTATCCCCGACCGCCCCCAATGGTCCAGCCGGTGCGCTGTTCCACCTGTTTGCGTATGTCGGGGTCGTCGCGAAAGCCCCCCAGAAACAGCCCGCGCAGCACGTCCTCCGGCGCAACGGGCAGGTAACGCAGGGTACTGATGGTCAGCAGAGGGGTTCCCTGCTCGTCCATCAGTTCGGGGCGCTCGCCCTGTACCACGCGCTCGGCATAGCGTCGGATGTCGTCGATGAGTGCCTGTCGGGCGGTGCGGATGGCGTGCGGGTCACGGCGCAGGGCGCGGGCAATATGGTCAATGGTCGTGTTCGGATAGCGTTTGCCGTGAAAGGCGCCGTGCCCTTCGTGGGCGTGCCCCTCAATCGCCTGCATCAGCAGCAGTTCCTCCACATCCCAGCTGCAGCGCAGGGTCTCTTCGGCATCCATCTCCGCAAAGTCTCGCCGTATGATGTCCGGTGGAGCGACCAGGTCTTTTTGATGGCTCATCGTGCTGCCTCCATGTGACGCAGGATGGTTTCATCATAACACAAATGGGGGGCGAAAGGACAATCATTTGATGGCGAACCTGACCCCCCAGCCCCCTTGCCCACAGTGGAAGGGGCAGTGCAGGACGCCCTTCTCCTTGCAGGAGAAGGGATGGGGGTGAGGTTCAGGAAATCTCACCTACCTTCATGTAGCCGCACCCTTTACGGGTGAGCTGGGTTCTACGCAGGCTGAAGCCTGCGGCTACCTGCCGTTTCGTAACGCCCCTCTCCTCGCAGCAGAGGGGACGGGTGAGGTGCAAACACCCCTCTCCCGCAGCTTCGGGAGAAGGGCAGGGGTGAGGGCAAACCACCACCTCCGCCAGAAGATTTTTTCAAAAGTTTCCCGCCGACCCCCGCAAAAATGCCTTGACAAATCTGCAGGCGGTTTAATATAATCAATATAGTAGAGCAGTCTCCTGCGGTTTCTGGAAGTTCCTGAAGGCTTTCAAAACCATCACACAAGGAGGGTGCTGAAAAATGCTACGACGGTTTCCGTACCTGCGCACACTCGCTACGGTGTGCATCCTGAGCCTCACCGTGCAGGTGGCGGCTCCGCTCTTCGCTTCCCCCAGCACAAGGGGGGGTAAAAACGACATTTGCAAGCCTTTCCACTGACAACAACACCTCTTCTTCCAAACTCCTGACGTGGGCAAACAGTTTATGGAACCTCGTGCTCTCTACCCTGCAATCCGCCAATCCGCCTCTGCCACCTGCGCCAGGTTCCCCGCACCCCTGGCAGCCGGGCTATCCCGTCTATTCGGGGGTGGTCAACCTGGCAACGGGTAACCTGCAACTGGTGCATCCGGTGTGCAGCTGGGGCGGCAAAGGGGGCGGCATCTCCTTTGTGCTGACCTTCAACAGCCAGAGCGCACGCAGCAGCAGCGTGGGTCCGAAGTGGACGCATTCCTACCACTGGCAGGTGATTTCGCAGGGCAATCAAGCCATCGTGGTGGCTGGGGACGGCACGGAGACGGTGTTCACCCTCTCTGGTGGTCAATATCTGCCTCCAGCAGGGGTGTATGACCAGCTGGTGCGCCACGCGGACAGCACGTGGACGCTGACGCACAAGGGGGGCTTGAAGCGCTATTTCCTCGCCGACGGCAGGTTAGACCGTATCGTAGACCTCAACGGCAACACGGTGCAGTGCACTTACAGCGGGGGCAATCTGGTGTCGGTGACCGACGCTTGCGGTCGGGTGTTGCAGTTGGGATACAGCGGTTCGCGGCTGACGAGCGTCACCGACGCGGAGGGCAGGGTATGGACGTTGAGTTACGACGGCAGCGGTCGGCTGGTGTCGGTGAATGACCCGCTGTTGAACGGGGTGAGTTACTCCACGCAGTTCGGGTATGACGCCAACAACAACGTGGTACGCATCACGAACCGCTTGGGCAAGACATGGAGTTACGGTTACAGCACGAACAGTCGGTTTGCGAGCATGACCGACCCCGACGGTCGGGTATGGAGTTTGAGTTACAGTTCCGGAGGGGGTATCGAGCGTTACGGGCGCGATGCTCAGCCGATAGATGCCACCTCGCCGATACCCATGCCTCCGATTGCCAGCGAGGGTGGAGTGCGCGACCCCAGTGGGGTGAGTGTGCATTATGGCATGACCAGTAGCGGTGAGTTAGGTGTCCTGCGCGACGCTTTGGGCAATCAGACGGTGTTCAATTACGACGCTCAGCACAACCGCACGGCGATGATGTTGCCCAGTGGGGCAGTGTGGCAGTATAGCTATGACGCTCGTGGCAACCAGCTTAGCGTCAGGGACCCGTTGAACAACACCACCAGTTACCAGTATGGCAGTTACGGCCGGGTGACGCTGGTGCAGGACCCGCTGGGCAACCAGACGCACTACGGTTACGATGCGCGGGGCAACCTGACGCAGGTGACCGACCCGTTGGGCAACACCACCAGTTACATGGTGGACAGTTCGGGTTTGGTGACGGCGGTGACCGACGCGATGGGCAGGCAGACGCAGTTCAGTTACGACAGCACGGGCAACCTGACGCAGGTTCGTGACCCGTTGGGCAACACCACCCGTTACAGTTACCAGTGCTGTCGGGTGACGCAGCGCACGGACGCACTGGGCAGAGTGACCACCTACAGTTACGACGGTTGGGGCAGGTTGGTGGGGATAGACTACCCGCAGAGCGCGGACGTGTCGTTGCAGTATGATGCGGAGGGTCGGTTGACGCAGGCGGTGGACGGCACGGGCACGCGCACCTTTGAGTATGACAGTTGGGGCAGACGGATACGGCAGACCGCGCCTGCAGGCACGTCCACGGCGACGTATGATGCGGCGGGACGGTTGACGAGCCAGACGGATGTGACAGGCAGGCAGATAACGTATCAGTATGACGACGCAGGCAGGCTGGTTCGGGTATCCGACCCGACGAGTTGGGTGCAGTATACCTACAACGCGAACAGCGCGGTGGTGCGGGAGACCTACTCCAACAACACGCGGGTGGAGTATGTGTATGACGGCGCGGGTCGGGTGACGAGCGTGCAGCATCGGGTGCACTCCACGAACGCGCTGATCATCGGCTACGCGGTGACGTATGACGCGGCGGGCAGGGTGGTTCGCATCAACGAGTCTCCGTCCAGCGCGTGACGACGTATCAGTATGACGGTGCGGGTCGGTTGCTTCGGGAGGAGCGGACGGTGAACCGCCCGTATTTGGGGGAGTATCAGTATGACGACTCGGGCAACCGTACCTTTGCGCGTCGGGTAGAGAACGGGGTGGAGACGCATCGTGGCACGTATACGTATGACGGCGCGGGCAGGCTGATACAGGTGGTGGACGCGGCGACCAATACCACCGAGAACTACGTGTGGAACGCGGACGGCACGTTGGCGAGTTTTCCGGGGCCGGGCTACACGCGGTTATTGGAGTATGACGAGGAGGGGAGGCTCATCCGCATTCGTCGGGACTACGGCGGGGGCAACGTGCAGCTGGCGTATGAGTATGGGTATGGTTTTGACGGCGGTCGTCGGTGGCGCAAGGACTACGTGAACGGGGTGTGGACGCGGTATCCGTGTGGTGTGGCGTGCGGAGCGGGCGAGTTGGTGGAGCAGCAGAAGCCGCTGGAGGGTGGCAGCTGGACGGTGAGTGCGCTGTACTTGCAGGGCATCTCGTTGGTGCGTCGGAACAATGAGTGGCATCACTTTGACCCGTTAGGCACGGCGGGTGTGATTACGAACAGGAGCGCACAGGTGGTCAGCAACAACCTGTATGACGTGTTTGGGGTGTTGCGGTATCAGCAGGGCAGTGCGCAGACGCCGTGGAGATTGGAAGCTGCGTTTATCGATGCGGAGCAACTGCTAAATGCAGGTAAGGGGATGCTATTAGTCCCTCGGGTCGCTAATGCCACTCGAGGGTTTTCATGGCGTTGGCCCCCCTTCAGATTACCACCTTGGCTCAGGCCTCCTAAAGTGCCGCCAGGTGTTTGGTTTGGGGTTTGCGGCGTGTCGTGTGTTTCCCTGCTTGTGGACGTTTTGTCTAATTTCTACGGCACCTGTGCCAACGTCGGGAGCGGTTCTGCTCGTTTACACTGTGCCGTTTGCACAACGTGGCGGCAGGGCGGAGGCATGCAGTTAGTCCTTGCGACATGCGTCGGGTGCTTGTGTGGAGTGTTCGGCGGAGGCTTATTGGGCGGCTTTGCGTGTGGGGCGCTGCTCGTACCTGGCATCATGGAGATACTGTGCGCAAGCTATCCGAAACCAGAAGAGCCACCGCACTATTACTTCATACCCTATCCAGTGCCCTATCCTGTGCCGGCGCCGGTGCCCAAGCCACCATCTGGTCCAATGGTCATCTAAGAATACGTGTATGGGTAGGAAGCAGGACAGGAGACTTCTAAGTTGTTCAGATAGTAGCTCCGTAGGAAGCTCCTGTTCTGCCCCCAAATAGAAGAGGAGCTAAAACAATGACCGCTCCGACATTGAGGAGGTGAGAAATGAGACGATTTGTGCGCTATGTTAGCGAGCTAATCGGGGTTCCATTCGCGATGACGGGTCAGGCGTATGTACTTATCAGTGTTCTATTCTGGAAAGAACAGCCTGCCCTTTGGTCGTTTGCATTCCATTGGGGTGGCTCGTCTGCCATGGGTTGTTTCCTTGGCTACATCATTTGGAGTGACGAGGCGCGCCAGATCGAGGCGGATGGGGGCAAGGTAGACGACCGGCCAGGGTGGGCGCTGTTAATTTGCGCCGGCTTAGGGGTGGTCATAGCCCTTGTGAGCGGCTTTGTACCTAAGTCTGCGCCGTACCCCGAAGCGCTCAAGGTAGTTTTGTCGTTGTGCCTGTTTGGTCAGCAGGTTTTTCTCTGGGTTGCGGCACACACAGGGGCACGCGAGTTTCGTCAGTGTCCCAGCGTGGATACTTATGAGAGGAAAACCGGTGTGGAGCAACAACCTGTATGACGTGTTCGGGGTGTTGCGGTATCAGCAGGGCGGTGCGGAAACGCCGTGGAGGTGGGAGCAGCAGGCGCAGGCTGAAGAAGGACTGTTCGCCGCACGAGCTGGATACCTGTACGTGAAAATGGAACTCGGACGAACTATGGTAAACATGCAGGGGCGTTTCAGTCCCCTCGCTTTCAGATGGTTTCGGATCGACCGTGACTGCCTGCAGGATTGCTTCTTCGACTTCATTGTTGGCTTTGGTGCAGGCTGCGGAGGAGCACTCATCGGAGCGGGAAAGGCGTGTGCGTTGTGCGTAGCAACCGCCTTGCTCTCGTGTGCTGTGTCGCCACCCTCCTGCTCCTTGGCGCTTGGATTGTGCAACGCCATCTGCGGTCCAGGAGTCATTCAGAACTGTCTCGCAGCAGGGCTAATTGGTGGTGCTGCCAATTTCGTTATCTGCTATCGCTCCTGTGTGCGGGATAAGCAAAGAGCCGTCGTTAGCGTCCCTGTCTATGTAGGTCCTAGTCCGACGCTGAATTGAACTTGATGCCCGCTGGTGGTGACATCGGCGGGCATCACATCACCTTGATTTGGGAGGTACTGGATATGCGACCAGAGAAAACCATACTCCTTGTGTTCGATACCTTAGCAATGGTGGTGGCTGCTTACCTGCTACCATCTGTGAACGCAGCGTTCGGGGTCGGGTTGGTTGGAGGAGCGGTTTTGGAACTGTGGAGGTGCAGAAATCAGCCAATCACGATACCGACTCTTAAGCCGCTCAATCAGGGACATAAATGGCTGTTGACAGGCTTCCTTCTTACTTTGTGGGTAATCGTACAGGGGCTGCTGTTTTGGATGGCTCTGACATTGACGACATATGGTCGTGAGTTTTCTCTAAGGTTGGTTGGTGTCACGGCAGGATATTCGTTAAGTAGGGTAGCTGTATTTGCTGCCCGATGGATGAGGCAAAGCGGCGACATGTAGACTACCAACGCGTATTTTGCCTCTAATTGGTGGCAAACACTGTGTGCAGGAACGCAACAAGCTATACAAGTGTATATCTGTTTGAGCCCGTGTATTTCGCATCACCTCGACCCGTTAGGCACGGCGCAGGTGATTACGAACAACTCGGCGAGCGTCATCAGCAACAACCTGTATGACATATTCGGGGTGTTGCGGTATCAGCAGGGCGGTGCGGAAACGCCGTGGAGAGCTTCTCATCTTGCACTAGGAAGACTGCGTTTGGGAGATGAAGAGCTCCAAACCGCTGGAGCAACAGACCAACTAATAGCTTCCAGTAGTATACTGGCTAACTGGGCACGATGGAATCCCTGCGCTACCCCTTTAGAGGATTGCCTATACCAGTGCTGGCGCAATTACATTGCGCGCCAAGCTTTTTGCTATAGGCAGTATTACCGATGCCTGAAACGCTGTTGGATTCCAATCTACTGCTACTACAAGTGCCACCCGCAACTTTCTGTCTGTTTGGGAGGGGCATACAGGGATTTCTTGCAGTGCCAGATAGACTGTTACAACACATACCTCTACTAAGGGAGGGTGTACAATGGTAGGTAAGACTGCATTCTTCAGTCTAGTAACCCTAGGTATCTACTGGGTTGTGCTCTCAGTAACACACAATCTAAGTTCGGAAAAAGTGCTACAGGATCGATACTTCCAGGTGTATCAACTCTGGGAGCAAGCAAGCCAGCGTAACCCTGAGTTGCCCCCTCCCCTACCTCCCCCAACTTGCCCTGTGCCTTCGCCGCCTTTACTATCGGCAGCAGTAGCTTTCGGTTTTTGGGGAGCAATTCGCAGCCTTTTACCCAAAAGGAACTGGCTAATAGCTGGATGGGGGATAGGGGGGGTGTTGATACTTGCTTCACTCTTCGGGCAGTTAGCGGGTGGTGCGGAGATATTCACACTGCTGGTCAATTTACTGCTCCTAATAGTCGCTTGCCTAGGAGGGGTTTATGCTGGCATTTTGGCGGATCGCGTGTCCGAAGAGGGGTGGATAGTACGATTACGCCGGAGGGGAGCAGGTGAGTAAATCTGCTTCACGAGATCTCGCCCTCGCATGTCGAGTGACATCACTTTGGCCCTTTGGGCACGGCGCAGGTGACCACGAACGGGAGCGCACAAGTGGTCAGCAACGACGTGTATGACCTGTCCGGGGTGTTGCGGTACGAGACTGTTTGAACAATGCGAGACGCCACGCAGCTAAAAGCCTCTTGCAGAGTGTGCGACATAAAGCGACATAATCTGTCATTCTGAGCAGAACGAAAAATCTCAGAGATCCTTCGCTGACGCTCAGGGTGACAGGACGCGAGATGATTCGATTGCGTTCGGCATGACACGAAGATGCCTCTGTAGTCGCTGTGGCGAGCCTTGAGACGGCTTATTGGACACTCCCTGAGACGGTATCGGAAAAACTTACCAAATGCTGCCGCAGATTTCGGGTGGCATGACACCCAATACAGGGTTGAAATCACTGGTTATGACCGTTTGGTCGCGGGACACCAGCCGCAAACATCAGCTGTAGCCTGCGCTTGACCGCACGCACCATGAAGTATGCGGCGGCATCAGGTGTAGCCCGGTTGTCCGCAGGACTCCTGCATCCCCATCGGGAAGCAGTACTCCACGTAAAGCGAGTGCAGAGGTACGGAGATGTCGGATATGCAGAATCCATCCCAAAACACCCCTTATGTGGAGCATCGACCGGCATATCACTTCCTGCCGCCCAAAGGGTGGATGAACGACCTCAACGGCTTGGTCCACTTTCGCGGGGAGTATCACCTGTTCTATCAGCATAACCCGGAGGCGGCAGTACCCCGAAACATCGTGTGGGGACATGCGGTCAGCCTCAACCTGGTGAACTGGAGGCACCTGCCCGTTGCCCTGCGCCCCGACCAGCCCTACGACAAAGATGGCGTGTGGACGGGATGCATGGTGGACGATGGGGGTACCCCAACCGCCGTCTACACAGGGGTGCATACGGAGGTGCAGTGTATTGCTACCAGCAAGGACATGGTGCGGTGGACGAAGGCGCCGGAGAACCCCGTCATCGCCGCGCCGCCGCCTGGTGTGGAGGTGACGGGCTTTCGCGACCCTTACGTGTGGCGTAGCCGCGACTGGTGGTATGCGGTGGTGGGGTCGGGCATCAAGGACGTGGGAGGTACCATCTTTTTGTATCGTTCGCGAGACCTGCGCCGCTGGGAATATCTGGAGCCTGCGCTGGTGGGCAAAAAGGAGGAGACGGGCGAAATGTGGGAGTGCCCGAACCTCTTCCAGCTGGGCAGGAAGTGGGTGTTGTGGACATCGCCCGTGCCGCTGGGGCGGGTGATTTACTTTGTGGGCACGTTCCGCAAGCACCAATTCCAGCCCGAGTACCGCGGCGAGATGGATTTGGGCGGATGCTTCTATGCACCACAGGGCTTTCGCGATGCGCGGGGGCGGCGCATCCTGTTCGGCTGGCTGTGGGAGACGCGCAGCGAACCCATGAGCGCGGAAGCCGGCTGGGCAGGGGTACAATCCCTGCCGCGATGGGCCACGCTCGGGCGCGATAACCGCCTGCTGTTCGAACCGGTGCCGGAGCTGCGCAGGCTGCGCCGCGGTGCGGTGAGCCTCACGGCGCGGACACTGCGTTCCGGAGAGGAGGTTGCCCTGCAGGAGCTGTCAGGCGACCGATGGGAACTGCAGGTGGAGATACACCCGCAGGACGCCGCACGGTGCGGCGTGCGCCTTTACCACGTCGCCGATGAGGGGCAGATGACCGCCGTTTTCTTCTCGCAAGCCGAGCAAAAGCTGGTCGTCGACCGCACCCATTCCAGTCGGTACGAGGAGGTCACGCGCGACGTACGTTCTGCGCCGTTCTCCCTGAAGGAAAAGGAGCCTCTGCGTCTGCGCCTGTTTGTCGACCGCTCAGTGCTGGAGGTGTATGCCAACGGGCACACCTGCCTCACCAGCCGCATCTACCCGCAGGGAGCAGGGGGCTATCAGCCACGCTTGTTTGCCGAAGAGGGGAGCGCACTGGCGACGCGAATAGAAGGGTGGACGCTCGACGCTATCTGGTGAGGAGATGATGTGAAAACGTGTATCCCCTGGCGAGCCATCCTGATTGGACTGCTGTTGCTGCCGGTGAACGCTTTCTGGCTCGTACAGATGGAGATGTCCTCCGGGGGACCCGCGCTATACACGTGGGCGCTGGGTCCCTATCCCACCACGTTCTCGCTATTCGCCAACGTCATCTGCTTCACCGTATTGCTAATTGCGTTCAACCTGCTGGCAGGGCGATGGCGTCCGCAATGGAGGCTGTCGCAGGCGGAGATACTCCTTATCTATTCCATGCTTGCCATCGGCACCAGCTTGACCAGCGTCGACTTTCTGGACGTGTTGATACCCATGCTGGGGCATCCCACCCGCCATGCCACACCGTACAACCGCTGGGAAACGCTGTTCATGCAGTACCTGCCCGACTGGTTTGTGGTACGCGACAAAGAGGCGTTGACCGGCTGGTATACCGGCATGACCAACCCCTACACCTGGTGGCGGCTGCGGGCATGGCTGGTTCCCCTTGCGGCGTGGGGAGTGTTTATTCTGGTGCTGCTGTGGGTGATGCTGTGCCTGAACGTACTGGTGCGCAGGCAGTGGACGCAGCACGAACGGCTCAGCTACCCCATCATCCTGCTCCCGCTGGAGATGACAGACGACCCCGTTCGCTTCTTCCGGCAACCCCTGCTGTGGGCGGGGTTCGCCCTTTCTGGCGGCATCTGCACCCTGAACGGATTGCACGTGCTGTATCCCTATCTGCCCTACATTCCCGTGAAGATGCAGGACATCAGCCCGATGTTCACCACGCCGCCCTGGAACGCTATCGGCTGGACGCCCATCTCCTTCTATCCCTTCGCCATCGGACTGGGCTTTCTGATGCCCGCCGACCTGCTCTTCTCCAGCTGGTGTTTCTATTTCTTTTTCAAGGCGCAACGCATTCTCAGCGCGTACTTCGGCTGGTCCTATGACCGCCCGAACTTTCCCTATATCAACGAACAGTGCTTTGGCGGCTACATGGGCGTGGCGATGCTGGCAGTATGGGCAACGCGCAAGCACCTGGCGCACTTCCTGCGTTCCGCCTGGCGCGGCGACCCCAAGGAATGGACGGATGAACCTTTCAGCCCGCGAGTGGCGCTGGTCGGGCTTGTGGTGGGGTTCCTGTTTCTGGTCGCCTTTTTCCGGGTATCGGGGCTCACGCTGTGGGTCAGCGTGGTTGCCTTCGTGATCTACTTCGCCATTGCGATTGCCTGCACGCGCATGAGGGCGGAACTGGGACCGCCGGCACACGACTTACACAACGGCGGTCCCGACTACATTCTCGCCGCTGCACTGGGCACGCGCTTCTTCTCCGACCGCGATTTGACCATCCTGACCTACTTTTACGGCTTCAACCGCGCCTACCGCAGTCTGGCGATGCCCGTGCAGCTGGAGGCGTTCAAGATGGGAGAGCGAAAGGCAATCCCGGCACGCAGTATCGCTTTCGCGCTGGTGGTGGCATCCGTGGGAGGACTGTTATCGGGTTACTGGGCGCTGTACCACTTTGGCTACACGCGCGGAGTGGAAGAGAGGATGGCGCTTCACCTGAGCTACTTCGGCTGGGAGGCGTTTAACCGGCTGACGAACTGGCTGCAGAACCCGCGCGACACCGATATCCCCGCGGTAACCGCTATCGGCGTGGGCTGGGGCACGGTATTGGGGTTGCAGGCGTTGCGGATGCGCTTTTCGTGGTGGCCTCTGCATCCTATCGGCTTGCCCATCTCCGGCAGCTGGACGATGAACACGATATGGCTGCCGATGCTCATCAGCTGGGCGGTGAAGGTGACCGTGCTGCGGTATGGAGGATTGCGCGTCTACCGCCGCGCACTTGCGTTTTTCCTGGGGCTGATTCTGGGTGACTTTCTGATAGGTTGTCTCTGGCCCATCATCGGCTGGTGGCTGAAGGTGAACACCTACAGCTTCAGCCAGTAGTTTCCCGACCGGTTTTACTTCAGCCACACCGGCTCGCCTTTTTCTGGCTCTCCACCAGCGCCGCGGGGACGCCCCATAAATGGCAACAGCGAGATGTCGCCCTCCCCCCGAGCCCGCTCCGCCATGAGCCAGCCTCCGTCGTCCTTGCCGTCTTTGCCCACACTGTACAGCAGAAACCCCTTTTCAGCCGGCTTATACACGAAGTTGCCCCCGGTGAAGGGGTCTTTATCCAGGTCTGCGACGCCCGCATCGCTCAGGCTACGCGGGTAGGAACCGTGCTTCAAACGATAGGCACGCACCGCAGCGGCACAGCCCAGCAGGCGGATGCGGGTAGTCGCCTCAGCGGTACTCAGTGCCAATCCCTCATAAATGGGCATCAGCAATCTCACCACGGGGTGGCGGGGCGGTTCCAACTGTTTCTGATGAACAATGGGCCTGGACAGCTCTGTTTCCACTTGCTGCAGGTAGGTGTTCAACTCGTGGGCAGCGCGGCGCAGGTTCAGCCATCGGGGGTTCCAGCGCATCAACGCGCGGTTCTCGGCAACCACCCGCATGGCGTCCACTTTGCCCGCATACAGGTCGTGCAGCAGCGAAAGGAGCGCGGCGCGCTCGACGGCTATGGCTTGCTCGGGCGGAACACGGTATTTTTCCCACTCACGCACGGCGGCTACCAGCTGCTCGCATGGTGCGACGGGGAGCAGGGGAAGTATCTCGCTCATTCGCCTGTTCACGACCGCCTGCATCGCAGAACCCACCAGATGATGCAACATGTTGCCCTGCGTGCGGATTTGCTCCGCGAGTAGCAGCACCGTCCGGTAGTTCTCCACTGCCCGGGCGTAATCTTCCTCCTGTGCCGCCAGCGCAATGTCCAGCGCTTCGATACTCGCCCATCGCCGAAACTCCGCCAGCTCGGGAAACTGCCAGACGGGTGTGTACTCCATAATCACCACACACGGTTTGCGCAGATAGCGGCGATATTCCCTGCGCACAGGGCTCATCCGACGCAGAAGGTACCCCGTCAGCTCCGGACGGTCTAATCGTAAGTTGTAGCGTGAAGGAAACAGCTCCTGCTCCGCGTAGGAAAGCATCGGGTCGTTTCGGAAGATTTGGGCGGTGTACGCTGCCAGAGAACGGTAGACATCGTACGGATTATCAGCGGGCTCGGGCGGACGCTGGGGACGCGGGATGTCGATAGGGGCGGTCCACCATCGCATCAGCCCCACAGTGGCAAGCACCACCGTCGCCACAGCAGTCCAGCAGCCGATTCTGCGTCTTCGCAGAGTGTACATGGGTTCTTCACCCAACGGGTACCGCACTCTCAACCAGAATCCGGTATGCCCACTCTGGCTGGACGTCCGGATCGTTTCGCCTCACACTGCATGAATCTGCGTTGATAGCGATGGGGTCGCTCACGTTCTGCGCGTGCCAGCCCCATCTCTATCATCTTGCGGTTGATGAACAGCCGATTCGTCAGGTACACATAAGCAACGGCAGAATGTTCGCTCTCCAGCAACTCTCCCTCGCTTTTAATGACGACCCGCTTGCCCAGTACGTAACGCCGAAGATACTCGACGGCGTCGTTTCGACACTCTGACGGAACCACCACCCCCAGCAGGCGCACCAATCTGCCGTCCTCTATCTGCAAGGTGCACTCGTCCACCACTGCAGTCACCTTCACGGCGGTTTCTTTGCGTTTCTTGAAATCGGCGACCGGACGGGCATCCTGAACGCGGGGCACGTAGCCTGCAGGCGGCTCTACCGGCTGTAACGCCTGTTCGCGGTGAACGAAACGAACGGGTGGTTCGCTCGATAAGAGATCCAAATCCGCCAGCTTGTCACGGATGAGCGGCTCAAACTCTCGCTGGATTTCGTAGCCCACCGCGTGGCGCGCCAGCTGCAGTGCAGCCCTCAGCGTCGTACCACTGCCCGCAAACGGGTCCAGCACCGTCTCGCCGACGAAAGTGAACATGCGGATGAGGCGACGGGGCAGTTCTTCGGGAAACATCGCTTCATGTCCCACCTGCCTTGCCCCGCCGAAGTTCCAGTGCCCGCTGAAATACTCTTTCCACTCGTCGCGGGTCAGCTGAGATGCCTGCTTGACGTCTGCAGGCACCACTCGGTTGCGCCCACCGGGCTTGCGGAAAAGCAGGATGAACTCGTAATCCAGCTCCACGATGCCGTTGGGCGGGTAGGGGAAGGAACCCATCACCACCGCGCCGCCTGTGGTATTCATGGTGGTCTTTTTCTGCCAGATGATTGCGCCCATGTAGTCGAAGCCTGTCGTCTCACACTGCGCGATGATTTCGGCGTGCAGGGGTATCACCTTATAGCGACCGTACACTACACTCCGCGCGAACTGGTCGCCGATGTTGACGCACAGTCGCCGTCCGGGCTGCAGCACGCGGTAACATTCGCGCCATACGCGGGAGAGGTCTATCAGGTATTCGTGCAGGCTCTGCCCGTAGCCGATTTGCCCCTCGCAGCCGTAGTCCTTGATGTGCCAGTAGGGAGGAGAGGTGACCACCAGATGGATGCTCTGGTCGGGCAGTTCCGCCATGTTGCGGCTATCCGCGAGGTAGAGGATGTTCATCCTGCAGGCTCATCGATACTTGTCAAGATTTCTGAGAGCCTCAATTTCAAATCAGGGATTTGTTGAGTAGCCACCGACCAAACGACCTCATCATTGACCCCGAAGTAGTGATGTATCAATTTATCTCGCATTCCAGCCATCTCCCTCCATGGGATTTCAGAATGTGCCCGTCTCAGTTCAGGTGAAAGTCGTTTGACCGCTTCGCCAATCACTCCGAGGTTGCGCATCACAGCGTCTTGCGTTCGTGTGTCTTCCATAAACTGCTGGTAGCTTAACCCGTGGGTGTAGCTGCAAATCCGACCCATCGCCTCCACAATGTCACTAAGATAGTCCTTATCTCGGCGGCTAGTCGACATATATCATTTCCCTCTCGATACTTTCGGCAATGTGTTTCTTACGCGGGTTCGCGCGACCACGGCGTAAAGTTTCCACGGTGATCATGTCTACCTTGCGTCCCAGCAGGCGCTCTACCTCGTTCCATACGTCGATGAACTCCAGCCCAACCGGCCTCGAAAACTCCACCAACAGGTCGACATCGCTATCCTGAGTAGCTGTCCCCCGCGCAAAAGAGCCGAAGATTGCTATTCGCTGCAAGCCATACTTGCTGCGCCACTCGGGTAGGTGCTTGCGCAGTAACTCGATAATCTGCTCGCGTGAAAGCAATGATGTTTTAACTTTACCCATCGATGTTCACATCCTTTGCGACGCTGACAGTCTCCTTTTCCACCAGCTCGCCCCTGCGCCACTTCTCGTAGATCTCTATCGCCTTCGTCAACGGCGGGCGGATACGACAGTGCCCGTCCTGATTGTTCAACTCGTTACAGAAACCCTCATGCACGCAATGGGGAACCAGCATCCTCCCGAAGAACGGGCTGACCGCCATCACCTCCTTGCGCACCTTCTTGAACAGCCTGCGTATCTCCCATTGCGCCAGCGTGCAGAGCCTCAATCCGCAGATGTGTATCAACTCGCGCAGGTTGACGGTCATGATGAGATTGGTCGTCACTGCCTGCGGGAACAGAAACCGCGCGTCTTCGGCAGGGATGCCGAGTTCCACCAGTTTCTGATAGGCTTCGGCGCACTTCGCACGTACTTCCTCAAACACCGCGTGCGCTTCGGGGTTCTCTGCGATGGTATCCGGCTCCACGAAGATATCGGCGGTGTTCTTGAACTGCACGTAACGCTGCGACTGCTGGTCAAACGCGATACCGATGCGATGCCGCACCAGCTGGTGACTCAACGTGCGCGATACACCGGAGATGGAAAACGCGAACCAGATATGCTCAATCGTGGAGTGGTGTCCCGATGCCACCACCTTCGTGATGAGTTGCTCCATCTTCTCGTCGCGCACCTTGCCGCTCTGGATACGCTCCCAGATATCTTCGGGCTTCATCTCACTGTAACAGGTGCGGCAGGCGAGATATACCAGCTGTCGATAGTACTGCTCCGCAATCTCCTTCGTCGGGAATAGAAGTTTCACTTGCATGTCGGTTTTGGGCATGTTCCGTTACTCCGTTTCCGTGCTTTCAATTGTTCCTTCGGCATCGAAACCCTTTTGCAGTAGCCGCTGCCGAACAAAACGCTTAACTGTTTGCGCCAACTGAATCGCCCGCTTCGTTTCCTCTACGGATGGCATATACTCATCCTTTCCGTAACGTATAGTTGTTGCGTACCGTGACAGTTCCTCTATGCCGTGCTCCCGCAATTCGCGGAAAATCGGCTCCACCTGCTCGCAGATCTGAAGGATGTTCTCTATTCGGTGCGTCCGCGGATACTCGCGTCCGTGCAGTATTAGGAAAGCCTTCAAGTACTTCTCCGCAGCCTGCTGCATGTGAAAACACACCATGTCGGTCATTGGAGCAGGGTATTCCATTTCATGAAGACCGATGGTTAAATCGTGCGCCGCTCTCTTTATCTATGTGCGAACAGATGCTTCATTCACACCTCCACCCCCTCTTTGAGAATGTAGTAAACCAGATATCCAGTATCACGCCTCCTTTGTTCTACGACCGCTGCAGGCAAAACAAACACATCTGCGTATATATTCTCTTTCACCAGCCTGAGTAAAATATCGGAAGCAAGGTCCTCTCTCGCGTGAAAGCCCATTCCCTTATCCACCACCACGAGAAAATCCCAGTCGCTGTCGGCGCGGGCATCGCCCCGTGCGCGGCTGCCGAACAGAATCACCTTCACCACCCGGCAACCCGCCTTCTCTACCTCTTCCGTGATGATGCGCTTGGCGCGCTGGAGTACCTCTGTTGTCTCGTTTTCGCATCGCATCAGAGCTGCAATCCCTCCTGCTGCAACTTGTCCAGCACGAAGGCTTTCACCTTTTCTGCAACGTTCACCGCTTCCTGTGCTTCCTCAATCGACGGAAAGAGTACATCGCCCGGATAGCGAAAGGTGACGGCGAAATCGGTCAGGTTCTGCGCTTTCAGGGCGTAAAGCCCCTCGAACGAAGCGTCCAATCTCGTACAACGATGCACCAGCTCGGCAATGTTGTGGGTTCTTGGTATCTCCGCGCCGTGAAAGACCAGAACAGCCTTGAGATATTTTTCGGCACATTGCTGCGCATGAAAGCACACCGTATCGGTTGCTGGTTCTTCTGTAGCCAGCTCGTCTTTCGCCGTTTTCAGGTCACTCTCGGCTTTTCGAACCCACGCTCGCACGGTCTCCGGGTTCATACCTCTGCGCCCTCTTTCAGAGCATAATAGGCGATGTGCCCTACATCGTCCTGGTGCGCCGCCATAACGCTCAGGGAGTGAATGAGAATATCGGCGACGATACCATGCCTGACCAGATGCACACTCGTCTCGCCCAATATCTCACGGCGAACGGCGGGGGGAATGTCGTGGTCCACCACCACGAGAAAATCCCAGTCGCTGTCGGCGCGGGCATCGCCCCGTGCGCGGCTGCCGAACAGAATCACCTTCACCACCCGGCAACCCGCCTTCTCTACCTCTTCCGTGATGATGCGCTTGGCGCGTTGCAACGTTTCATCACACATCGGCTACTCGCCCCCAGCACTATTCTACTCCCCCTGCACCAGTCGTAGCAAGATAGCATCCTGCACTGCCCGTGCCGTCGCCGCTGAACCGTTATAGTTGTTCATCAGGATGGCGAACACCAGCTCCTCGCCCGTCTGCGTGGTCAGATAGCCCGACAGGGTACTTACTCTGCTCAGACTACCCGTCTTGGCACGCACTTTACCCTGCGCAGGGGTGTTGACCATTCGGTTGCGCAGAGTGCCGTCCACGCCTGCTATCGGAAGGGAGTCCTGAAACACCTTCGCCTGCGGATGCGATGCCATGTAACGCAGTAAGGTTACCAGATTCCTTGCCGACACCTGATTGCGCCGCGACAAGCCAGAACCATCCACGATGTTCAGCGCGGAAAGGTCTAACCCCGCCTCTTTCAAAAAGTCCAGCATCACTCGCTCGCCTGCTGCGGCGCTTCCCTCGCGGTGTAGCACAGCACCCAGTGTGCGCATCAGGCATTCCGCGATAAGGTTATCGCTCGGTTTGTTCAGGAGGGGGAGTATTTCCCTCAGCGGAGGCGACGTGTGGGTGTGGATCAGCCGTGCCCGCTCTGGCACGCGGTCGGGCAGGGCGGTGCGGTAGCGGGTGGTTATCCCACGCTTTTCCAGTGACTCACGCAGCAGCCACATCGCGTAGCGGGGTGGTTCCTCCACCGACAACGCCTGCCTTGCCGAATCGGGACGGGCATCCAGAGGTATCTGTCCCCGCACGATAGCGATGTTGCGTGCGTGCTCGCGCGTCACGTAAACGGTTGCAGGCGTACCGGCTGGAGAAGTCGTTGCCTCATTGCGCACCAGTAGATAGCCCGTGGGGGGAAAGAGGCGGATGCGGGGATCATCACCTGCCTTCTCTCCGGGTGAGACGAAGACGGTCACCGCGTTGCGTTCGACGCATATCGCGCTCAGGCAGGGTGAGTAGTAGTAAGGTTCGTCGTCCCATGCCCAGTCCCAGCCGCGGCGGATACCGTCGAACGCGCTCTCGTCATACAGCAGATAGCCATCGATACGGCGGATACCTGCCTTTTCCACTGCGTCCGCCATCGCTTCGATGTCCTTTAGCAGAATGGTCGGGTCGCCACTGCCCTGCAGAATCAGGTCACCCTGCAGAACGCCCTGTGCGTCTATCTCCCCAGTTACCCAAAGGCGGGTCGTGAAGCGGAAGTCCGGCCCCAGTTTATGCAGGCTTGCCGCCGCAGTGAGCAGTTTCTGATTGGAAGCGGGGACCAGCATCAGGTCCGCGTCGCGTTCGTAAAGCGTTCTGCCGTCCTTCAAGGAGACCACCAGGATAGCGGTAATGCTGTGCGCCAGAGCGGGGTTTTGCAGCAGCTTATCGATATCGGTTTTGAGGTCGGCAAGGACGGGCAGGGTTATCAGCCAGAGCCACAGCAGGCACAGGGTCGTCTTTTTGCGCATGGGCAACCGTCTCCTCGGTGGTTTATCTGGAGGTTCGACGCAGGGCTCTTGCCTCCCTGCCGTTCGGGAGCAAACCATGCGTCAAGCGAAAGATACCGATTACGGCTCGGCGGGGGACTCGCCCTCGTTAGCGATAGCGACAATCAGCCGTTCAGCCACTGCAGTAACTCTTCCACACTGCACTCCGCCTTCCCCAGCAGCCACTGCGCCAGCTGCTGCAATCTCTGTTCCTCCATCGCCTCGGCGGGTTCTGCGCCCGTCTCCGATACCACGCGCACCATGACATCACAACCCTCGGCAATGCGCATCACGCCCTCCTGCGAGAAGGAATGGGGTAGTTGCAGGGCGTCCAGAAACAGGTTCCACCAGAACCCGTTTGCCCCATTGGGTGCGACGAAGACCAGATGTTCTATCGCTCGCGTCATCGCCACGTACCACACGCGCAGTTCCTCCTCCCACTCGCGCTGGCGAGACCAGATTGCCGCCGCCTGGGTCATCGGGGGATGGGTCGTTTCTTTCATAAACCCCTGCGCCACAAACTTCTGTGCGGGCAGGCAGGCGAGCAACCTTGGCTGCGGGCGGCGGCGTATGGGGCGAGCGACATCGGGCAGAACCACCACTGGAAATTGCAATCCCTTTGCGCCATGCACGGTGTAAATGCGCACCACGTCCGCCGTCTCTTCCAGCACGGGGGCTTCCCCTTCGCGCAGGGCGATGCGTTCCAGTTCGTTCACTATCTCTACAAACTGCGCGATAGACATTTCGCGGTTCTCGGTTGCCATCTGCACCAGTTTGCGCACGTTGGCTACCCGCTGTTTACCTTCGGGGCGACACAACAGACGCGCCTCATACTGCGTGTGGTCAATCAGTGCGGTGAGCGTCTGAGCCACGTCCCGCAGAGCGCGTTGTTGCTGCAGGCCCTCCACCAGCGCGACGAACTCACGCACTGCCTGAGCATCCGTCTGTGCGGGGTTGGCGTCCAGCCATCGTTTCACCCCTGTCCACAACGGCGTACCCTTGCCTGCTTTCTGTGATTCAAGCGCGCAGGCGTACAGAGTGTCCATACTCGCGCCGACCATGGGCGAGCGCAATGTGGCTGCCACCGCGATGTCGTCGGTGGGGGAGTCTATCACCGTTAGCGCGAAGATAAGGTCACGCACTTCGGGCTGCACAAAGTACTGGCGTCGCGCGGTGTTGTAGAAGGGGACCCTTTCCCGCGATAGAGCCTCCTCAAAAATGGGCACCTGATTGGTTTGCCGTAACAGAATGGCAACATGACGGTACTGTAAGGGCTGTCCCTGTTCCGCGCCGTGCGCCGTGATGCAAACCCGATTCTGCTCGACCAATTGCCGAATATACCCGGCGGTTGCGCGGGCGATGGCTACCCACAGGGTATCCTGGCTTTCCTGTGGCACCATCACAAACTCCACGCTGGGCTGCTGCTTGGGCACGAACGGCTTCGCACTGCGCAACGGACGGAACACGTCCCCGCCAATGGACGCCGACCATATCGGGCGGTAGATGCACTCTATGAAGCGCAGAATCTCAGGGCGCGAACGGAAATTGCGCTGCAGTCCTACCAGCAGGGCACGGTCTGGGGATGCACGCGCTTTCTGCTCCATGCGGCGAAACAGGCTGACATCGGCGTGGCGGAAGGCGTAGATGGACTGCTGTGCATCGCCCACCACAAAAAGGTTCCTGCCGTTGCTCAGCAGGCGCACCAGCTCCAGCTGCAGCCCGTTGGCATCCTGAAACTCATCAACCATGACGAAACGGAACCTCTGGCGATAACGCTGGCGGACGGCTTTGTGTTCGCGCAGGAGGCGTATCGCTTCGGTCATCACGTCGGCGAAGTCGCACAGGTTGGCTTCCGTCTTCACGCGCTGGTATTCATCCCATGCCTCCACCAGCAGGTGCAATGCGGCAACGGTTCGCCACGCCTCCTGTACCTCTCTGGTTAATTGCTGGGCGTTGAGCATGGCGAACCAGTCCCGAACGCGGCTCAGGCACTCCGCCACCACGGGGTGGTTCACGTGGCTATCGCCCTGTCGGAGAAGCAACGCTTCGCGCAGCGTGTGGACCGTCTGCGTCAGGTCGCCATCTTTGGGGATGTTCTCGAGCGCATGTTGCAGGCGACGCAGCTCTGCTGCCAGCGTCTCCTCCGCAGGGAGCACACGCTGAGCTGCCTTCACCCCAGGTAGCAAGGCGTTCCGCAACAAGGACAACAGTTGCCAGCCGATGTTCTGGGGATTCTGGCTGATGTCGTCCGCCCATTCCAGCAGGTGCCGACGCCCCCAGCCAAACAGGCGCACCGTCTCCATCGCGCGGTAGAGGTCCTGGCGCAGAGTATGCAGGGCGTCTCGCGGGTCGCTGCCGAAGCGCATCCTGCCGAAGGCTTCACGCAGCAGTTTGCCGATGTTGCTATCGGGTTGCACGCTGTGCCTGTCCACCACGCGGTCAAAAGCGCGATAGAACAGTCTCTCGGCGTCGTGTTCGGCGAGCTGCTGGAAAAAGGGGTCTACCACGCTGTCAAAAGGGTTCTCCCGAATCAGGCGGGCGCACAGCGAGTCGATGGTACTGATGTACGCGCTCTCCACCAGCCATCTTGCTTCACCCATTCCCTCCCGCTCCAGCAGCGCAACGATTCGCTCTTTCATCTCGCGCGCCGCTTTGCGCGTGTAGGTGATGGTCAATATCTCATCGATGCCCGCCTTGCCCGCCTTGACCAGGTGCACGAACCGCTCTGCCAGCACCTGCGTTTTGCCAGAACCAGCCCCTGCCGACACCACTACCGAACGGTCATCGGTCTCGACCGCAAGACGCTGTTCCTCCTCCTGTACCGGGCTTTGGGGGTATGCCATGTCCGTTTCACCCATACTATGGTAGCGAAGCGGCGCAGCGAGTGTCAAACACCTCAGCGAAGGCGGTGCTCCTTGAAGAAACGCACAATATGCGCTGTTGCCTCAGGAGGCCAGATATGCCCTCCGTCATGGGCACAAAACACCACGTGATTGTTGTCTTTCACCGGCAGGTAAGTGATACATCCCTTTGCCCATTCCTTTTGCTCGCTCCCGCAGCCGTTGAGACGGAGTAACACGTCGCGCGTGCGCTCCGCCGCTTGAAAGGAAACCAGCCTGTCCGCCCTGCCGTTCACCATCAGCACCGGGCGCGGCGTCCGTGCGCGCAATAAGAATAATCCACCTGCTCCCGCTACCGGCGCGAACGCTGCGAACGCCTTCGCCCTCTCTGCCAGCAGCACGAAACAGAAGAGCGCACCGTTGGACATTCCGCAGGCGTAGATTGCCTTCTCGTCTACCCGATAGCGCGATTTCAATTCTTCCAGAAGCGCATCCACGAACTTCAGGTCGCGGTCTTCGTATTCGCCCGGACGGTGCTGCCAGCCCGGTCCGTTGCGCAACAGGCGGGGGCTGTACACGGTCAGCCCCTGTGGATAGACCACCGTTGCCTCTTTCCATGCCGTGTGCAGGCTGTATGCCCGGGCGGCGTGATAAGCGTTTCCGGTGAAGCCGTGGAACACCAGCACCACCGGCGAGGGCTTGCGGTGGGCTTGCGAGCCGGGATACACCAGCGCAGTACGCTGAACACCGTCTACCCGCAGGGTAATTTCCTCGGGTTCTTGCGGCATACGTCATCACCTCCACCCTGCAGACGTTGGGGACGGTGAAAATGTTCAAGAACGCTTCTCTTTCAGAGGGTGGTCGCGACAGTGCGCGACCATCCAGAAAAATGCGGGAGTAGCAGCCTGCTGTCACGACTTGCCACGCACCAGCGCCTCGCCGGCGCTCAGCAGTTGTTGTACCAGCTCGGGTGAGGATGCCTCGGCGTACACACGCACCACCGGCTCCGTGCCCGATGCTCGCAGTAACAGCCACGCGCCGTTGTCCAACAGGAACTTGGTGCCGTCCATGCGGTCAATCACATTGACCGGCAAACCGGCGACCTCCCGCGCTTCGGTTTGCGCCACGCGCTCACGAGCGGCGGGCATCTCCTCGCGTTCCAGATGCAGGTCAATACGGTTGTAATGGTGTTCTCCGGTCAGTTCGAACACCTCCTGCACCAGGTCGCTGAGTTTCTTTCCGCTCAGCGTCATTGCCTCCAGCAGCATCAGTCCCATCAGCACGCCATCTCGCTCGGGGATATGATGCTGCACCCCGATACCGCCGCTCTCCTCGCCGCCGATCAGCACATCGCCCTGTAACATGTTCTCGCAGATATACTTGAAGCCGATGGGCGTGACGGTCAACGGTAGCCCGAAATGCCGGCACAGGGCGTCAATCATATTCGTGGTAGAGATGGTCTTCACCACACGCCCGCGCCAGCCGCGCCTTTGCACCAGATGGTACAGCGTGATGGCAAAGATACGATGACTGTCTACAAAGTTGCCCCGCTCATCGACTGCGCCCACGCGGTCGGCGTCGCCGTCCAGCGCGATACCGATGTCCGCGCCCTCGCGCACCACCGTCTCCATCAACACCCCGAGGTTAGAGGCAATCGGCTCGGGGTTGACGCCGCCGAACTGTGTGTCACGGTTCTCGCGGATGGCGATGACCTGCGTCCTTCCACCCTGCAACAGGGTACGCAGATAGCCCGCGCCTGAGCCGTGCATGGCGTCGGCTACCACTTTCCAGCCCGCCTCCAGAATGCGGGGCATTTCCACCAGTGTGCTGAGGTGCTGCAGGTACTCGGTGGTGAGGTTTTCGGTGCGCATCCTGGCGGGTTTATGTCCAGCCGTCTGTTCGCCCGCCAGTATCCGTTGCAGGTGCGCCTCAATCTGCTCGGTGATGTCCGGCAGAGCGGAACCTCCGTAGTTCGCTTTGAACTTGAAGCCGTTGAACTGTGGCGGATTGTGGCTGGCGGTAATCATCACACCGCCCTGCGCCTTGCGATGATACACTGCGAACGACAACGCTGGCGACGACAGCGAACTCTCCGATAGCACGGCGGGCAGTCCGCACTGGGCGAGCTCCTCCGCTGCCGCCCGCGCAAACACCTCTGACTTCAGGCGGTTATCGTACCCCACCAGCACGCCATGCCCTTCGGGTTTTGCGTGGTGCAGGTATTCCGCTACCGCCCGCGCCACCAGACGCACGTTCGTCTCGTTGAAGTCCTCATCGATCACTCCACGCCAGCCGTCCGTTCCAAAGCGAATCTCCACCTGTCTCACCTGCGACCACCTCCGTATTAAGGTATGTTACTCCACCAGGAGTTATGCCGTTGAAAGAGTACTCAGAAGTTTACAATATAAAGCGACACAAACTGTCATTCTGAGCGAAGCGAAGAATCTCAGAGATGCTTCACTGCGTTCAGCATGACAAGAAATGTCATTCTGAGCGAAGCGAAGAATCTCAGAGACCCTTCGCTGACGCTCAGGGTGACAGGGAAGAGATGCTTCGCTTGGGCTCAGCATGACAGAAAACGGTCTGTGCAGTCGCTGACAAAGCGTGACCTGCTGTTTGTCCATTGCAACTGCGTAACTCCTGTCCACTAAAAAGTATACAGGATTTCATGCCTCATCGTGGGTAATGGCATTCCGTTGCCATCACGCCTCTTTCAGCCTGGTGCCCCACCACTCCTCTTTAGGAGTGCGCAGCATCAGTTCGTGGATGGCGTCGCGCGGGTTCAAACGCCCCTCCAGCACGGCGCGGATGGTCTGCGCGATGGGCATTTCGATGTTCAGCCTTTCTGCCAGCTGGCACACCGCGAAGGTGGTCGGCACACCCTCAGCAACCTGCCGGAGCTCCTGCAGGATGTGCGCCAGCGGCTTGCCCTGTGCCAGTCCGTGTCCTACACGCCAGTTGCGACTGAGATGGCTGGAGGCGGTCGCAAACAGGTCGCCCACGCCCGATAGTCCCATAAAGGTGCGCTCCTCCGCGCCCAGCGCGACGCCCAGCCGCACCATCTCCGCCAGCCCGCGCGTGATAAACGCCGCCTTGGAGTTATCGCCAAAGCCCATGCCGTCGCTGATGCCTGCACCGATGGCAAGCACGTTCTTCAGCGCGCCGCCGAGCTCCACCCCTGTCACGTCGTGATTGGTGTAGACGCGGAAGGAAGGGTGCATGAACAGCATCTGCGCGCGCCTTGCCGCTTCGGGGGAAGGTGAAGCCACCACCGTTGCTGTGGGGATTTCGCGAGCCAGCTCCAGCGCGAGGTTGGGACCGGAAAGCACCACCATATCGCCGCAGTGCCGACCCAGCGTCGCTTGCAGCACCTGTGAGGGGCGGCTGCCGTCCGTTTCCAGCCCCTTCGCGGCGGAGATGAGCAATCGTGGGGAGGAGAGGCATTCCCGAACGGCGGAAGCCACCTCGCGCAATGCGCCTGCAGGTACGGCAAAGACCAGCACCTCCGCCTCGTTAACCGCTTGCTGTATATCGCTGGTAGGGGTCACCAAAGGGGGCAGGGGGAAGCCGGGCAGGTAGCGCGGGTTCTGCCCTTCACGGCGAATGGCTTCCGCTAATTCGGCATCACGCGCCCACAGCGCTACCTGCACCTGTTTGTTGCCCAGCAACAGCGCGAGAGCCGTGCCCCAGCTTCCTGCCCCTAAAACCGCTACCGTCGGCAATTCAGGCACCGAACTTCTCCTGAACGTTCATCAGGCTGGTCAGCATGGGCACCAGGTCCTTGCCCCGGATGCGCCCCAAACCACCCCGGGCACATGCCCGCTCGCCGAACTGCGTCACGTCGTCCGTGCGCACTTCCGGTCCCCACAGCACGATGGGAACCGGCTCACCCGTGTGGTCGCCGAAGGAGCAAGCAGTGGTGTGGTCAGCGGAGACCACGATGTAGGTGGTTGCAGGGTCGATCTGCGTCAGCAACCAGCCCAGCATCGCGTCAATGCGCTGGATAATGTCCACCTTCGCCTGCGGGTTGTGGTCGTGTGCGGCGACATCGGGCCCCTTCACGTTGCAAAGGACGAAGGTATGTTCCTGCAAAGCCTCCACCACCTTGCGTCCCATCGCCATCACGTCGCTGTCCAGTCCGCCGGTGGCTTCGGGCACTTCCAGCACCTTCAGCCCCACGAAGCGGGCGATACCCTTGATTAACCCCGTCTCTGCCACGCACGCGCCAATCAGCTGGTGGTGCGTGTTGAAGTCCGGAATACTGGGTGCGACACCAGCCCCGCGCGGCAGGATGATATTGGCGGGGTTCAAGCCCTGTTCGCGCCGCTTCTGGTTCACCGGATGGTGGTTCAGTTTTTCGTAGCTGAGGCGCACAAACTGATTGACGATGCGCGCGGTGCGTCGGGCGGCGGCATCATCGGGATCTATCGCCTGAACCTCGTGTACTTTTTCGCCCTCAGCGTGCGGGTCGGCGTCGGTGATTTTGGGGGATAAGCCAGGTCCGCGCAGAATCAGCGCGCCGCGGTGCGCCACCGACTCTTTGAAGAACACCTGCACGTCCTCGATGAAGATGCCGTTCACCTGCGCGGCAAGCTGGTCAGTACCTTCGGTGATGCGTCCTGCGCGGCGGTCGAGAACCACCATGTTGTCGTCCACGGTGCTGAAATTGCAGCGGAAGGCGATGTCACCTCCACGCACCTCCATGCCCACGCCGAGCGCTTCGAAGGGTCCGCGTCCGGTGTACACGGCGTAGGGGTCGTAGCCCAGCAGGGCGAGATGTCCCGTGTCGCTGCCCACGCGCACGCCGGGCGCAATCAGGTCCATCAGCCCCGTTTCGCCCTCTGTCGCTAAGCGGTCCATGTGGGGTGTATGCGCGGCTTCGATGGGGGTCTTGCCGCCTAAGGCGGGATGCGGTCGGTCTGCCATCCCGTCCCCGATAAGCACAATCACCTTGCGGGCTTCGGAAGATGCTGCCATTGGGTTCACCTCCTGTGCAAATGGTGCCTTTTTCACTTCCGCAAAAGGGCGGGGATTTCCTGTTGCCGGAGTGTGGCAGGAGAATGGTGACCTCGCGGGCAACTAAAGAAACGACTCTGTTCGCCGAGGAGCTTTGTGGATGGCACCTTCATCACGTCTGGAACAAGCGGTTCAGAAGCTTACCGACAAGGTAGACCTTGACGCGGTAGAGCGCCAAGTAGATGTCGCCGAAGAGTTCGAGCGAGTTTTCGCCCTGCAGGACGAGAACCGTTTCGACCAGGCGTTCGAACGCTCCGCCACGTTGGTGCGCCAAACACAGGGGAAGCTGCGTGAATCTGCCCGCGAACTGGCAATCTTTTCCCTTGAGCAGTTTGTCGCGATGGCTTTCACCGACGAGCAAATGTCAGCCGCACGAAGAATGATGCGGAGCTGGCTCGAAATTGAGCCGGGCGACGTGGTGGTCACCCTCACCCTGCACGACTTTTCTATCCCGGAAACGCCGGATGAGGAACAAGTCTCCGACTCCCACCTGGACGCTATGTTCCGAAAACACCCACACGCGGTGGAGGCTCGCGTGGAGTACCTTGCGATTTACCTCCCGGCTCTCTCCTTTGTAAACAGGCTAAATGCAATGAAAGAACTGGAGCAAGTTTGGCGGAGTCTTCCCGAAATGGATTGGGAGGCAGTTGCGAATACCCATCATGTCGTGGGCACATTTCGCGAACTGCTGTCCATGACCTGTTACATGTTACATACTCAGTCGGCGCGGAGGGCTTTCGACCGGAAACGACAAGAGCTCAATGAGGGTATCCGGCAGTTTGGGCTGGAAATAGACCTCTATCCCGATTGGATACCCCCCAACCGTAGCGAGCGTGCTTCTTCCCAGCAAGAGAATGCGCTTTTGAAGGCTATCGATGTAAACTGGATAGTGAAGGCCATTGAAGACTCTCAGGTTGTGGAGCAGATTGTGAACTGGGGGCGCGAGGGGAATTGGAAGAAGGTCTACCATCAGCTGTATCCTTTCGAGCGGTGGAAAACCCGTCCGTTTGCCAGGATATTCCGCAAGTTCCTGAACAGGGCATTCAGCAATCTGACCGATGTGTTTGAACTGGACTTCCGTCGTGAGAGCATTGCGGGCATCCGGCGATATCTTCAACAGTGGAAAGACTTCAACCCAGATTCGGCTGTTCCTCTCGCACGCGAGGCGCTGCTGCTCAGGGCGGAGCAACGGTTCGTGGAGGCGATGGAACCGATTGAGGCTGCGTTGAAACTGTCGCCGCGCAGCCCGGACGTGCTGGTCGAAAGCGCACTACTGCATTACGCAGTGGGCAACCGTGAGCAAACGGCTGAGCTCCTTGAGCGCGCATGGCGTCATCTGCCTGAAATGGAGTGGGCATTGGACCCAACCTTTTCATGGCTGCAGGATGTCTTCGACGCACTCATCGCCCTGACCGCTGCGCTTATCCATGAGGTGCTGGGCGAGCGAAACGAGGCGAAAGAACTGCTCAAGGACGGCATCGCCATTCTGGAACAGGCCCCCCTGTGCAAGGACAGGCTGCGAGCCATCAACCAGCAAGCCTGCTGAAATAATGATGCATCTGGTCGAGCAGGAACGTCTATAATAATAGACAGTGCAAAGGAGGCTGGGCATCATGAAAAGAGGGCTGGCACTCATCCTGCTCGCGCTGGTGCTGGTGGCAGGCTGCTGGGCGCAAGAGCCGACCCGCGCCCGCAAACGCATCGCGGTGCTTTCGTTCGACCCGCCGATGGAATATCGCACGGCGCAACTTGGAAACATTATCGGCGATATGCTTACCACCGCGCTGGTGAAGATGGGGCTGGAGGTGGTGGAGCGTTCGCAACTGGAGGCGGTTTTGCGCGAACAACAGCTGGCGCGTTCGGGCATCATTGACCCTGCCACCGCGGTGGAGATGGGCAAGATTCTGGGCGTGGATTACATCCTTGGCGGGCGCATCACCGAGTTCGGCATCCGCGACGAAAGCCAGCTGGGGGGCGTCATCGCGCAGTTCTCGGTAGGCGTTCGGGTACGGCAGAGTACCGCGCGGGTGAAAGCGGACGTGCGCTTGATCGACGTGCGCACCGGACGCATCCTGATGGCAGAGACGGGCGAAGGACGCGAAACGCGCAACGACCTGACCCTCGTGGGCGCAAGGCTGTTCGACTGGCTGGCGGGAGTGGATTTCGGCAGCCGGGAGTGGGCGGAAAGCCAGATTGGTCGCGCCACGCGCAAGGCGGTGGACGACATCGCGAAGAAAATCGCCATCTACTTCCCATCCGAGGCAGAGGTCATCGCGGTGATGTCTTCTGATGAGTTCATTATCGACCGTGGACGGTTTCAGGGTGTGCGCGTGGGCGACACCTACGAGGTGTTCCGCGTGTCCAACGTGCGCAACTCGAAGGGGCAGGTGGTGTGGACGGACACCGTGTCGCTCGGCATGGCGAAGGTCACCGACGTGCAGGATGAACGGGCGAAATTGCGCTTCACCCGCCGCGCGAAGGATGCGGAAGAGGTCAAAGAGGGCGATATCGTGCGGGCGGTGAACAGCTCCAAACGCTAAAAGGGGGGGAATCGGATGAACTTTCCCAAAAACCGGATGCGCATCATTCACTCGCATGAGGGCAGGCAGTCGGAAAAAGGCTGGCTGGTTCTGGACGTGCCCGGACTGGACCTGGATGGCGTAAACTCCATCGTTATCCCCATCGAGGAGATTGAGAAGTTGCAGGAAGGCTCGCAGCAACAGGCGAATCCTTTAGAGCAGCTTCAGAAGCTGCTGGGCAAGAAGGAGGGAGAGCCATGATACGCTCACCTGCCGTTGCAGGAATGTTCTACGCCGACACCGCCGCCGAATTGCGCGACGAGATACGCAAATGCTTCCTGTCCCCCCTTGGACCGGGACAGCTGCCCGAAACGGCAATCAACGGCAAGCGTGCCCTGCGCGGGTTGATGTGTCCTCACGCGGGTTACTACTACTCGGGAGCCGCCGCCGCCCATGCCTACGCACGCCTCGCGGAAGACGGTACGCCCGCAACGGTCATCTTGCTGGGACCGAACCACCGCGCCATCGGTGCCCCGATAGCCATCCTGTCGCGTGGTGTGTTCAAGACGCCTCTGGGCGAAGTGCCCATAGATACCCCCACAGCCGAAGCTATCAAGCAGACGGTTTCCGCGGTACGCGAGGATGAGACCGCACATTATTCAGAACACTCGCTGGAAGTGCAGTTGCCTTTTCTGCAGACGGTTGCTCCCAACGCCCGCATCGTGCCCATCGTTTTCGGCAGGGTATACTACGACCGCGAGACCGTCGAGGTGTTGAAAGATCTGGGCAAGGCGCTGGCGTCCTTACTGGGCGACCCGGCTCGCCACCGCGTGCTGATAGCCAGCACCGACCTGATGCACTATGTGCCCCGCGACGAGGCGTACCGCATGGACGAGGTCGCTTTGCAGGCGGTGCGCGAGGTGGATGGCGAGCGGTTGATGGAGGAGGTCTTCCGCCGCGACATCAGTATGTGCGGCGTGATGTCCACAGCCACCATGCTGTTTGCGCTGCGGGAAGTGGGCATTACACAGGGCGAAGTGCTGTGCCATTACACGTCTGGTGATGTGCCGGGCGGGGACACTCGACACGTCGTCGGTTACGCCGCCTGCGCCTTCTACGCCACGAAGTAGGAGTCCCTTCCAGCGACGGTGAAAGGAGCACTTGTGGGGTACTACCATCCCGCAGGTGAAGGGGGATGTTTTCCGTTGAAGCGTTGCTGATTGTCGCACTGCTTTTGCTCAACGCCTTCTTTGTGCTGGCGGAGTTTGCATTGGTACGGGTGCGCTCCACCCGTCTGGAGGAGTTAATCCAGCAGCAAAACTGGCGTGCGCGCATCGCCAAACACGCGCAGGAGCACATCGATGCCTACCTGAACACGGTGCAGGTGGGCATTACCCTTGCCAGCATTGGACTGGGATGGGTCGCCGAACCATGGGCGGCAAAGCAGTTGCAGCCCGTATTGACCCTGCTGGGCATTACCTCCCCGCGCAGTGTACACGTTACCGCTTTCATCATCGGGTACCTGACCATCACCTTCCTGCATGTCGTGCTGGGGGAGATGGTTCCCAAAAGCGTTGCCATCCGCCGTACCGAACCAGCGGCGTTGTGGACGGCTCCGCCGTTGAACCTGTTCCATCGTCTGCTCTTTCCGCTGACCTGGCTGATGACAGGTTGCGCGTCGCTGGTGCTGCGCCTGCTTCGCATTCCGCCTGCCTCTCCCGAAGAGGCGTATTCTCAGGAGGAACTGCGACTGCTGCTTGCCTCGTCCCGTCGCTCCGGCGCGTTGAAAGACACCGAAGCGGAGCTGATGGAACATGTCTTCTCCTTCGGCGACAAGCGAGCGAAGGACATCATGGTTCCTCGCGTGGATATGGTGTACCTGTCCACGACCTGGTCGCTGGAGGAGAACCTGCGCATTGCCGAACAGTATGGCTTCACCCGCTTCCCGCTTTGCGAAGGCGACCCCGATAAGGTCATCGGCATCGTGCACGTCAAAGACCTCTACCGCGCCCGACAGCACGGCATCGACACGTTGAGGCACATCGCCCGCGATTGCCTGATCGTGCCCGAAAGCAAACCTATCGATGAATTACTGCGCGAGTTCCAGAAGCAAAAAATGCACATGGCAATCGTGGTGGACGAGTATGGCGGCACCTCCGGGCTGGTAACTATCGAGGACGTGATTGAAGAGATTGTGGGCGAGATTTACGATGAATTCGAGCCGATCCAGCCGCGCATCCAGAAGCTCGGCGACAACCGCTATCTGGTGGAAGCCAACGTGGAACTGGACGAGCTGGCAAGCCAGCTCGGGGTGGAGATATCGGAAGAGGACAGCGCGTTCGAAACCGTCGCCGGTTACGTGATGGGCAAGCTGACCTCACTCCCGCGCGTAGGTGACCGTGTACCCTTCGGCCATTTTGAGATACAGGTAGTGGAAATGCGCGGGCGACGGGTGCATCGGGTGTATGTGCAGCCTGCATACAGCGGAACCCCGGCAAGCCCGTCTGGAAGTGGCAACCCCTTGTGAATGCACAACCGATGTGCCCTACTCATCCCCTGTTTTTCCGAAATTGCGTACCAGCACGCCGAAGTCGAACAGTGTTACCTCCTCATCTCCGTCCAGGTCGGCATCGGGGTTCCAGTTGCTGTCGCCTGGCTGCGTGCCAAACGCCGCCACCAGCGCACCGAAGTCAAACAGCGTCACCTCGTTGTCTCCGTCGACGTCACCGTTCGGCAGGATAACATCGACGCCCTCGACGTCCGCATTGACCACCTGAATGCCTCGGACAACCACCCGCAGCCAGTGACTGGCCTTGAAGGCGATGTCGTACTCGCCAGATTCGACTTCACTCAGGGTGTAACTGCCCATCTCATCCAGCAACACCACCTCCGTTCGCAGTGGCTGAGTACTGACCGAAGGGCGGAGCTGTACCTCCACAGGAACGCCCTCCGGTGAGGCGACAAAATCACCAGGCGTTACCCTGCCGCTCACACGGAACCTCTGCACCCGCTCGGTGAGTACGGCGTTATCGAAAGCATAGATGTTCCACTCGGCGGGCGAACTGGCGTGCCCTTGCAGGAAGACCGTGATGTAACCGGATTGCGCTGTCGCCCGTACCCACAGCGGATGCCAGCGGTCAAAGTTCACGCTCCATGGCGTCCACACCACGCCGGATGCATCAGGATTCGTTCTGCCGAAGGGGTCTATGCCGATACGCACCGCCACGTTGCATTCCGGAATATTCAAGCACCACGTCCATGCCCATGCACTGAAGCAGTACTCTCTATCTGGCTTTGCCGGAACACGCTGCCACACCCCACCGTTGCGCGTGCCGCCGTTGGTCGCCCAGCCGATGAAGTACCGCCCCTCCACTGCTCGCAGGTCTTTGAACCAGGGACCCTCGTACACCCCATCCGACGCACCGAAATAGGTCCACCCCGCGGGCGCGCCCGTTTCAAAGCCACCGTTCACCAGCAGGTTGGGCGTCTCCGGCAGCGTAAGAAGGGTGTTGTCTCCACTGACACCGTCGATGTAGCCATCCGCCCGCGAGCGCACCCGAAAGTGGTACAGAGTATGCGGCTCTAATCCGCTCAGGCTAACCTCATGGATGTTGGTCAGGGACGGATTGCCCACGGTTTGAGCGTATGGCGTATCGGTACCGTATTCGACCATCGAATCGGCGGGCGCGCTGGTACGCCAGTACAGCGATGCGCTGCGCGAGGCGACGCTGGTGGTCAACAGGCTATGCATCTGCAGTCTGGGTTTGACCGCACCCGGGTATTCTTCCACTGTCATGACACAGCTTCCGAGATCGAGCCCGGGCTGGGCAACTCCGTTCAAATATACCATACCGCCCGGATAGGCGTTGTTGGCAAGATAGATGTAGAATCCCTCGCCGGTGGTACGGCGGATGCGCAGGTAGTAAGTCTGTCCGGGTGTCAAGGGTACCTCGCCGGGCGACCAGCAGACCATCATGGGGCTATCCGCCCATCCACGCACGTAGCGCACAGCGCCGACCATTTGTCCGCCAGATGGAGCGGTATGCACACTTACCGTGAACCAGACGTTGCTCACGCCGCCTGTGATGAAGCTGACGGAGGTCAGGCTGCTCCCTCTCGCCACGAAGCTCTGCACCGCCTCGTTCACCCATTGCCCGCCGTTATTGTGGCGAACATGGTAAAAGGTAGCATGTCCGTCGTTATCGCAGCAGATGGTGATGCCGAGGTCTATGTCTGGTATCGATGTACCGTCCACGACAGCGCAACCATCCGGGTAAGCATCTGCGCCGAAATAGAGCGGACGGCTCATATAGGTAGACCACAGGGCGTTGTCCGGTCGGCGCAATACCACCGTGTATCGCCTGCCAGGAACTACCGGCACTTCCCCGGCGTGCCAGGCGGCAGTGCCCCTGCCGCTTTGTCCAGCATACAGAGTGCGTGCGGGTCCCACCTGAGGTCCGTCCTGACCGCCCTCGTGCACGGAAACGTTAATGGTAGTCGCCTCCGATGCCACGCGCGCTGTTACTTTCACCACCGACGTGCCGTCGGCAATGAAACTCTGGGCGTATACCCGATGCCAGTCTACAAACCAGGTAGGGTCGTCCGTCCACACGGTGTTGTATAAAGTGAAGTTCAGTGGCGTCGTCCTGTTATCGCGAACCACCACGCCGTGGCGCATCTGTACGCGAAAGTGAAACGGGTCACGCAAACCGACTGTGTACGTGCCTGCCGGTAAGGTTATCGTGTACGTGCCGTCGGTCGCGGTGCTCGCGGAATAGGTGTAGCCGGTCTCGCTGGAGCTCGCCCACACGGCGATCTCATATACCCCTCGCCCCAGCATATCCGATACCTTTCCGCTTATCCAGCCGTCTGCGAACACAGAGGTATGAATGAGCAGCAAGAACAAAGAAACAAACCAGGTAGTGTAGTGCACCATCTTGCTCGTCCTCCTGAAGACAGTCGACCCGCGACACCGCAACGATGAGCGAAACACCATGCCGTTTTCACGGATATAGCGGCGCCGTTTGAGCACTCACTGGCAGGGTTGGAAAGCACCCCACTGCGAGTTCACCAGCCGCACGTACCCTTCCGAAACCAGTTTGTTTTCCAGGTCAGCCAGCGTGTCCTGATTCAATCGTTTGGCGTGTCCGTCGGCAAAGGCATAGTTTTTGCGGGCAATGCCCGTGCTGGGGTCTTTCTGGTGCCAGAACCATATCTCGCCGATAGCCAGCCACTGGGAAGGCACCGCGACCTTCGCGTCAGTCAGCCCGGTGTAGGGACCAAAGTAGCCCCGCTCTGGTCGTTCTGGTGTAGCCAGCGCACCGAGCGAGCAAGTGAGAGACCAGGCGTTATACTGGTAGCTGCTCAGCGGACCTCCCCGTGGTCCCAGCACCTCCGGGTCCCAAAGCGGACGCTCCGTCCACGGTGGAACGAACAACCAGAAGCCCCCGTACGACAACCCGGTATCACTGGGGCAACGGTGTATCTGGATGTTTTTGACGTAGGGCTCCAGCGCGTCCACCATGCGCTGACGGCAAGTGATGCGCCGGCTGACGGGGTCATAATCTCGTTCGCAGACGGGAGGGTCGGTGATGGCAGCGATCCAGGAACCCGCCTTTGGAAAGGTTTCATCATAGTCCTGCGTGTACATGCGCAATGCCGTGCCCAGTTCGCGCACATGCGTGAGACAAAGCGCCATGCGTACGTTTTCGCGAGCACGCGCAAACACAGGGAAAAGTATCGCCGCCAGAATGGCGATAATGGCTATCACCACGAGCAGTTCGATGAGCGTAAAAGCATAGTGATGTTTCATCCTTGCTCGCCTCCTGAAACGAGACGGGGGCGCAGGTGAGCCACGCCCCCGCCGGTTGTCACCTAGCTTGTACGCCGTCGCCACAGCCACGCTATCCCAACGCCCAGCACCGCCAAGCCAGAAGGCTCCGGTACCGGAGTGAGGCTCACATTGTCAATGTCCATAAAGGTCGTGGCAACGGGCCAGAAGATACCCACACGTGTCCAGATGGTCACGCTGGAACCGGTGGGCACAATGGTGGTCTCGAAGTGCTGCCAGGGCTTGTCACCAGTGGCATCCTCCATAACCACCCACACGATGCTTGCACTGTCGGGGTCAGTACCGCCGGTCAGGTCGTAGCCGATGCGCCGCTCTTGCCCTGCACCGGGGTCGGTGGTTCCGGCGACCAGATAGTCGAAGGAGAAGATGTGCGGCAGACCGGGTATCGCGCCGTTGACTACCTGGTAAATCCCTCCCCGGAATGCCTGTCCGGCAATCTGACCGCCGATGATTCGCTGTGCGCTGCCGGGCACGCCCCCGACCTGCCAGAAGTGGGTGCTGCCTGGAAAGACCGGATTGATGTTCCCTGCGTCCCAGACAGACCATCCGTTGGCGATGGTTTCACCACCAATGTTGGTAAAACCGCCCTCAAAGTCGCCGTTCACCACGAGGTTCTGGGCGAACACCGGCAGGGCAATGCCGCTCAGCAACACCAACAGCAAACCGAGTTGTTTCATCGTAGCCGTCCCTCCTTTCTGAAAGTATATGCAACCGATGGTTCGGATCGGTGCCTCCGTAACGGAACTACTCCTCGCCAACCATGCCAAAGTTCTGTACGAGGATGCCGAAGTCGAACAGTGTTACCTCCTCATCTCCGTCCAGGTCGGCATCGGGGTTCCAGTTGCTGTCGCCTGGCTGCGTGCCAAACGCCGCCACCAGCGCACCGAAGTCAAACAGCGTCACCTCGTTGTCTCCGTCGACGTCACCGTTCGGCAGGATAACATCGACGCCCTCGACGTCCGCATTGACCACCTGAATGCCTCGGGCAACCACCCGCAGCCAGTGACTGGCCTTGAAGGCGATGTCGTAGTTGCCCGGAGTCACATCGGGAATCACATAGTTGCCTGCATCGTCCAGTATCAGGATATCCGTGCGGATGGGGTCGGTGCTACCTGCGGCACGTAATTGCGCCTGCACAGGCACAGTGGACGACATGCCACCAAAGTCACCCAGGGTCACTCTTCCGCGTACGCGGTATCCGAGCGGTTTGAGCACCACGTTGTCGATATCCATGAACGTGGTGGCAACAGGCCAGTAGATACCCACTCGCGTCCAGATGGTCACTCTGGTACCGGTGGGTACAATGGTGGTTTCGAAGTGCCGCCAGGGCTTATCGCCGGTGGCGTCTTCTACTACAACCCAGACGATGCTGGCGCTATTAGGGTCGGTGCCGCCAGTCAGGTCGTAGCCAATCCGGCGTTCCTGCCCAGCTCCAGGGTCTGTTGTTCCTGCCACCAGGTAGTCAAAAGAGAGGACATGAGGCACCCCCGGAATAGTGCCATTGACGACCTGGTAAACACCCCCACGGAATGACTGTCCTGCGATCTGTCCGCTGATGATGCGCTGGGCATTGCCGGGAACCCCACCCACCTGCCAGAAGTGGGTGCTGCCGGGGTAAATAGGGTTCACAGTGCCGGCATCCCACCACGACCAGCCGTTGGCGACCTTTTCGTTGCCCATCGGCGTGTAAAACCCGCCTTCGAAGTCGCCGTTGACTACCAGGTTCTGCCCAAATACGGGCAAGGCTACTACGCCAATCAGTAGCATCAGCAGCCCAAAGCGCTTCATAGGTCTTTCCCTCCTTCCCGAGAATGCTCACGGTGCACAGTGAAAACGCCGTGGCGCCACTACTGGTCGCCGATTTGCCCGAAGTTGCTCACCAGCACGCCGAAGTCGAAAAGTGTCACCTCCTCATCGCCGTCCAGGTCTGCCTCTGGATTCCAGTTGCTATCGCCGGGCACGCTACCAAACGCAGCGACCAGTTCCCCGAAGTCAAACAGCGTTACTTCATCGTCGCCGTCGACGTCGCCGTTACGCAAGGTGGCATTCGCGGTGCCGCCGGGTATGGTTACCCCTCGTACAATCGTAGTCAACCAGTGAGAAGCCTTCAGCGCGATGTCGTAAGTGCCTGCCGCCACATTCAGGGATGCAATCTCATACGCGCCATCAGAAGCCAGCGGCACAGTGACCACATCCTTGACATCGCTGTGGTCGGCCGGGTTCAACACCTGTACCGTCACGCTTTGCCGGGTGTAGTCGCCACCGTAGTCTCCCAGCGTCACCACGCCGCTCAGCGCGACTCCCTCGCGTTCCAGCACAATGTTGTCCACATTGGCGTATACCCCCAGCGGCGTGACGGAACCCACCTTGAATCCCACACGGTACTCGCCTGCAGTGGCGATGTCAAAGGTGACGGTGAATTGCCTCCAGTCCATGAAATTGCCCTGCGTAATGGGCGGCTTGCTCCAGCCGGGAGCACCGGGCTGGCTGTCACTCAATCCGTTCTCCTTCTTCAGAATACCCCATTCTACCCATGTGGCTCCTCCCGGATTGCCGTCCAGCGGTCGCAAACCTCCCATGCGCAGCCAGAAGGACAGCCGATATCTGCCGGGGTTCAGGAAAATCGTGGGAGACGCCGCCTTGTGCGAGTCATAAATTGCCCAGGAGTGGAACGAGCGTCCCTGATAGGCGTACGGTTGCAGGCTGATAACGTCCCACCCTGAAGTAAGCCCCCAGCCATCGTTTCCGTAAATCCAGTCAGCGGGTAATGTTGCCTGAAACGGAACGTTGAGGTCCAGGGGGCTTTCTCCTGTGTTCTGCTCCCAGTCTACGGTTTGCGTTGCTCCCTCGAAATCTTCCGTGTAAATGGGCGCGGCTTGCAGGGGAACAAGCAGAACCAGCAGAGCTGCGACGCAAACATAGAGGCTTACGCGAAACATGGTTCACCCTCCTTCTCTCCATACAGACTTTTTATCTCACATCCCGCTGTGTCTCAGAAGCGGGAGACTGCCTCTGGTGTGAAGTCCTTACCCGTGCGAAAAAAACTCACAAATCCTCTGGCATTGTTATCCACGCAGTTAACCTGCGCAATCGTTTACATTTGTATTTTACGCTTCCCAATATTGTTTGTCAATACTCTCCATCACCAGCAATGGTAAATTCGAAATCCGGAGGCTGCAGGAGTCCTCTGTCTGCACAGGGAAAGGTAGAGTACAACCTTTTGTAAGTGTGAGGGGAAAAGATGGCAAAACGGATTCCGATTGCGGTTCAACTGTACTCCGTTCGCGACGATTGCGCCAGGGACCTGCCCGGCACTCTGTCCGCCATCGCCAGGATGGGCTATGAGGGCGTGGAGTTTGCCGGCTACCATGGCTACAGCGCCAAAGACCTGCGCAAAATGCTGGATGACAACGGGCTGAAGTGCTGCGGCACACACATCGGCATCAATACCCTGCTGGGTGATGAACTGCCACGCACCATCGAGTTCAACCAGATTCTGGGCAACAAGTTCCTGATTGTGCCCGGATTGCCGGGCGAATACACCAGCTCCCGCAAGGCGTGGCTGGACACCGCCAGGCTGTTCAACGAGATTGCGGCGAAGGTGAAGCCATACAAGATGCGTGTGGGCTATCACAACCACACCATCGAGTTCAAGCCGTTGGACGGGGAGCTGCCGTGGGACACCTTCTTCGGCAACACGGTGAAAGATGTGGTGATGCAGTTCGACACGGGCAACGCCATGCACGCCGGAGCGAAGGCGGCGGATTTCCTGCGCAAGTACCCCGGTCGCGCCGCAACGGTTCACCTGAAAGAGTTCTCCAAAAGCAACCCGAATGCCGTGCTGGGTGAGGGCGACATTAACTGGAAGGAGATTTTCGAACTGTGTGAGACCATCGGCAAGACCGAGTGGTACATCGTGGAGCAGGAGACTTACGCTCATCCGCCGCTGAAGACGATTGAGCTGTGCCTGCAGAATCTGAAGAAGATGGGCAAGTAGTTGTGCGGCTTTGCGGCGCACCCGAACCCGGTTATCCCAAAACCAGGGACTGCGCTGCAATGGGATGTCCATAGCAAAACACAGCCCCCACCGCGAAGGTGGGGGCTTGTGGTGGTTCGTGACTCCTAGTCCTCGTCTAGACCGCCGCTCAACTCCACGCCGGCAACCCGCAACTGAGTGATGGCACGCTCCAGCGCCATGCGCGCGCGATCGTGGTCTACGGTCGGGTCCTGAAGCATCTGTCTGGCACGAATCAAAGCCTCCCTTGCCCGCTGGATATCGATATCCTGTGGACGTTCGGCGGCGTCCGCCAGCACCAGCACCCGATTGTTGGCGACCTCCATAAATCCGCCTGAAACCGCCACGTTCTCCTCGGTATCGTCAGGGTATCGAATGCGCAGGATACCCACGTTCAACTCGGTGACCAGCGGCGCATGGTTCGCCAGCACGCCCAGGTACCCTTCTGCTCCGGGCGCGATGATGCTGACCACCTCTTCGGACAGCAGCGCGCGGTCCGGAGTGACAATTTCCAGATGGAAGGTCTTCGCCATCGTGTGCCTCCACTATGCCTGAGCCAGCAGACGCTGCGCCTTCTCGATGGCATCCTCGATGGTGCCCACCATGTAGAACGCCTGCTCGGGCAGGTCGTCGTGCTTGCCTTCCACAATCTCCTTGAAGGAGCGCACCGTGTCGGCGATGGAAACGTACTTGCCAGGGTTGCCCGTGAACTGTTCCGCCACGAAGAACGGCTGCGACAGGAAGCGCTCGATCTTGCGGGCGCGTGCCACCAGCAGCTTGTCCTCGTCCGACAGCTCATCGATGCCCAGAATGGCGATGATGTCCTGCAGCTCTTTGTAACGCTGCAGAATCGCCTGCACCGCGCGGGCGACCTCGTAATGCTCCTGCCCCACGATATTGGGGTCGAGGTTACGCGACATCGACGCCAGTGGGTCTACCGCCGGGTAGATACCCTTTTCCGCAATCCGCCGCTCCAAGTAGACGTATGCGTCCAGGTGCGAGAAGGTGGTCGCCGGGGCGGGGTCAGTCGGGTCGTCGGCGGGCACGTAAATCGCCTGCACAGAGGTGATAGAACCTCGCTTCGTGGAGGTGATGCGCTCCTGCAAGGCGCCCATCTCGGTACCCAGGGTGGGCTGGTAACCAACCGCACTGGGAATACGCCCCAACAGCGCGGACACTTCCGAACCCGCCTGCACGAAGCGAAAGATGTTGTCGATGAATAGCAGCACATCCTGTCCCTGTTCATCGCGGAAGTATTCCGCCATCGTCAAAGCGGTTAAGCCCACGCGCAGGCGCGCGCCCGGCGGCTCGTTCATCTGCCCGAACACCATACACGTCTTGTTGATGACGCCGGAATGGTTCATTTCCAGCCACAGGTCATTGCCCTCGCGGGTGCGCTCGCCCACGCCCGCAAACACCGAGACGCCACCGTGCTCGGTCGCGATGTTGCGAATGAGCTCCTGGATCAGCACCGTTTTGCCCAGACCTGCGCCACCGAACAGTCCAATCTTTCCACCTTTGTTGAACGGCGTCAGCAGGTCGATGACCTTCAGACCCGTTTCCAGAATCTCGGTGGTGGTGGATTGCTCCTCAAAGGATGGGGCGGGGCGGTGGATGGGCATACGCTTCTGGGCGTTGACCGGCCCGCGCTCGTCGATGGGTTCACCAAGCAGGTTGAACACCCTGCCCAGTGTTTCGGGCCCCACCGGGACGGAAATCGGACCGCCTGTGTCCACTACTGGCATCCCACGAACCAGCCCGTCCGTGGAGTCGAGCGCGATGCAGCGCACCATGTCGTCGCCCAAATGCTGAGCTACCTCGCACACCAGATGGATGCCGCGTGCGGGGTCGTCGATGGACACTGCATTCAAGATAGCTGGCAGTTCCCCTGCGGGAAACCGCGCATCCACCACCGGTCCCATGACCTGCGCCACTTTGCCTGTAGCCATCGATATTGCTAACCTCCCGTTATCCTCTTTATGAAAAGATGTCAGACACCTTGCACTCGAAGCCGGGCAACACGTCTTCGCCAGCGAGTGTGTCTCCCTCGCCGTAAATCCTAAACGTACCCCCGCCACGATGTACCGCCACCGTTCGGGTAGCAGGGTCTACCACCCAGACCATGCGCACCCCGAAGTCCAGCCAGTCCTGCACCTTCTGCGCCACTTCGCCATAGGTGTCGGTTGGAGAGACGACCTCCGCCACCAGGTCGGGAACAAACCGCGCAAAATGGCGCGACCAGCGTTCAGGGGCGCGGTCACGTGACACGTAGGCAAAATCGGGCGCGCGCACGGTCGCAGGCTCCTCCGATAGCACAAAGCCCGTCTCCGCAGCGAACGTGTAACCCAGTTGATGTTGCTTCACAAATTGCGACACGACAACAGCAATCTGCATCGCGATGTAGCCATGTTCATCGTTTGCAGGTGCCAACTCCCTCAGTTCCCCCCTGACCAGTTCCAGCCGCTTGTCGGTCTGGTGACACAGCTCCCAGAACTCGTCTACCGTGTATGTCCGCTTCTCGGTCGCAACCGCCATCGCCTTTCCCCGCCTTTACCACGCGAAAAGCTCCGACACCCTGCATTCAAAGCCGGGCAATACATCCTCGCCAGAAAGGACGTCCTCTTCCCCAAACACTCGCACAGGCTGATCGGGGCGATGCACGCTCACCTGCCGGTTGGACGTATCCACCACCCACACCATCCGCACGCCCGCCCGCAGCCAGTCGTTCACCTTCTCCGCCACCATCGCGTAGGTGTCCGACGGCGACGTGACCTCCACCACCAGGTCAGGAACGATGTCGCCGAAGCGCGCTGGTAGCGCACCTTGTGGCAACCTCTCCCGCTGGACGTATGCCACATCTGCTGCGCGAACCGTTTGCCCCTCGTCTCGCTCACCGATTGGCAGCAATACGCCGGTCTCTGCTCCCAGCACGATTCCCAACCGATGGGTCACCACATAGTTAGACAGCAAACGGGTCGCGTTGACGACCACCACGCCGTGTTGCCATCCCGTCGGGGTCAATTCGCGCAACTCCCCCCTTATCAACTCCAGTCGTTTATCCGTCTGGTGACACAGCTGCCAGAACTCGTCTACCGAATATGTCCGCTTCTCGGTCGCTACTGCCATCGCCCTTCCCCGCCTTTACCACGCAAAAAGCTCCGACACCTTGCACGCAAAACCAGGTAACACGTCCTCGCCAGATAGGGTGTCCTGCTCACGCAGCACCTGCGTTGGCTGACCTGTGCGGTATACCCGAACTGTCTTGGTCGCAGGGTCAATCACCCAAACGAGGCGCACCCCTGCGTTCAACCAATCCTCAACTTTCTCTGCCACAGACGAAAACGTGTCCGATGGCGACACCACTTCTGCGACCAAATCAGGCGCAAAGTCGGCAAAACGTTCGATATGGCTTTCCATCACGCGCTCGCGGGATACATAAGCCATATCGGGCGCGCGAACCGTCGCAGGCTGCTCGGATAATACGAACCCTGTCTCGGCTGCGACCACATACCCTAGTCGTTGGCTCATCACAAACTGGCCGATCAGCACCTGTAACTTGCCCGCCACCAGCCCATGCTCGAAGTTCGCTGGTGCCAATTCCCGTAAAGCCCCCTTTACCAGTTCTAGTCGTTCATCCGTCTGGTGACACAGCGCCCAGAACTCGTCTACCGTGTATGTCCGCTTCTCGGTCGTTACTGCCATCGCCCTTCCCCGCCTTTACCACGCAAAAAGCTCCGACACCTTGCACGCAAAATCGGGCAGCACGTCTTCGCCCGAGAGAGTGTCTGATTCACCGTACACCCGCACCGATTGATTGGGGCGATGCACGCTTACCTGTCGACTGGACGTATCCACCACCCACACCATCTGCGCGCCCGCCAGTAGCCAGTCGTTCACTTTCTCCGCCACCATTGCGTAGGTGTCCGACGGCGACGTCACCTCTACTACCAAATCGGGAACTATTTGTGCGTAACCCACAGGCAACTGTTCGGGAAGCCGCTCTCTTCGAATAAACGCCGCGTCTGCGGCGCGTACAGTTGGTTCATCACCTGCGTGCAAAACACATCCTGTCTCGGCTCCCAATGCAACGCCACGTTGACCACCACTTGCATACACATCCAGCAGCCGCGCTATTCTAGCACAAACCCTACCATGCTCCCATCCAGTTGGCGTCAATTCTCTCAATTCCCCTCTCACCAGTTCAAGCCGTTTGTCGGTCTGGTGGGACAGCACCCACAAATCCTCTATCGTGTGTCTCCGTTTCCCTGTGACAACCGCCATTGTTTTTCCCTGCCTCAGTTGTCCTGCCAGGTCACGTGCCCATCTGCCCAGATTATCGCCCGTCCGTATGGGGTCTGGATGTATCCTGTCATCGTTTCGGAAGGCCGGTCGATACCGGACAGACTGTTCGCGTTCATCAGGTAGAAAAAGCTGGTGCCCGGCAGGTTGAATATCTCCTGATTCTTGATGTAGGGCAGCAGGATTGCCTGGATGTCCCCCGTATTGGGAGGAAAGGTCTCATCATAGTCCTGCACGTACATTAGCAACGCCAGCCCAATCTGTCTGGCGTTGGAGACGACCGCTGTGCGCAGTGCCTCACGGTGTAATGCCTCATACTGTTCTCGGTTCAGTTTGCGCAGGTTGACTACCCATGCCGCACCGCGCGAAACGTACCATACGGCGTCGCCACTCGGTGACAGGTCGGCCGCCTGCACATCAGCGCAAATCAGCGTGCGTCCGCGACTGCCAACGAGCCACGCCGACCGCACCTTTGCCGTGTCTGTCCCCGCTGTTAGTTCACTTGGCACTATTTCTACACGCAGCGCACGGCGGCTCACAGGAGGCTCATAGAGGGAAGGCAACTGCGAGACAGGCTGGCTTGTTCCTGCGAGAGGGTCCACAAAGATGAACTTTCTCTCCGTTTGACCCTCAGGCGTTTGGTGGAACACGGTAGAGACCAGTTTCGTGCCATCTGCTGTCCACGGCGCCAACAGCCAACTCATATGGGGTCGCCGGGTTTCGGACGAGGCGAACACCTGTTCGTAGGCTACAGGTGCGCTCAGAGTGCCGTCCGCCCGAAGTATCTGGTAGGACTCCTCGCCCAGCAGCAGGGCAATAGGCTTTACCGGCGAGACGTTCATCTCCCGCCAGCGGTCGGGTTCTCCTAAGATTTTCAAGGTGCCAGTGCCTGCGTGCAACCGGGCAAAGACAGCGCTCTCGTCCCAGAGGTTTTCTGCTATTTCGCGCTGACCGCCGTACATCTTCAGCAGCGCAACAGGTGCACCCGCCATCCACTGGATGTCCAACACGAGCTTCTCCCCGCTAGTGCCTTTCCACACCTCTATGGCTCGCTTCTGACGGTGATCCCACAACAGAATAGACCACTGAAACTGCTCAGATGGGTGCTGCGGGTCGGCAAGACGTGCGTACCGGCGCACGACGACAGCATACCGCCCGTCGCGCGACCATTTACCGTTCACCACCTCCGGTGGGGCAACAAACTCATGCGAGGCGACCACTACCGCCTCGCCTTCGGTGAAGACCACCGGCGAGCGCACCACATTGGGGGGCTGCGCCAGTCCCCACGCGATCGTCAATGCCACACACAATGTCGCCAGCAGGGGCAGGCAGATACGGCGGAACATTGTTTCCACCTCCGGGCAGACGTGTTACTCGTTCTCCTTCAGCGCCTCCGCTCCCGACACCACTTCCAGGATCTCTTTGGTGATCGCTGCCTGTCGGGCGCGGTTCAGGTTGAGAGTGAGCGTCGATATCATTTTACCCGCATTGTCGGTAGCGGCGGACATGGCGGTCATGCGCGCGCCGTGTTCGCTGGCAGTGGCTTCCAGCAATGCCTGATACACCAGATTCAGCACGTAGCGGGGCAACAGCCGCTTCAGCAGGTCTTCAGAGGATGGCTCGAAGATGAAATCCAGATGCTCCAGCCGTCCGTTCTCCGCTTCCACGCGCTCTACAGGCAGAAGTCGCTGTACCGTCGGGATTTGCACGAGCGCACTGCGAAAACGGCTGAACGCCAGATAAAACTCGTCGACCTCTTCCGTCAGGAACATCTGCTGAGCAACGCCTGCTATCTCCTGGGCGTGTGCTATGGTAGGTCCCGAAAGCGGAATGTTGAAGTGCTGCACGGAGGGATAACCGCGCCGTTGCATGAACTGCATCCCCTTTTTGCCGACAGTCAGCAGGCGCACCTGTTCGGAATCGTACTGCTGCACGAAGTCCAGACAGCGACGGATAACATTGGTGTTATAGCTGCCACACAGCCCTCTGTCGGCGGTGATGAGCAGTACACCCACGCGCCGTACCTGCTCACGGCTTTGCAAAAGGGGGTGCTCGATCGAGCCGCTTGCCAGCGCCAGCGTGCCGATGAGTGTCTGCATCTTTTCGGCGTAGGGGCGAGCCGCCAGCACGCGGTCCTGCGCCCTTTTCAGGCGCGCCGCCGCAATCATCTTCATCGCGCGGGTAATCTGCTGGATATTGCGCGCGACGCGAATGCGTTGCCGGATTTGTCGCAGGGTTGCCATCGCTTATGCCTTGAACTGCCTCTTGAACTCTTTGACCGCTTTCTCCAGCGCGTCTTGCGTCACCGAGTCGATCTCTTTCTCACGGCGGATATGCTCCGGCACTTCGGGATACTTGTCGTGCACGAAAGCGAGGAACTCCCGCTCGAAACGCTGGATTTCGCTCACCGGCACATCATCCAGATATCCCCCCGTACCGGCAAAGATGACGATAATCTGGTCTTCTACCGGCATGGGCTGATACTGCGGTTGTTTGAGCAGCTCCACCATGCGCTGTCCGCGCGCCAGCTGCTGTTGCGTCACGCGGTCAAGGTCGGAGCTGAACTGTGCGAACGCCTGTACCTCGCGATACTGCGCCAGGTCGAGCTTCAGGCGTCCCGCGACCTGCTTCATCGCCTTAATCTGGGCGTTTCCACCCACGCGCGATACCGAAATACCCACGTTCATCGCGGGGCGAACGCCAGCGAAGAACAGGTCGCTCTCCAAATATATCTGCCCGTCGGTGATGGAGATGACGTTCGTGGGGATGTAGGCGGAAACGTCGCCCGCTTGCGTCTCGATGATGGGCAACGCGGTCAGCGAACCACCGCCTTTCTCATCAGACATCTTGGCGGCGCGCTCCAGCAGGCGCGAGTGCAGGTAGAACACATCTCCCGGATACGCCTCACGCCCGGGCGGACGGCGTAACAAGAGAGAGACCTGGCGATACGCCTGCGCGTGCTTGGACAGGTCGTCATACACCACCAGCGCGTGCATACCGTTGTCGCGGAAGTACTCGCCCATGGTACAGCCTGCATAAGGGGCGATGTACTGCAACGGTGCGGGGTCGGACGCGCTCGCCACCACCACTGTGGTGTAATCCATCGCACCGTAGTCTTCCAGCGTTTTCACTACCCGGGCGATGGTACTCAACTTCTGCCCGATGGCAACGTAGATGCAGTAGACTGGCGAGTCGGTCTGATGGGTGTATTTCTGGTTGATGATAGTATCCACCGCGATAGCGGTTTTGCCCGTCTGCCGGTCGCCGATGATGAGCTCGCGCTGTCCCCGTCCGATAGGGATCATGCTGTCTATCGCTTTGATACCGGTTTGCAGGGGTTCTTTCACGGGCTGACGATGCACCACGCCCGGCGCCTTAATCTCCAGCAAACGATATTCATCGCTCACGATAGCCCCTTTGTCATCGAGCGGCTGTCCCAGCGGGTTCACCACCCGTCCGAGCAACGGTTTGCCCACAGGCACAGACAGGATGCGCCCTGTGCGCTTCACCGTATCTCCCTCTTTGATGTTTTCGTCGCTACCGAGGATGATAACGCCGACGTTATCCTCCTCGAGGTTCAGCGCCATGCCCATCGTGCCGTCGGGGAACTCGACGAGCTCGCTCACCATCACATCCTGCAAGCCATACACGCGGGCAATACCGTCGCCCACCTGCAGCACCGTACCAATGCCGACTTCTTCATAACCGCGCTGGTACTGCTCCAGCTCTCTCTCCAGAATGGACGTAATCTCTTCAGGGCTTATCGCCAAGGCTCCTGCCTCCTCATCCCTAAGCATTCAGCAAATACTGCCGCAGCCGCAGCAGCTGTCCACGCACACTACCGTCGATAATGGTATCACCGATGCGCACCACAATGCCACCAATCAACGACGGGTCTACCCGCGTCTGCAGAACCACCGTCTTGCTGGTACGCCGTTCCAAACTGCGAACAAGCGCCTGTTCCTGATCATTGTCCAGAGGGTAGGCCGTCGTCGCCTGCACGCGAAGGATGCCCAGGTGTTCGTCGCGCAGTTCCACATACTCGCGTGCCACCTCGGGCAGTAAGCGCTCGCGCCTCTTGTCCACCAGCACGCTCAGCAGAGATGCCAGCAGGGGGTGAGTATGCCGCCCGATAGCCTCCTGCACCATCTGCTGCTTGCGCTCACGCGGAATGAGTGGATTCAGCAACAGGGTGCGCAGAGGCGGTTGCTTGTTCAAAGTATCCAGCAACTGCTGCAACGCCTCGTTCACCTCATCCACAGCCTGTGTGCGCACCGCTGCATTGAACAGGGCGCGGGCATACCGTTTGGCGACACGTTCCTCTCTCATGCGCTGCTCGCCACCTGCTCAATGAAGTCTTCGACCATCTTGCGGTGTCTGGCGTCATCGACGCTCTCCTGCAGGATACGCGATGTCGCCAGCAGGGTCAGGTCTACCACCTGCGTGCGCATTTCCGCCAGGGCCTTTTCCCGCTCGTAGCGAATGACCTCTTCGGCGTCGCGTATCATCTTTTCCGCCTGCTGTCGGGCTTCCGCAAGAATGTGCTCCCGTACCTCCTGAGCCTCTTTCACTGCCTGCTGGATTTGTGCACGCGCTTCCGCCTCGATACTGGCAAGACGTTGCTCGTACTCGCTACGCAGACGCTCCATCTCCTGACGGGTATGCTCGACCTTGTCATAGGTCTGCGCGATGTCCATCTGGCGCTGCTCCAGATAGCGTGTCGCAGGATCCCACAGGTACCTTTTGAGCAGCACCAGTAACAGCACGAACCCGACCATCTCGACGACGATGGTCGCCGGTTCGATGCCCAGTTGATGCATGATTTCGCCCATGTGTCGCTTCTATGCCTCGCTATGCTTGGACGTTTGTCGTTGTAAGAGGTGGGGTGCAAAAGCACCCCACCGGCAGCTACTTGGGTAGATTCGCGAGTGCATCGATGCCGGGCAGCTTGCCCTGCAGCAAGAAGAACATCAGCAGGGCGTAAATCACCAGCGACTCGATGAACGCCAGAGCGATAATCATCGAGGTTCGGATGTTGCCCGCTGCCTCTGGTTGGCGAGCCATGCCTTCCAGCGCCGCAGCGGCTGCACGCCCCTGCGCAATCGCCGCCGACAACACCGCTACCGGCAAGCCGAAACCGACCGCCAGTGCTAACCCGAATAGATACAGATCCACGCTCTTCCTCCTTGTACTCAGTATTTTATCGAAAGCGGCACAGTGTGCCGCGATGGCTACCTCAGCCCGCTAATGCGCGTGCTCTTCTTCGTGCTGAGTCATGAGGGCGATGTAAATGCCCGCCAACAGCGTAAATACCAGCGCCTGCACAAAGCCGACAAATACTCCAAACACCAGTATCGGAAACTGGAACGGGATGGGCAACCAGATAGGCAACAGCGATGCCGCCAGTCCCACCAGCACGATAATCACCTGCTCCTTTCCATACATGTTCCCATACAAACGTATCGCCAGAGACAACGGCTTTGCCAGCTCGCTAATAATCTCCAGCGGCACCATCAACGGCCAGAGCAACGGATGTGTCCCCATGGTAAAGTGCTTCAAATAGCCTACAACGCCGTTGGCGCGAATGCCCTGCCACTGTACATAAAAGAACGTGATCACCGCCAGCGCAATCGTCGTGTTCAGGGTGGCAGTCGGTGCAGCCTTACTGAAAACAGGCACCAGCCCAATCAGGTTGGAAGTCAAGATGAACAGGAACAGCGTGCCCAGAAAAGGAGCGTGCTTTTCCCCGCCGGGCCCGATGACGTTCACTGCGAAATAACGGAACGACTCCACCGTCTGCTCTGCGACGTTCTGCCAGAACCCCCGAGGAACCTTCTCCATGCGGCGTGTGCCCGCTCTCGCTGCCAGCAAAAGAAGCACCGCCACGAACCCCGCGTTCGCCACAAACAGCCATGGACTGGCATGATGACCTTCCAACTTCGCTTCTGACGACCTCCTTTTACATCTCCCGCGATTTACGAACCGTTTTGGGTGCCCAGTATGCAACGCTCAGCCACGCCGGACGACGCCACCCTCGCCGAAACGCCAGGACTCCCACCGAAAATGGCAGTAAAGTAACCCCCATCACAAAACCCGTAATACACATTATCGGTTGTCGCGAGACTATCCATAACACCGGCAGCAGCACCAAATAGCGCCCTAGCGCATGTTTCCAGTACCACCTTCGGGGTCTGGTGATACTCGGGTTCAGGGCATCCGCCAGTTGTTGCAGGCTCCACAGCGCGAACGCCGCGACCACTGCACCTGCCAGATAGCCCGCCGCTGCCTGCCATTGCCTGTAATGTAGCAGCAGATACCCGCCTGTGGCAGCCAGCCATGCTATACTTCTGTAGGCGACGCGCAGTTCCTGCATCGCTATTTTGGCTTACGCTCCTCCCGCTCGATCTGGTGAAGAATATGCACCATCTCCACAAATCCCAGCACGATACCCACCACCAGCCCAATCATGGAGATGACCGGCTCGGTGCCGAATCTTCCGTCCAGCCACCGTCCGGCGAAATAACCCATCACCGGCGGTATCACCAGCGACAACCCGATGGTGCTTGCCAGCGCCATCGCTCGCATACCTTTGTTTATCGGAGCCTCCGTCCGATGAGGCTCACCTGGCGGGCGAATATCGGGCGCTGGTATCTCCGGCGGCTGGGGAAGCTCAGGAGCTTTGGGCAGCTGCGGCTCCTGGTCTTCCCGGTCACTGCCGGGCGTACGCTCGCTCGGTGACGAACCGCTCATGTAAGACGCGCACCGCCTTTTCTACGTCGCTCTCGTTGACCAGACAGGATAGCGACATCTCCGAGTCCGCCGTCTGCAACACCTGAACACCTGCTTCATACAGCGTGCGCAGGAACAGCGCCATCATTCCCGGACGACGGCTCAGTTTGGCAGCAATCAGGGATACCATCGTGCAGTTTTCGAGCACTTCCACAGGAACTTCCTGTACGGGGATAGCCTCTCCGAGAGCGCTCAGCATCTGCTTCTGTAACAGGTACTCCCGAGAGGGCTTGTCGCCCACGCGAAAGATGAACAGCCGCTGAGGAGGGTTCCCTGCCGGCATTACCAAACCGTCCAGCAGGCTCTGCACCAGGCTCCAGCGGTCGCGAGGCACTGCGAAGCTCAGAGTGTCATGGCTGTAGCTGTTCAGGTAGAGGTTAATATTCGCCTGCGCCATCAGCCGGTACAGCTGCAGTTCTATCTCCGGTTTCTCGGGTGTCTCCCCGATATGGAAAATCAGGTAGACAATTTTGCCAGTGATGTGGGTGACTCCGGTCACCTCTGGCAGGTCTACCCCCTCTGCGCTCTCACTGGAAGTTACCAGTGTGCCCGGCTCTTCGGTAAAAGTGCATTTGACCCACAGAGGGATGTTGTGGAGCATCGCGATTTCGGCAGCACGGGGATGAAGCACTTTAGCTCCCTGGTGCGCAATCTCTGCGACCTCTTCATAGCTGATGACCGGCAGAGTTCGCGCATCGGGGATGATGTCGGGGTCGGCGGTTTTCACACCGTCCACATCGGTGTAGATTTCCACCGCTACAGCGTTCAGGGCAGCACCCAGAGCGGAGGCAGTGGTATCGCTGCCACCACGCCCCAGGGTGGTGATGTCGGGGTGAAAACCCAGCTTGTCTTCGGCAACGCCCTGAAATCCGGCGACCACCACAATACGTCCGGCTTCCAGATGGTGTCGGATAGCCTGAGGATGAATCTGCAGCACTCTGGCGTTGCCGTATTCGTTATCGGTAATGATACCTGCCTGTCCGCCGGTGAGAGCAACCGCATCATAGCCCATGGTTTTTAGCGTGTGAGCCATGACCACTGTGGAAATAATCTCCCCACACGCCATCATCAGGTCCATCTCGCGGGCATTGGGCGGCACAGACGGGTCGATACTGCGCAGAAACTCGATCAGGGTATCGGTGGCATACGGAGCGCCACGCCTGCCTATCGCAGAGACCACCACCACCGGCGCAAAACCATCTTCCTTGGCACGTATCACCTTGCGGGCGGCGATTTCGCGGTGTTCCGGTGTGTCGATAGAGGTTCCCCCGAACTTCATCACCAGGATTTTCACCGCGCCACCTCCCCCAGCTGGAACCGACGACGCAGCGACTGAGCAGCGGCGAAGGCGCGTTCTTCGGCGACAAGGCACTGTACCGTATTGTGCGAATCACCGGTCTCGATGATGTGCGCATCCGCTTCCCAAAGCGACTCCGCAATCTGAGCCATTATCCCCGCCGACTCGCGCATGTTCGAAGCCACCGTAATGACCAGCGCAAGATTGGGTACTATCTTGTGTTCGAGCCCGAGAACATCCAGACAACGGCTCACGCAGGGCACGTCGGACTGGCTCACTGCGAAGGTAATCCAGTCGTGGTGGATTTTCACCAGCGACACGTTGACGCCCTGTTCCGCAATAGCTTCCAGCACTTTCAGGTGGTTGTATAACCCTCTTTCGCCAGAGCCTGCGCGCACGCGCACGTGCGCCAGCCCGACCTCCACCCGTACGTCGGTAACTCCGCGCTCCTGCTCAATAAAAAACCGCCTGCCACGCGGCTGCGGAAGATGTTCATACATTCGCCGGCTCTTCTTCATCTTGCCAGTTCGCGAAGGATTTCTCAATCGCCCAATAGTATACCGAATGCTCTGTCGGGGTGTCAAGGTTGCTCCCTGGCATTGTGGTTTCCAATTTGAAATGTCCTATTTTATTCCCAATTTGAAATGTCACATCGTCTTAATCCCCGGAAATACCTTCCGGGGGAGTAATGCCATGAAACATCGCCACTTTACGGAGGTCG
>Ga0101941_1000521_pt1 | contig 61302 bp, 50 predicted proteins | sample DewCreD2012metaG_3_FD_75242 | JGI IMG/M metagenome (GOLD analysis project Ga0101941, IMG submission 75242) | Hot spring sediment bacterial and archeal communities from British Columbia, Canada, to study Microbial Dark Matter (Phase II) - Dewar... ... | reverse complement strand
GCGCGCCCAGTCGGGCATGGAGAGGTGTACTGTGCCCGCAGGACCGAGAACTGGCGGATTATCCGCGAAGGGTGAGGGGGGTACCGGCAGGTATCCGCCCGTACCGGAGCGATGACCCCATACCCCGTCGGTAGGGGCACCGAACCCTGCGCTCTTTATCCCCAGAGGACGAAACAGGTGCTCCTGCATCAATTCCTCCCACGTCTTGCCTGTCACCACCTCAGCCATTGCGCCCGCCACCACGTAACCGCCGTTAGAATAAATGGTCTTCTCACCCGGCTGAGCGACGGGTTCTTGCTGCAGGATAACCTCCGCTGCCTGTAATCGCTGTTTTGCAGACAGGCTCCAGAGTCTGGTAAACACCTGTGGATGCGGAGTGCGGTCATCAGGCAGACCGGAGCGGTGCGTGAGTAATTGTTCCAGGGTAACCTTCCAGTAATCGCGACGGATGCCCTTGCGGATGTCCAGCAACACCTCTGCCACCATGCTTCCCCAATCCAGCCTACCCATCTCTATCAGCCGCGCAATCAGGGTGGCAGTCATGGATTTGGTGCAAGAGCCGATATGGAAGCGATCCTCTCGTCGTACGGGATCGTCTTTATCCACCCGACGTTTACCCACTGCCCCCAGCGCGACCAGCTTGCTCTTTTCTATCACTGCTGCCGTCAGCGCTGGCAACCCCATCTCGGCGCGTATCGGCTCAAGAAGGTTGTTCAGGTTACGCATCTGCTCCCCTCTGTCGGCTTGATTTTCAAAGCAGCACCGTGTATGCTGTAGAGGGATATTCTCTGTTTGCTGGAGGTTGTCATGCATCGTCCGGTGGATTTGCGCAGCGATACCGTCACAGTACCCACGCCCGAGATGCGTCGTGCGATGGCAAACGCCGAAGTTGGCGATGACGTATACGGGGAAGACCCAACCATCAACCGCCTGCAGGAACGGGCAGCGGAACTGCTTGGCAAGGAAGCCGCGCTGTTCGTGCCCTCCGGTACCATGGGCAACGAAATCGCTATCAAGGTGCACACGCGCCCAGGCGACGAGGTGCTCATCGACGAGGATTGTCACATTGTCAAGTGGGAGCTGGGGGCGGCGGCGTTCATCAGCAACGTGCAACTGCACACACTGCCCAACCGGCGGGGTATCGTGCCGGTGGAAGAGTACGCCAGGCGGATTCACCCCGGCGATGACCATGTACCCCCCACCCGCCTGATCTGTCTGGAGAACACTCACAACGCAGCGGGTGGTGTGGTGTTACCTCTGGAGTACATGCGCGAGGTATGGAGGCTTGCTCAACATCACGGGGTGGCGGTGCATCTGGACGGCGCACGCATCTTCAACGCGGCGGTTGCGCTGGGCATACCCGCAAGAGAACTGGCGTCCTGCGCCGACTCGGTGATGTTCTGCCTGTCGAAGGGGTTGGCATGTCCTGTTGGCTCCATGTTGTGCGGTTCACGCGCTTTTATCGAGGAAGCACGGCGAGTGCGCAAAATACTGGGTGGCGCCATGCGGCAGGCTGGCATCCTTGCGGCGGCAGGCCTGGTCGCACTGGATACCATGATAGACCGCCTCGCCCAGGACCACGCCCGCGCCCGCAGGTTGGCAGAAGCGGTGGCGAATATGCCCGGCTTCTCGGTGGACATGGAAACCGTACAGACCAATATGGTGTATGTACAGACCGAGCAACCTGCTCGACGCATTGTGCAGCAGCTGGAGACGCTGGGTGTGCTGTGTCTGGACGTGTTTCCACATACTATCCGGCTGGTTACTCACAAGGATGTAAACGACGAGGATGTTACCCGTGCTATAGACGCTTTCTCAAAGGTAGCCGGGTGAAAAGCCGGTAGACATATCTCGCTATGTCGTCGATGAGCTGTCCTCTCCCTTCAGGCGTTTCAACTCCGCCTCCATCTCTCGCAATCGCCTCTCCAGCTCCGCCCGCACACGCGCTTCTTCTTCTGCACGTCGGGCCTCTTCTTCCGCTCGCCGGGCTTCTTCTTCGGCGCGATACCGCGCTTCTTGAAGCTGGTCCCATAGTGCGAGGAACCCCTCGGTGGCTTCGTGTGGAGAGGGCAAGAATATCTGAGCAACAGGGTCCCACAGACGTATCACGTATCCTGTGTCTTCGGCGCGAACCATGATGCGCAAACCCAGCTGTTCGCTGTCCGCCCACCATTCGCGGTCGTTGGGTCGCTCGTTGGGCACCAGTACGTACTCACGCCCTGTCAAACGGTGCAGCAACAGGGGCTGTGCCAGATACTCGCGCGTCACATCGATCAGGATGTACTCTTTGACACCCAGGCGCTGGTACAGGCGGAACTTTCGGTACAGGTCCTCGCCTGCAGTCGAGCGGGAAGAGAGTTCAAAAATAACGTCAGGCGCTTTGCCCTCCTCCCATATCTTCCATGTAGGACGCGGAGGATACTTGGGCACGCCGAACACCACATACACATCGGGAGCTACGCGCTGAGCCGGGTTGCCCTCCACCCAGTACATGAACTGATTACCGGCGACGTACACGTCATCCCGTTTGGCGAAGTACGCCTGCAGGGCGGTAATCAGGTAAATCATCGCTTCCAGGTGTTCAGGGCTTTCCGCCATTGGTTTCCCATCCGAGTGAGGGTATTCCACCACACGTGGCGCCTGCGAGATAGACATGTTCACTCACCTCGCCTTTATTATATCCTCCGCAGGAGGGGGAAGGGAAGCGCCATGCCCTTCGCGGATACTGCTACCGACCGCCCGCCGGTTGCGACAGGAGATGCTTCGTGAGCCATTCGTCTACCTTACGTAGCACCGCGTCTGGCTGGGGCATGTGACCGCCATCCAGCCACACGATCTCCTTTGGCTCCTTCGCGGCGGCGAAGAGACGCTCGGTGCACTCTTTGGGCACAATCTGGTCGTCCTTACCGTTAATCATCAGCAGCGGACGAGGAGAGATGCGCGCTACCCAGTTCACCGGGTCTATGGGTCCCACTATTTCGTTGATTTTTCGTGGGTCTTTGAACAGCTCGGGGTTCTTTTCGCGCAGTTGCACGGCGGTAGGGTGCTGGCTGTTGCTGAAAAGGTAACCCCAGTCGCCTCCTGCCACAACAAGGATGGGCGCCTGCACGCGCTCGTCCACCCCCGCCAGAATACCGCCGAGAATACCGCCCATGCTCAGCCCGATGTAACCAATGCGTTTGCCGTCGATCTCCTGGCGGCTCTGCAAGAAATCGATGGCGCGACGCAGGTCAATCACCGTCTGCACGAAGGCATCGCGGTTGCGGTAGATGTAGGGGCTGAGGATATCGCTCCCTGGCTGCTTGCGGTCGCCGTGGTACTCGGCGTCAATAGCCAGCGTGGAGACTCCTCGCATCGCGAACGCGGGCGCCAGCATCTGCAGACCGTTTTTGTCGCCGCCGTAGCCGTGCATGATGATCACACAGGGGTAAGGGGGCGTTCCGGTTGTGGGCACGCACCACCAGGCAGGCACGCGCTTGTCGTGCACACTATTGTATTGCACGCGATATATTACATAGTTGTTGCCACGTTGCTGTTCTTTGACCTCCGCGTTGAGAGGCAGCTCTTTGTCGTAAGCATACAGATGCTCGTATGGCAGCACACGGGCAGACTCCGCATTTTGTGGACGAGCACACCCTGTAGCAATCGTGAGCAGTGTGAGCATCATCACGCAGTGAGTCAGCAACTGCCACAACCGCTCAAGTTTGCAGCATGGAAGATTCATTTGCTTGCTCCTTTCCTTCTCTGGGGATTTCGATGCCTTCTCGTGTCATGAACAGGTGCAGAGCGATACTTGCAAGGATGTGCGCGACCCCGGTGTGGTGGAAGGGACGGTCTGGTCGCTCCTTCAATTCGCGCCACACCGCCTTGAGCCACACTGCACTCTCGCGATCGCCTCCGAGCAGTACAATACTACCGCAAAGGGGCAGCGTAAATAGCAAACTCTCACGCAACTCTTCATCGGGGAACAGCAGCTGCAGAGTCCTCTTAAACGCCTGTTCTCTGCGCTCCTCTTCTGTTTGGGGTGTAAGCACGATGTGCGTATCGAACTCCTCCGTCACCTTTTGCACCACGATACCAAAATCCTCAGGATGCGGGACGTAAGGCAACAGTAGCATCACTGCCCTGGATGTTGGCTTGGCAGAAGAGGGAGCAACCAACGAGCTGACCAGCCACCCCGTCTCGGCATCGGAGATGGAGTCGATGGGATGAGGAATCGGCTCCTCAGGCGGTGCAGGAAGTCTTCCCCAGTAAAAAGCCGCATGAGCAGGCATACGTACATGGTTGCGCAAATTGCGCTCGCGCGCTGCATGGGCAACCTGCACTGCCCAGTCTATCGGCACGCGCACGAACTCGTTGTAAATGTTGCCGGAACCCCTCTGCGGTTTCGGCACAAGCGGGTGGTCCAGGCACTCGCGGTATAGTTCATCTACGGCTTCATCGACCAGCCTTGCGCCGCCCAAATAGCCTTCCGAATCGATGTTCAAAAGGAAGGCGGCTCTCTGACCAGAGGCATGGCGCATAAAGAAGCGCATGTGCACCATCGCTGCATAATCTGCTGCATAAGGAGATGCCGCAAAAGATTCCTCTACTACCCATGCCTGGGAAAGAGCGGAGGGTTCAACCACGGAGCGCTCTTCCTGTTCTTGGGGCAGAGCGACCTGCACACCCCGGCGGCGTAACTCGAACAACGCCTGCTTCACCGCCCGTCGTAGTGCGCCCGTCACGCCTGCTCTGGCGGCCAGATACGCCAGCACACCGGCGTATTCGGGCTGTGTGCCCATCCACCGTAGCACGGCAATCTGCTCTGCCTGCGGAAGCGCGAGAATCCGGTTTGCCGCCTCTGCGATGCGCTCATCATGCACGTCAGAAACGCCTCGTGCCGGCTCCAGCAGGCTGAGGATTGTCTCAGATGGTGTGGCAATAGATTCGCTCTTGCGCTTTGGCATGGGTGTTTGCCTGTCCTCCCCTGTCTATTGCTTCCTCATTTTACCCTTGCAGGGATAAATTTCCTGCATGTTTTTCACCTGCCGGTAAGTGTCAGTATGCTGCGGGGAGGCACTGCTGTCTCTTCTGTACTCTTCACTACCTGCAGGCGAGCGAGATCATGCTTGCAACGGTGTCACCCCTGCTGATATAATCAGAGCGTACCGCTAGCCGAGGAGGGGAGTAAACGTGATACTTCGGCGTACAGGTGTATGGCTCTGGGTTCTGCTTCTGGCGCTTGCTGCCTTTGCAGACGAAGCGGACGACCTGCTTGCTGCGGCGGTAAAGCAATATCAGGCAGGCAACGCGACGCAGGCGATAGAAACGCTGGAGGGGGCAAGGCAGAAATCCCCCAACCATAAAGGGGTGCTGCAGTGGCTGGGCTTTTTGTATCTGCGTGTGGGCAGAGCGGCGGATGCTGTGCCGGTGTTGGAACAGCTGGTACAGCTTGCTCCTAACGATGCGCAGGCGCATAACAACCTGGGCAACGCCTACCTGCACACAGGACAGCCCGACAAAGCGCTCGCCGAGTACCGTACGGTGCTGAAGCTCAAGCCCGACTTCGCGGACGCCCACTATAATTTGGCGAACATTCTGATGAAGCAGGGCAAACTGAATGAGGCAATAGTCGCTTTCCAGACTGCTGCACGGCTGAGTCCACAGGACGCTTATACATGGAACAACCTCGGGGTGGCGCTGATGCAGGCAAACCGCCCTAAAGAGGCAGTAGAGGCGTACCGCAAAGCTGCTGCTCTGGAGCCAAGAAACGCGCAGATGTGGACGAACCTCGGGTTAGCGTTGCACGCGGTGGGCAACCTGCGTGATGCCGAAGCGGCGTTCGTCAAAGCGCTGACGATAGATGCCCGGTTTTTCTCTGCAGTGCTTGGGTTGGCACAAACGTACGCCTCGCAAGGGCAGGACGCCAAAGCGATTCAGCTCTTCCAGCGTGCCGCTTCGATGCAACCCGACTCATTCGTAGCACACTACAACCTGGGGGTGCTGTACGCCCGCGCAAACAACTCTGCCGAGGCGGAAAAGGCGTTCCGCCGTGCGCTGGAGCTGCAGCCAAACCATCACGATACCCTGATGGCGCTTGCTTCGCTCTACCAGAAAGACAAACGCCTGCCGGAGGCGGAAAACGCCTATCGTGCGCTGGTAGAAGCGTACCCCAAAGACACCGAAGGCTGGTGGCAGATTGGCGGAGTGCTGGTGTTGCAGAACAAGAACGACGAGGCGGTGCAGGCGTGGGAGAAACTGCTCGCGCTGGCACCGCAACATCTGAGAGGACGCATCGCCCTGGCGAACCTGCTGTACCGTCTAAACCGCGATTCCGAGGCGGAAGAACACTACAAACTGGCGCTCAAGCAGGACCCGCGCAACGTGGAAGCCCTTAACGGGTTGGGGCTGGTGTGCGACCGACAGGGCAGGCTGGAAGAGGCGGAAACTTACCTGAAACAAGCCATCGCGGTGAATCCGAACTACGCTTATGCCCACAACAATCTGGGCGTGGTATACGAGAAGATGGGCAAAAAGAATGAAGCCATCGAATGCTATCGACGAGCGTTGCGCATCAACCCCAACTATACCGATGCCCGCAATAACCTGCAACGCTTCACCAGAAGCACCACCCCGTGAGTCAGATGATGATACAGCGCGTTGGTCTCATAGTGCATACCGACAAGCCCGATGCCCTGCGCTTCACCCGCGAGGCGGTGGAATGGCTACAGGAGCGCGGACTGCAGGTAAACATCGAGCCGGACATCGCGCGTGCTCTGGGTATGCCCGAATACCAGTGCGACGAGGCAGCGCTCTGCGAAAGCGACCTGCTCCTCGCGGTGGGAGGCGACGGTACCATCCTGCGCGCCAGCCGTCTCGCCGCGCCGCGCGAAATCCCTATCCTCGGTGTGCATCTGGGGCGGTTCGGTTTCATCGCGCAGATTAAACCCCAGGATTTACACACCGCCATCGCGCGGGTGCAGGCAGGCGACTTCACTATCGAGAAGCGACTGATGGTGCGGGCAGTCGCCTATCGTAATGGCGAACCGATATGCGATGCGCTTGCACTCAACGATGTGGTGGTGACCAAAGGTGCGGTAGCCCGGATGATTACGCTTCAGACCTTCGTCAACGACACGTTCCTTGCTACCTATTCCGCCGACGGGCTGGTAGTGGCGACACCAACAGGCTCCACTGCCTACTCGCTCTCGGCGGGAGGGGCGATTGTAGACCCCGCCTGCGAGGTGTTATTGTTGACGCCGATATGCGCCCATACGCTCAGCGCACGCCCGCTGATACTGCCCGCAGAGAAGCAAGTGAAGGTGGTAGTGACCGCCGACGACGGCGATTTCCATCTACAAGCCGATGGCGGAGAGACCGTGCGCCTGCGCTCCGGCGATGCGGTGCATGTGTTCCGTGCTCAGGAACGCACTCATCTGATTGTGTTTGACCCTGACGAGTTCTACACCAAGCTGCGCGACCGCCTGCTTTGGGGAGAGAGGGTCAACGTATAGCCATGCTGGTGGAACTTGCTGTTGAACAGATTGCCATCATCGACCGGCTGAACCTGCGCTTCGAACCGGGCTTAAACGTGCTCACCGGCGAGACGGGCGCAGGCAAGTCCATCCTGATTGATGCGCTCAGCCTCGCGCTGGGCGAACGAGCAGAAGCGGAGATGTTACGTGCGGGAGCAGAACATGCACAGGTCACCGCCGTGTTTGATGTATCGAGCTCCTCTCGCCTGCTGGAACGCCTGCAAGAGCTTGGCATTACTCCCGAGGATGGGTTGCTCTACCTGACGCGCGATCTGTTTGCGGGCGGTCGCTCACAAGCGAGGATCAACGGCCGCCCGGTGCCCATTGCCACCCTCAAAGCGGTGGGCGACCTGCTGGTAGACCTGCACGGACAGCACCAGCACCAGTCGCTGTTCAACGCCGGCGAGCAGATGCGCTTTCTGGACGAGTGGTGCGGTGAGAAGGTGTTATCGTTAAAGGCGGAGCTGAGCGAGTGTGTGCGCGAAATGCGCGCTCTACAGCGCGAACTGAGCAGTTTGCAGGCGGACGCCCGCGAGCGAGCGCACCTGCTGGACCTGTACACCTTTCAGAAGCAGGAGATCGAGCAGGCGCATCTGACGCCCGGCGAAGAGGAGGAACTGCTGGCAGAGGAACGTCGCCTCGCGCACGCCGAGAAGCTATTTGCCACCGCCGAGACCGCGTACGAGCTGCTGACGGCAGGAGAACCGGCGGCGGTAGACCTGCTGGCACAGGCGGTGCGCGCTCTTGAAGAGATACTGCCTATCGACGCCGAGCTGCAGCCGCTGGTGGAAAATCTGCAAAACGCCATGTACGCAGTGCAGGACGCCTCCGCTGAACTGCGTGCCTATCGCGACCGCGTGGAGTTCAATCCCGAACGCCTGAATGAGGTGCAGGACCGCCTGCATCTTATCCGCACGCTGAAGCGTAAGTATGGCGATACGATAGAGGCGGTGCTGGAGTACCTGCGCGAAGTGACGGAGAAGATGGAGCGCTTGCAGGGCGGCGAGGAGCGCGCAGAAGAGCTGGCGGCTGCGCTGAGGCGAACCGAAGAGAGGGCACAGCAGCTGGCGACGGAGCTCAGCCGACTGCGTCGCGAGGGGGCGCGCCGCTTCGAGCAGGCGGTAGCACAGGAACTGAGCGAACTGGCGATGCCCCGCGCCCGGTTTGAAGTGAAGCTGACGCCTAAGCCGCTGGAAAGCGATGGCGTGGACGCTGTAGAGTTCTTGATTGCGCCCAACCCGGGCGAACCTCCGCGCCCGTTGTCTAAAATCGCCTCAGGTGGGGAGCTGTCGCGCGTGATGCTGGCGATTAAGGGCGTGCTGGCAGGGGTGGAAGATGTTCCTACCCTGGTATTTGACGAGATTGATATCGGCATCGGCGGACGCACGGCGGGCGTTGTGGGTGAGAAACTGCACTCCCTCAGCCGCCAGCGACAGATACTGTGCATCACACATCTGCCCCAGATTGCCAGCCGGGCGCGACTACACCTGCTGATTGAAAAGCGCGAGGCGGAGGGGCGTACGGTTACCGCCGTTACCCCAGTGGAAGGCGATGCCCGGGTGCGCGAGATTGCGCGGATGCTGGGCGACACGGGCGAAAGCGCGTTGCGCCACGCGCGCGAGATGCTGGAAGCGGTGCATTAGCAGCTTGCAACCGCTCCGAAAATGGTGTATACTATGTGGCGGTTGGGGCAGTAGCTCAGCTGGGAGAGCGCTACAATCGCAATGTAGAGGTCGGGGGTTCGAATCCCCCCTGCTCCACCATTTTTTATTGCCCCACGCTTTGCCGTTCGCCGGATGGTACTACCTGTACACCCCGTACTTTCGCACCAAATCTATCACCTGCGCGTAGCGTGCCATGCTGACAGTCGGCGGGATGGAGTGGTCGCTATGGTACATGTAGCCGCCGCCTTCCATCGCCACCGCGAGCTTGCTGCGTATCTCCTCCTCCAGCTCCTCGTCGGTTCCGTAAGCCATCACATCCGCGCTGATATTGCCAAAGAAGACAATCTGCGTGCCGTAGAGCTTCTTCAGCTCGCGCACGTCGTTGCCCGCTCGTGCCTCCAGAGGCTGGATGGCGTCGAAACCCGCCTCGATGAGCAGAGGGATGAATTTGCGCACATCGCCGTCACAGTGCAGCAGCATCGGTATCCCCTGCGCCTCACACCACGCCTTCACCTTGCGATGGCAGGGCATCAGCAGCTCGCGGTAGGTGCGCGGCGAGAAGAGCATCCCGTTCTTGTAGCACAGGTCAGAGAAGAACCACAGCCCGTCGAAGGTGATGCCCCTTTCCACGCACAGCTGGCACATCCCCAGCAGGAAATCGGTATAGGTGTTCAGGATGTCGGCGATGAGGTCGGGTTGTTCGGCAATCAGGGGCAGGGCGTTCTGGAAGCCCATCAGGTGGTCCAGTACATACCACATCGGCTCTACCGGCTCCGCCACCACAAACCAGTCCTGCTCGCGCCAGTGACGGTAGCTCTCCAGCATCCAGTCAGGGATGCGGTCGGGAGTGACCTGCAAGCGCGGCTTCACTTTCAACCATTCATCCCAGCTCTGTATGGTGCACTCCAGGCGGGCAGGGGGCGCATACGAATCTTTCCACTCTTTGACTACCAGCCCGTTGGCGTTGCGGTAGATACGCCAGCGGTCGGTTTCTTCTATCATCTCCACCGGCAGCTGCAGCGAGCCGTCAAAACTGAAACGCTCAATCCTGTCCAGCCCGAAGTAGTCCACCGGGTCTGCGTCTTTGGGAAAGCCCTCTTTCTGCCAGCGCACGAGGGTGTCGGGCCAGAAGGTGATATCGAGCATGGGCACGCGGTCGGGGATGCCACGCGCCAGCGTGATTCGAATGCGTTCGCGTGAGTTCATGCGTCCAACCCGTATTCGGCAGGAATGTACAGCGAGCCGTAATTCATATCCACCCGTCGGCGGAGTGCGTCGGCGTCTTCGGGCAGGTCGGCGAGAGCGTCCTCGACCATACCCAGCCACCGCTCCTCACGCTGCTCCAGGGTAATACTTCCCTCACTTACCGCCCGGCGTATCTCCTCCGTCGCATAGCGCGCCATCGCCAGCGTGCGAGCGTAATGGTCTTCGCCAGCTTCGACGATGCGCTTACCCGCCTCATATACCACGCGCAGGTCGAGCATCAACGCCTGCGGGTCGCGATAGTGGTCGGACACCACCAGCAGGTCGCGCAGGGCGTGTCCCTGCCCCTGTTTGAGAGCGGTGTTCATCAACCGGCAATCGTAGGCGAGGATTTCGGTAAACACTGCAGGTGCGTAACCGCCCAGCAGACGCACGTCCTGCACCGACTCGTTGCTCCACAGGTCACATACCGCTGCAGCGATATTGCCCAGCGGGGAGGAGTGTGCGCACGCGCTGGACTTACCCTCCATGCTAATGGGCACACCGGTAACGGCTTTGATCACGGGGTTCTCGTAGCCGCAGTCCTTCAGCGGACCCGTTGCGCCCATCTCCACCGCCACCAGCGAGCGCGGTGCCGTCATCAGCCGGACGACAGCCGCCAGCACTTTGGGCAGTAATCCCTGGTGCGCCAGCTGCATCGCGGTGTTGCCGAAGCCGCAGGCGGTATCGCCTCCGGGCACCACCTTGTAGCGGTGGGCGATGTCCACAATCGCTCCCCACAACGATTCCATGTCGCGCGGCGCCAACACCCCCAGCGCGAAGGCAATACCCTCCATATCACCCTGCACCAGCGCGTGGTCGTTGACCTCTTTACCGCCGGTGCTTTCGATGGAGAGGATATCCGCGCCGGCGTCCGCACATCGCTCAAAAGCCTGCAGCATGGTCGCGAACAGCTCGCCGGTGCGCATGCGCGGGGGACGTTGCTGGTCGCGGATATCGGCGACGGTCACACGCAGGGCAGAACGCAGCCCGTAACGCTGCCCAAACTCTTCCATCACCGCCTTGATGTCCGCCGTTACCAGTGCGCCCCAGTCGGGATGCAGGGTCAGCTCGTACAGGTGCTCCAGCTCCAGCACAAGCGCAGAGAGCCCTTGTTGCACTGCGCGGGTGAGGATACGCTCCACCATTTCGCGAAACCGCTGGCGCACATCGGGCAGGGTCTCTTCGCGTATCGCCATCGGCGGGAGGGTGAAGTTCACTTCGGGTATCACCTCCCCCGCTCCGATGAGCACTCCACTACCGCAGGCGATGGGCTTCGCCGCCGAACCAAAAATCATCTCCTCCGGCGAGGAATACGCCATCCCTGTAACCGGCTTGCGGTGATAAGACATCACTGACCTCCTGACAAAATCTCTGTTTGACAAGGATAATTTACGTGCTTCAGTAAGTTAAATCCTGTGTTGTTTACGGCGGCGTAGCAGGATATTACGAGCCCTCTTCAAGCTCCACAAGGTACTCTGAGGCTTCGTAATCACCAGCGGATTCACGCAGGAGGTTGAAGGAGTTAGTGGACGAGAGTGATGGCTCTTCCAGTACCCTCTGAAGCACCTTGTTCAACTTGCCTTCCAGATTGCCCTTTACCGGTTTGTGTGGAATACCCAACGTGCTCAGGATATATGAAAACCGAGAGAGGTCCTCTGCGCCACGAAGCTCTATCCACAAGATACCGCGTTCCGTCAACTGTGCCTTGTTTTTGTCTGACAGTTTGTCTGCAACGAAGACATTCGCATCACGAGCAAAAGCGGCATCTGCGCTCTCGGGGTTGCCTTTGCCCATCAGCTTCACCTCGCAACGGTAAGTGTTGCCTGTCTTATCCACAAGATAAAAATCCACTTCCCGTTCGTGTCCGGGCGGCGAAGACAACATAAAATGGCGGCGAGGCACCTGATGCAAAGCGCAGAGCGTCATCATCAGCGGCTTCTCCACCTGCTTGCCCGCGGTGCTCCAGATACCGCCACGCAGGGCAGCACGAGCAACCGCAAGAGCGTTGATGACAATCAAGCTCTCGTTGATATCCAGGTCAATCGCTACATTGTTGAACTTGATGGTAAGAATGATGTTTACATCCGTCTCGCTCGTCAAGTCACGAATGGCGTCGTAAAGGGTCTCATAGTGCTCAAGGGATGCCTCGACAACAACCTGTCTGCGAGTGGTGTTATACATGTTGTTGATGGTTTTGATATTCAGCCCTGCGTGGATTGCAATCTCTTCCTTGGGTAAGTTATCAGCAAGCATTTCTCGGCGATACCAGTCGAGGGTGATTTGCTGATGTCGCATCTTCGCTTCAGCAACGCGCTTGAAGAACTCGATAGCGTACTCCAGAAACTGCGCATCGATGAGGGCAACCACTTCTGAGCGATAGTCCTCACCGAATATCAGCTTGCGGATAATGTTGCCAATCAGTGAAGCAGTTGCAGTCATTCTTCTTCCTCTGCATAACCTGCGCTAGTACGGGCAAATTCATCCAGCGTCACCATTCGAACGGAATTACCTCCAAACAGAGTGCCCTCGCTCAGAAGCTCTTTGGCGTAGGAGGCGTACTGCGGGTCTTTTTCCACGAGGAAATAGAATCTTCCGGTTTGTAGTGCCGCAATACCAACGGTTCCACGTCCTGCGAACGGGTCAAATACCAGGTCACCTCGATAGGAGTACAGTTCGATAATGCGCATCGCCAGTTCCACAGGAAAGACCGCCGGATGCACAGGGTCGGCAGAGGGTGCAATTCGCCAGACGTTGGTTTTCTCGTAATCGCCCAGCACCTTGCTTGCTTCTACGGTTTCCGGGTCGTACTGGCGCATGTTCCAGTCAATCAATTTGTTCGTATGCTTTCTGTAGACGATAACGTATTCCACCACCGAGTTCGCTTTGTACCCCAGCGGCTTTCGGTGTTGATAAAAGCCGCCGTTTCGGTTTTTAGCGCTGGGCTCTGGCTTTACCCAGATGATGTCATCGATAAAATCAAAACCGATTTTGGTGATCAAGGGATGAATGTCGAAGGGTATCAGGTAGCGTGTACTGGAGTGCTGCCTGCTCATGCGTGGTACCAGCACCGGCGAAGTGTTCAGCACGAAGAATCGCCCTTCTTTGGTGATACGGTGTACCTCAGTAAACACGCGAACCAGAAACTGCAGATACTCCTCGTAGCTGCGGTAGATGGTGTAATCTCGCGCGTTGTAGTAAGGAGGCGATGTAAAAGTCAGATGCACCGACTCATCGGGAACATGACGCAGCACATCCAGTACGTCCGCATTCACCAGCACATTATGTAACCAATCGGGGCTGTGTACGTGGTCGCGCTTTTCTTGCTGTGAACCGCGTTTGCCATCCAGCTCTGTGCTGATTGCCTTGCGTATCAGCTCGTTGGGGTGATGACGCAGTTTCTGAAGATGCGCGATTACCTCGGCATTTTGCCGGAAGCATAATAGCCCTCTAATTGCCTGTAGCACCACCTTGGGGTCTTCATCTTGCAGGAAGGTTATCAGATAGGGAATTGCGGAGGGATGGCGCAACCGCCCTATAGCAGAGACGAACTCACGCCGTGCCATGGTGTTAGGTTCTTTGCTGGCGCATTCTACCAGAAAGGTGAGCAAGGACAGGTTTTCTAACTTGGCAAGATTCTTTGCGGCAGCCGTACGCACTTTGGGGTTAGGATGCTGTGCCAGCTGCATCAACGGACCGGGGTCGGTATCCGCGGGAAGCTTGCCCAGCCGTTCCAGTCGCTCCACAATCTCGCCGCTTTCCAGGTTATATGCCAACTCCAGTGGAAGCGCACCCATGAAGCACGCTCGCCTCCCGTGTAGTAATGTTCCTTCTATACTCCTCTATCAACAGTATACCGCCTGAGACAGGAGAGGACAACCTCCTATCCTCCGTCACCCTTTCCCACGATACCGCCTTCGGTCATGGGGCGCGGGTCCAGCAGCTGGTCCAGCTGCTCGGCGGTGAGATCGGTCATCTCCAGCGCGACCTCTTTGAGCGAGCGTCCCTCCGCATACGCACGTTTGGCAATCTGCGCCGCCTTGTCATACCCGATGACGGGGTTCAGGGCGGTAACCAGAATGGGATTTTTGCCGACTGCCTCGGCGATGCGTTCGCGATTCACCGTGAAGCCTGCTACCGCCTTGTCCGCGAAGATGCGCGCCACATTGCCCAGAATAGTGATAGACTGCAGCAGGTTGTGCGCCATCAGCGGTAACATGACATTCAGCTGGAAATTGCCCCGCTCGTTGCCGATGGATACTGCCAGGTCGTTGCCCATCACCTGCGCACACACCATCATCACCGCCTCGCAGATGACCGGGTTCACTTTGCCGGGCATGATGCTACTGCCGGGTTGCAGGGCAGGCAGGGCGATTTCGCCCAGCCCCGCGATGGGACCGCTGTTCATCCAGCGCAGGTCGTTAGCGATTTTCATCAGTGCGGTAGCAGTGGTCTTCAGGTGACCGCTGAGCTCGGTAGCGGTATCCATCGCCGATTGCGCCGCGAAGTGATTATCGCTTTCCACAAAGGGTATACCGGTGCGCTGTGCCAGCTTCGCTGCCACACGCGAGGCGAACTCAGGATGGGCGTTGATTCCCGTACCGACCGCCGTGCCGCCCAGCGCGAGTTTCGCCAGTCTGGGCAGGCAGCTTTCGATGCGCTCGATGCTCTGCGCCACCTGGTACGCCCAGCCGCCTATCTCCTGACTCATGCGTACCGGCATCGCGTCCATCAGGTGCGTCCTGCCCGTTTTCACCACGTCGTCCAGCTCGACAGCACGCTTCTGAAGCACCTCGTGCAGATGGCGCAGGGCCGGCAGCAGCACCTCCTGCGCCTCCAGATACGCGCTGACGTGGATGGCGGTGGGTATCACGTCGTTAGAGGACTGCCCCATGTTCACGTGGTCGTTCGGGTGTACCAGTTTACTGCCGATTTCACCGCCCAGAATCTGCGTAGCGCGATTGGCAATTACCTCGTTGGCGTTCATGTTGGTGGACGTGCCGGAGCCGGTCTGGAAGATGTCGATGGGGAAATGCTCATCCCACCTGCCCTCGGCAACTTCCTCCGCCGCCTGCTGGATGGCTCGCGCCTTTTGCTCGTCCAGCAGTCCCAGCTCGCAGTTCACTTCGGCAGCAGCGCCCTTAATCAGCCCCAGCGCACGGATGAATACACGCGGGAAGCGGATACCGCTCACGGGAAAGTTCTCCACCGCCCGCTGTGTCTGCGCTCCATACAGGGCATCGGCGGGTACTCGCACCTCGCCTAAAGAATCGCGTTCGATACGGTAGTTGCTCATGGTGACTTCCCTCCTCTTCAGGTACGACAAGGTACTATTTTACTTCGCAAAGATGCTTACCTGCCCACTCAACACAGTGCCGGCAGGCACCTCGTCAATCGGTACCACCACAAAGGAGGAGCGACTCGGCAGGCGCAAATCCAGCCCCGGAATAGACAGCGAGTCCTCCACCACAAAGCCGTTAATCACATAAAAGTAGATACGACAGTCGCGGGCGGTCTGGTCGATCTCCAGAGTAACAGGGTTACTGTAGGTGGTGACCTGCCGACCGTCTTTGGTGGTGTAGGTGGCGGAAGCCTGTAGCCGGAACGTCTGACGAGGTGCGGGGTTTTGCAAGGTAAAGCGCACAGTCTGCACGGTACCTGAGGGAAATCTGCCGCGCACGCCCTGAATGGTCAGTCTTACCGGAAACTCGTTGCCGGACACCGCCCACGCCCGAAGCAGGGCATCGGCAGATGCCTGGGCTACCAGCCACGCGAGCAGCATCGCGCCTGTGAACAGGCGCAAAACATCCTTTCGCATAGACAACCTCCCGTGTCGTTTTTGGGGAAAGGGCTTCTACTGTGAGGGTTCGGCTGGAAACAACCGCGGGTTTCGGCTTGCTGAGAGTTTCTGCTTCAAGGCATTCTTTACCTTCCGCAACCATTATATCACAGAATAGCGATTGTAACCAGTAGTCTGCACTACACTTCCTTCTCATCCACTCTCCTGTGGGTTGAACGCAGGAATGATGTTCGCCTGATCCGAAATGAGTATGAGGCATAAGCATAATGTTAACTGAGGGAGGAAGCCTTGTCCCTGTACGGTATCGCCAGCCGAATCACCGCGCGACGAGCACGAGAACAGGTTGTTCAAGCAGAAGTACCTGCGCCCCGCGTGGTCACTTTGCGGGCGGTGCTGTTGGGGTTACCTCTTATCGCCATCAACTGCTTCTGGATTACGGTGGTAGAGGTGCGTTTGTACACGCTGGACGGCACCTCGTTACCCCTTTTCATTACACCCATCTTCATGCTGTTTATGCTGATTATCCTGAACATGTTCTGGCGATGGCTCAGCCCACGCTCCGCTTTGACCCCCGGCGAGCTGCTGACGATATATGTGATGCTGGTCATTTCCTCCACGCTGGCAGCGCACGACATGCTGCAGAATATGTTCGGCGTGTTGGGGCACCCCATACGCTTCGCCACCCCTGAGAACAACTGGAAAGCGCTGTGGTTCCAGTATCTACCCTGGCGGTTGTTCGTGCGCGATGAGAACGTATTGAAAGACTTCTATCAGGGCAACGTCTCGCCGTATCGCTGGTATCGTATCCAGCCGTTTCTGGAGCCTCTGTTGTTGTGGGCGGTGCTGATATTCGCGCTCATCGGCGTGATGTTAGGAGTGAACATCCTCCTGCGCCGCTCGTGGACGGAACATGAGAGGCTGGTCTTTCCTATCGTGCAGCTGCCGATGGCGATGACAGGACATATCGGCGGAGTGCCTTTCTTCCGTCAAAAGCCCATGTGGGCGGGGTTCATTCTCGCAATGGCGATTAGTGGGCTGAATGGTATTCACTGGCTATACCCATCGGTGCCTTACATCGAGTACATTAAGCTCTATGACCTGCGCCAGCATATTACCAACCGCCCGTGGGACGCGGTAGGCTGGACGCCCATCAGCATGTATCCCTTCGGCATCGGGCTGGCGTTTTTTACACCGTTAGACCTGCAGTTCTCGTGCTGGTTCTTCTATGTGGCGCGGAAGCTGTTTCAGGTGGTGGGCGCAGTGTTCGGCTGGGACGCACCTACTAACGTAGGCTTTCCTTTCTTCCCCGAACAGGCGGCAGGGGCATGGACGGCTCTGGGCATCGTGGTGGTATACGGTGCGCGGCGTTACTTTGCGAACGCCTGGCGGCAGGCATGGGCGCAGAACCCCACCGACCCCGAGGAGAGCCGTCGCTTCCGCTGGGCGTTCGGGTTGATTGCGGTGTGCCTTGTGGTAATCATCGTCTTTGCCCAGTGGATAGGGCTGTCGCTGTGGGTGGGTGCCACTTTCTTCGGCATCTACTTCCTGCTGGCGATTACCATCACCCGCGTGCGCGCCGAGCTGGGCACACCCCATGAGATTTACTTCGTCAACCCCAACCGTATGATGACCGCCCTCTTCGGTAGCCAGAACATCGGCACGCGCGATCTGACACTGATTCAAACCCTTTACTGGTTTAACCGGGGCTACCGCTCGCATCCCATGCCCAACCAGCTGGAAGCGATGAAGATGTTTGAAGGGCATCCGAAGTCGCTGAACAGACTCATCTGGGTAATTGTGGTTGCCACGCTGTTCGGCTTTGTCGCTACCTGCTGGGCAAATCTGCACGTGACCTATCGCGCGGGGGCGGACGCGAAGGCGGTAGGGTTCAAGGACTGGCTGGGCTGGGAGTCCTTTGGCTGGTTGACCAACTGGATTAACGCGCCCGTCAAGCAGGAGTCCACTCGCATCGGGTATATGGTGGGCGGTTTCCTGATAGTGGTCTTCCTGCGATTAATGCGCAACCTGTTCCTGTGGTGGCCCCTGCACCCTGCGGGCTACGCACTGGCGGTCTCCTACGCGATGGACTACTTCTGGTTCAACTTCTTCATCGCATGGGTGATTAAAGGCTTGCTGATTCGCTACGGCGGGATGCGCGCGCACAACATCGCCGTGCCCTTCTTCCTCGGGCTGATACTGGGCGACTATACGATGGGTTCCCTCTGGAGCATCCTCGGCGCAGTGATGGATGTGCAGACGTATAAGATATATATTTAGTGGTTTGTTGAGACAGGAAAATGTGTCGTGACGAAAAAACGAAGATGGTAGGGAAATCAGACATCTACACCGTTTCTGCACACCGTTTGTGCAGGCTCATATGTCAATCTTTGCGCCAGCAAGGATATAGACTGGGCAAAGATGGACTGGAATTAGTACACCAAGACAAAGAGTCGCTGCGGTACGCGCACGCGCCCGCCGTGCAAGCCGAAATCGAACGCGCCCAAAAAAGTCTCGCCCCTTATGAAGATCGACTTCTGAACTACATCGCCAACGGCAATGAGGTCAATCCTTATGCCATTCGCCCCGTTCTCATCAAAGTTGAACCCGATACTGAGCATTCACGACTGTTCCGCTATGCGAGCCTTCACTGGAGCATTCCTATCTCCAACGGCTATGGGAGACGGCTCCGCTTCCTCATTTTTGACGAGAGCAACGGCAAGCTGATGGGTATACTCGGTCTTTCGGATCCTGTTTTCAGCCTGCGCCCGCGCGACTCATGGGTCGGATGGGGATATGAGCGGCGTAAGGAGCGACTGCAACATGTGATGGATGCCTATGTACTGGGCGCGTTGCCGCCTTACTCTAAGTTGCTTGTAGGCAAGTTTGTAGCGATGGTTGCTACCAGCCGAGAAGTAGCCGCTGCTTTTCGAGAACGGTATGCAGGTCAAAAAACAGTGCTGCGCCAACGAGTTCAATCGGGCGAGTTAGCGATGGTTACAACGCTTTCCGCACTTGGACGCTCCTCAATCTACAACAGACTCAAATATAAAGACCGTTTCGTACTTATTAGTGTAGGGTATACTGTTGGGTGGGGCGCCTTCCATTTTACGAATGGGGTCTATGAGCAGATTCAGGCGTTTGCGCATCAGCACTGTGAGGGTACTGCTAAAGCCGAGGGCTGGGGCGGCGGCAAGTTCCGCAATCGGCAAGAGGTAGTGCGTAAGTGCCTTATCAAGTTGGGTCTTCCGACGAACTGGATGCGCCACCAGGTACGCCGAGAAATCTTCGTTGCGCCGTTGGCTGCCAACACGCGGGAGTTTCTGCGAGGCGAGTCGGATGTATTGGAGTATTGGAACGAGTCGGTGGCGACTTACTTTGAGTTTTTCCGCGAGCGTTGGCTCTTGCCCCGCGCGGCGAGGGACGAATCGTACAAAACCTTCCATCGTGAGGAGTGGCGATTATGGCAGAAGTAAACCGTTCGGATGATCTCTTCGGCGATTTACCCGACGCGCTGGTGCGAGACCTGCTGCACCAAACCTCGCCAGTTGCGGAAACTATTCGGCAGCACATCCAACAAGCACGAGCGCAGCATGACGAGTTGCGCCAGCGTGCAAAGAATGCGGGCATCATCGAGCGCAAAGCGGATTTGGATGTGCCTCGTGAGCCGAGTGTGGTAGGAATCGACGGCTCTTATCAGATTCATCGGCTTACTGCGCTTGATTTATGCGCGGCGGCGGCAGTCGCCGTGGAAGGAACTGTGAAAGAAGCGCGTCGACACTGGCCAGAACCTCACTATCGCCTTTGGGTCGGTGGTACGCCGCATCAGGGACAGCCTGCAAACGTGCTGAAGGGCGTGATGGTCAGTATGGAGATCGAGCTTGCCTCCGAGTCGCCTCACGACCTTGTCTTGTTGGACGGTTCCTTCGCGTCGCTAATTATCGCAATTAATCAAGGCGTCTCACAGTTAGGGCAGGCGAGTGCGTCTCTCGCTGAGCCGCTCCGAACACGATGGCACGCTGAACGCCTATTTGACCGATTGCTATCGCTGCTACAAGACCAGCGTACAGTGGCCGTTCCCAAGTTCACCTCCCGCAATGAGCTTGCTTCGTGCCTCACTCTTCCTGAATCTTGGAGTTTCGATGGCAAAACGCTCGCGACGCTCATTTTGGAACCTGGCGAATATACAACTCCCCTCCCTTTGAGCGAACCGCCATCCCCCTACCACCTACCTGAGCCAGCCGATAACGAAAAGCTCAACATGGCGATGCAAGCACTTCGTGTGGTCTATTTCCGCCCGTATGGTTGGGCAGCAGCCGTGCGCTTAGAGATTTCCAACGCAATCGCCTCCAGCAAGACTCGACTGGCAATTGTGCTTGAAGGAATCCAGCGCCAGCTTTTCTCACCTGCTGTGCGCGAACCGTATCCTCTTTTCTTGGCAGACCAGATGGTGAAAAGCTTGGGAGCAGGTATAAAAGCAGCGGAGCAAACGATTGCTCAACAGATTGTGGGCGAGTCGGTCGATGTAGAGACTACTTTGCTGTTCCTGCAAAACTATCGCACTGAGAGTGGACGAGGTGATGTGACATGATGCTACTGCAAAACACTCAAGACATAGGGGTTGTGGGCAGTCCCTCCACCAACACCGAGCTGACTATCGATTTATTGATGGAAGCCGCTGAGGAACGCGTAGTGGGCGCACTGGTGGGGTTCCAAGCAACTCAGAATGGCAAACCCATCGCCACAGTAGGACAAATCGTAAGTGTGGAATTGCGCAATCGCTGGCATGAAGACTCGGTTTTCCGAAACCTCATCAAGCGCACGGGGGAGATCCCGCCCATCACAAACCGCCAAGATACACGCACAGCATCACTGGTCGTCGGCGCAACCTTCAGCGAACACAACGGCTGCTATGAACCTGATGTGCTGGGAATCGTGCCTCCAACAGGCACTCGCGTCTTCCGTATCGACCAAACAATTTTAGACCGATTACTAAGCATGTACCGCAACGAGATTTTCTACCTGGGTAGGGCATACGCCAACGATGTAATGCTCCCCATGTGGTTCAAGCACTTCGGAAGCGGCGCGGGAGGCGCGGGAGAAGCCTACCACCTCGGCATCTTTGGTAAGACGGGGTCGGGGAAATCAGGACTTGCAAAGATGATTCTTCTCGCCTATGCGCGACATAAGGAGATGGGCATCCTGATTATCGATCCGCAAGGCGAATTCTCGCTCGAACTGCAAGGGCAGCGCGTTGGACGGCAAGGGCTACCGATGGATCAGATACTGCGCAACATGGGGCGGGAAGTTCGCCGCTACGCAATCTCGGATATCCAACTCGACGAATGGGAACTGTTCGAAGAGCTACTTGTCTCGCTGAGGTTCACAGAGCAACTCGGCATTCCAGCTAGCTCTGCGGACAACTCCCGCCGTGCTGCAGAGGTCATACGCAAAGCGCTCCAAGATAAACACAAATACAGGTTGGACAGTGTTAACGAGAAGGAGTGTTTAAAAAATGCTTTGGAAAGCATCAAGGATGACAGGAACGCCGAATTCATCTACTCCACACCCGATCGAAGAGAACGACTTCAGCGCCGTGTAGAGGAGTTAATGCGCGAAAATGAACTCACGCAACTATATGAGCAGCATTGGCGCCCAGTTGCCGAACTGTTCGCTTCAGGTCAAGGGCGCCGACGGCTTTACGGTATAGTTAGCGACTTGATTCAAGATTCACAGGATGGGCAAGCGCGCCCGTTGGTGGTAATAGACATCTCGCAAAGCGGTAACCCACGCTTTTGGTCAGAGGAGCTACAAAAGCGCATCCTCATTAAGTTGCTAAGCGCGCTTATTGACCGTTCTCGAAGCTCTCTGAGCGACCGCACGACGGCGAATGTGCTGGTAATGCTGGACGAGGCGCACCGCCACGCGCCAAGTGGCTCGATAGAGCGGGGTACACAAGCCGATATTTTACGCGCGCAGCTACGCACGGCAGTACGAGAAACACGCAAGTACGGTGTCGGATGGTGTTTCATCAGTCAGACGCTGGGTGGGCTGGACACGGAAATCATCCAGCAGCTCCGCATTCTCTTTTTCGGGTTTGGCTTGGCGTTGGGCGAAGAGTTTCGGCGACTGCGCGAGTTCATTGGTGGCGATGACCGCGCAATGGAGTTGTACCAATCTTTTCGCGACCCACAAAGTTTCCCGCGTCCAGAACTACGAGAGTTCCCGTTTATGGCGGTCGGTCCCGTCTCGCCTCTCTCGTTCAGCGGGCGTCCCCTGTTTTTTACCGCGTTTACTAATCCCAACGAATTCGTTCAAGAGAATCAGTTAATGCAGCAGCATTCCCTACCGATTGAGTGAGCAAGCAGGTTGCCCCGTGAGTCTACTATGCAATTCACGGAGCAACCTATATAGGCTCGCGGCGTTCGACCGATTCGTAGCCTGCGATTGCCACAGCCGCCGCGCGATAGCTGTCCTCGCCCGTCGCCAATACATGCCGCTCCGCGCCCACCACCATGCGCACAAACTCGTCTACTGCTAGGTAATCGAGTCGCCGCCCCACAAGACCTGCTTGATGCGCCCCACGCGGTCGTCATAGCGGATCAGGTATTGCGCGAACATGTCCATCTCGATGACGCCGCGCGTGCCAGCCGCCGCGAGGGTCACACCGCCCCAGGTGGGAAACGTCTTCAGGCACGATCAAACCGCATCGAGCATAGCGAAGACGCCGTTTTGGAGCGAAAGGGAAATTATCATGTTATCGCCGAATGCGCCCTTGCAAACCAAACCCTACCTCCACAGAGTTATCAGCCAGCGCAGGCTGGCTTCGTTTGAGAAGGTGCGACTTTAGCCGTAAAGATGCCTCAATCTGGCGAAGTCGGCTCGGCAGGAGCCTCGCCATCCCCGCAATGGGATTGGAGGGTCGCGCTCCGTCGCGACTACAAATCGGCATCAACCGATTTCAATAGCTGGGGTGTATTAACCGGCTTTTATCCTGTCAATGAAGTCTCGCCCACTTACGATGGCAATATCACGGAACGTCCCGATCGCCAAGAGATGGGTGTCTCCGCTAACGATGAAATCCGCATTTCCTTCAACAGCAGCCTCGAGGAACTTGTTATCGCTCGGGTCGTCATGCACAGCATCTATTACCTGCGCAGGCGATACAAACTCCGCTTTCTTGAACAGGTAGTCAATCGTCGCGGTGAGCTCTTCGGCAGCAATGCCGAACTTTGGACGTTGAAGCACAGCCACATACTCTCGTACGATGGGTTCACTGACTATCAGCGTAAACTTGCCTGTTCTCCACGCATCCACAATAGCGCCCAAACGCCCGCCCAGTAAAGTAGAGACGAAAATATTTGTGTCAAGTACGACTCGCATACCCTTCTCTCACAGCACGCACCTCGGCTTCAATATCCTCCTCCATGAGGTTCATCTTTTCTGCCCTGGCTCGCATCGAACGAAGAGCTTTTTCGAATCTCTCGTCGATCTCCGGCTCCTCTGCAAGAGTCAGTTTAAGATAACGAATAAAGGCAAGCACGTCGGGCAGCCGTGCTTCGGGAAGGTCGGCAATTTCTCGCATAATCGCTTGCTCTAAGCTTGTCATGATACCCCTCCTGTAACGATGCTTCGTGCACGCTGCTATACCAAATTATACGCCTCCGGCATATTCGTCCGCAAGCCCGCGATTTGCCTCACATGAGGTCTCGACGAAATCTCTTCGCGTAGCAATCCGTCAAACCCTAATCTTTGGACATGCATATTATCGTGGGTTCAGCACGGTGAAGGCGTAAAACCGCCTTGCCTGTATCCAAACAATCAGGTGTGATGAGGTATTAACCAGCGCAGGCTGGCTTCGTCTGCACGGGAACGGCTTCAGCCGTAAAGGCTCCTCAATCCGGCGAAGTCGGCTCGGCAGGAGCCTCGCCCTCCCCAAGAATGAACCTTGACAGACCGCCAAGAAGACCTCCCAGAGGAAACCCCTCGCCAATGGCGAACATATTCTTCGACATCTCCAACGAAGGAGGCACTCCCCCGATGAAAATCGGCATCAACCGATGGACAATGCCCGGCGACTGGTCGTTTGAGCAATGCCTCAAGGCGGCAAAGGAAGCCGGGTTCGACAGTATCGAGTTCAACATGGCGGAAGACGGCGTGCTTGGCTTCGAGGCGAAGGAGTCCGAAGTGCGTGCGCTCGCCGAATCTGCTCAACGCATCGGCGTAGAGCTGTCCAGCCTCTCCACGGGACTGGGCTGGCGGTACCCGCTTACCAGTCCAGACCCCGCCGTGCGCGAGAAAGGGATGCAGGCAATCCGCAAGCAGCTGCAAATAGCCAGCTGGCTGGGCGTAGACACCATTCTGGTGGTGCCCGGGTTGGTGAACGAAGAAACTGCCTATGACGAAGCGTACGAGCGCGCTCACAAAGCACTGCGCGAGCTGCTGCCGGAGGCAGAGCGACTGGGCGTGCGTATCGGCGTGGAAAACGTCTGGAACAAGTTCCTTCTCAGCCCACTGGAAATGCGACAGTTCGTGGATGAGCTGGGTAGCCCCTATGCAGGCGTGTACTTCGACGCGGGCAACGTACTGGTGATGGGCTATCCTGAGCAGTGGATTCGGATTCTCGGCAAACGCATCTATCGCGTGCATGTGAAGGACTTCAAGACGCACATCGGCAATATCAGCGGATTCTGCAACCCCCTGCAGGGCAATGTGCCCTGGGCGAAGGTGAACGACGCCTTGCGGCAGGTGGGCTATGATGGCTATATCACCGCTGAGGTGGAAGGTTATCCGAACTACCCCGAGCTCGGCTTGAGGCACATCGCGGAGAGTCTCAAAGCCGTTTTCAAGTAACCCAGAGGGAGGTGAAAAGATGCTGCGAGTGGGTATCGTGGGCGTGGGCACGATGGGACGCACCCATGCGTCCGCCTACACGAAATTGTCCAACGCCCGGCTGATTGGTTTTACCGACGCCATCGCTGATGCTGCCCGACATGTCGCATCACAGTTTGGCGTGCAGGCGTTCGACAGCTACGAAGCGCTGCTGGAGCAGGTGGATATAGTGGACATCTGCACCCCCACCCCCACCCATCTGGAACTGGTGCTCAAAGCGGCGAGCGCGGGCAAGCATATCCTGTGCGAGAAACCGCTTGGGCGCACATTACAACAGTGCGAGCAGATGATCGAAGCCGCAGATAAAGCGGGCGTGACGCTGATGCCCGCGCAGGTGCTGCGCTTCTTCCCCGAGTTCAAACAGGCGCGGGACCTGGTGCTGGCGGGCGCGGTGGGCACACCGGCGGCGATTCGCACGCGACGCGGCGGTCCCTATCCCCGTGCCGCCAACGATTGGTACGCCGATTTCGAACAGAGCGGCGGTCCCATCCTGGACATGGTCATCCACGACTTCGACTGGCTGCGCTGGACGTTCGGCGAGGTGGAGCGCGTGTTTGCCAAAGCGCTGACCTTCAAAGGGCTGGACCACATCGACTACGCGCTGATTACCCTGCGCTTGAAGAGTGGCGCGATTGCGCATGTGGAGGCGAACTGGGCGGACCCCGGCGGCTTCAAGGTGGACTTCGAAATCGCGGGCGACGCGGGCATGATAGCCTACGACAGCCGCTTTGCCATGCCCTTGACAGTAGCAAAGCAGGACGCAGGCGGTGGAGGCGGCGGCGTGGCTGTGCCCGAAAGTCCGCTGGCGGAAGACCCTTACATGCTGGAGATAAAGCACTTCGTGGACAGCGTGCAGGCGGGACAACCACCGTCCATCACCGCCGAAGACGGTATGAAAGCGGTGGAGATTGCGCTCGCCGCGATAGAGAGCGCACGCACAGGCAAGGTGATTCGGCTGGGAGGAGGTGCTTGAGATGGCGGTACGAATCGGCATGATGAGCTTTGCGCATATGCACGCTTATTCCTACATACACTGCGTCAAGCAGCTGGAGGCGGAAGGCAAGGCGCAGCTGGTAGGCATAGCAGACGACGACCCGCAGCGCGGTCAGCAGGTGGCACAGCAGTACGGCACACGCTTCTACAACAGCTATGAGGCACTGCTGAACGCCGGCATCGATGCGGTCATCGTCTGCCCGGAGAACATCAAGCACCGTCCGCTCACCGAGATGGCGGCGAAGGCGGGCAAACACGTGCTGTGCGAGAAACCCCTCGCCACCACCAAAACCGACGGCAGGGCGATGATTGAAGTTTGCAAGGCGAACGGCGTGCAGCTGATGACCGCCTTCCCATGCCGTTTTAGCCCTTCCTACATCCGCCTGAAGCAGATGGTGGAGTCTGGCGAGCTGGGCGAGGTGCTGGCGATTCGCGGCACCAATCGCGGACGCAACCCGGGCGGATGGTTTACCGTGCCCGAGCTTTCCGGCGGCGGCGCGGTGATCGACCACACGGTGCACGTGACCGACCTCTGCCGCGACCTGTTGAAAAGCGAAGTGGTGGAGGTGTACGCCGAAATCGGCAACGGCTTCTGTCATGGCAACTTCGACGACACGGGAATGCTTACCCTCACCTTCGCCAACGATGTGTTCGCCACACTGGACTCCTCATGGTCCCGCCCGAAGGTGTTCCCCACGTGGGGTGATGTCACCCTGCAGGTGGTGGGCACGAAGGGGCTGGTGTATATGGATATGTTCGCCCAGAACTCCACGCTGTACGACGACCGCAACATGCGCATCACGCTGGAGCACTGGGGTTCCAGCATCGATTACGGTCTGGTGAGCGCGTTTGTGGAGAGTGTGGCGACGGGCAAACCAGTGCCCATCACGGGCGAGGACGGTCTGGCGGCGGCGGAGGTGGCATTTGCGGCGTACGAGTCCGCAAAGCGCGGCGAGCCGGTGAGGTTGCCTTTGCCGGAATAACCGAGCACCTGCGCGGAGGTGTGCGCTCTGTCGCATCCGATAAACATCCTGGAGGGCGAGGCTCCGTCCGAGCCGTTCGGTGTGTGGTCGCGACGGAGCGCGACCCTCCACGATAGTGAAAGGGGTCAACAATGCCTACCGTGCGCAACGGTTTCTTCAGCTTTCAGCTGCAAAAGCACGTGCTGAGCGACCTGCGGTGCGACCCGACGGGCAAAGGGCGCACCAGCCAGCCTTTCTGCATAGACCTCATCCCCGAAGGCTGGGAGTGGACGCCACAAACCAGCGTACGTCAGACAGCGAGCGAAGTCATTATCGAACCTCTGCAAGTGTGGCATCCTGAGCCGATTGCCCTCGGGAGCGGCGGTGAGATGTCCTTCCCGGAGAGGCTGGAAGAAGGGCACACTCTGGCGCAAACCTTCCATATCGCACCCGGACAGCAGTTTCGTACCGTCTCGGTGCATCTGCCCACGTGGCATACCTCCGATTCGGGTTGCACGCTGAGCCTGTTTCGGGGCGATACACTCATCGCCTCGCGTCGCCTGCAGAACGTGCCCGACAACTCGTGGCAGTCGCTTGTGCTGGACGAGATGCTGGGCGAAGGCGAATACACAATACAAATCTCCGAGCCGAAAGGCTCTATCGGCTGGTGGAGCAGCCAGCAGGACGTGTGGGCAGGCGGAACCGCTCTGGTGGACGGTAAGGCAGTACCTCGCGACCGTGCCCTGCGTGTGGACGTGCGACGAGCCATCGGCGAGGGGCGTTTGTACTACCGCCTGCAAAGGGACGTGATGCAGATAGAGGCATGGTTGCGCTCCGAATCCACTCCCCCTGTTCCCTTGCGCTGGACATGGAACACCACATGGACGAAGGCAGGCTACGATTGCTCTCTGCGCGCGGGCGTGGTCTTCAGCCGCTTCTTCACCGACAACCAGCGCTACATGCCCGTGCAGCAGCTGAAACGACGCGACCATGCCGGGCTATCCTTCGATGGGGCGCGCTGGATTGAGGTGGAAGGCACGCGCGACGCCGACCTGCGCATCGAAGGCGAAGGCTTGCACCTGCACTGGGAGATGGACGAGAAGCAGATGCACCTGCGCCTGCACATTCCCTACAAGCGGGAAGGTAACCGGTGGGTATGTCGCTGGAGCGTGCGCGTGCTACCCCGAGCCGATTCCGTGCCCGCCGACTTTCCGCGCTTTGCCTGTCCACAGCGCAGATTGGAAGAAGACATCAACCGCTTCTGGTGGGAACGAGCGTTCACCTACCCCGCGCCTGCCGGTCCCGCCGCGTGGTTCGAGTGGATGGCAATCATGCGCTGCTGGTACGAGGGCGCACAGCGACGTGGGGAAATGGAGCAGTTGCGCACCTACCCCATCACGCCGGAGGGATACGTGCATACCTGGGGCGCGATGCAGGGCTGGCCCTTCCCGCCGTCGCCGCCGTACGATACACGCCACTTCGACACCAACGCCCGATTCATCCTCGCCTGCTGGAGGTTCTACCTGTGGACGGGCGACATGGAGTTCCTGAAAAGCCAGGCGGAGCGTTTGCGCCGTGCGATGGCGTATCAGCTGGAGACGCTGAAGGGGCAAGAGGGGTTAATTATCACCGCCAGCAAGGACGTGAACGGCAGGCATAAAGGCGTGGGCAATAACTACTGGGACATCCTGCCCTTCGGACACCTGGACGCCTACGCTAACGCAGTGTACTACGCCAGCCTCGAAGCCATACAGGGTATCGACACCGTCTTGCGCCAGCGACCTTTGACCGACTACTCTGCGCTGCGTCAGAAGGTGCATCGCCGCTACGACGAGGTCTTCTGGGACGAGAAGGCGGGACGCTACATCGGTTGCGTGGACATCGACGGCGTGCGCCACGACTACGGTTTCACTTTCGTCAACATGGAGGCACTGTACTACGGTTTAGGCGACGCGCAGAAGGCGAAGCGCATCTACCGCTGGATGGAGACAGAACCGACCTCCACCGGCAAAGCCGACACCTACAGCAAGTGGATTTTCGCGCCGCGCGCCAACACCATCCACAACCCGATGTGGGGCGAGAACGCTCCCCCCGAAGAGCGCAACAGCCCGGTTCCCCCGTGGTGGCATTTCGGGTGGCTGGGCACACCATACGGCGACCAGTGTCAGGACGGCGGGGCAATCCTGTATACCTCCTACTTCGACCTGATGGTGCGCCTGCGCTTCTTCGGCATCGAGAACGCCTGGAAACGGTTCGGGGAGATACTCTCGCGTTACCGGATGCCCGACCGCCTGTGCGGGGGACCTCCTCTCTATCGCGGTGAGATACCGCAACAGGAAACCCCCGGACAGGTGGGAGTGGACCTGCCATTTCCTGAGAGCGGACTGGTTCCCTGCTTCCTGCTGTACGGCGTGCTGGGCGTGGAGGCGACGCCGGAGGGCTTGTGCATCCAGCCCAAACTGCCGAAGGGGATACCCGCTCTGGGGGTGGACGGCGTGAACTACCGGGGCAACCGCCTGCGAATCACCGCCACCCCGCGCGAAGTAATAGTGGAGGGCGAGCGCATCCGTAAAAGATTACCGCCGGATGGTGGTATTCTCTAGCCCCTGGCTGTTATATGTACCCTGCTTCCCCCTTTCACCCACGGCGGCGGTGGTATCATATAGCAGTGGAATGATGCTTACCGAGTTCTTCGCTACCTGTACCACCGGACTGGAGTGGGTGACCGCACAGGAGCTGACCGCTCTGGGCGCGGAGGTCACCGACACAAGCAGGTCGCGTGTCTTCTTCCGCACGGGGTGGGAGGCTATCTACCGCTTGCATCTGTACGCCCGCACCGTCAACCGCTTCTTTGTACTGCTGGCAAGGGCGCAGGTGCGCTCGTTGAAGGAGATAGAAGAGGTTGCCTGGCAGGTTCCGTACGAACAGTGGTTCGACAACCGCCATGCCTTTGCCATCCGCTCCGAGCGCGACGGCACGCACGAGTTCACCAGCATGGACATCGCCCGCGTGGTGGGGCAGGTGGTGTGCGACCGCTTCATCGCGCGCACAGGACAACGACCGCCCGTCAATCTGGACAATCCTGACGTAGAGATATTCTCCACGCTGGCGGACGACCAGTACCTGCTGGGTTTGAACCTGACCGGCTCCAGCCTGCACCGTCGCCCGTGGCGACAGAGCCTGGCGCACCTCACCGCGCTCCGCCCTACGCTGGCGGCGGCAGTGGTGATGGCTTCCGGCTGGGACCACCGCCCGCTGATAGACCCGATGTGCGGCACGGGCACACTGTTAATAGAAGGTGCGTTGTGGCGACGGGGCATCAGCCCTTTGCGGGGGCGCGAGGAGTGGGCGTTTCGCGTGCTGATTCCGCATGACGAGGGGCGATGGCAGGAGGAACTGCAGGCATGCGAACACGTCTGCGGGCATTCCCCACCTCTGCGGGGCAGCGACTGGAACGCACGATACGTCGAGATTGCCCGGCAGAACGCGGAAGGAGCCGGTGTGACCGACATCGAGTTTGCGGTGGCGAACGCGCTCACCCTGCCGCCGCCCGAGCAGCCGGTGGTGCTGGTCACCAATCCGCCCTACGGGGTGCGCATGGGCAAGCCGTCGGAGCTGGTGCACCTGTATCGCAAGCTGTGGCAGAAATGGGGAGCAGAGTACGGCGGAAGCCGTATCGTGGCGATTAGCGGGAACTCCGCCTTCGAGCAGTTCGCGCCTGTGGAGCCAACCGCGTGCTACGAGTTCCTGCAGGCAGACCTGCCATGCCGGTTGTTGATATGGGATTTGCCTTAGCGGTTCCCTGAGCCTTTCTATGGGGAGGGCTGGGGTGGGGGCTAAACCGGCTTCCGAAAAAATTTAGCCCCCATATATGACCTGTCCCTCTTACGCCGCCTGTACCAGCCCGCTGCCCGGCCGCATCTCCACATACAGCGGCTCGCGGATGCCCGTGACCTCCGCGAAGTTGCGGATTCGCTCCAGCAATGCCTCAGAGACGCGGTGCCCCGCCGAGATGAGCAGTTTACCGTCAGCGGTGTACACATCAGAAGCCAGAACATGTCCGATTCGCAACCCGCGCACCGACACCGCCATCGAGGGCACCTCCGTTTGCTGGCGCGCCTCTGCGGGCGATACAAAGGTGGCCGCAGCCGCCTCGAGCACACGCGGGTCATACCATCCTTCGCGCTTGCGCATGACCTCAAAAGCACGTCGTCGAGAGACGCCGGACTCCTCGAGGTCGCACATATCGCTCAGTACCTTAAGCATCCGCGCGCCCAGCGGGATGTCATAGCCCGACACGTTATCGCGCGGAAACCCCGAGCCGTCAAAATGCTTGTTCTGGTAAAGCACAATGCGCGCTACGGGTTCCAGGCGCGGGATATTAATCAGCAGGTTGTGGCTGATTTCGGGCACGCGCTCCAGCATCTCCTGCTCCGCTTCCGAGAGCGAGTGTCCGGCGCGTGCCTTCAGCACCACTACCGGCGGGATGGTGACCAGCCCCACCTGCGCCAGCGTCGCTGCCAGCTCCAGCTTCCAGATTTCGCCTATCTGTAGCGTCTGCGCCAGCGAGCGGATGTATCCCCGTAGAGTCTGTGCCCGCCCGAACAGGTGGGGGTCTACCATCGCCAGAATTTCCATCAACATGCGCACGCTGCCGCTGAGGGTCTTTTCCAGCAGGTCGCGCTCGGCGGTAATCAGCCGGTACTGCTCTATGCCCGCTTCCAGAGCCATCGCCAGACTTTCAGGTGGACAGGGCTTGGTGAGGAAGCGAAAGATGTGTCCATGATGTACCGCTTCGATGGCGGTACGCAGGTCGGGATTGCCCGTGAGCATGATACGAACGGTGTCGGGGGCTATCTCCTTCACCTTCGCCAGAAACTGCACCCCGTTCATGCCGGGCATATACATATCCGACACCACTACCGCATACGGTCCCTGCCTTTCGATAAGCTTCAGCGCGGCTTCTGCGCCGATAGCAATCTCGATGCGAAACTGCTTGCGCAGGGCGCGTTGATAACCAGCCAGAATATTCGCGTCATCATCGACGAACAATACCTTTTCTGACATTCATTTACCCCCTTGTGCTGCCACCTGGTCATATAGCGATTGCCAAGCCGACAGTCGTTCTGCCAGCCCCATGCTCTCTATCAGCGCGGTATCCAGCACCTGCACATTGTCCTCTTCATGTGCGCTCTGGTACCATAAAGCGTTTGCCACATGTACGGTGGTCAATGGACAGAAGGTGCGCGCCGGGCACTCTGCCGGACGATGGTGCCATGCCACCGCCTCTACGATGGAGGTGGGCAAGCCCCACAGCCCCAGCAGATACGCGCCTACCTCAGCATGAGTGGTGCCAAACGCTTGCTCTTCTGCCCGCCAGAGAGGGATACGTTGCGCCTTCGATGCTGCCATTACCTTCTGGTAGGCATCGGGCAGGCTGGCAGCCAGAATCAACTTGCCCACATCGTGCAACAGCCCTGCGGTAAAGGCTTCGTCCACTGCGCGGGCAGCAAGCTGCTCCGTTTCGGCAAGGCGCTTTGCCATTGCGCCCACCGTCATGCTATGGTGCCACAACCTTTCGATGTCGAATCCTTTGACCTTACTGCTCTCCCACTTGGCGAATATCTGTACCGACAGCACCAGCGCCTTCACCGTTTCCAGCCCCAGAAACATCACCGCCTGTACGGGGTTGGAGATGCGTCGGGCAATGCCGAAGAACGACGAGTTCACCAGCTGTAATACCTTTGCGCTCATCGCGATGTCCTCTGACACAATCTCCCCAATCTTCTGCAGGGAGGGGTCGTCGGATTGCAGGATTTCGATGATGCGTGTGTACAGTGAGGGCAGGCTGGGCAGCGATTTAATCTGCGATACCAGAGCGCCCAGCTCCTTGCTCGTCAGCAGGTCGCGCAGGGCACAGGCGCGGTTCACCGTGTCCTTAATGGTTTCGGCGTCGCATGGCTTCGCCAGGTACTGATGGGTGGTGGTGACCAGCTGCAGGATATACTCCCTATCCGAGTGCCCCGAGAGCACGATGCGCACCACGTTGGGATACCTTCTGGCAACTTCCTTCAGCAGCTGCGCTCCGTTCATGCCCGGCATCCGCATATCCGAAACAATCACGTCGAAGGGAGCCTCTTCCAGTTTGCGCAGAGCTTCTTCGCCGCCGCTTGCAAAGTCCATGTCCCATTCGTTGCGCATCGAGCGCAGCATTCGTTGGAACCCCTGCAGCACGTTCGGCTCGTCATCCACGAACAGTATCCGCCGTTTCATGCCGCCGCCTCCTCCACTCTCTCCTCCTGGTGCAACGGTAATCGGATGATGAAGGTGGTGCCCTTGCCTTCCTCCGTCTCGAAGGTGATGATGCCCTTGTGTTTCTCCACCACCACCGAGTGCGCGTACGCCAGTCCTTGTCCGGTGCCCCTGCCAATCTGCTTGGTGGTGAAGAAGGGGTCAAAAATCTTCGAGCGGATGGCTTCAGGGATGCCGGTGCCAGTGTCGCTGATGCGCACCTCTACCCAGTCACCCAGCGCACGAGTGCTGACCGTGATAGTGCCTTTGCCTTTCGAACCATCGCCTACCACATCGGCTATCGCATGTGCCGCGTTGACGATAATGTTCAGGAACACCTGATTGATGTCACCGGGCAAACACGGCACGGGCGGCAGGTTCGGGTCGAAGTCGGTCACCATGTCGGCGACATACTTCCACTCGTTGCGGGCGACGGTAATGGTGCTCTCCAGCGCGTGATTGAGGTCTATGCTGGTCATTTCCGCCGCGCCGGGATGCGAGAACTCCTTCATGGCGCGCACGATTTTCGCCACGCGGTCAACACCCTCCAGCGACTGCGCAATCGCCTTGGGTATCTCCTCCAGCAGATATTCTAAATCGGCGTCCTCGATGGCTTGCTCCAGTTCGGCAATCTGCTCTGCAGACACCGCTCCCCGTTTTGCACACTCCAGCATGTCCCGGAATCGCTGCAGCAGGTCCATCAGGTCGCGCATGGCGTCCTGCAGGAAGCGGATATTGTCGCCCACGTACTGGGTGGGCGTGTTGATTTCGTGTGCGATGCCTGCCGCCAGCCGGCCGATGGACTCCATCTTCAGCGCCTGCGCGAACTGTCGTTCCATCAATCTGCGCTCGGTAATGTCTGCGCCCAGCAACAGCACGCGCCCGCTCGCTTCCGTCCCGTCACCGAGCGGGTTCAGTGTGATGCCGATGATACCTTCGTGCCCGTCCGGGCGGGTGTAGCGCAAATCATCCAGTTTGACAGGCGCGTGCTTCCCCCGGCAGGTGGAGATTCCTTGAATAATGGGCTGCCAGTCCCACTGAATAGGACATTGCTGCAGCGGCCGACCGAGAGCTTGCGAGGCAGGAATGCCAAAGATGCTCTCCGCCGCCGGGTTCCAGTGGGTTACCCTGTCGTGCTCGTCAATAGTTATCAGAATCGAGGGTATAGAGGCTAAAATGCGTTCTTGCTCCTCACGTTCCTGCGATACCCTCAACATCCGTGCCTCCCGCGATACGTTGTTCTTTTTGCTTCTGTTTGAGAACGAAACGTTGTGCTGGCTTTGCACTTCCATACTGCGGACACCTCCTGCTGAACGCCACATAACCGATGCAGCTTCGCAAACACCAGCACGGGATGAAAATGTCTATCGGGAACAACCGCAACCTTCACCGTTCTGAGATTCTGGCAATTATGCCTCAAATGCACAGGTTCGACATCCGGTAGTGTTGCGGTTTTTTTGAGTGAAGGGGGACAGAAACATCTTGCCCACTTTGTGCGTCTAATGCGTGCAAGCAGAAAAAAAGGAGGTTTTCGAGGACATGCTGGGAAAAGTGTTCGTGTGTGTCACTCTCCTGATGGGGGTAACGCTGACGATGGAAGCACAAAATATGGTCACATCCACCGCGAAGGACACAAAGGGCGTCTCGCTCACGGTGTACAACCAGAACTTCGCGGTGGTGCGCGAGAACCGGCAGATAAACCTCAAAGAGGGCGTCAACTTCGTGCGCTATGAGGACGTTGCTGCGCAGATAGACCCCACGTCCATCAGCTTTAAATCCCTTACCGCGCCGAACGCCGTTGCCGTGCGCGAGCAGAACTACCAGTACGACCTGCTGAACCCGATTTCCATCCTCAATAAGTCGGTGGGCAAGACGGTGCGCTTCAAGCAGGTGCACCCCGACGGCAAGGTGGAGATTCTGGAGGGAACCCTGCTCAATCCCCCCACTGCAGTAGTCGGACAGACGGATGCGGGCGGTGGTGGGACCGTGTATCAGGGTCTGGTCGTTCGCCTGAAAGACGGTCGGCTGGTTCTGAACCCAACCGGGCAACTCGAGCTGAACGAGCTGCCGGAGGGACTGGTCTCTCGCCCGTCGTTGCTGTGGAAGCTGGACGTGGACCGCGCCGGTACGCACAATACGCAGGTCTCCTACATCGCCAACGCCATCACATGGAAGGCAGACTACGTGGCGGTGGTGAATAAGGACGAAAACATGGTGGACCTGACCGGCTGGGTGACCATCGATAACCGCAGTGGAGCCACCTACACCGACGCGCAGCTGCAGTTGATGGCAGGTGACGTGCGCCGAGTGCAGGAGGCGCCCATGCCCGCCGGGGTCGCGCTGGACGGGATGGTAGTGAAACGCGCCGCCGCGCCACAGTTCGAGGAGCAGGCGTTCTTCGAGTACCACCTGTACACCCTGCAGGGAACTACCACCGTACGCGACAACGAAACCAAGCAGATGACCCTGCTCTCCGCTGCGGACGTGAAGGTAACGCGCAAGCTGGTGCTGGATGCGGGCAGGCGATGGTGGATTCAGGGCATCCGCGCACCGGGCATGGGCGGCGATACCCAGAACGTGAAGTTGAACATCGTGGTGGAGATGCGCAACAGCAAAGAGAACAACATGGGGATGCCTCTGCCCAAGGGCAAGGTGCGCCTGTACAAGGCGGACGACCGCGGCAACCTGCAGTTTCTGGGCGAAGACCTGATAGACCACACCCCCAAAGACGAGCTGGTGCGCCTGTACATCGGCGACGCCTTCGACGTGGTGGGCGAGCGCAAGCGCACCGACTACAAGCAGATTGCCGACCGCGTGATCGAGGAGACCTATGAAATCACCGTGCGCAACCACAAAGAGACCGACGTAGACGTGTGGATTGTGGAGCACTTCTGGGGTGAGTGGCAGATTCTCAACAACAGCCACCAGTACAACAAGCTGGATGCCCACACCGTCGAGTTTCCGGTGAAAGTGGAGCGCAACGGCGTGGTGAAGGTGACCTATACCGTGCGCACGCGGTGGTAGCACCTTGTGGAGGGTAGCGCTCCGTCGCGACCGAAAAAGGCTCGGACGGGGACTCGCCCTCCAATTCGGGTGACAGCCGGCGCAGGCTGGCTTTGTCTGTGAGGGTTTGCGGCTTCAGCCGTAAACCCTCACATCGCATCATAGCGGCCTGGAGGTCGCTACTGCAATCCCTCTGCGCTCGCCCGTTTCGATGTCGCCAGCCTTGCCCTCTGGAAGAGGCGACACCGCACAGTAGAAGTGATACAGGCAACCGTTATGCCAGAAGAGGCTGGGCTTGTGCGCATAGCGGGAGTCGATACTGCCCTCTTTTCCAACGTCCACCAGCACCTCTGGCACCTTCTCCCAGTGCAGCAGGTCACGGCTGAAGGCAACCCCGTCGCGCGCGTAGCCATCACTGCTCAACCCGTAGTAGAACATCGCCCAGAGGTCTTTATCCACCTGCAGCACACACGGGTCGCTGGCGAAGATGTCGTCCCATGAGCCGGGCTTGCCCACCTGCAGGACGGGATTGCCCTCGTAGCGCGTCCAGCGCTGGAGGTCCGGCGAGGTCGCCACTCCGATTTGCTCGTTCCAGTCCCGCTCGCGGTTCTTGGCGTTATAAAAGAGGTAGTAGGTTCCGCGATGCTCCAGCAGGCAGGATTTGTACAACCCTGCCCGTTCCCATTCCGCCCCCTCGTGGGCGACAAGGCAAGGTGGCTCTATCTTCCATTCTTTCATGTCCCGGCTGAAGCAGATGCCGATGACGGCGGGGCCTGCTTCATAACCGGGCTTCGGATAGGCATGGTATGTGCCCACGTACAACCCCTTCACGCGCTTCAACCGCCCCGAACCAAACAGGGCATTGTCGCGCAGTATCCACGTGAGGGCAATGTTAAACTGGGTCACCGAGCCCGGCGCGCCGCGGTCAATCCAAATCCCCTGCTTCTGCCAGTGAATCAGGTCATCGGAGAACGCCAGCCCCGTGCGGTAGCCGATGCCGTCAAAGCCGATAAAGCTCATGGCAAAGCGGTTGCCATGGCGAAAGACGAAAGGCGCGTCTACCGCGTGGCTGTCGAACTGCCCCGCGCGATAGGATGGCTCCAGCACCAGCTTCGGGTACTTGTAGGGCGTGCGCAGTCGGGATAACACTGCTTCGTTCACAGGTACGTCACCCTTCCGCGATACCGCTCCAGCAGGCGGGCGTTGTGCACGTCGCCGCCGTCGAGGTTGGCGCTGAGGAAGACGGGAGGCTCTATCCCACGCTCCTTGAGCAGAGCCACCGTCTGCGCCACCAGCGCGTTCAGTATCGCCGCGCCGATGACGGTGGAGGTAGGCGATACCTTCTGCCTCATGCCAGGTATCTCTACCACCGCGTCGCCGATGACACCGCAGTTGTCCAGCACGATGTCCGCCACTTCGAACAGCCGTTTCGTGCCTGCACGGGGCGTCACCGACTTCGAGTAGGTAACCGAAGTGAGTGCAATCACCGTTGCACCCTTTTCGCGCCCGTATTGTGCTACCTCTACCGCCACCGCGTTACGCCCCGACACGGAATGTACAATCAGCACATCGCCTGCCTCGATAGGAATCTCATTCATAAATATCTGTGCGTAGCCCGAATGTCGCTCCAGCACGGAGGTCATGGTAATCGGGCGTACGTCGCAGGTTAAGCCGGGCGGCAGGATGGGTGAGACGCAAGCCAATCCCCCTGCTCGGTAGAACAGCTCCTGCGCCAGAATGCCCGCGTGCGTGGCTCCAAACACGTAGATAAGGTGGTCGCCGGCGACGGCATCCGCCATCACCTGCGCGGCGCGTTGCAGGTTTTCGCCCTGCGTGCGTTCTACCTCGTCCAGCTGCTGGCGGATGGCGTCGAAGTACGCTTTTATCATCGCTCAATACCCCTTGCGGATGTAGTCCTCTACCGTCTGTTTGTAGATTTCGGGACCGTCGGGCAGGTTGATGCTCTTGAAAACGGTGGGTTGCAAACCGCGTTTCAGCATCTCCTCCACAATGCCCGCCACCAGCGCCCACATGACCATCGCCGCGCCGATACCGGAGGCAGGGCAGATTTTGCGGTCCAGCCCCTCCACCTCCAGCATGGCGTCGCCGTAGTCCGCACCGTTATCTATCACCATGTCCACCACCTCGAACAGTCGCTTGCCGGAGGGATGCACCGACTGCAGCTGCGAGGAGTAACGGATGGAGGTGATGCCGATGGTAGTCAAACCGTGCTCCTTTGCCTGAATCGCCAGCTCCACCGGTATGGTCTGCTTGCCCGATACCGTGCCGATAATCAGCACGTCCCCCGCCTTGATATGACTGCGCTTCAGCGCGGCGGAGACGATAAGCGCATCGGTTTCGAAACCGCCCTTGCCCGTCTCGCCCTGCGCCTGGCGGAACTGGTTCGGATTGTCCACCGACAGGCTGAAGTTGAGCGAGCTCATCGCCGCCAGCCCGCCCACCCGGTTGATGAGCTCACGCGAGACCAGGTGCCCGGTGTCGTAGATGTGAATCACGCCTTGCCTTGCCAGACAGTCGGCGCACACCTTCGCCGCGCGGCGAATCGCCTCGCCCTGTGAGCGTTCAATGTCCACGAGCAGTTGCCGATAGGCTTCGAAGGCTTTCGCAATCAGGTCGTTCACCGTTGTTGCCCCCTGAGTGAATGCATTCTATCCAGTGGAACTTCTCGACTCATGTTCGCCATGATAGCCGTTTCTCCCTGTGCCGAACACACTCGCTTGTAAGCCTGTGGCACTTGACCTCTCGTTAATCTCTCGGACTGGACATAGCACGCTTGTCATGCCAGGCGTCAGCTCTGGCAAGCTTCCTTCCTGGGGAGGGCGAGGCTCCTGCCGAGCCGTTCGGTTCGTGGTCGCGACGGAGCGCGACCCTCCAATGCCAGCATGTGGAGGGCGAGGCTCCTGCCGAGCCGTTCGGTTTGTGGTCGCGACGGAGCGCGACCCTCCAATGCCAGCATGTGGAGGGCGAGGCTCCTGCCGAGCCGACTTCGCCAGATTTGAGGAGTCTTACGGCTGAAGCCGTTCCCCCGCAGACGAAGCCAGCCTGCGCTGGCTGTACAACCCTGCGAAGGCATGGTTTGGCTGGAAGGGGTGAGGCTTCAGCTGTAAACGTTTTTGCAGGGGCACATGACCGTGCGCCCTTGCCTCAATCTGCAGACGACGAATTGCCCTCACCCAGCTGAATCCCCGCCAGTCCTTCCATTACTTTCACCACCGCCGAGTAGTCCTCGTCGGCATAGCCCTGCTGCATCGCCGCCACGAACAGCTCGCGCGTGAGGGCGTTGAGCGGAAGCATGGTGTTCGTCTCACGGGCGGCGTCCTCCGCCAGCGAGAGGTCTTTCAGCAGGTGGCGCACGAAGAAGTTCGCGCGGAAGTTGCGCTCCAGCAACGCCTTGCCTTTGGTGGAGTACATCGGCGCACCCAGGTTGGACTTAGAGAGAATGTCTATCAGCGTCGCAGGCGGAACACCCCCCTTTGCCGCGAACAGCAGTGACTGCCCCAGCCCTACCATCATGTGCGCGATGAGCATATTGCACGCCAGTTTGGTGGTAGTGGCTTGCTCAGCAGTGGGAAACCGCCAGATTTTGTCGGAGAAGGCTCGCCATACGGGTTCACAGCGCTGAACATCCTCTTCCGCGCCCCCGCCGAACACCAGCAACGTGCCCTCCAGAATCTGTTTTCTGCCGCCCAGCACCGGCGCCTGCACAAACCGCTTGCCTGCCTGCCGGTAGGCGTGTGCAATATGGCGAGTCCACGCGACGGAGACGGTGCTCATATCGCAGTGCACGCTCTGCGGGGAGAGCGCGTTCAGCACACCCTTCTCACCGAAGGAAATCTGCTCCACCGCCGCCGGGTCGGTGACGATGGAGATGACCACCTCGCTCTGTCGAGCGACTTCGGCGGGCGAATCCGCCCATTGTGCCCCCAGATTGAGGAGCGGTTCCGCCTTCTCGCGCGTGCGGTTGTAGACGACAACCTCATGTCCGGTGGCGAGCAGCCGTTCCGCTATCGCCCCGCCCATGATGCCCAGACCGATGACCCCTGTTCGCAATGTACAACACCTCCTGAAGGTGAGATTATCTGCGCCAATCCGTCCCATCCGTGCCTCTCCGTGTCCTTCAGGGAAAACAGCCCCGGCTACCTGGCCGGTCGCTTCACCTGAAGAGGAGAAATATCCTTCGCCCCGGTCGCGGTGAACGTGATGACACTCTGGTCGGCAGGCTTTGCCATATCCCAGCTCGCGAAGAACCGTGCCACACCGCTGGCATCCGTCACCGCGCTGTCTTTCTGGGGATACGCCCCTTGCGCTTGCATCTGCACCGTCACACCTGCACACGGATTGCCCGCACGGTCTACCACGCGCACCGCTATCTCGAACCGCTCACTGCCGGACGGAACCGTTGCCGGTTGAACCAGTACCATTCGCTCCGGGTCGCCGGGAAGAACGGTTACCTCCGCCTGCAGTACGCGGTCGTCCGGCAATAGTGCGCTTACCGTGCCCTTGCCCATCTTGAAGGCGGTGAATAACCCCTTCTGGTCTACAAAACCGATACCACCTGTCGTACCGAAGAGGATACTGTCGGGGTTCAACGCCTGTCCCTTCTCCGGTGAGCGCACCGCAAACTGCACGCTCTCCCCTGAACGCACCGTCACCGCAGAGGGTTCCATCTGTACCTCTGCCGCCTCTGCTACCGCCGGGCGTGGCGCATACACAACCACCGCGTTGGCAACGGGACGCTGCTTGCCCTCCGAAGGGCTGTTGACCACCAGCCCGCCGCGTATCGCCAGCGTGGTGGAACCGCCTCCATCCAGATTGATGGCGTCCGTTGCGCCCAGTCCTTTCATCAGCTGCGCCAGCTCGTACAGGGTCATCCCGCCCGACATCGGCTGACGACCGTCTACCGTTACCAGCAACAGCTTGCCGTCCGATGTGACGCCAACTGCCGTGCGCGGGTGCCGGTTGTCGGAGAAGCTCCTCTGAAAGCCCTGCTGCGGGGCGTCTATCAAAATCTCTCCATTGCGCATCAGCCACGGACCGCCGCCTACCGCCATCACCGCGCGTTTCCAGAAATCAACCCCGCTTTGCCTCCTCCAGTAACCGCGCGAGGCAAGGTGAGTAGCGGACTGACCCCGTTCTGGGGCGAGTGCGACCATCTCCTGCCCCGGTTCAATCCCAAAGTGCAGGGTGACCGTACCCCCTGCCGAGAGCGTTTTCATCCTGTCGGCGGCGCTTCCGGTAGCAACCAGCAACGCTCCTTGCTCGGGAACAGTGCAAGAGGACTGCGGTTGTAGCATCTCCTGTAGCTTAGCGCGAATCTCCTTGCCCAAAGCCGCTGTGCCCTCGACCTCGCCCAGCCGCCACACTACCGCACCCGCAGGCACAGGATAAACCTCTCCCCAGCGCGGCATGACCAGCACACACTCGTTCTGCTGGATGGGACGGTTGATACCGTTCAGGGGGAACGGCTCCAATCCATCAACAATCACTTGCCCACGCCACACAGGCGCACCAAACAGCACCACCCCATCGGCGGTGAGACCGAATACCGAGCGTTCCGAAGTCGGCTCGCTGACCAGCTCCCCACCCTGAATATGCAGGTTGAGCGGGTCGCCGGTAAAGGGGAAGAAATCCGCATTGACCCCTGCCAGCGCACGCAGTCGCTGCACCGTTGCGCTAACCGTCTCACGTCCCTGTGTGGGGTCTTGTCGGTACACCTTGCCTGTGCCCACTTCCGCATCTATTCGCACGGAGGGGTTGCGCAAATCCACTTCCAGCACGTTTACTATCTGCGGGCTGTTATAGAAGGACTGCACATACTGCTTGAGCACCACTCCCTCGCCCAGCGGCTTGACCGCGGTCTGTGCGTGCAGGGGAAGCAGTGCCAGTACAAGGTAAGACCAAAAGGCAAGCAGCAGTATGTGGCGAACTGTTCGGCGCAGCATCTCTCTTCCTTCCGATGCGACAAAGGCTGTTAGGGGAAGATTCATCTTCTCGCAGGTGCAAACCTGCTGGAATTGGAGCATGGGAACGGACAATAGCGCGCCCTGTCGCTCTCGGCTCAAGCCGTTCCTTCTCCAGGCACCCTGCCTGCGCACACTGGCTACCGTGTGCATCCTGAGCCTGACTATTCAGGTAGCCGCTCCTCTCTTTGCCTCCTCCAGCGTGAGGTGGGGTAAAAGAGATAGTTTCTTCCCTTACCACTGACATTAACAACAGTTCCCCCAAACTGCTCACCGGAGTAACCGAACGATGAACACCTCCCCCACCATTGATGAATTTTGAAAAAATAGCCGCATCTATCCGGTGAGCACCGCCTGCCCCTCCCCCTGTGCGGGAAAGAGGATGCTGGGCACGGGTTTGCGGCTAAAGCCGCACCCCTTCAAACCAAACCCTGCCTTCGCAGGGTTTCCATAGCCAGCGCAGGCTGGCTTCGTCTGAAAAGGAACGGCTTCAGCCGTAAAGACTCCTCAATCTGGCGAAGTCGGCTCGGCAGGAGCCTCGTCCTCCACAAGGTTCCATAGCCAGCGCAGGCTGGCTTCGTTTGAAAAGGAACGGCTTCAGCCGCAGCCCCCCTCTCGGGGAGCGTCGCTACGGAGTTCCCCTCTCCTGCGAGGAGAGGGGACGGGGGTGAGGTCTACCTGTATCCCGCTATTTCCGCTTCACCGGTTGAATATGCCAGATGTCGCGGGCGTACTCCAGCACGGTGCGGTCGCTGGAGAACTTGCCGGTGCGGGCAACGTTCAGAATCGCCTTGCGAGTCCACACCTCGGGTTGGCGATATTCCTGCGCGGCGCGTTCGTGCGTCTCGATGTACGATGGCAGATCGGCGAGGTGGAAATAGTAATCGCCGTGATGCACCAGGCTGTCGAAAATCCAGCGGAACAGCCCCGGCTCGTGTGGGCAGAACAGGTTGGTGAGGAAGGTATCCATCACGCGCTTGATGACAGGGTTCGACTCGTACAGAGCGCGGGGGTCGTAACTGCCCTCCCGGCGCATCTCGCGAATCTGCTCGGCGGTGTGTCCGAAGATATAGATGTTCTCCTCGCCGACCTCCTCGCGGATTTCGATGTTCGCGCCGTCCAGCGTGCCGATGGTGAGTGCGCCGTTCAGGGCGAACTTCATACAGCCGGTGCCGGACGCCTCCATGCCCGCCGTGGAGATTTGCTCGCTCAGGTCAGCGGCGGGGATAATCACCTCCGCCAGCGACACCCGGTAATCGGGCAGGAATACCACATGCAGATAGTCCCTCGCACGGTGGTCGTGATTGATGACCGATGCCACATTGTTGATGAGTTTGATAATCTGCTTCGCTGCCCAGTAGCCGGGCGCGGCTTTGCCCCCGAAGATAACGGTGCGCGGCACAACAGGATATACCCTGTCCTCAATCAGCCTCAGATAGTCATAGATAACCCGCAGCACGTTGAGCAGCTGACGCTTGTATTCGTGAATACGCTTGACCTGTACGTCAAACAGGCTCTCGGGTGGAACGGATACACTCGCGGTCTCACGGATGAGATGCGCCAGGCGTAGTTTGTTCAGGCTTTTCACCTGCCGGAACTGCTGCTGGAACGCCTCGTCTTCCGCATACGGTTCCAGCGCGCGCAGGCGATTCAGGTCGGTAACCCACTCCTCGCCGATGGTATCGTCGATAAGGCGGCTCAAGCGCGGGTTCGCCTGCTTCAGCCAGCGGCGCGGGGTGACACCGTTGGTCTTGTTGTTGAACTTGTGCGGGAACAGCTCATAGAAATCGGGCACGAGCGAAGTCTTTATCAGCTGGCTATGCAATTCCGACACGCCGTTGACCGAATGACTACCCACGATAGCCAGATGCGCCATGCGCACCTGTTTCTGTTCGCCCTCTTCGATAATAGACACCCGGCGCATCTTTTCCACATCGCCCGGGTAGAGCCATGCGACGTGGTCCAGAAAACGCTTGTTGATTTCGTAGATTATCTGCAGGTGACGCGGAAGTAATCGTTCAAACAGAGCAACGGGCCATTTCTCCAGCGCCTCGGGCATGAGGGTGTGGTTGGTGTATCCAAAGGTCTGCTCGGTAATCTGCCAGGCGTGTTCCCACGGAAGATGGTTTTCATCTACCAGAATGCGCATCAGCTCGGCGATCGCCAGCGCGGGATGGGTGTCGTTCAGCTGCACAGCCGCTTTTTGCGAGAACTGCTCGAAGGTTTCGTGCTGTTTGGTATAACGGCGCACGATGTCTCGCAAAGCACAGGCGACCAGGAAGTACTCCTGGGTTAAGCGCAGCTCCTTTCCCGCCGCAACCGAATCCGACGGGTAGAGCACCCTGGAGATGGTCTCGGAGGCAATCTTCTGCTCCACCGCGCTGATATAGTCGCCGCTATTAAATATTTGCATATCGAACTCGTGATAAGACCGCGCCGAGAACAGGCGCAGTATGTTGACCGTCTTGCCTCCATAGCCGACGATCGGCATATCGTAGGGCACACCCACAATCAGCTTCCAGTCTACCCAGAGGGGCTGGTAGTGTCCGTTGCTGTCTACGGTATGCTCAATGCGCCCGTAGATAGGGATAAAGCACCGTTCGTCGAACCGTTCAATCAGCCATGGGGAGGTTCCCTTCAACCACTTGTCGGGCTTCTCATGCTGGTATCCGTGGTGGATTTCCTGCTTGAAGATACCGTATTCGTAGTTAATACCGTATCCATAGCCGGGCATTCTCAGCGTCGCCAGCGAGTCGAGAAAACAGGCGGCAAGTCTTCCCAGTCCCCCGTTGCCCAGCGCAGCATCGCTCTCATACTCTTCCAGCTCCTCCAGGTCGATGCCCTGTTGTAACAACGCCTCGCGAAAGAGGTCGTACAGCCCAAGGTTTATCAGATTGTTCGTGAGGGAACGTCCGATCAAATACTCCAGCGAGAGGTAGTACAGTCGCTTGACATCCTGTTGCTGGTACCGCCTTTCGGTCTCGATCATTAAATCGATGATACGGTTGCGCAGGGTCAGAGCCACTGCAGTAAACATGTCGTGTTTGCACAGGTCGTCGCCCGGCTTGCCCAGTGAATAACGGATGTGCCAGCATAACGATTGCTGGACATCATGGGCAATTGCGAAATTCTGCCTCAGATCATCACATGCCATATTACGTCCTCGTTTTTATGTGTTATGCAGTAAACGGAAAATAGCCCGCATCGTTCGTGGTGGAGCGGTGAGAACCGGTTCGTGCAGCGCCACCCCACTGAGCAGATGCTGAGGATGCCATTCCGCCCCTGACAGGTAGCGTGTTTCGCAACCTGCTTCGTGGCAGATAAGCAACCCCGCTGCCAGGTCGTACAACCTGCCCAGCGACAGTGAGGCGCGTACACGCCCGTTCGCCGTCCACGCCAGCTTCACAACCGCGCTGCCGAAACAGCGCGGTCTGCCCGGCATCATGCTGAGCAAGTCGGCGGTCACCGCGTCGCTGGCATAGCAGATAACATCCTCAGAGGTGAACTCTTCACTATCTACCGCCGTAATGCGTTTGCCGTTCTGGTATGCCCCCTCGCCCACCTCTGCCCAGTACAGCTCATCGAGCACAGGCAGGAAAATAACCCCCAGGCGGATACGCTCATCCTCTACCAGTGCGACCGATACGCCCCACAACGGGATGCCGAACACGTAGTTGCTGGTACCGTCGATGGGGTCAATTGCCCACAGGAGCCGAGCGTGGCGGTCGGTAAAGCCCTCTTCCTCGCCGAAGAACCCCGCTTCGGGCAAGAGGTGAGCAAGATGTTCACGCAGGTAGCTCTCCACCGCGCGGTCGGCGTTGGTGACGAAGGAGTCGTCGCTTTTGGTTTCCAGTGTGAAGTCGTTTGCCAGCTGCTGTGCCAGCTTGCCTGCTTCCACCACAAGGTTTTTGACTTCCTCTAGTAGCATCTGGTATGGCTCGCTTTGCAATCCTCCGTAGGGATTATCGGTAAAAGGTTACTGCCCCTTATAGCCCCCCCCCCTGTGTTCGTCAGTGGAGGGCGAACCTGCCGGTGAGCCGGTTTAGCCCCCACCCCAGCCCTCCCCGCGGGCGGGGAGCAGTTCCTCCCACGTTCACGGGAGAGGCCAGGTGGGGGGCAACCTCCCGCATTCACGGAGATGTCAGGTAGAGGCATTTCGCACGGCTCGGCAGGAGCCTCGCCCCCCCATGTACAGACTGCTACCCCATAACCTGCGCCTGTATCTCCTTCAATACCTGTGCCGAGCGGCGCAGCGCCTGCAGTTCCTCGTCCGCCAGCTTCATCTCTATCTGCTTCTCCACACCCCTGCGTCCGACGATGGTCGGCACGCTCAGGCATACGTCGTCGATGCCGTACAGACCCGTCTGCAGGCTGGACACAGGCAGTATCTGCTGTCTGTCAAGCAGGATGGCATGTACGACCTCGCGGATTGCCAGCCCTACTGCGTAGCCTGCGCCACCTTTCAGCCGGATAACTTCCGCGCCGCTCTTTTTGGTGAACTCGAAAATCTCCTGCATCTTGGCGGGGTCGTAGCCGGGCAGGCTCTGCAGGGGCACACCGTTAGCGGTAGCGGTAGACCATACCGGCACCATACTATCGCCGTGTTCGCCCAGAATCAACGCCTTGACATCGGTAGCAGCCACCCCGAAATACTCCGCCAGCAGAGAGCGGAAACGTGTGGTGTCCAGCACGGTGCCCAGGCCCATCACCCGCTGGGGCGGCAGGGTGAACTCTTTGACCGCCAGATAGGTCAGGATGTCTACCGGGTTCGAAACCACCAGCAGTATCGCGTGGTCGGGCAAAGGTACCTGCTTCAGCTCCTGCAGGATACTGCGAAACAGCGATACGTTACGGTTAATCAGCTCGAGGCGGCTCTCGTCAGGCTTGCGTCGCAGGCCTGCCGTGATAATCACGATGTCGGAGCCGGCAGCGGCATCGGTACCGCCCGCGTAAATCTTCTGCGATGCGGACAGCGCCGCTCCATGTCGCAGGTCCAGCGCTTCGCCCTCCGCCAGCTCACGAGCCACGTCGATAACGACCAGCTCCTTCGCCACGCCGCCCATCTGCAGTGCGTACAGCGTGTTGGAACCAACACGCCCGCCTCCACCGATGATACTTACTTTCATGGTAACACCCTCCTTTTTGCCTCGTCGTTGAGGTTTGGCTTATAGAATGTATCTGCTTAAATCCTCGCTGCGCAGCACGTCTTCCAGTTGCTGGCGCACATACTCAGCAGTGATAGTCACTGTCTGCCCCGCAAACTCGCTGGCGCGGAAGGAGATGTCCTCCAGTACGCGCTCCATGATGGTGTGTAAACGTCGCGCGCCGATGTTTTCGCTGGTGGTGTTCACCTGCGCTGCGACCGCTGCAATCTCGCGCACCGCATCGTCGGTGAACTCCAGATTCACGCCCTCGGTCGCCAGCAGTTCCCTGTACTGTTTCACCAGCGCATTTTGCGGTTCGGTAAGAATGCGCACGAAATCCTGCTCGGTCAGGCTGTCGAGCTCCACGCGAATGGGTAACCGTCCCTGCAGTTCGGGGATAAGGTCACTGGGTTTAGAAACGTGGAACGCTCCTGCGGCGATGAACAGGATATGGTTGGTGCGCACCGCTCCGAATTTGGTCATGACGGTGGAACCCTCGATGATGGGCAGCAGGTCGCGCTGCACACCCTCGCGCGACACATCGGGACCGAAACCCTGCTCGCGCCCGGCGATTTTGTCCAGCTCGTCGATGAAGATGATGCCGCTCTCCTCGGTGCGACGGATGGCTTCGCGGATGACCTGCTCGCGGTCAATCAGTTCGCGCGCCGCTTCCTGGGCGAGAATCTGTTTCGCCTCACGAATGGTTACCTGAGTGCTGCGCCGTCGCCCGCCCATCATGCCGCGCAGCATATCGGGGATGTCCAGCCCCATCTCTTCCATGCCCTGCGGACCGAAAACCTGCACAAAGGGCACAGGCGGGGAGGATTGTTCCACCTCTATCTCTATCTTCTCATCGTCCATCGCCCCACTGCGCACGCGCTCTATCAGCTTCTCGCGCATACGGCGTTCACGCTCGCGCCGTTCCTTTGCCGCCAGCGAGACAGGCTCTTCCTCTTCTTCTTTAAACTCCTCCTCGTAGAGCGCACGAAACAGCCTTTCAAACGGGGTAGCACCCTGGATGGGGCGGCGCGAGCGCCGGGGCATCAAGCGGTCGACAATGCGCTCGATGGCTATCTCCTCAGCGCGCTCCTGCACCTCCTGCACCTTCTCCGCTTCCACCATGCGCACAGCGGTCTGCACCAGGTCGCGGATCATCGAGTCCACATCACGCCCCACATAGCCCACCTCGGTGAACTTGGTAGCTTCCACCTTCAGGAAGGGGGCTTTGACCAGCTGAGCAATGCGGCGGGCGATTTCGGTTTTACCCACGCCGGTGGGACCAATCATCAGGATGTTCTTGGGGATGACCTCCTCACGCAGGTCCTCGGGCAAACATTTACGCCGGTAACGGTTGCGCAGGGCGATTGCTACCGCGCGCTTCGCCTTTTGTTGCCCGATGATATATTTATCCAGCTCTTCTACGATTCGCTGGGGTGTGAGGTCTTCTTCCATCGTCCGCTCCTTTGGGATACTCATTCGATGCATTCACAATATACTTTATCGTTTGTGTAGATACACAGCTCCGCCGCGATACGCATCGCTTCCAGGGCTATCTCTTTCGCGGTCAACGGCGTATGGCGCATCAGGGCACGCGCAGCAGCGGCGGCATACGCCCCCCCACTGCCGATAGCCAGCACGTTATCATCCGGTTCGATCACGTTGCCGTCGCCGGAGACAAGTAGCAGGTCCTCCCGGTCCGCCACAATCATCATCGCTTCAAGGTGCCGCAGCACGCGGTCGGTGCGCCATTCTTTGGCGAACTCGACGGCGGCACGGCGCAGGTTGCCGTTAGCGGCTTCGAGTTTGGCTTCGAAACGGTCGGCAAGAGCCTGCGCATCCGCGACCGCCCCCGCAAACCCCGCCAGCACGCGATCGTGGTACATGCGACGGATTTTGCGTGCGGTATGTTTCAGGATAGTATCGCTATAGGTTACCTGTCCGTCGGCAGCAATAGCAACCTGCCCATCGCGGCGTACGGCGACGACGGTCGTATGATGCCAGGTCATCCCAGAACTCCTGCGGATGTTTTCTCCATCCTTAAGTATAGCACATCTGGCTCGCTGTTGGCTTGCCTGCAACCGGTGCGTTTATTCACTGGAACAGTGTATGAGGAGACAAACAAACGGTTTGTCAAATCTTATTCCTGGGGAGGGCGAGGCTCCCGCTGAGCCGTCCGTTTGGGGTCACGACAGAGCGCGACCCTCCAATACCAGCGCGCGGAGGGCGAGGCTCCGTCCGAGCCACACGAAATATCCCCACCTGACCGCCTGAGCGGGGAGGAGCGTTGTGTCCCCCTGCTTGCGTGAGGACGACAGGGGGGCTAACCGCTCGGCAGGAACCTCGCCCTCCAAAAGGACGGACCTCGACACGCCAGGAGAGGACGCGCCTGTCCCTTGTTGCTACAGCACCCACCCTTTGCGATAGGCTGGACGAATAATCCTGTCCGCCTTCGGGCAGTTGACCGCCTTCATGCGCCTGGCATCCCAGTTGATTCGCTCGCCCGTGATAATCGCCAGGTTACCCAGCAAGGCGGTTTCGGTGAGCGCACTGGCGTAATCGAAGTTGGACATGGCGGGCGGTCCCCCCTTACAGGCGTCAATCCACTCCTGATGGTGCCCCGGCGAGCGAGGAATAGAGGGCGCCGGCGGCTGGTAGTTGGCGAACTTTTCACGCGGCAGCAGCACAAAAGGCGTGCCGTAGTCGCCCGGGCTGTATAGCGTGCCCTCGCTACCGATAAGCAACAGACCGCTGTCCGCCATCTGCTCACCCTGCAACAACTCGACGGGCGGCTTCTGCCCGCCGTCATACCACACCATCTTGCAGGGCGCCAAGTTACCACGCTGGGGGAACTGATAGCGCACGATAGACCACTTCGGGAAGGTCTCGCCGTTCACTCCCGACGTTTCCGCTTCGATAGACACGGGATCGCGCAGGTTCAACGCCCAGAACGCCATGTTCATGGTGTGGCATGCCATATCACCGATTGCACCAGTGCCGAAGTCTATCCAGCCACGCCATCTAAACGGGTGGTATGCCTCATGATAAGGGCGTTTGGGAGCAGGCCCCAGCCACAGGTCCCAGTCCAGCCCATCGGGGATAATCATCTCCTCTTTGGGTCTTGCAATGCCCTGGGGCCAGATGGGACGGTTGCTCCACACGTGAATCTCGGTCACTTTACCCAGCACACCCGACTGAATCACCTCTACGCCCTGGCGCAGTTCGTTGGAGGCGGTACCCTGGTTGCCCATCTGGGTAGCCACCTTGTAACGACGTGCCAGGTCGCGCAGCATTCTCGCCTCCCAGATGGTGCGGGTGAGAGGCTTTTCGCAATACACGTGTTTGCCCATGCGTATCGCCATCGCCGCTGCTACCGCGTGCGTGTGGTCGGGCGTACTCACGACGACCGCGTCGATCTCCTTGCGCATCTTCTCCAGCATCTTGCGAAAGTCCTTAAAGAACTTCGCGCTAGGCACAGCCTGCTGTGCGCTGTGCGCAAGGCGTTCATCGACGTCGCACAGAGCAACGATGTTTTCGCTCAGCACACCGTCCAGATTACCGCGCCCTCTGCCTCCTGCGCCGATCATGGCGATGTTCAGCTTCTCGTTCTGCGGAAAGCCGAACACCATCCTGCTATCGCGCAGGAACAGGAAGCTAAAACCTCCAATCGCAGCTCCCTTCAGAAAGGTGCGCCTGTCGATCTTCTGGGACATTACTCTGCTACCTCCTTTGTGTTCTCGGCTTCTCAAGGTGTGTACCCAGGCTTTTCTGCGGTACTTTTCCCTTCTCCGTTCAGGAATCCTGCAGATGACTGGACGCGATTCTGAAGGGCGCTTTTACCCGAAGCGATTTTCCCCGAGAAAGATGCCCAGCGCAAGGATACCCTTCTTTGTGCTATAATGAAGGCGAGGTGACGCCAAATGGCACAGCAGGTATTGATACAGCCCGCACGCCCACTGCCCCCAGGCAAAATCAGCTACGAACAGTTCCTGGAGTGGCTGGACGAAGACACGTGGGCAGAGTGGGTAGACGGCGAGGTAGAATTGATGAGTCCTGTCTCTTGGCAACACAGCACGACATTGGTATTCCTGATTTCTATTCTGAGGACGTACATTTCGGCTAAGGAGCTGGGGGAAATACACACAGAGCCTTTTCAGATGAAGACCGGTACCGACCTACCTGGGCGTTCTCCCGACATCCTGTTCGTCAGCAAGCAAAACCGGCACCGCTTCCAACCGACCTACCTGGATGGACCGGCAGACCTGGTGGTGGAAATCATCAGCCCGGAAAGCGAACAGCGCGACCGCGTGCAGAAGTTTTCGGAGTATGAACGAGGTGGTGTGCGCGAATACTGGCTCATAGACCCCGAAAAACGGCTGGCAGAGTTCTACGTACTGAACGAAGAGGGAAAGTATGTGCTGCAGATGAAAGGTGAGAGAGGAGAGTATCGCAGTACCGTGCTGGAAGGTTTTTGGATGAGGGTAGAATGGCTATGGGATTTGCCTCCTGAGATGCAGGTTGTGAAAGAGTGGGGACTTGTGTAGCGAGGTATCGTCATGCCCGAGTACGACATCAGCCGCGCCTTTGAGATTATCGCCGAGCGCAAAATCGCCGAGGCGATGGAAGAGGGGAAGTTTGACGACCTTCCGGGCAAAGGACAACCCCTGGAAATAGACCCACAGTGGCTGGTTCCTCCCCACCTTCGCATTGCCGCCACGATTTTGCACAACGCGGAAATCCTGCCCGAGTGGGCGCAGACCGACCGTGAAATCGTGATGGCTCGCGAGGCGATCGCTATTCTGCGTCGACGTGCGGCAATGGAGTATCCTTTGCGTCGTGAAAAACCCGTTTTCTCCGACTGGTATGCGAACATCCTGCAGAGCCTGCTGCGCCTGATGCGCCGGGTGAACGACCTCATTCTGCAATATAACATCAGCTCGCCGGTCAGCTTGCACGTCCATGCGCCGTTTGCCATCGAGCGCGAGATAACCGCTTTTCTGGCGGAGTTTCCGCCCCCTGAGTCGCTGGATATGGAGCAGGTGATAGCAGGAGCAAGCGCGGGTAGTGGCGCGGTGCGCGTGGAAGCACAGGCTCACTATGAAGCGCTGAGGAACAAGCGTGAGGAGGCGTTGTAGATGCAGACGAGCAATCGCGAACTGGCTGAGGTCTTTCGCTTTCTGGCGAACGCGCTGGAGTGGCAGGGCGAGAACGCCTTTAAGGTGCGCGCCTACCGTCTCGCCGCCGATACGCTGGAGGGGCTGAACGAGCCGGTAGAGGAGCTGGTCGCTCGCAACGCCCTGCGTGACCTGCCGCACATCGGCGAGGCGGTGGACAAGAAGGTGCGTCAATATCTGGTGGAAGGCACATTCCCTGCCCTGGAGCGTGTCAAGGAGCAGGTTCCCGCAGGCGTTCAGGCACTGCTGAGGCTTCCCGGCATGACAGGACGCGCGGCACGTGCGCTGCAGGAGCGGTTGGGAATCGAGGACGTGGAAGCGTTCCGCCGCGCTATGGAGGATGGCTCCCTGCAGAGGGAAAAGTGGACGCCTGCAGTAAGGGAGGCGATAAGCAAAGCGGTGGAGGCTCTCCAGCTACCTATCCATTCGTCTTAATCAGAAACTCTCTCTGTATCTTGTTCAGAGTACCGTGTGGAATCGGTTCTTTTTCGAGCATGGAAGTAGCTCTCCCAGAGTTGATGAAGCAAGGGGGGCAGGTCCAGCTCCGGTAACAGCCTCTCTACCTCATCCCAATCCAGGCTGGCAACATCCTCCGCGCGACCGTACATCAGCACCTGGCGGATGTACCATCGCCTCTGCCATTCATCGGTGAGGTCTATCTGGTCTTTGCTCCAGAGGATATGTCGTGGTATTGCATCCATCCCGTTGTCCCCTTGATGTCGTCCGATATGGTATTATAAGGAAGAGGACGCACCGCGTCAAGCAAGCGTTGAGATATGGGAGCAGGTTTGGCACATCGCATACCGCTACCTCCAGAGTTCTACCTCCAGCCCACGCTGGAGGTCGCCCGCGCCTTGCTGGGACAGATACTGGTACACGAAACAGACGAGGGCGTCACTGCGGGCGTCATCGTGGAAACAGAGGCGTATCTCACGGGCGACCCCGCCAACCATGCCTCGCGCGGCAAGACGGCGCGCAACGCGGCGATGTTCGGACCGCCCGGCATCGCCTACGTGTATCAGGTACATACCCACCACTGCCTTAACGCTGTGACTGCGCCAGAAGGCGTCGGCGAAGCGGTGCTCATCCGCGCGATAGAGCCGATAGAGGGCATCGAACTGATGCAGCGGCGACGCGGCGTGACGGATATCCGCTTGCTTACCTCGGGACCGGGCAGATTGACGCAGGCGATGGACATTACGCTGGCGCAGAGCTTCTGCCCGCTTTACGAAGGGCGTCTGCGCATTGTGAAGGGAGAAGGCGTCCCCCCCGAACGGGTTACCCAGACCACTCGCATCGGCATTCGTGTGTGGGCGGACAAGCCGTGGCGGTTCTACATCCCAGAAAACCCCTTCGTTTCCAGAAAGTAGCCTGTCAAACGTGAACCTTCTGCACCAACCTGCCGTCACGCAGGGAATACACCCGGTCGGCGTCGGCGAGCATCTCGGGGTCGTGGGTGACCACCACCACCGCGCCTCTTTCGCGATAGTCCGCCAGCAGTCGGATGACCGCATGCCCGTTGATGTGGTCTAACGAGGCGGTCGGTTCATCGGCGAAGATAATCTGTGGCTGATGCACCATCGCCCGCGCCACACATACTCGTTGCCTCTCACCGCCCGATAGCTTGTGCGGATAGCGGTTGGCAAGGTGCGATAGCCCCAGCTGCTCGAACAGCTCCAGCGCACGTCCATACGCCTCGCGGTCGCCCGGAACCGCCACCAGCACGTTCTCCAGCGCGGTGAGATAGGGCAAGAGATAGGGCTGCTGGAACACAAAGCCGAACTCACGTCGGCGCAGTTGCATCCGTTCGCGTTCGCTCAGCAGGTGGATCACCCGGTTGCGGTAGCGCACTTCGCCGCTGGTGGGCAGTTTCAGCCCGCTCATCAGGTACAGCAGACTGCTCTTGCCCGACCCCGACGGTCCCATGATGCCGACGAACTCGCCCTGTTTGACCTCTACCGACACGCGGTCCACCGCCAGCACCATCCGATCCGCTTCGCGATACGCCAATGTCACTTCGTCGGTTACCAGCATCGCCCTACACCTTCCGCTCGATGACCAGCACGGGGTCCATCGCCAGCAGGCGCGGACCCACCGACATCGCTGCGAACGCCAGCACCGCAATCGGCACAGGAACGGTGTATTTGTACGCCTGCCAGTCCATCGGCTGTAACAGCATCCCACGCGGCTCGAACACCCACCAGTACAGCCCCCACAAGATGCCCATGCTCAACAGCACCCCTACCGTCCAGCCCAATGCCACTAAAAGCGCGGTCTCCCGCACCACCCGCCACAGTAACATCCCGCGTGTGTAGCCCATCGCGGCGAGCAATGCAAACTCCGGCAGTCTCTGCATGAAGAAGATGTTGGAGAGCATCCCCATCATGATGGCAATCACCAGTACCACGATGGCAATCACGATGTTCATAATCAGATACAGATTCCTCAGCGAGGAGCGCAGTTCCCGAACCAGCTGCCCGAACGTGAACAGGCGTACCTGTCGTTTGTCCAGTGCCTTGCTCAGCCGTCTGTCCAGCTCGGGTTGCTGATCGGGAGTGGGCGCCGCCACCACAATCTCCTCCAGTGGTGGGAAATAGTTCTTCTGCACAAACTCTTTGGAGGTGACCGCGAACCAGTTCTCGCCGTCCAGCAGTCCCACCAGCTTCACCGGCACGGGAGCGAAGCTATCCTCGATGTTGGGCGCAAGCACCACATCGCCGACTTTCAGGTTGCGGTTGCGCGCAATGCCCACCGACAGCGCACACGCCGCCTCGCCCTCGCGAGGAAGCCTGCCCTCCACCAACTTCATGCGCGTCAGGCGGAGCATCTTCGGCATCTCCTCCTGAGTTAAGCCGAATAACACGAACGGGAACTTGCCGAAGATGGTGTGGATGTTGGTAAAGCACACGCTGATGCGATAAATCTCCTTAGCCAGAGGCTCGGCGCGGATGGTCATCTCTGCGCGAGGGTCTACCCGGTTGCCGTTGCGAGGCACCGCCACCAGAAAATAGCGGTTGTAGCCGTACACGGTGAGCACGGTGAGGTCGATACTGCGGATAATAGTTACCACCGTGCCGATAAGCACCACCGACAGCACGATAACCAGAGCCACCGGCGCAGTGCGCGACAGGTTGCGCCGAAAAAAGAGCCACGCGGAGAGCGGATTGGTGGCTGCGGAAATCGGTGGGATAGCTTCCCTCTTTTCTGCCGTCTGCATGTCTTCAGTATACTTGAGCTGAGGGGAGCAAAATCAAGAGAGGCTACCAGTTGCTCTTGCGGTACTCGCTCCACACCTGCCGGTACTGCTCTATGGTTTGCCGGGCGATGCGCTTCCAGTTATAGAGCGTTTTCACGCGCCTGTACGCTTCCTTGACCATCTCCTGCGCCCGCTCGGGGTTTTGCAGCACTTCCAGAATGCCCCACGCGAGGCTATCGGAGTTGTTGAGCCAGGTGACGATGCCCGTGACATTGTGCTCCACCACCTCTTTCAAGCCCCCCGCATCGGAGACCACGACGGGAATGCGCGCTGCCATCGCCTCCAGCGCAACGATGCCGAACGGCTCGTACAGGCTGGGGAACACCGCCACGTCGGCGATGCGGTAGATGCGCAACAGCACATCGTCGGGCACGAAGCCGGTGAAGTATACATGCGGGGCAACGCCCAGCCAGTTCGCCAGTTGCACCAGATGGTCGCGATACCCACCACCCACAATCAGCAGTTTCACCTTCGGGTAGACGACACGCACTTTGGGCAACGCTTCCAGCAGAACATGCGCACCCTTCTCGCGCACCATCCTGCCCACAAAGAAGAGTATCTTCTCATCGGGTGCGGCGTAGTTGCTGCGAAACGCCTGTCGCTCCGCTTCATCGAACTTGAACTCGAACTTGGTGGTGTCCACGCCGTTAGGGATAACCACAATCTTGTCAGACGGCGTTTGCAGGGCGAACTCCACCTCGCCCTTCATGTACCAGGAACAACATATCACCCGCCATGCCTCGTAGCTGAGCTGCCACTCCACGCTGGCGATGTAACGCTGCAGGTCATTGTGCAGCCCGTTGTTGCGCCCGTACTCGGTGGCGTGGATGGTGGCGATGAGAGGCAGACGATAGGTGTGCTTGAGGTACGCACCGCTGTAATGCGCCAGCCAGTCGTGCGCGTGCAGCAACACACCGTCGGCGAACGCCCGCGATTTGAAGGGCTTGCCCTCCTGTTGCCAGCCATTCAGCAGCTCCTCTGCTTTCGCCTGCATGGAGCGGTTGAGCAGTTGCACCCAGTGCACGAAGTCGTTAGCGTGCTCGGTAACCGCTACGCGATGCACATGCAGGAGGTCGTGTTGCCGTTCATAGGCGGGCGCGCCCGGGAACTCGGCGGTGATGACGTGTACCTCTATGTCTTCCTCCGCCAGCGCGTGTCCCAGCTCGTACACATGTCGCGCGATGCCTCCCACTATCTTCGGGGGGTATTCCCACGAGAGCATGATGATTCGCATTGGATATCGCCTAACCTCCTGTTGGATAACCGATATTCTATCAATCCTGCTCGCTATTCCTGTTATCCTGAGCGCAAGCGAAGAATCTCAGAGATGCTTCACTTCGTTCAGCATGACAAGAGGACGAAATGCTTCGCTGACGCTCAGCATGACAAGAAGGCTACTAACCCTGTCATTCTGAGCGGAGCGAAGAATCTCCGAGATGCTTCACTGCGTTCAGCATGACAAAAAGGATGAGATGCTTCGCTATCGCTCAGCATGACAAAGCGGACTGATTGTCAATATTCTTTGTGGAGGGCGAGCCTGCCGGTGAGCCGATTCGCCCCACCCAACCTCCCCGCACGCGGGGAGGAGCGTCATGTCCCCCTGCTTGCGGGGGGACGACAGGGGGGCTAACGGCCCGGACGGAGCCTCGCCCTCCAGAAAGGTCAGAACCTCCCATCCCTGACCTCATAGTGCGTGGGCTTACTCAGAGTAGGAAGCCCCTGCATCACCCAGTATGCCACCCACTGTATGACGGTATCCACCGCCACCGTCGGATAACCGAACAGGCGATGCGCTCTGCCCGCGTTGCTGAGCAGGGCAGTTTCCGCCTCTACGCCCTCAAAGCGGGGTTCCTTGCCCATCAGCTCGCCCAGACGATATGCTAGATAGCGAATAGAGAGCGTTTCGGGACCGGTAGCGTTTAGCACCAGAGGCGGCGACTGCGCCAGATGCAAACACCGCAACGCCCACGCACAGGCATCACCCTGCCATATCACGTTCACACACCCCATTGCCAGCGGAACAGGCTCGCCCGCCCATACCTTCTGCGCCACATCCAGAATGATGCCGTAGCGCAGCTCCACCGCGTAATTCAGGCGGTAGATAACCATGGGAGTAGCATAGCGTGCGGAGAAGTACTCGAAAACGCGCTCCCTGCCCAGCGCGGATTGCGCGTATTCCCCGATGGGCGCAGGAGGTGTCTCTTCGGTTGCCCCACCGCTTGCCACCGGAACCAGCGGATACACATTGCCGGTGGAGAACACCACAAGTCGCGACCGGCGAAACCGGTTTGCGACGTAAGCAGGGGCAATAGTGTTCATCGCCCAGGTGAGCGGTTCCGCGCCGGTGGTGCCGAACTTCATCCCCGCCATGAACACCACGTTGGGCGCATCGGGCAGGTCGTTCACAGCGTCTGCATCCAGCAGGTCGCAGGCAACGGTCTGCACTCCCGCCTGTTCCAGTCGCTCACGCACCTCCGGTTGCGAAAAGCGGGCAACGCCGATTACCTTCGCGGTATTGCCCGCCTCGTCCATCGCGCGACGCGCCATCCTTGCCAGAGTGGGACCCATCTTGCCTCCCACGCCCAGCACCAGCAGGTCGCCCTGCAATTGCTGAAAGAGCTGCACCACCTCCGGCGTGGGGCGCGACAAGCGTTCTTCCAGCTCCTCTACACTGGTTATGGGCGGTTGCGAAATCTGCTGTTGCGCCATCCGGTTTTTGCCTGCTCGGTCAAGTTGTCACTTGATTCGCTTTGCAACCGCCCTTATCCTGCAGGTCTGTCTACGACCTCGCCTCAATCAGTTGCCACTCCGCCTCGGTGAGGCTGGTTTTGCCCTGCGGGGAGACCTGCACCGCCACGCGCTCCAGCTGTATCAGCACGTTGTCGCCCAGCGAGAGGTACTGGCGAAGCTCCGGGCGTTTGCGCAGGAGGGCGAAATGCGCCTCGCTGAACGCCTGAATGGCAATCACCTGCTGACCGCTCCGGTACCGGCTGTCCACCCACTGCGCGCCCTGTTGGTAGAAGGTACGCCTGCCGATATTGCGCACCACCTGCTGAGCGCGCTCGGCGAATCCGGATCCCATGTCGGTTAAGCCCAGGCTCTCCTGGCTCTGCGTGGCTACTCCTACCATGCCCGGCACGGGGGGCGGAGCGGCTACACCACCGGAGCCTTGCCGTTGGAGGGTTTGCGCCTGCGTGCTGGCTCCCACGGCAGCTGCGCCGGAAAGTGGAGCCATGCCGAACACCAAACCATGCGCACGCAAGCGCACCCTGCGGTCGTCCGCCTGCGCCATAATCATGTCCTCGTCTATCAGGAAGGAGGTGAACTCGGTGACCACGCCGTACTCCTTCGCGAGGCGGACTATCTCATCGATGACCTCTTGGTTGCGGTGCAGGCGCACCTCGTCGATGAGGTAGCCGATTTTGCGCACCGCCCACAGGCGCGGGATGAAGTCCATGCTTTCGGCACGCTCGGGGAAGTCCACCACATGCCGGATGCGCTCCTGCTGTTGACGCGACATCGCCTCCAGCACCACCGCGCCGCGCCCACTGCCTTTGTAGCGACCGGTGACTACAATCTGGTCGCCTGCGAACAGGTCGGGGATGTCGCGCGGGTACACATCGTACGCCTCCACGCCCTCGCAAAACAGCTTCAGGTCAGCCAGAACGGGCACGTTGATGGCGTTATAGAAGGCGGAGACGCGCGCTTCGATGTTCTCTTCGGGGCGCACGTAGCTGGAGATGCCCCGGTTCTGCTGGCACAGCCTGTCCAGCAGGTGCACGTTGACATCATAGCCCACCCCGAACGAGAAGATACGGATGCGACGGTTGGGGTTCAGCTCGCTCACCGCGTTCAGGATGCGGTTGGGGTCGGTCTCGCCCACGGTGGGCAAGCCATCGGTGAGGAACACCACTGCCTGCAGGGCGTTCGTCTCCTCTTTGGGGAACAGGCGCAGAGCCTCTCGCAGCGCATCCGCGATGTTGGTGCCTCCCTGTGCGGTTAACGCCTCCACCTCTCGCACCGCTCTGTCCACATTCTCACGGGTGACGGCAACCAGTCCGTCGAACAGCTTGTGCGGTTGCTCGTTGAACAGGATGAGGTTGAAGCGGTCTTCGGGCTGCAGGTTGCGCACGCAGTACGCCAGCGCCTCTTTCGCCTGTTTGATTTTCTCGCCCGCCATACTGCCCGTGCGGTCAAACACGAACACTATCTGCTTGGGCAGTTTGGGCGGTTTCTGCCCGCCGCCGGGCGCGAGCAACATCACGAAGTACCCGTCTCCCCCCGCGCGGTAGGTGAGCACGCGCAGGTCGTACTTCTCGGAGGAGGTGCTGTAGTATATCTGCAGGTCGCGTTCGGGAAGGATGCTCTCTGCGCTCCACTCGATAACTGCGCGATTGGCGCCCTCACGCTTCACCACCGCTTCGGGATGGGAGGCGCAGTACACGTTGGTCAACGGTGCGCTGGTCGCCAGTTCCACCCGCACGCGCAGGTAGCCCAGCGGTTTGGAGACCGCTCGTGTCGCCCGCAAAGGTAGCAGGTAGCGGTTCACCTCACCCTCGCGCCGCAGGGTCTCGGTGTAGCGCAGCTGGATGCGCCGTTCGCCCCTGGGCGGGATGGGAAACACGCGGGCGCGAAGCAGATTGCGCTCGGCGAACTCGAGCAGGGCGGGGTCGCGCCGTCGGCGCACGATGTTCTCATAGATGCGCCGAGCCTCCTCTTTGGGCAGGAGACGCGCCTCCACCGCGCGGTCACCCACGGTGAGCGTGAAGCGGGTGACCGCCGCGCCCTCGGGCACAGGGAACCAGTATTCCCCTTCCTGGGGCACGTCGGTGGTGTTCACGAAGGTCTGGTCGATGGTGGTCTCCGCCACACCGTCACGGATGGAGACGTTCACCAGATGCTGCTTCACCTGAAACGGCTGGATGCGTCCGTCATCGGGCGGAATGAGCACACCCTGCGCCACCGCCAGCGAGGCGAGGCATACCAGCAAAACGCCGACAATCACGGGAGTGCGCATGGTTTTGTCCTCCTTTGCGAAGGTACTGCGCTTTTTAGACGATGCAACAGGGGAAAGGGTTATGGAGAAGATGGAGGCTCATCTGGGAATGGGTTGTAAGGGTAAACCGGGTTAGTATGAACCGTACCAGGTGTCATTCTGAGCGGAGCGAAGAATCTCCGAGATGCTTCACTGCGTTCAGCATGACAAGAGGATGAGATGCTTCGCTAACGCTCAGCATGACAAAACAGGTTGAAGTCCAGAACACGCATATCCCAAAAGAACCCCCACGATTGATGAACTTTGAAAAAATAAACGTATTTATGTTATGCTACTGGTGGAGGTGAGGAGGATGTCACGCCGCCTGCATCTCCACCTGACCGATGAGCAACG
>Ga0101941_1000512_pt1 | contig 62258 bp, 64 predicted proteins | sample DewCreD2012metaG_3_FD_75242 | JGI IMG/M metagenome (GOLD analysis project Ga0101941, IMG submission 75242) | Hot spring sediment bacterial and archeal communities from British Columbia, Canada, to study Microbial Dark Matter (Phase II) - Dewar... ... | reverse complement strand
ACAGGCTGGTCTGGTTTCGAGATTCGCCCTGGATGTACGCCATAAGAAAATGCCCCGCATCTTTCGATGCGGGGCATTTTCTTAGATCTGAGGCAGGTTGGCTAGGTTTTCACACAGTCTGAGTGGGACCGGCTTTAGCCGGGAAGGCGTCGGTCGTCACACCCGAGATTTAAGCTGTTCACACTGGCCCCTTCCCGGCTGAAGCCGGTCCCACAAAAGCTCTGCGATCATCCAGGGAGGATGGCAGCGAACTCAGATGCGCCTTTGCGAACCCCTATACTCACTCGGCGAAGCCCCGGTCAGCGCCTTGAACTGGCGGCTGAACGCGCTGTGATCGGTGTACCCACAGCGCAGGGCGATTTCGGTGATCGACAGGTCGTCCTGCAACAAGCGCGACGCTTCACCCAGCCGCGCCTTGTGAATCATCTGCCGTGGCGTGAGCTGGAAGATGCGTTTGCAGTGCCGCTCCAGCTGGGCGATGGATAGCCCGGCAATGGCGGTCAGCTGTTCAAGGGTGATGGGCCGCGCGAAGTGTTCGCGGATGTAGGCGTCGACCTCGACCAGCTTCTGATACGCCGGATGGGTCGTCTGCAGGATTTGCAGATCCCGGGAAATCCCCGCCAGCCCGATGATCGCGCCGTGCCGGTCGCGCAGGGCGATCTTGTGGGTCAGGCACCAGATCGGCTGATTGCCGTAATAAAGGTGCAGCTCCAGCTGATCGCTCAGCTGCCTGCCATCCGCCAGCACGCGGCGGTCCTGAGCGGTGTACAACGGCCCGAAGCGCGCCGGGAATACCTCTTCGGCGGTCAGCCCGACAATCTGGCTTTTCTCCTTGAAACCGCAGCGTTGCACCAGCGTCTGGTTGACCAGCGCATAGCGCGCCTGAGCATCCTTGACGAAGAACACCACCCCGGGAATCGCATCGAACAGCGGCGCGACCAATTCCAGGCTGGCGAGCAGTTGATCGAGGTCGTGCAAGGGCGCGGTGGGGATGAGGTCAATCATGTTCACGGGCGGGAAGGCCGGGCGGAGGATGGAATCGATGATGCGGGATGTTGGGTGCGGCGGCTAGTCGGGGGGCGACTGATCTGCGGGGACAGATTGATTTACGGTGAAGCGCTGTAAATAAATCAGTCCCCTTTAAACAAAACAGATTCGCCCTCATCCAGGCAGGCGAGGGTGGAGATCCGCGCCGGGCTGAAGGGTGGGCGCAACAACGGGGGTTCCCAGCCGAACAGCGTCTGCGCCGCCGTCCCACAGATACGCCCCTGACACGCGCCCATCCCGCAGCGGGTGGCGAGTTTGGCGCTGGTCCAACTGCCATGTTGCGCAAGGTCCGCGTAACGCACGTCCTCACAGCGGCAGACCAGCGTGTCCGGCATCGCCAGGTGTTTCAGCGCAGGATTCAGGCTGAACGCCTTGTTCAACCGATCGGCGAAACCCTGCCAGCGCTGCCGCTCAGCCCATAACCCTTGCGCCTTATCCCGTTCACCCACCGCCACCAGCCCGGCAATACGCCCTTCGACCAACGCCAGTTCGCTGCCGCCGAAGCCGGTGCATTCACCCGCTGCGAAGTGATCGGGCAGACGCGTCGCCTGCCACTCATCCACCACGATGGCCTGATCCCGCACGGTGCAGCCCAGTGCCTGGGCCATCTCGGTATTGGGCACCAGACTGAAACCGCAGGCCAGACGCTCGCAGGCCAGCTCTTCGACCTTCTCACCCACCTGAACGCGCAGGCCTTCCAGCCGATCCGTTCCCAACGCCGCCAGCACATGGGCGGACGTTCGGTAGGCCGCACTGGCCAGCGTAATCGCCTGAATTGCCTTGTTCGGCCAGCGCCACAACCCGGCGGCAAACCCGGCGACGGCGCTCAAGGGCGCCTGCTCGGCAACGCGTACCACCTCGGCGCCGTGCTTTTGCGCGGTCGCCGATGACGCCAGCAACAGCGGGCCAGTCCCGGCAATCACGATCCGTTCGCCAGCGACCGCCAAGCCGCCTTTGATCAGCGCCTGCAAACCGCCGGCGCCCGTGACGCCCGGCAGTGTCCAGCCAGGGAAGGGCAGCAGTCGCTCACGCGCGCCGGTGCACAGAATCAGTGTGTCGTAACTCAACACCCAGCCGCGTTCGGCGTCCTCCAGCAGCAAGCGCTTCGCCCCGGCCAGCGCGACCACCTTGCAGCCGCTGTGCAGACGAATGTTGCTGAAACCCTGCAACCGCCCGCGCATATCCTGGGCCTGTTTCGGCACCTGAGCGTTGGGGCCGTCGCGCCAGATCTGCCCGCCCGGCAGCGGGTTGTCGTCGAGCAGGGCGATGCTCGGCCCGTGAGGCGCCGCAGCCAGGGCCGCCGCCATGCCGGCCGGACCTGCGCCGATGATCAGCAGATCGAAATGCTCGGTCGTTGTGGCGTTCACGGCCACGGTCATGGCTGAGTCTCGACGCGCATGCCGTCGCGGCAGATCGTCTGGCAGGCCAATCGGCGCAGGCCGTCGATGCTCACCCGGCACTCCTGGCAAATGCCCATGCCGCACAAGGGCGCGCGACGCTGGCCGCTGACTGAGGTGCGGCTGCAACGGTCGCTGCTCGACATCAGCGCGGCGGCCACCGTGGTGCCCTGGGCGAAGCGAAAGGGCTGACCGTCGATGCTCAATTCAGGCATGGGCGCGGGCTCCGATAAAGCGTTGCGGCAGATAGGGTTCCAGGTCGAGGGGCGGCGGGGTGCGCAGCATTTGCGCGGCGAGCAAGCGGGCGGTGCCGGTTGCCGTGGTGACGCCGAGGCCTTCGTGCCCGACCGCCAGCCACAGGCCGGGTTGATGCGGGTGCTCGCCAATCAGCGGCTGACCATCAGGACTGGCGGAACGAAAGCCGGTCCAGCTGCGAAGGCCAGTCATGTCGCCCAGGACTGGGAGGAAATCCATGGCCCGGCGCAGCATCCGCCCGAGCATGGCCGCGTCCACTTCAGGGTCATGGTTGTCGAACTGCCGCGATGAGCCGATGAACAGCTGGCCGGTCGGACGCTGCTGCACATTGAACGCCACCGACGGGCCGTTGCCCTTGTGGGCGCTGGTGACGTAGCCCAATTCGACCAGCGTGTGGCTGATCTGCGCGGGGTAACGGTCGGTGATCAGCAGGTGGCCCTTCTTGGCTTGCAGCGGTAAATCCGGACAAAGTTCGCGGGCGTATATGCCGCTGGCCAGCACGACGGCCGGGGCTTGCAGCCATTCACCACTCGCCAGCCGAACACGGTTGCCCTGAACCTCAGCGACCTCCGCATGACGCTGAACCACTCGGGAAGACTGGCGCTGCAACAGCCAGCGCGCGGCATTCGGCGCGTACAGAATGCCGTCGCCGCTGACCTTCAAAGCGCCGAGCAGGCCGGATCGCAATGACGGCTCGGCCTTCGCCAGTTCGGCGCCGGACAGCAACTCGCAGGCCAGTCCGTATTCGCTCAGCGCCGCCTGCTTGCGTTCGGCTTCTTCCATTTCTTCTTCATTGCAGGCCAGCCACAGGGTGCCGTTGGTGCGCATCGCGCAGTCGTCCGGCATCTGTGGGGCCAGCTCGCGCCAGGCCCTGACCGAATATTCCCCCAGCGCCAACTCGGCAGTACTGTGATCGAGAACAACCAAGTGGCCCATGCCCGCAGCGGTCGCGGCGGGGCGCTGACCATCCAGCACCAGCACATGCAAACCCTGAGACGCCAGCTCATCCGCACACGCCGCGCCGACGATGCCGCCGCCAATGACGATCACGTCGGCGGCATGGCCTTGCAGGGTGGCGGCGTCGGTCATGAGCGAATGCCCCAGGCGAATGGGTCTTCGTCGTCCAGCAACAAGGTGGCTTCGGCGCTGATATAGGCGCGGCCACGAATGGTCGGCACGATGCGGTCGCCCGTCTGCCGCTCGCCTTGCTCCCAAACGAAGCTGCCTTCGAACTGGCTGCCGATCACGCTGGCCTGCTGCCATAAGGTGCCGGGTTGAAGTTTGCCGTCTGCTGCCAGGCACGCCAGTTTGGCGCTGGTGCCGGTGCCGCAGGGCGAGCGGTCGTAGGCTTTGCCGGGGCAGAGCACGAAGTTGCGGCTGTCGGCGTGATCGTCGTCCGCGAACAGCTCGATGTGGTCGATGACGCCGCCGTCTTCGCCGCGAATGCCCTGGCTTTCCAGCGCCTGACGGACCTTCCAAGTGTAATCGGTGAGGGCGTCGAGGTTATCGGCGGCGACGTTCAGGCCGTGGTCGGCGATCAGGAAAAACCAGTTGCCGCCCCAGGCGATGTCGCCGGTCACGCTGCCCAGTTCCGGCACCTCGACCACGAAGTTTTTGCGGTAGCGGTAGGAGGGCACGTTGTCGACGCTGACCGAGCGGTCCTTGTGGAGCGTGGCCTGAACTGTGCCGACCGGGGTTTCGATGCGGTGCACGCCAGGGCCGATCCTGCCCAGATGCGCCAGCGACACCACCAGCCCGATGGTGCCGTGGCCGCACATGCCCAGGTAGCCGCTGTTGTTGAAAAAGATCACCCCGGCGCAGGCCTCGGGATCCACCGGCTCGCACAACAGCGCACCGACCAGCACATCGCTGCCGCGGGGTTCTAGCACGGTGGCGGCGCGCCAGTCATCGAACTGCTCAGCCAGACGCTGACGCCGCTCGGCCATGCTGCCCCGCCCAAGATCGGGAAACCCGTCGAGCACCAGCCGCGTCGGCTCGCCGCCGGTATGAGAATCGAGGATCTGGATGCGTTTCATGTATTCCCCTGTCGGACTGAGTCTGGAACTGGCTATTGCGTACACCCGAAGTAACTGGCTACCACGATCCCTGTGGGACCGGCTTCAGCCGGGAAGGCGTCGGTCGCTACGCTGCAAATTCTGTGGTGCCAATGCTGGCCTATTCCCGGCTAAAGCCAGTCCCAATAAAAGCACTGCGTACACCCCGATGTCACTGGCTACAACGATCCCTGTGGGACCGGCTTCAGCCGGGAAGACGTCGGCCGCCACATCCGAGATCTATGGTGTTCACACCGGCCTCTTCCCGGCTAAAGCCAGTCCCACTAAAAGCGTTGCGTACACCCGATGTAACTGGCCACTACGATCCCTGTGGGACCGGCTTCAGCCGGGAAGACGTCGGTCGCCACGCTTCAAATTCTGTGGTGCCAATGCTGGCCTATTCCCGGCTAAAGCCAGTTCCACTAAGGCGCTGCGTACACGCCGAAGTAACTGGTTACCACGATCCCTGTGGGACCGGCTTCAGCCGGGAAGACGTCGGCCGCCACGCTGCAAATTCTGTGGTGCCAATGCTGGCCTATTCCCGGCTAAAGCCGGTCCCACTAAAAGCGCTGCCTACACCCGATGTCACTGGCTACCACGATCCCTGTGGGACCGGCTTCAGCCGGGAAGACGTCGGCCGCCACACCCGAGATCTATGGTGTTCACACCGGCCTCTTCCCGGCTAAAGCCAGTCCCACTAAAAGCGCTGCGTACACGCCGAAGTAACTGGCTACCACGATCCCCGTGGGACTGGCTTCAGCCGGGAAGACGTCGGCCGCCACGCTGCAAATGCTGTGGTGCCAATGCTGGCCTATTCCCGGCTAAAGCCAGTCCCACTAAAAGCGCTGCGTACACCCGATGTAACTGGCTACCACGATCCCCGTGGGACTGGCTTCAGCCGGGAAGGCGTCGGTCGCCACGCTGCAAGATTTGTGGTGTAAACACTGGCCTCTTCCCGGCTAAAGCCAGTCCCACTAAAAGCGCTGCGTACACCCCGAAGTCACTGGCTACCACGATCCCTGTGGGACAGGCTTCAGCCGGGAAGGCGTCGGTCGCCACGCTGCAAATTCTGTGGTGCCAATGCTGGCCTATTCCCGGCTAGAGCCGGTCCTACAGATCGCGGCGCGGAGCCACTTCACTATTGAGGCAAGAGTGCCGCGATCGACGTCCAAGGTCTTGACCGATTTCACCCTTCTCAATGACGAAATCGGCACAGCCGTCAGTCGCTCAGATCTCGCTGAGCACCGCGTGGGGCAGGTGGGCGTAGAGGGTTCGGCAGACGCCGATGATGTGGTGCTCGATCAGTTCGGCGGCTTTGTCTGCGTCACGATCGGCACAGGCCTTGAGTATCTCGCGGTGTTCCAGGTCAGCGCGCTCTTTGCCTTCGTCGAAGCTCATCTGTACCCGCAGGTAGCGTTCGACCTTGTCGTGGATCGAGCGAATCATGTTCAGCAAAAACGGCCGCTGCGCCGCTTCATACAGGCAGGTGTGAAACGCCCAGTTCAGCTCGGCCCAGCGCCCGATGTCGTCGTCGCGCATGAATTCGTCACAGATGGCCCGGGCCCGATCCAGCTGAGGGGCGGTCATTCTCGGCACGGCGAGGCGGATGGCTTGGACTTCCAGCAGCACCCGCACTTCAAAGATCTGCGCCAGCTCCGGCTCGGAAATCCGCGTGACCACGGCACCCTTGTTGCGCTGGAACTGCACCAGCCCTTCGGCTTCCAGGCGCTTGAGCGCTTCACGCACAGGGATCTTGCTGACGTTGAACACGCGGGCGATGTCGTCCTGACGAATCGGCTCGTCCTCGGCGAACTGGCCGGAGATGATCGACTCGCGCAGGTACTTGGAAATCACCTCGGACGCGGAGGGCGCGACACCGAGGTTGGGGGCGTCAGGAAGAAGGAAAGGCACGCGAATGACTCAGCAGTAGGGGACGGCGAATATTGTATACGACCTCCGATTTGTTACGCGCTGTGTCTTTTCACTCCACCGGCAAAACGATCAATGGTTGGCGGTGTACGACAGCATCATCGACAGCTGACACATCGGCCGCCCGCTGTCCGCATGCCACTGATTGAACGCCGCTTGCACCGCCGCCTGATCGCGCTGGCTGCTGGGCACCCGATCGACGATCTTCTGCGCATTGAGCGCTGCGACCACATCATTGCTGGGAATGAAGGTGTCCTTGCCGACCATCCGCAAAAAGCGCGGCGACGACAGCCCGCCCATCTGATTGCCGTGCTTGAACAGGTAACGCCACAACCCGACGATATCGGTCACCGGCCATTCAGCGATAAAGTTGCCGAAGCTGCCGTGTTCGTGGGCGATGTCGAGGATCAACTGCGCGTTGCGCGGCACGCTCTTGAGCTTGCCGAGGTGGCGGATGATCCGCGCGTCCTGCATCAGGCGTTCAAGGTGATCGCCGCCCATTAGCGTGACCTTTTCCGGATCGAAGCCGAAGAAGGCCTGCTCGAAAGCCGGCCATTTGGCGTCCACCAGGCTGTGCTTGAGACCGGCACGAAACACCCGCAGCGCCATGGTCGACAGGTAGCGGTCGTCGCTGAGGGCTTTTAGTTTTTTCGGCGTGGCGGGGGTCGGCAGATGCGCCTCGAGGGCGGCGACGGAACCAAAGCGGTTGAGACAGTATTCATGGAGCCATTTGTAGTCTTGCATGCCCTCTCCAAAACAAAATTCATGTGCGCGATTGCTGGCGTAGTGCATTTCTCACTGTTTACGGCAGACCTGTAGGAGCGCGCTTGCCCGCGAATGCGGTGTATCAGTCAATAAATACGTTACAGACAGATCGCAATCGACCGGATGCAACCCAGACCAGGCGCGCCCCTACAGCGCCCTGTGTTTGACCCGGTTTGAGCAAGGGGTTCCAGCAATCGCGCGCGAGCAACGCCTTGGGCTATTAACCCTTGGGCGGATCAAGCAACAGCGCGGTTTTCGCCAGCCGCTGACCCAGCGAACGGCACAGCGTGGTTTCGTGCTCATCCAGCGCGCGTTTGCCGTCGGCACCGGCGTGATGACTGGCGCCATACGGCGTGCCGCCGCCACGGGTTTCGATCAGCGCCGCTTCGCTGTAGGGCAGGCCGCTGATGAGCATGCCGTGGTGCAGCAGGGGCAGCAGCATCGACAACAACGTGGTTTCCTGGCCGCCGTGCAGGCTGGCGGTGGAGGTGAACACGCTGGCCGGTTTGCCCACCAGTGCGCCGGTCAGCCACAGGTTACTGGTGCCGTCGAGAAAGTACTTCAGCGGCGCGGCCATGTTGCCGAAGCGGGTCGGGCTGCCCAAGGCCAGGCCCGCGCAGTTTTTCAGGTCATCCAGAGTCGCGTACAAAGCGCCGGCGTCCGGAATGCTCGGCGCCACGGCTTCGCAGTCGGTAGACACCGCCGGCACTGTGCGCAGGCGCGCTTCCATGCCGGTCATCTCGACGCCACGGGCGATCTGCCGCGCCATCTCAGCAGTCGCGCCGTTACGGCTGTAAAACAGAACCAGAATGTACGGCGCGCTCATGGCAGGATCTCCAGAATGTTTTCCGGCGGACGGCCAATCACGGCCTTGTCGCCGACGACGAGAATGGGGCGTTCGATCAACTTGGGATGGGCCACCATGGCGGCGATCAGTTGTTCGTCGCTCAGGCTGGTGTCAGCCAGATTCAGGGTTTTGTACTCGTCTTCACCTTTGCGCAGCAGCGCGCGGGCGCCGATGCCAAGCTTGCCCAGCAGGTCGCTCAGTTGCGCAGCATTGGGCGGGGTGTCGAGGTAATGAATGATGGTCGGCGTCAGGCCGCGGGCTTCAAGCAATTCCAGCGCGCCACGGGATTTGGTGCAACGCGGGTTGTGATAAAGCGTGAGATCGGTCATTTGCGGGTCGCATCTTGCCTGAGGTGGCGGCTATTCTACCTGCGTCACGGTAACGACCGGTAACACGCGGCGAGCGATGCACCATCGGCGTAGCGTGCATCTGGAAAAAAAGAGCACCTAGAAGGAAACAGCATCATGGCAAGGCGATTGACAGCGGCGGCAGCACTGATTGGAAGTCTGTTGCTCAGTGGGTGCGGCGTGGACCTCGGCACAGATCAGAATGGCGAAAAAGTCGCCAGCAGCCGCGTCGACAAGCACTGGCTGGTGGTCAATTACTGGGCCGAATGGTGCGGCCCGTGCCGGACGGAAATCCCCGAACTGAACACCCTGTCCGAGCAGGTCAAAGGGCAGAACGTCAGCGTGTTCGGCGTCAACTTCGACAACCTTCAGGGCGAAGACCTGAAGAGCGCCAGCAAAGCGCTGGGCATCACCTTCACCGTGCTGGCCCAGGACCCGGCCGAGCAATACGACCTGCCGAAAAGCGAAGCCCTGCCGGTGACCTACATCATCGACGACAAGGGCAAAGTGCGTGAGCAGTTGATGGGCGAACAGACCGCGGCAGGGGTGATGCAGAAGCTGACGGAGTTGAAGGGGAAGGGCTGAGGCAGATCATGGGCAGTCAGCCTAATTGCGCAACGGCATTGCTCGCGGATTAACGCTCATCGGCCAGAAGCGCCCAGCGCTCGTGATCGCACCAGACCCCGGCGATCTGAAGGTATTTCGGGGAGAACCCCTCTTTCCGAAATCCCAGGCGTTTGACCAGCGCGATTGAACGCACATTTTCAGGTTGAATATTGGCTTCAATACGGTGAAGACCCAGCTCCTCAAAAGCATACCTCGTCGTCAGTTCCACCGCCTGGGACATCCTTCCCGTCCCGGCAAACGAGACCATGCCCCAGTAGCTGAGATACGCGTTCTGAAAGCCTTTATAGAAAATCTGGCTCAGGTTGGTCACACCCACAATATGGTCGGATTCTCTATCGCGAGCCACGAGCCCAACGCTGGCGCCTGTGGTTTGGGCTGAGTACCACTCCTCGAACCCTGAAGCGGTTATGAACGGCTGTACCCAGCGACCGTGGTAGTCCCGGCTTTCCTGATTCGCGTGTAGAAGCTCGTCGATATCGGTGCGTGTCACCCGGGCAAGCTTAACGTTGGACGTTTCCATGTGAGTGCCCCACTAGCTAAAAGAAAACTGATGCTCTGGCGACTCCTGAAGTGGCTGGCATTTCTTTCTTCATCTGTTCCGGCACATGGTTGAAGGTCTAGCCTGTAGCGTGCAGGATCGGGTTGGCTGGTACAGCGGTTCTTACACCCATCAACTTGATCTAGAAATTGCCGCTTTGCTAATCAGTGTCTGCGCTCGCACATATTGTCCTGGCGTAACACCCATTATCCGACGGAACATGGCAATGAAAGCACTAATATTTTCGTAGCCAAGCTCAATCGCCGTTGTCGTCACTGACATCCCCTCGACCAATAGTTGAATAGCGCGCAACGTGCGTGCACGTTGACGCCATTCAGAAAAACTAAAACCGGTTTCAGCGACCAGACGCCGGGCAAGTGTTCTAGGTGCCATACCTGACCAAGCAGCCCAATCCTCAAGTGATCTATTGTCATCAAGCTGAGCAAGTATCGCATCGGTGATACGCCTCAAGCGCGGGTCATTGGGGTGCGTCAGACCGATGGGTTCAGCGGGTGAGGTAGCAATTTCATCCAAGATGACTGCTGCAACCCGCGACTCCATTTCGTTGCGGGGTGGTTGTCCCCACGACGCAGCGCGGCTTACCGCTTCGCGCAGCAAACTGCTGACCCTAAATGTGCATGGCATTTTATGCAGGATCCCGCAATCTTGCTCCGCGATATAGACCATCGCTCCTGCAAAAGCGCCATGTGACATCATCGCGTGTGCGACACGGGGAGGTATCCAAATGGCATGGGTAGCCGGCACTACCCATGAGCCGCCGTCAGTGCTGACGGAAAGCAGCCCGGCAAGGCTTGCGATTAGTTGGCCTGTCGTATGAGTGTGGGGCGCCGTTTCGCGGATCGCGCGGTCGCGTTGCTCTATCGCCAACAGTGGCATAAGCGCGCGGTTCATGGCTGGTTTACGTTATCCAATGTCATATCCGAGGTAGCCATATCCTGAATGCCTAATGGAGAATAAGACCGGTCAGAGGAATACTCAATGTCTAGAAATCGCAAATGTTGCTTCTCTTGGATTGGCCTGATTATGCGTACCTCCCACACATGTACTTTCTGTGTTTTGGCCGTAACAGCAGGATGCGCAAGCTCACCTCCCTATTGGCCCGTTAACCTTTAAAGGACCATTTGATGAATTCTAACCACATGGTGCATGCCGTCGATCATATTGGCTTCGCAGTCAGTTCACTGGAAGAATCCATTCGCTTCTGGACAATTGGACTTGGGTTCACTCTTGAGCGTCAGTCGGAAATGGGCGGATCATTCATTTTGCAAGTAACCGGCACCGCCGATCCGAGCGTGCGAACGGCGATAGTCAAAGGCCCGGATGGCAGCCGAGTAGAGTTGCTGGAATATTCGCAGGGTGACCGCCACGGTATCACTCCGCCTACGGCATCAGCGATTGGCTCAGCGCATTTGGCATTGAGAGTGCAAGACATATACGCCGTACTCGAACGCATTGAGCAAGCAGGCTGGAAAGCAAGAGGCAAGCCTCAGGCGATTCCCGCAGGCCCACGCAAGGGAACTCTAGTTGTATATGTGACCGGGCCAGACCATATCACTCTGGAACTGATGCAGGCCAATGAGTAGCTTCCTGCCGAAGGCTGTTGAGCTTATTTCCCTAACGCAATTACTTAAAGCGCTCTCCGTCGCGCATGACGTCTCATGGCAAACATAGAGATCATCACCTTCAAGTATACAGCTGGCGTAATCATACACTTCGCCACCCACATAAAAGTTGGATTTCCTTTCTGGCACTCCACTGCGCAGATCGAAAAACTAAAGCCCTGTTAGTGCGCTAGAGCGCAGATCACTAACGCGAAAAGGCGCAGATCTTAAATTACCGCCATATAGGATCTATCAATGACTGCTTTTGGCGGCGGACATTCCTGAATTAGCAGCTTCTGGCCTTTCGTCCCTATTGCAAACATCCGCGCTTCCAGGCGTTTGCTCTTTACTAGACGCTTACGATGGCATGGGCAGACCAGGCCCTTATTCGAGGCGTTTTCTTTACCCTCGCCCCTGAAAACTCCAGCTCTCAGATGAATCGCCGATAAACAAAGGTGAAATTGGATTTTTCAACACATGGAGATCAGATTTTGGTCAGCTCAATCAATACCAATACTCCCTCGAACCCGAATATCAAAGTGTCCGGCATCCAGGTCAGCCAGACCTTGTCAGTGCCCTCGACGGCGGCCGAAACGCTAGCGACTACGTCCGGAAGTGCTAAAGATACTGGCTCACTCTCCTTACTTGCGCGCCAGTTAAGTGAAGCCTCCGCTCGTGCAGAAGCAAGGGATAAAAGCCTCAGCCGCAAAGAACTGGGTGAGAAAGTCGGACAGCTGACCGAGCAACTGGTTGGCAGCAGCTACGACGCCAATAAAGCACGGCACGATGCGGAAACTCCTGACAGCGACGACCCTGAACGCATGGAGCGGGCCAAAAACGCGACCCAATTTGTCAATGGCAGCGGAAAAAACCCGTTCGGCGGAATCTCACGAGAACAGCTTTCTGTCATCGCCTATGACGAAAGCGGTGATTTTACAGTCAACGAGAAAAAATCGGCCTGGTTGGAGTCATACCGTCAGGAGCGCGTATGGCGCCAGCAAGTCGTGGCTAAAGGAAGTGTGGAATACAGCGCGACAGGCAAGCTGACTGATTTTTACACATCGGTTCTCGATCACTATAAAGGACTACCAGCCATTGAGCAGTCGCAATACCCCACTGAGTACGAAGCCAAGCTTCAGAGCTGGATTGACCAAGACTTCAACTACAAAACGAACACCGCTGGAGATAATACTGATAACAAAAGCTTTCTGGACAAAGTCCTAAATCCTGAAAGCAATATATTTACCGGCCAAGGCACCTCAGGCACTCACTCCTGAAAGCTTCCTTTTTCGTGACCAATCTGCAACGCGTTAGCCACCGAAGCCTTTAATGCTGGAGTTCGGTAGGTGACTTGGCCGGATGCTTACGTTTGCTCTCCATCTTATGCTGTAAACCTGAGCGAGTTCAAAGATCCCGCAGCATCAATCGCTGCTCCTTACCCCACGCCCGAAAAGTCTCCTCCACCTGCCATCCACGCTTGGCGTAGTAGTCGCTGCGATCATAGGTGTGCAAGTATAACCGCGTGGTGCCGTTGGCCTTTGCGGCGTTGCAGATGCCTTCTATCAATTGTTCCGCCAACCCTCGCTTCCTTGCCTGCGGGGCGATAAAGACGCAGGCTAGCCAGGGCCCCAGCTCCGGGCGCTCGGGCAAGTCGTTGCCGGCAAGTGCAGCGCCGCCAAGTAGCTGGTCATTCTCTAGGGCGATCAGACATTGCCAATCACCATTGCCCTGGCCTTCCGCGAATTCGCGTTGCCAATCGGCCAATGGCTGCTCAACAAACTCGTATGCGAACTGCTGATGCAGCCACTGCGCCAGGGTGTCGCTGTGTTGCATATGGTCACGCAGCCAAACCAGGCGGGGCATGTGAGAATCTTCCTTGTTTTTGGATCAGTACGCGTATGTGGCCGCAAGGAGGGAATAGGGTCAAGCGCAACGGTGAAAAGGAGGCTGAAACGGTAAAAGATTTATTTTTTCTTACGGAATGACCGCTTCTGGCCGATTGCTGCCTGTCGTGACTGGCAGCAATCGGCCAAGAGCAGACGCTGGACAACCCGCTCCACGGGGCGGTAGCGTCAGCGGATCATACCAACCACCGAGAAAGGTGAGGACATAGCATGCTGCGCATATTGGGTAAGGCATCGTCGATCAATGTACGAAAGGTGCTTTGGGCCTGCGCCGAAATTGAGATCCCCTTCGGGCGGGTGGATTGGGGCTCTGGTTTCAGGTCGACGTCTTCCTATCTTCATGAATCATCGCCATTTGCATCGACCAACAGTGCGGCCGTTATCCCGGATCGTATTAGTGATGTTGGTTCTGCTCATAACCTCATCGAACGGTGTGACGCTATCGCGTTGAAAAGCGATCAAGTCTTAGCCGCTCACGTTTGTCGCTGATCGACCGGCTAGCGAAAAATACCGCACCACCGGATGCGAGCCCGCTGCTGCCGGCAAGCAGGAACAATAATAATATCTGGTACTTGACGGCGCTAAGAGGGTCTAATCCGGCCAGCAATTGGCCGGTCATGATTCCTGGCAGGGTTATGATGCCGGCGGCTGCCATCTGGTTGATGATGGGTATTAGGCCCTTGCGCACGGCGTCGCGCATGAATGGTGCAAGTGATTGCTGCAAGGTTGTGCCTAACGCCAGCTGTCCCTCGATCTTGTTGCGTGAGTTGACGACATCCCCCAGGAAGGCATCGAGGGCAATGCTCGCCGAGTGAAGCACACTGCCCAGGATGATTCCCATGAGCGGTATGGCGTAACGCGGGTCATACCATGGCGTCGGCTGGATCGCTGTCATCAGGGCAAGCAACACTGTAGCCATGCTCGACAGCGCGACAACCAGCGCAGCAATCCGGTAATTGCCCCAGCGCAGCAAGCGTTGCTTCGGCCGAACCGCGACCTCGCGGGCTGCGGCGCCGATCATCAGCAGGACAATGGCCAGCGTCATTGCCGCCGATCCCGATGCCAAGACCACGCGCAGCACCAGGCCAACCAGAAGCAGTTGAATGACCATTCTTACCGTCGCGATCAGCAATTGACGATGGAGCCGAAGGCGGAATGCGATAGACATGCCGGCATCCAGAACAATAAGACTGGCCGCAATGGCCAAGTCTAGGGCCGTCAGATTTATTGTATTCAAATCGGCTCCAGCTGACCGTGCGCCATGCGCAACTGACGCCGGGCGAGCCGCTCAGCCTGCTGCTCTGAATGCGTGACGAGAATGATCGACATGCCGCTGGTCAAGCGGGTTTTCAGCAACGCTTCTAAGGCTCTCGTCGACTGCGAGTCGAGCGCCGCCGCAGGCTCATCCAGCAGCAATACTTTCGGCTCGCGGACCAGAGAACGGATCAAGGCCAACCGTTGTCGCTCGCCAGTTGAAAGTCGCTCAAGCTCAGCGTGCAATATGCCAGATTTCAGGTTCAGCGCTGGCAAAAGTTCACTTACCAATACGCTTTGTTTATGTGAGAAATGAGCGTCCACAGTCAGCTCCCACCAGGCAGGTTCCGCCGGCTGGTAAATGACCATCGAACGCCATATCGATGCCGGCCAGGTCTCGCGCGCGACACCATCAAGCATGACTTCGCCGAGGCATGGGTCTAGGTCGGCAATCATGCGCATAAACACACTCTTGCCAGAGCCAGATTCACCGACGATGGCCACACATTCGCCCGCCGCCAGGTCGAGGGAAATCGGACCGGCATACGATGACTGAAGCTGGCGAACCGCAAGTCGCGGAACGCTTGGCGGTTCTGGCTGAGAGTGACTGGAAATTTCAATGGGCAATGTGAAGTCTCCGTGTTTGGGAAAAACAGTATGCTAATCCTTCGTATACGTCGCTCTCGTTGCGCAAAGGTTGGCCTCAAGACAGTGGGAAGTTACGATATGAATGGCTTTGAGACCTCCTTCCCTTGAGTACCGGTGGGAATCGTTGTCACGCAGTTCGATAGCTTCATGAGCGCTTGTACGGACCGCATGGCACTGATGCCCGGCCCAGCGCTCCGCTCTGCTCTGCTCTGCTCGTCACGCTAGCTGCCCCTTTGCTCGGAGCGTGTCGCCACGCACGCAGGTGTGAGGCAGGTCGCACATACAAGATTTCTCACTCGGATTACACAGCGTGACCATGGCGCCCTCGAGCGAGGTCACGATGCACCATCCCTCGCTGGAAACCCTTTGGCTGCCGCAATCCCAGCCAGAAAAAGTGTCTCAAAAAAATCAACCCAGAAGGAGCGATCTGTTGTCGCGAGCACAGCCAGAAGCGTCAGGTTACGGACGCAGGTTATAAACTCGGTACCTGGCGTTTATCCGGTTTATTAGCTGTCCAACACTGTGCGTTTTTAGTTTTCTGTCTAGCCGACTCGACCGCATTCAATGGGCAATTTGAGATAGCTGAAGGAAATCGACTCCTGGGTCTAAGCCTCCAGCAACTTTTCACATCCGAGCTCATCAGTGGATATTCCCTTGGTAATCTGCTCGTACATCCTAACTCTACGGTGATTGCGCGCATAACCGCCCATCGCTGACACGGTGCCGCTTTGAATGTGATCCAGGTAACGGAACATCTTTCGGGGTGAAATTAAACGTACCTGATAGCCCCGGGCAGTCATTCGATCCTGCAGTTCATAACCCGGATTTCGTTTATCCATTTGAAAGTGAAGACCATGTTGCTTGATGAGCGCCACATTCCACAGTGTGCAAAAGCTTTTCAGATGCGTTTCTCGATACGGCTTCGGCGCTCTGGCCTGAACGCCGAGCGCCAACAGACTCCGTCGGGTGTGGTACTTGCAAAAACGTGAGGCCAGACGCCAAGCTGAGCGAACGACGCCCCGGTCAAGTTGCTCCAGACAGCCAACGGCGGCCACCTCGCCTTGCCCCTTGCATTGGTCGAGCATCATGGCGAAGACTGCCGGATCGTAAATGAAGGTATCGGTGTGCAATAGAAACAGGTAGTCGGTTTCAACCCATTCCAAAACCAGATCCAGCGCTCGGCCATGCGCAATGTTGCCCGCTTCTGGGACTGTGGGTTCGCGTTCGATCAGTTTAATCCAGTCCAGTGTGCGCAAGTACTCGCTGCTTGCATCATCGGAGTGGTTATCCACCACAATCACCGGAACACCTGTTCCGCGAAGAGCCTGCTGCAGAAGCGCCAGGCAGGTTTTGGTCAGTTCTAGTGTTTTGTAATTAACCAATGCAATGCTGTAGTTTGCTGTTGAGGAAATTGGACTGTTCATAACGTGTTGAACCTCGATGATTTAACCGATACCGCGCAAGATTTCTCTAACTTGACGCGCCACAAGTACCTTCAGTTTGAGCGCGAGATGTCATTGGAGGTGGTGTTCTGATTGCTGGCAGTTGCGGTAGCAGTGCCTGGCCCTGACTGTTGAAGCGTAGCCATGGCGGTTGTACTTGCGGCTTGCATTCTGGCGGTCACGGTATCGCCACCACCTTCTGCCATTGCGGCGACGGAGGCAGTCATCAAGGTCACGATCAAAAGGGCTTTAAGGCTGTTCATATAGTTCTCCAGCAGTGAGTTGAGCCACAATATTTGTTGGCTTGGACTCATTCTGAAGCTCACGACCTTTCGCCCTCTTCTCCGCAAAATAAATTTTTCGACAGGTTGGCGCGGGGTTGGATTTGTCATGGGTGCGAGAGGTTTAAATACGGCAGGGAGGATGGGTCACGTTGCGGTGCGCAGGAGGTGTCTAATGAATCCGCCGCATCAGTCCCTGTACGGCGAGAAGAACGCAAGGTTCGAGTGAAATCCGTCTTTGTCGACCTCTTGTCAATCTTTCCGAGGCAAGTTTTGCGTGCTCTCGCTCATCGTTTTGCAGCGACCGGTTGTTGTTGCCGTTGAAAGGGTTTCTGACGGGCACTCGAAAAATGGGCTGCCAAAGTCCACTTGAACGCGCAGGAGCCCATTTTCAAGTTCATCGGTTCCACCTGATGTATGCGGCCCGCCACAACCAACCATCAAGCATCCGTTAATCAGCCAGCGCTATAGGGACAAATGTGCCGCCAACGTCGCCTTACCCAGCAGCTCGATCCGACAGCCAGGCGCTGCATCACTGACGGTCAGTTTCAGGTCGTGTAAGCGCGCAACGGCTGAGACCATGCTCAAACCTAGCCCATTGCCGGGCGTGTGCCGGCTCGATTCTGCACGATACAGCCGACGAAGAACGGCTTCGCGCTCCCCTTGGGCAATGCCGGGTCCGTTGTCCATGACACGGATACCGACGGTGCCGTGATCAGCGATCACTGACAAACTCACGCGGCTATGGTCGGGACAAAACTTGATGGCATTGTCCAGCAAGTTGCAGATCGCATCGAACAGCAGTTGTGCGTCTCCGGAGATAATTGCGGGCGACTGGCTTTCGGTGAGCGTGAGGCTAATACCGCGTTCCTCGGCCATTGGCTCATACAGTTCAGCGGCATCAGCGCTGACCAAGTTCAGGTCCAGCGATACGAAATGACTACGACGGGCACTGTTTTCGATTTCCGAGATGCGCAGCAAGGCTTTGAAGGTCAGCAGCAGCGATTTGGCCTCGATCAGCGCTGCATCGATGCTGGCCGCGTATTGCGCCTCATCCAGGCCTCGCCGCTGAGTGCGTTCAAGGCCGGCGATCAGGCGGGTCAGCGGAGTGCGCAAGTCATGGGCGATGTCGTCGCACACGCCCTTGACCTCGCTCATCAAACGCTCCAGCTCATCTAGCATGCCGTTGACCACTGAGGCCAGCCGGTCGATTTCGTCGTTAGTGCCCTGGATCGGCAGCCTGCCAGTTAGGTCGCCTTCAATGATGCCCTTGATCGAGCGACTCACCTTGTCCAGTCGCCGGTGCGCCGAATACCCCAGCAGCACCGCGCCAAACAGGCCGACCACCAGCAGCAGCACGCCACCTGAAACCAACGCCCTGATCAGGAGTTCGTCAAATTCGCTTATGTCGTGGATGTCCTGGGCCACCAGCAAGGTATTACCATTGGCCAGGCGATGTGCAATGAAACGAATCGGGCGCTGTCGACCATTGGGCTTGCGCCAATCGAACTCATGAGGCTTGTCGTAGGTGGAGAACGTCGGCAACTGCTGGATGGCTCCGGCAATGAGCCTGCCTTGTGCGTCGAACAGACCATGAGGCAAGCGGGCTTCGATATCCTGCACAGCGTGGTTTTGGATCTCCCTGAGCTGCGAGTCAGAGTCCTTTCCACTAAGGGTTTCGACCTGGCGATACAGTTCAGTGTCGGCTTCGGTTTTTAAGTAGATCGCTGTTTGCCAATACACATAGCCGAACAGCGCCAGGAACGAACAGCCGAACAGCCCGAGAAACAACAGGCCGGTGCGGAAACTGATGGTACGCGGGATCTCACTCAGGCGAACGGAGGACATAGCCGGCTCCACGAACGGTATGGATCATCGACGGTTCATCGCCGCCGTCGATCTTGCGCCGCAAGCGGCCCATGTGGACTTCAATGACGTTGGTGCGCTCGTCGTAGGCGTAGTTCCACACTGCTTCGAACAGCATGGTGCGCGTGACCACTTGCCCTGCATGGTGCATCAGGTGCTCAAGCAACGCGTACTCACGGGGCACCAGATCAATGACCCGGTCACCTCGCCGGACAGTCCGGCTCAGCAGGTCGATGTCCAGGTTTGCGACTCGTAATCGCGTTTCCCGGGCTTCACCGACTGGTTCGGCGCGGCGACGGTTCAATGCATCCAGGCGTGCCGTCAACTCGATGAATTCGAAGGGCTTGGTCAGGTAATCGTCACCGCCTGCGCGCAAGCCGCGAACCCGTTCATCAAGGGCGCTCAGAGCGCTGAGGATCAACACCGGAGTGCTCACGCTCGCCGCTCGCAACGCCGTGAGTACACCAAGCCCATCGAGCCCGCCGGGTAGCATGCGGTCCAGGACGATCAGGTCGAACGGTTCACTCAAAGCCTTGAGCAGCCCTTCGCGACCGTTGTGGACGCAGCTCACTGTGAAGCCGTGGTCACTTAGGGCGGCTTCGATTTCGCGGCAGGTAGGCAAGTCGTCTTCGACGACCAGAACATGGGTCATGGCAGTTGAACCGCTCACATGATTGGCAGAGATGGCATAGTGTGACAAAGCAGGCGGCGGCGCCACGTTCCCGCCAGGTAAACTAAAGTTTAGGTTTAAGTTCTGGAGACGCTGCCGTGCGCATTCTTGTGGTTGAAGACGACGCTCAGACTGCCGCCTACCTGCTGCGCGGATTAAGCGAAAGCGGTCACGTCGTCGATATCGCCATCGATGGCAACAGTGGTTTGGGCATGGCTCTAGAGCGGATTCACGATGTACTCGTCGTTGACCGGCGATTGCCCGGTCTTGATGGCATCGGCCTGATTAAAGCTCTGCGAAAGCAGCAGATGCGGGTGCCCATCCTGATGCTCAGCGCGCAGGCGTCCACCGCTGACAAGGTCGAAGGTCTGCAGGCCGGTTGCGATGATTATCTGGCCAAGCCCTATGCGTTCGCCGAAGTGCTGGCACGGCTCGACGCCTTACTGCGTGGGCGCGACCCGGTCGCCGGCTCGTCCCGCCAACTGCGGGTAGGGGAGTTGCAACTTGACTGCGCCACACGCACCGCTGTACGCCAGGGTCGGGTCATTGCCTTGCAGCATCGCGAAGCGCTTTTGCTGGAGAAACTCATGCGCCACAGCGGCCAGGTGGTGACGCGCGACATGCTGCTCGACAGCGCTTGGGACTACGCCTTCGACCCCGACGACAACGTCATCGACAAACACATCCATCGCTTGCGGCGCAAACTCGACGAAGGTTTCGACCACTCCCTGATTCGGACCGTGCCCGGGGCCGGTTACAGCTTCGATGGGCCGCGGGTACATGGGTAAAGAATAGTTCTCTACCCTGTGGTTCGACCCCACACACCGGGGCACACCTAAAGTGAAGCGGTAAATGCGATCAGTCGAGGGGATTTGGCGGGTGCGATGCTCGATACCGTGATCGGTAGTCTCCAATGCACCGCCCGGGCTTTTCAGTATTATCCGAAGCCGTAACCCTCGTTGATCCTGGCGGTGATTCTTACAATCCATATTGTGCTCGGGGGCCTGTATAACAAAGCTATTCACCCATTGACGATCATTTAGATCTTGCGTTGGTCGGTTTCGGCGCACTGCTGGCGTTGGCACTTTGCGGTCGGCATTTGGCGTATGGGGAATGATCGGTATCATTGTGATAATCGGTATCCTCGAGAAAAACGCGATCATGATTGTCGACTCTATTTGGCATCGGTCGTGGAGATGCCCTGAAGGCGACGGGGATACAAAACACTGACATGGTGAGCATGTCTGCTGGTGCGGAGGGTGCAGACCGCCGAGGCGATGTTTGGTGTGAAAGCTCTGACAGTGGACTGGCTGGACGACTCTCGAAAAGCCGCCCTCACCGATGTACCCGACCTTAAGAAAGCATGGCCTAACCTCGAGGTCGTCACTCACCGCGGATGTATCGTAACCGTCCGGCCAACTCACCTTCCTAACCCCGACGCCATCCTCGTTAATAACGCAAGAGGTTATCGGCGGACTCTCACCGGTCGGCGACGTTATCGAGATGGTGGCCGCGCCAGAGATCGCGGTAACGACCCGGGGCATTCTGGGGTGGGAAGCTGAGCGGATCATCAAAGGCCGTCGGCGGCGCATCCTCGCTCGTCTAATATCGCTCGATGAACAAGTACGAGAAGCAGTTCACGCTGCCAGAGAACTGGAGGGGCGCGCTGGAAAAGCAGCGGTACAGCTTCGACTTAACCGAGACGGTGATCAGTTGGAGGATGGGCCTGTACTTGGCCACCGGCATCGCGCTGGATTCCAAGATCAAGGTAGGCCAAATCGGTATTCGAAAAGTCTGAACTTCCTTCAACGGCTAGCTTGGGGCAAGCTGTTTGCTGGTATTCCCTGAAGATGCATGCGCAGTTCCGAGTTCACCGGCATAGGAAAAGCTTTATGGGCCACCGCGTACTTAATTCGGCCTCTGATCCGCAACGCATCCTTCGCGCCTTGCGGCTAAGCTACGGCCTCCAACAGGGGTTAGAAATGTGTCTGGAACGGATATGGACTGCGGATACTGCCATTGATCTGACCCACGCCCATGGCCGTGCCCTTGGGCTGAGCACGGGCCTTGGGTTGGTGAACGCTATTACTCCTGCGCAGTTTAATCTACTGGCCCAAGCCTTTACGCAGTCTTTCGAAGATCGGCTTGGGGTATTACAGAGCACGCACTACCGGTAACGAAAGGGTGATGCGATTTCGCTGCCGGTGGCGTTAGGCGAATTGGGCGGGGCAGGCTATGAGCTGTTGCTACCAGATATTATGTTCAGCACATCACATACTTCAACGCCCTGCCCTGAAATAGCTCGTGACAGCCGTCAGCGAATCACCAACTTTATCGACCGCAACATTGATGTCTTGCTTCGTCACCCCAAATTTATTAGACCAGTATTTCAACTCTGATCCATCCTCGGGGTCGATCCTAATATCGTCAGGGCCGCTTACTTTTTTTGCTTTTCCATGCAAGTAAATCTCCGCATTTCCTGTTTTCAAATCATGTCCGTCACTCAGGACAATCCACCGCGCCGCACCAGCTTGTTATAGCCTAGCACCTAAAAATCGTTAGGCGGTATCGGGCGAGGGAGGCGCGGTTACCGATGTCGATCGGCTTTGGAAAAGCTATCAACCGTCGCGGGGTGCTTCTGGACGCATCAACCGTTATCAAAGCGAATTGAACGTCGGGGGCATGCACACCAGCGGCTATGTCAGCGCGCTATTTGTATGAAAGGGGTGCATGGCGCCGTGAAAGCTCTGGGCTATCTTGACGCCACTGCTGGGCAAACCCTATGAAATCAGGCTAGCAAGTGACCATTTAGCATCGCTAGGGATTGACCGGCTTAGCTTCATCGAGCTCTGGGGACACATCCCAGTCAAGCAGCTGCTGTTTGAAATCATGACTAGCACTTTGGTAATACGCTATGGCTCTGGCGACCAGCGGATCATCAACCGAAGCGGCCACTTCCTGACTGGCCCCTAGCGCCTGATTGTGCCGACGTAGCCCATTGCGCGGGCTAAGGATTGCCAGATCCTGCCCGTCGAACAACCCCAAGTGCTGGTAGTTACCCAGCAGCACTCGTGGGTACTGATCCGACTGCTTGAGCATGTCCCGCCCAAAAAATGTCGACGTGTAACTAGCGTTGAGCAGACCCAACACGGTCGGCGCCAAATCGATCTGGCTGGCCAGCCGAGTGTATTCACCAGGTTCAATGAATGCCGGGGCGTAGATAAATAAGGGGATCAGATAGTTACTCACAGGCAGGTCTTCCTTGCCTGCGCTACCGGCTGTATGGTCAGCGACAAAGATAAAGAGCGTATTGGCGAACCATGGCTTTGTACGCGCTTCCCCAAGAAACTTCCCGATGGCGTAGTCAGTGTATTTAACCGCACCGTCACGCCCTCTGCCTGAGGGAATATCGATACGGCCATTTGGGTAGGTATAAGGCCTGTGGTTGGAAGTAGTCATCAGTTGGAGCAGGAACGGCACCTCTCTGCTAAAACTGGAGTCGGCCAGCTTCAGTGCTTGCTTATATAGATCTTCGTCTGCCATTCCCCAAGCGTTTTTGAAGGAGATTTCTTCTTCCTTCACGCTGCTTTGGTCCTCTACACGGTATCCGTTACCGCTGAAGAAGGCATTCATGTTGTCAAAATACCCACGCCCGCCGTAAAGAAATACTGGGTCGTAGCCTAACTCTCGAACCTGCCGGCCGAGACTGGCGAAACCGCTCTCTCTGCCAACTCGCTTTACAATGGAACGCCCCGGCGTAGGCGGCATTGACAAGGTGATTGCCTCTAACCCCCGGTCAGTTCGGGTACCCGTAGCATAAAAGTTACTGAAGTAAAGGCTTTGCTTTCGCAGTGCATCCAAGTTCGGAGTGAGGTTCCCCGGGCCGCCGTTGCTCCCAAGGTACTTCGCACTTAGGCTTTCAATCGTCACCAGTATGATATTGGGCGTGCGAGGCGTCCCAACGTTCACGATCTTACGGCGAATGTCCAATGGATCAGTCGCGACGAACGAGTCTGGCGCCTCTGCGAGTTCCGTGCGGATGATCTTTCCTGCCCGCTCGGCGCTGATCGTGGAATAAAACTGCTCGTAGTCCAATTCGTTGTTACGAAATGCAGCGAAGAACTGATAGGGCCCGTTGCTCGCCAGCTCGCGTTGGTACGCATTGCCGTTCTGTCCGCGTGGCCATTGCTGGTCCACCAGCAGCAAACTCACCAATGCCAAACTGCCCAGTACCGCCAGACAGGTAAACCGCTGACTGCGACTGCCGACCGGCGCATCAAGTGCCTCGTTTAGCGGGCGACGCAGCATGATCCCAATGACCAGCGCGAGAATGGCGAGAATAGATAACAACGTCCCCACCGGGTACGATTCGAGAATGTTGTTGAGCACCTCGTCCGAGTACACCAGGTAGTCCACGGCAATGAAGTTGAAGCGCACGCCGAACTCATCCCAAAAGATCCACTCAGCGACCGCAACGAAAAGCATCACGAAAAGGCTGGCAACAAAGACGCCGCGCATAAGCCAACGATGCGTGGACGAACGCCATAGCTTGCCAGGGCACAGGAAAAGATAAATGCCTAGCGGTACCATCCCATAGCTTATGAATGCCAAATCATAAGCAAAGCCAACGAGGTAGCTGATCGCAGAGCCGCTTCCCGCCTCTGTAAAGTGAGAGAACAGAAGCAGCGATCTGGTAACGGAAAAAATCGCCAGCCAGCAGAAAACTAACAGCGATATGTAGCGCAATTGAGCGGGGCGTGGGGCAGACATACTTAATCCTTTAAGACGAGTTTCAGCCCTCCTGAGCCTTGCAGAAGGGCCTATGATTAAACCGCCCTCAGGATAAGGTTGCAAATCGTAAAAATTCGTCAAGCGCCTCAGGTCGTTGGCTTCAAATCGTTTTTGGCAAATACCCAACCAGGAATTTTCCAGAAACAGCGGCATGTCTCGCATGAACCGTCTATCCTCAGGCAAAGCTCAGGATGAGACGGAGAGTCCGATGCAACATGTAAAGCCTACACATGGCACTGACGCGATCAGAGTCAATATTCATGATGGTACCGAACTCAAGTATTGGGCTGAAAAATTTGGCGTCTCAAAAAAAGACATCACATCCGCTGTAGCGCAAGTGGGTGATTCGCTGACCGCTGTCAAGCAACACCTAACCCCTACACGGCACGCTTAAGGGCGACCAACGATCCTGCAACGTTTGGGATTGTTAGCGGCGCCTCCCTGCCTGACCGTTTTTACTATTCAGGCCATACGCCGGCCAAGCCACTGAATTTTCGGTTCAACGAAAGATTAGCTATACAGTCCATCCCCTGTTTATAAACAGCTGCGGGAAATTCATCGTCCTCAGTCAGGGCTAAGTTTCGCTCTTTACCTTCTCCTCTGCGCCACTTGCAGCGCCGCCACGGAGAAGCGTTCCACATGAATTCGATGACAGCCGGTTGGCTAAATAAAGTTCCTGAAGTCACCCTTGCGTTCTGGGTGATAAAGATCTTGTCTACAACGGTGGGCGAAACGGGTGCCGATTTTCTTGCCGTTGATGTTGGCCTCGGCGCTGAAGTGACCACGATTGGCATGGCCGTGATGCTAGGCCTGGCTTTGTTTGGTCAACTCCGGACCCGGGCTTACACGCCTTGGATTTACTGGCTTACGGTCGTTCTGGTCAGCATCGTCGGCACTCAGATAACCGATGTGCTGACCGATGTTCTGGACGTAAGCCTGTACACCAGTACCGCGGTCTTTTCGATGCTGCTGGTAATCAACTTCCTCATCTGGTACCGGCTTGAGCGCAGCCTCTCCATCCGTGAAATCACCACGCCACGACGTGAGTTATTTTACTGGTCAACGGTGCTTTGCACATTCGCGTTGGGGACCGCATCGGGGGACCTGGCCACAGAAGCGCTGGGCCTGGGCTTCACGCTTGGCGCGTTGGTCTTTGCCCTGCTAATTGCCGCCACATTCGTGGCTCGGCGCTTGGGTGGCAATGCCGTACTGACGTTCTGGATCGCCTATGTCCTCACTCGCCCGTTTGGGGCCTCCCTGGGAGACTTGCTGACGCAGGCAAAAACCTACGGCGGCCTGGGTATGGGAGCTGCCTGGACAAGCGCGATTTTCCTCTGCGTCATACTGATTCTGGTAGGCGCTGCACAGATCACCGTCGGCCACCGCGACCACGTCAATCAATAAAACCTTCGATCACTATCTGGAAGCCATTCATGCGCTACTTTCATAATGCCGTTCGTCATGCCGCCATCATCACATCCATCTTCCTGTTAGGCCTTGCAGCTGGCTGTTCCAAACCTGCAGATAAACCGAACGCTGCACAAAATGCGGTTCTGTCACAAAACAACACCAGCCAGAACTCGGCTTCGAAACTGGGCGACTTGTCGGAGTTTCGCAATATCGCAACCCAGGTCGCGGGGCTAGTCGACAAGAATGACCTGCCAGGCGCCAAGACCAGAATCAAAGACCTTGAATCATCCTGGGACTCGGCCGAGGCCGGCATCAAACCCCGCGCAGCGAGCGACTGGCATCTCCTCGATAAATCCATCGACCGCGCGCTTTCGGCACTGCGCGCCAGCAACCCAAAACAGGATGAGTGCAAGACCGCGATGGACGATTTGCTAAAGACCTTTGGTGCTCTGCAAGTGAAGAACTAAGACGGTCGGCCGCACTGCCCCCCGGTATGATAAATCTTCGTCATCAATTAACGCCCTCGCTGGAGGGCGCCGTCTCTGGAGAAGATGATTGCGGATATTGCTCGTTGAAGACGATGCCATGATCGGAGAAGCCATACAGGGCGCCCTGAGTGACGCCAGCTATGCGGCCGACTGGGTCAGGGACGGTCTTCTCGCCCTTGCGGCGCTCGACACACAGCGCTATGACCTTGTCCTGCTCGACCTCGGCCTTCCAGGCAAAGATGGCCAAGCCGTGTTAGGAAGCATTCGGGACGATAACAACGCTGTTCCGCTGATTATCATCACGGCTCGTGACAGCCTGAACGACCGCCTGCGTGGGCTTGATGCAGGCGCCGATGATTACATGCTAAAGCCGTTCGATATGGCCGAATTACTGGCCCGTATGCGCGCGGTTCTACGGCGGAAGGGAGGTAGCCCGATGCCGTTGCTTGGCAACGGCGTGGTTACGCTAGATCCCGGCACTAAGGAAGCCAGCACCGAGCAAATCGAGGGAGTGCAACTGTCCGGGCGTGAGTTTGCCCTGCTCCAGGCTCTGCTGATCCGCCCAGGGGCAATCCTGTCCCGCGCTGATCTGGAAGATCGCATCTATGGGTGGGGCAATGAGGTAGAAAGCAACGCGGTCGAATTCTTGATCCACACTCTGCGTCGCAAGTTGGGCAGCCACGTCATCAAAAATGTTAGAGGTGTGGGATGGATGGTTTCAAAAAGCGCTTGAGCGAGTCAGTACAACTGAGACTGTCTGTGTCGCTCTCGCTGGCCATTCTAATCGTGGCGACCGCATCTGCAGTGTTCGCATTCGGAGCCGCTTTCAATGAAGCGCATGAGATGCAGGATGATACCTTGCGCCAGGTATCAGCCTTATTTGACCGTCAGCATATGACGCTGCAGTACCCAGGCAACACAGCCATAGAGGACGATGATGAGGAGTCTAGGGTCATCGTCCAGTACCTAGCCGATGGCGCCAAAGCTACCCACGATGGAGATTCGGTTACTCCCTTGCCGTTGCCGACGACGCTGCAGGACGGGCTATGGACGCTAAACGTGGGCGGTGAACCTTTCCGTGTGATGGTCAGGACAACGGCTCGCGGCGAACGGATTGCCGTCGCCCAAGAAACAGAGGCCCGGGATCAAGACGCCCGGGAAAGCGCTTGGCGAAGTCTACTGCCGTTTCTCGTTCTATTTCCCGTCCTGCTGATAGTCGCCGGCGACCTCGTGCGAAAACTGTTTCGCCCTATCGCGCTGTTGTCTCGGGAAATCGATCAACGCGCAGAGCAGGAACTGCATCCCATCAACGAGCACCATGTGCCGACCGAAATCCGCCCGTTTGTCGTGGCTATCAACCGGCTGCTGGAGCGGGTGCGCGACGCTATGGAAAACCAGGGCCGCTTCGTGGCTGACGCCGCACACGAACTGAGGTCCCCACTGACTGCCTTGTCGCTACAGGCGGAACGCTTGGCGAGCGCGGATATGTCACAGCAAGCGCATGACCGCTTGTTGACCTTGTGCCGGGGGATTGAACGGGGGCGAAAGCTGATCGATCAATTACTGTCGCTTGCGAAAGCTCAGTCGGATTCGAAGCAGTCACCGCAGCCGGTTTCCGTCCATGGGGTGTATCGTCGTGTACTGGAAGACGCCATGGCTCTGGCAGAGGCCAAGCAGATTGACATAGGCGTCGAAGGCGGTGAAGACGTTTGGGTGCTGATGCACGAGATCGATCTGCTCACACTGGTTAAGAATCTCGTGGACAACGCGATTCGCTATACCCCCATCGGTGGCCGAGTTGATCTTTCCGTCTGTGTCGAACAAGGCGAGGCGCTTTTGCAGGTCAAGGATTCTGGGGCCGGGATTGCGCCGCCGGAACGTGAGCGGGTCTTCGATCCGTTTTACCGAAGCCTGGGCAGTGAGCAAGTCGGCTCCGGCCTAGGCCTGTCCATTGTCAAAGCGATCGTCGATCGCGCAGGCGCGACAATCGAGCTGGGCTTTACTGACGACGTCAACCAAAGCGGGCTGTGCGTCACGGTCTGGCTGACGCACGCCTCCTGACTGACGCAACCAAGTTATCCCGCTATTGGATCGGCATCACCTGCTTGCGCTCGTTTGCAGTCGAGCGGAGAACATGGGCGATCCCTTGAACGCCGATAGACACACGGCTGCCGACTTGTGGCATGACGCGCTGAGAACTGCGTATGGACACAGTGGTCGGCAGGGGACTTGTTTGCCCTGACACCGGCGCGCTCAACTCAATGGTCAGCAACGTGCTCCCTCCACTGTAGTCGGCTTCCAGTACGCGGCCGGATGGTAAATCACCGCTCGGCTGCGGCTCAGTGAACACAGTTAACTGCTCAGGGCGGAGCATGATTCGTGCGTCTTCGGTGAGAGGGTGATGCCTTACCGCAATTCGGCCCAGTACTGATGTTGCCCACCCTTGCGATATCCGAGCGGGCACTACCACCGCATCGCCCAGAAACAGGGCTGTTTCTTCGTCCACAGGATGCTGATACAGATGCTCGGGCACTCCATGTTGTACAAGTTTTCCCTGCCGCATGATCGCCAGCTGATCTGCGAATGACAAAGCTTCGGCTTGGTCGTGCGTGACCAGAATGGTGGTGATATCGGCATCACTCAACAGGCGCGTCACCGTTTTGCGCATCGAGGCGCGCAGGCCTGTATCGAGCGCCGAAAACGGCTCGTCAAGCAGCATCAGTTTAGGTTGCTGTGCCAACGCCCTGGCCAGTGCTACACGTTGTTGTTGACCGCCAGACAACTCATGCGGCATGCGCCCGTACATCCGTGCGTCCAACGCCACCATTTCCATCAGTTCCTGAACGCGGTACCGTTTGGAGGCGGTGTCCGCATCGAGGCCGAAACCGATGTTGCTGGCCACTGATAAATGTGGGAATAAGGCCCCATCCTGTGGGACGTAGCCTATCTGACGCTTATGGGCAGGCACTTCGACGGCGTCATCGACCAGCGCCAGACCGTTGAGTTCGATGCGCCCAGCGTCCGGAAACTCGAAACCGGCGATCAGCCGCAGCAGCGTGGACTTACCGGAGCCGGACGGGCCGACGATCGCAAGGCGGTTCCCGGTGGGTACGCACAAGCTAATGTTATCAACGGCTGATACAGCCCCGAACTTTTTGAAGATTGCATTGAGTACGAGAGCGCTCATCGGCCCGCCACGCGTTTGGATTGAGAGTAGAGAAGCCAGGTCAATGGCAGCGAAAGCAGGATCATGATCAGCGCGTACGGCGCAGCAGCGGCATAATCGATCTCGCTGCTCATTGCCCAGAATGACGTCGCCAGAGTGCGAGTGCCGTTGGGTGAAAGCAGCAAGGTTGCGGTGAGCTCGCTGCTTATCGCGATGAACGTCATCGCAGCTCCTGCCGCAGCGCCCGGCGCGGCCAGGCGAAATGTCGTTGCTCGCAGCGCCTGGCCCGGCGAACGCCCAAGGCTGCGCGCCACGTCCTCAAGTTCCACTGGCGCTTGGGCGATGCCTGTACGCAGGCTGACGAGCGCCCGGGGCAGGAACATCAACAAATACGCCAGCAGCACTGTCACGACCGTCTGATAGATCGGCTGTGCATACCTGATAGTAATGGTCACGAGAGCCAGCGCCACGACAATGCCGGGCAACGCACTGCTGATGTAGTTACAGCCCTCCATGATCCGAATCATGGGTCCAGGCGCGCGGATCGATAGCCACGCAATCGGCATCGCCGCGCAGGTGGTGATCAGTGCGCCGACCGCGCAAAGCAACAGCGTCTGTTCCAGCGCTGGAAGCAGGTCGGCTGCTCGCCAAACGTCAGCCCCGCCCGCAACCAACCATTTGCACAAGATGAAGACAGGAACCCCCAGTGCCAGGGCGCTGATGAGCGCCGGCAGTACTAAGGCGACTGCCAACCAGGCCCCTTTCAAACGCCTGAGCGGCGGCGTCCGAGCGCTCCCCGAACCGACGCGCGCATAGCGCGCCGTGCCCCGTGTTGCCACCTCGGCGCTGAGCAGTGCCAGGCAGCACAACGCCAGAACCCCAGCGAGCATGTTTGCGGCCGGGCCGCTAAAGCTCGATTGGAACTGATCGAAGATCGCGGTGGTGAAGGTGTCGAACCGGATCATCGCGAACAAGCCATATTCGGCAAGCAGATGTATACCAACGAGCAGCGCTCCGCCCCCCATCGCAAGGCGAAGCTGCGGCACCACCACACGAAAGAACGCTGCCCCCGGGCTCAGCCCCAGGGATTGTGCAACGTCTTCGATGGCAGGATCCAGCCGCCGAAATGCAGCCGCGACCGGAAGATAAATGAACGGGAAGTAGGCTAACACCGAGACCAGCACGGCAGCCGGCAACCCGTGTAAAGAGGGGATCAGGCTGATCCATCCATAGCTGTGAACAAACGCAGGGACCGCTATGGGTGCTGTTGCGAGGAGTGACCATCCGCGGCGCCCTGGAAGGTTGGTTCGTTCGGTAAGCCACGCCAACGCAACCCCCAGCAGAACGCATAACGGCAGCGTAATCAGAATCAGTGTCACGGTGTTCAACAGCAGCTCAAGCACGCGAGACCTGAAAACCAGCTGGACGATAGTTGCCCAGCCGGTTGTGAACGAGATGAAAATGACAAATGCGAGCGGCAACAAGGCCAGCGCTGAAATGATGATGGAAGCAGTACTGATCCACACCGGGGCTCGACCATTGGCAGCGCGGCGGCGTCTTGGGTGAATATGACTCCGCGCCGGTGTGCTGATCCGCTTGGTCGACTGATGCAAACCGGATTCGATGCCCGTACGCTCCCTATCCACCTAAAGCAGTCCTGCCTGCGTCATGAGCTCAACGGTTCTCTTGCTGTCCAGCATGGAAGGATCAACTGCAGGTGCATCCAGGTCTTTCAGGGGCACGAGTTTGGGGTTTGAGGCTGCACCCTCGCCCACGGCATACTCGAATGAATTCCCGGTCCTGAGCACCTCTTGCCCAGGCTTGCTTGTGATCCATTTCAGGAACGCCTGTGCCTGCACCGCATGCTTACTGGAAGCCAGCACACCGCCGCCGGAAAGGCTGACGAAGGCACCCGGATCTTTGTGTCGGAAGTAGAGCAGCGAAGTGTTCCGGCTATTTTCGCCCGTCCTCGCCTGATCGCCGAAGCTGTAGTAGTGATAGATCACACCGCTTTCAATCTGCCCCGCGTTCACAGCCTTGAGCACTGCGCTATTGCCTCTATAGATTGTGGCATTAGCCTTCATTGCCTTTAGCCATTCCAGCGTCGCGGCTTCACCTTTCAATTCCAGAATGGCACTCACAATCGCCTGGAAATCGGCGCCAGCCGGGGAAACTGCCCAGCGACCTTTCCATTCCGGGTTGGCCAGATCCATCAGCGACTTAGGCAAGCCCGTATTGACAAGCTTGCTCGGGTTGTAAACGAACACTGTCGACCGCGCGGCAATCCCGACCCATTTTCCGTGTGAGGGACGATAGGCAGGGTCTACTTGAGATAGAGTTGCGGGAGCAACAGGTGCAAACAATCCGGCGTTGTCCACCAGTACCATCGAAGGCGAATTCTCAGTCAAGAACACATCCGCAGGCGACGCCGCGCCCTCCTGCAGGATCTGGTTTCCCAACTCGCTGTCGTCACCATTACGCAAGGTCACCTTAATACCGGTCTCGCGGGTAAAGCCCTCGACCCAAGCCTTGGTCAGTGTCTCGTGCTGGGCGTTGTAGACAATGATGCCCTCATCTTTTTCAGACGCAAACACCGTTCCCGCGCAGCAAAGCGCGACAGCAAGCACGGTTCTGGTGAATACACTGGTGGTTCTGAATCGCATGGCAACAGCCCCGCAGTCATCGTCGAATATCGACCGGTATTGATGAAGCGCATTTATGGCAAACAATACGAATCATTTGCATAAACATCCGCCGGCAAAAATAGGTCAGGTGATGACAAAAATTTGTGAAAAACGTTTGTGAAGGGGCACTACGAAAAATGTTTACACGGAAAACCAGAGTCCTTAAAGCGGGGTTCTAGCAGCGCCCATGCTGGTAGGCTCCTATGATGGCCGGGCCGCAGGTCAGTTGATCGCACCGGCACTTCGAAAACGGTACAAGGCTGTCAGAAAGGTCTGCCGAGCACAGGTGCAACTGTTGCCGATAGGCAAGCTCCGGAAGCGATCAGTCTCAAGCTAGAGTCAAGACGCTCGTCTAACACCTGAGCTTAACTTCGCGCTGGGCTGTGCTCTGTTTATTTGCCATTGGGTAATAGCTACCCCAATCAACAACCAGAGCGAACCGACGAGCCAGCCGGCCAGCACATCGCTCAGGTAATGAAGACTGAGGAACATTCGGCTTAAGCAGATGGTAGCGATGGCCACGGCAGCCCAATAAGCGGTCTCCACCCTTTGGCTTCTGCTCTTGAGGTCGCGGGCTATGATAAACGCGATGAAGCCCAGCACCACGGTCGAGGCGGTGGCGTGGCCGCTGGGGAATGAAGGATTCGCCTCGGTGATCCCAGTGATGAAGTCAGGTCGAACCCGATCAATGCCGTATTTGATGCTCCATGTCGTAGCCTCCGCGCCGACGAAAGACACCCAGAGTGGGATCAGCACCTGTAAACGCCCGGCAGACCAGAGCAAACCGGAGACGATGATGACAATCGTGCTCATCGAGACGATAGTGCCCAGGGATGTAACTTGTGCGAAAAGCTGCACGAGCCATGGCGCGCGAAATGGCGCAAACAGGGTATTCACACGATGATCAATGTCGGACGCGTAGCTCCAGTCAATCACAGCGAATGCCAGAAAAGTCATCGCGCATACCATGACTAGGGCGGCGACCAGCAAACGTCTGAATTGATGATGTTCGTCCCTACTCGAATCAGCTGCTGCGCAGCTCTGGCCAAAGGCAATCGTCCGGCCCTCTATTCCGATCTTCAGGCAAGCGAACCGTACTGCCCATCGTGTAAGAAGTACTAATAGGATGACGGAGGCTAAAAAGAGGCCTCCAGGTGGAATGTAGTTCACAGAACCCCCGACTGACCTGGCCCGACGGGGGCTGGCCAAATAACTATGATTTCGGGCTCGTAAAGGGCCTGTGAAATATGTCGTCTGAAAAGGTGAAAGATGGCGAGAGTTTTCACGCCGATTTGCACGGCATCAAGCTTTCCAAGCCCCGGAGGGTGCAGTGTCGGGAGAGCGCATGGCGCCGTCCAGCGGGATTGACGCCCCCTCGTTAGCAAACTGCCCGGCCATGGCGACATATGACACCTGACCGGTGAATACCAGCCAGCTGCTGCTGGACCTATGGCTGTCACTTTTCATCCCTTTCGCGCAACAGCCAACACCGCTAATCAAGGGCGCGGAGTTGACTTGGCCGTACGCTTACCTCGAAGCGCTCTATTTCGCCTGCTCGTAAAGGGCGAGGCTGCCTCTTGCTTGCCATGGCGATTTTCCTACTTTTTCCAGTCCTGCGCTCGGACACCGGATCCCAAAATCCTTGGTGTCATGAGCGACCTAGCGTTGCGCCCAACACCGCCTTTGCCTAAATCGGTTGCCTGTGTACCGTAAACCGGTAACTGACTTGCAATAAAAAGGCCCCCGGACGGTGGGAAAGTCCGGAAGCCCATTTAACGGATACCCCGTTCTATGCAGGTGGCAGGTGGCAAAGGCCCTGAGTCTGAGCGGCTGCTTTGGGTCGGTAACTGCCCGTCACCAGCATTCACCCGTGCAGGCACTCACCCTTATCCACTCCCCGCCAAACTTCTCCGCTCATGCAAACGGCAGTGGCCCGCGGAATGTGCCGATTGGCACCCAGTGGGTAATCAGACCGGTATCCACCTTCCAGTGATGCAGGAGTAACGCCGGCGGCTCCACGTACGACGCCTCTTCAGCCTCTGCATCCAGGGCCAAGCCGATGGCCGTCGTTGTGCTGGGCGCAGTGCACAGGACTGTGCCGCCAAAACGTAACTGCATGGAGCGGTGAATGTGTCCGCACACCACACGTTCGATCGCCGGATAGCGCTGCACCACCTCGCGCAGCCGCTCCGAGTTCCGGCAGGCATACGTGTCGATGTAAGGAATGCCACTGAGGAACGGCGGCTGGTGCAGCATGACCAGAGTAGGGCGCGTCGGCTCCTGGGCAAGTGCCGCATCGAGCCAGGCCCCAGTCGCCTCGCTCATGTCGCCGTGATGTTCCTGCGGTACGGTCACATCCACACCAATGATCCGTACCGGACCGAGGTCATCGGCGACGAAGTGCCACGGGCCTGCCGTTGAAGAGAGATACGGCTGGGAAAAGGTACTACGCATTAAGTTTCGGTCATCATGATTGCCAGGAATCATCAGCAACGGCTGCTCGATCCCGGCCAGCAATGTACGCGCCATTGCATACTCTTGCGGTAGCCCCTCATCCACCAGGTCGCCGGTGATGATCACGACATCGGGTCGCGGCATGAGCCTGTTCAGGTGTGCAATGGCTTGCTCGCACATCGTGTTTGAATCAACCAGCCCCTGATAAAGCATGCCTTGCGGCCTGATATGCAGATCGGAAAGGTGGGCAATCAGCACGGGATATTCTCCATGGAGGATGCGGTGATCAATGGCGGGGTGAAGGTAGCATGCCTGAGCTGCGATGGATGGGGTCAGCGTCCATGCGCCATGCCAGAGCGCCGAGATCTCGAAGGCCGGAACAGGCGATGGAGGTCGAACCGGCCCAGGCTCGAACAGCCAGTCACTGAAGCAAAATTAACGTGGCGCGATCCCGGCACATAACTTGCCCTTCTCGTACTCATCGCCTTGCTGGAAGTCCCCATGCTGCACTCCCATCTCACCACCCTCAATGCTGTCTCGCTGGTCCTGAGCACGTTCAAGGCCCAAGGCTGGTCCGCCGAGGCGCTGCTGGCCGGCAGTGGCATATGCGCAGCGGATTTGGACCGTGCTGACACGCGCATCGCCACGCATCAGGAGATGCAGGTGTGCGCCAATGCCGTGGCTCTGCAGCGCGACATCGGCCTGATCGTGGGGCAGCGTATGCATGTCTCCTCCTACGGCATGCTCGGCTATGCCCTGCTTACCAGTGCCACTTTCGGTGACGCGCTCCGTCTGGCTCTGCGTTATCCCGCGCTGCTGGGAACACTGTTCGAGCTGAGTCTGGAGGATGACGGCGAACGTATCTGGTTCACTGCGGGCGATTACCGCGAGAATCCGGCATTGACCGCCTTCAATGTCGAGCTTTGCCTGGGGTCGCTGAAGGTCATTTGCGACGACCTGCTCGGCCACTCACTGCCCTTGCTGGGCGCCCGCTTTGAGCACGATGCGCCGGACTATCAGACTCGCTACGCTGAATGTTTCGACTGTCCGTTGCAGTTCCAGGCCACCGTCAATGCATTTGCTTTTGATAAACGCTGGCTCGCCCAGCCTTTACCGCTGGCCGACGCGGTAACCCATCAGGCCATGACCGAGCGCTGCCGAAAACAGAACACGGAATTCACCGGGCGCGAGGCCTGGCTGGGGCGAATCCGGCTATCGCTGGCTGCTCAACTGCATGCCGCACCTGGGCTGGACATGCTGGCCCGACAGATGAACTGCTCGGCGCGCACCTTGCGTCGACACCTGCACGACCTGGGCTGCAGCTATCAGGAACTGCTCGACGAACTTCGTTTCGAACGCGCCAAGCAACTGCTCGCCGAAGACCGGTGGCCCATCTACCGGATCGCCGAGGCTCTGGGCTTCAGCGAGACCGCAAGTTTTCGGCACGCCTTCGTGCGCTGGAGTGGCGTGGCGCCGAGCCAATTTCGCGCATAACGCCTCATTGAGGGGCGAATTACGGACAGAAAATCTGGCCATATTTATCCCCTTTTGGCCGCACTTGCCGTTCTCATAAACCGCGCCCAGGGCAAGACTGTATTGACCGATACAGCCCGCGGAGAACAACAAATGCTGACAATCTACTCGGATGATCACCACCTGCACCACGGCCGCTGTGAGCTGATGGACGGGCAGTTGATGCCCTGCTTCGAAATGCCCTCACGCGCCGATCATGTATTACAACGGGTCAGGGACCGTCAACTTGGCGAGGTACAGGCGCCGCAGGACTTTGGTCTGGAACCGCTGCAACGCGTTCATAGCCGTGAGTACCTCGATTTCTTCAAGGGTGCCTGGGCGCGCTGGACCGAATTCGGTCAGGACGGCGACCTCCTGCCCTACACATGGCCTGCCCGTACGCTGCGCCGCGTATTACCCGAAAGCCTGCATGGTCAACTCGGTTATTACAGCTTCGACGGCGGGGCGCCAATCACCGCCGGCACGTGGCAGGCAGCCTACTCGGCGGCGCAGGTCGCGCTTAGCGCCCAACAAGCGATACAGCAAGGTGCCCACAGTGCTTTCGCCCTGTGCCGTCCGCCGGGACACCACGCAGCTGGCGACTTGATGGGCGGTTATTGCTACCTCAACAACGCCGCTATTGCTGCCCAGGCCTTTCTTGATCAGGACCACAAAAAGGTTGCGATTCTGGATGTTGACTACCACCACGGCAACGGCACCCAGTCGATTTTCTATGCGCGCAGCGATGTGCTGTTTACCTCGATTCACGGCCACCCGGAAGCGGAGTTTCCGTTTTTCCTGGGCTATGCCGACGAGTCCGGTGAAGGCGCAGGTGCCGGTTTTAACTTCAACTATCCACTGCCGGCCGGTTCCGGCTGGGAAACCTGGAGCGCGGCGCTCGAGCAAGCCTGCACGGAAATTGATCGTTATGACGCTGACATCATCGTCGTCTCCCTGGGCGTGGATACCTTCAAGGACGATCCGATCTCGAAATTCAAACTCGACAGCGAGGATTATCTGGCGATGGGCGCACGCATCTCCCGCTTGGGTAAACCTACGCTGTTCGTGATGGAAGGCGGCTACGCGGTGGAAGAAATCGGCATCAATGCCGTCAACGTTCTCGAAGGTTTTGAAGGGGCTGCCCAATGAACATGTTCAAGTCACTTATCCTCTGCGCTGCCGTTATCAGCGGCATGGCTCATGCCGAAGAGAAAACCCTGCGGGTCTACAACTGGTTCGACTACATCACCCCCAAGGCGCTGGAGGACTTCAAGGCGCAGAATCCCGGCCTTAAATTGGTGTACGACATCTTCGACACTAATGAAGCGTTGGAAGCCAAGTTGCTCACCGGCAACTCGGGGTATGACGTGGTAGTGCCATCCAACGTGTTCCTGGCCAAGCAGATCGAAGCCGGTATATTCCAGCCGCTGGACCGCAGCCAATTGCCGAACTGGAACCACCTCGATCCCAAGCTGATGAAGCTGATCGAGGCCAACGATCCGGGCAATAAATTCGCCGTGCCTTACATGTACGGCACCATCCTGATCGGCTTCAACCCGGACAAAGTCAAGGCCGCCCTGGGTGCCGATGCGCCAGTGGACAGCTGGGACCTGATTTTCAAGGAAGAAAACATCAGCAAGCTCAAGTCATGCGGTGTAGCGCTGCTGGACTCGCCCTCCGAAATCCTGCCCCTGGCCTTGCAGCACTTGGGCCTCGACCCCAACAGCAGCAACCCCAAGGACTATGTGAAGGCCGAAGCGCTGTTGATGAAAATCCGCCCCTATATCACCTACTTCCATTCCTCCAAATACATGGCCGATATCGCCAACGGTGACATCTGCGTCGCGGTCGGTTACTCCGGCAGCTTTTCCCAAGCCGCCAACCGCGCCAAAGAGGCCAAGAACGGCGTGACCGTAGACATGCGCCTGCCCAAGGAAGGCGCACCTATCTGGTTTGACATGCTCGCCATCCCCAAGGGTGCCAAGAACCCCCAAGACGCCTACACATTTATCAACTACCTGCTGCAGCCGCAGGTGATCGCGCCAATCAGCGATTTTGTCGGCTACCCCAACCCCAACAAAGACGCTACCGAACAGGTTGATCCGGCGATTCGCAACAATCCCAACCTGTACCCCACCGAGGCCGCGATGGCCACGCTCTATACGCTCAAGCCTCTGGGGCGTGACGCCGAACGCGCCCGCACGCGGGCCTGGACCAAGATCAAGTCAGGCACCTGATACCTGGAAAAGCCCCCAGCGAGTGATTGGCGGTCTCAGGTCGAGAAGGCTTAAGGTTAAAGCAGGGACATGGACGTCGGCTTTCGGCCAACAGCAGCTCGTCATCTCTGACATGGAAACCTAGTGAATATGGCAACATTAGACCAGTGCAAGGCGGCTCTTCGTATCTTTGGTGACGAACTGATACCCGAGGAGCTGAGCCGCTTGTTCGACCACTTTTATACACAAGGGTGGGTCAAGGGCTACGAATATTCAACCTCATCCGGCAAGGTCGCTGTGAAGAAAACCGGGGCGTGGATACTTGAAGCAGAACCAACCGACAGCGCCGATTTTGATGGCCAAATTTCTCAGCTTTTGGGCTACATCGACGTGAGCCTAGATGATTGGGCTTTGCTTGCAAAACGATTCGAGATGGACATTTTCTGCGGTTGGTTCATGCGTGAATCAAACGAAGGCATTTCTGTTTCGTCGCAAACAATGCGGCTGCTCAGCGAGCGTAATATCGCTCTATCCATAGACATCTATGCTTCGTCAGACGACGAATGACGTCCGCATTCGGCCGATTTCAGCCGGAAGCAAACGGCAGCTTTGGGTCGAAAGCGGCCCTTCATTCCAACCAAGAGGAGCAGCCCCTAAGGTTAGCTTCGTTGCTACTGCGTCATAAGATCCCGTTCGTTCGAAGCGTCGTACTTTCTAATATCGCCTCGCATCAACCGCTCCCATCGGTTTACGAACTGTACGGTGTCTATGGCGTTAAGATGAGCGCTAAGCGCAGCTTGATCAGTCCAGCGTTCTAATAGAATAAGTTTTCCGGATTTTGGGTCTTCAATTGCGGCGTCGTAAGAAATATTTCCTTTACGTTGTCGTGTCGCGACTGCAAAGGTCTGAAACTCGCCCTGAAATCGCTCGATGTCTTCGGACGAGACGTATAGGTAGCCAGCTACGATGAGCATTTTTGCCATCCTTTTTGGTGTAGACCCCAATTACAGATCGGCTCTGAAATTGGAGGCATTGATAACTCAGGCGATAAGCACGATCTTTCCTTGAATACTTCCCCGTGAAGCTCGGTGATGCGCATCCGATGCCTGGGCAAGCGCAAACGTACTGTCGATCATCACGCGGACAGTACCGTTATCCAATAAGCGGCCAGCCTCTGCCAGTTGGGTACCGTTGGAGCGCACCTGCGTTGAGGAAACGGTGATGCCCAGATCAGCTGCTTCTTTATGCGCGCAGAAACCCATGGGATTGACCAGGAAGAGGGCGCCGCCCGGTCTTATGACGCTCAGAAAGCGTTCCATATTCGCACCACCGACGGCGTCAATCACCAGATCCACATCCTTCGCGACGTTTTCAGCGGCCGTCATTGTGTGATCGATAAATTCCTCTGCGCCCAGGTCGCGAAGCAGGCTCTCATGCTTACCGGAGGCAACCGCGATGACGCGCGCACCTTTCCATTTGGCAACCTGTACTGCCAGATGCCCCACGCCACCGCCGGCACCGTTTACCAGCACGGTCTTGCCTCGCAGCGGGACTGGCTCATGTCGAAACGACTGAAAGGGATTTGGCTCGTCATGGCCCAGCTCAATCAGAAACTGCCAGACAGTAAGCAACGACATGGGCGCACCTGCGGCCTGGACGTGGTCTATCCCGTTGGGTTTCAAAGCCAACTCGGTCTCATGGATGCGTATGTATTCGGCGTAGGCGCCGCTGCCAGTCATCAAATCTTTCGGAAAGCGCACCATTGCGTAGACGTTGTCACCGACGCTGAATCTGGAAACTCCGTCCCCGAGCGCGACGACCTCTCCCGATACGTCCGTGCCTAAAGTCAGCGGAAACTTGGCGTCTGGCCGCCACTCAGGGGGTAGGGCACGATAGCCGTCTCGTAGAAAAAGGTCTGGCGGGTTAAGGCTCGCCGCATGGACGCGGACAAGCACTTCGCCAGGTTGTGCCATGGGTTTGGGCGCATCCTCGTAGCGCAACACTTCAGGGCCGCCAAATTCGTGCAACTGCACAGCTTTCATTGTGTCGTTCATCACAACCTCGTTATCGATGGGGGATGACTTAAGTTAACCCCTATCAGCCAGGTTGATAATAAGGTTGAAAGTCGTTTCAATGGTGCCATGAAGGAACCAACCGGATTTGAACGACTGAGCGGATTGATCGCATTCGCCCGCGCCGGCTCTCTGGGCAGCTACAGGGCTGCGGCCCGCTCGCTGTCCATTTCGCCCTCGGCGATCAGTAAAAGCATCCAGCGCCTAGAACGTCATTTCGGGGTGTCGCTGTTCACCCGCACCACACGCTCGCTGACCCTCACCGTTGAAGGCCGCGATATTCATGAGCGTGTGTTGCAGCTGTTGCGTCATGCAGAAGAGATCGAGCAGGTGGCTAAGTCAGCACGCTCCGAGCCTGCTGGCACGTTACGGATTGCGGCATCACTTCCCATCGGGTTGCATATCATCGCGCCTGCCATCAGCGAGTTTCGTAAACGCTACCCGAAGGTATTGATCGACCTGCGGCTAAGCGACCAGATCGTGAACCTGGTCGAGGAAGGCATTGATCTTGCGGTAAGGATCGGTGAGCTTTCGGACTCATCGCTTTTGTCCCGTCGGCTCTTGCCATACAAGCTCGGTTGCTACGCCTCTCCTGACTACTTGGCAAGGTGCGGAACGCCTCAGCATCCTGATGAGCTGGCGGAGCATGAAACGGTGAACCTACGCTATCAAAACACCGGTCAAACCTTACGCTGGCCGTTTCGCATCGCAGATAAAGAGATCGAAATACTGCCGTCATCGTCCGTCGTCGTTGATGCAAGCGAGGCTATTTTGGAAGCAATGGCCGCGGGCACGGGTATAGGAATAGCCGCGAGCTTCATGGCAGCTCCGAGGGTGAAGCGTAAGGAGCTGGTCCCGATACTCTCCGAATTCGCGGTACAGAGGCACAATATCACCGCCATTTGGCCCGAAAGCCGTCGCACCAATCCTGCGGTACGCGCTTTTCTGGATATGCTGATCGAACTTCGCTGAGGTCCTGACTCTTCGTTCAGACAGGGTATTTTCAACAGCCGCTAGCTGATCTAGGCGCAGATACTCCAGGTGTACCGCTCCGGAGACGTCGCTTGCAGGCAGCGCTCTTGATCGTCAGGTATCGGCCAAAAGAAGACACTCAGCGCCCTGACTGATCACGCAAAGCATCCAGAAGCAGACGAAAAGCCGGTTTGTGCTGGCGCCGGCTCGGGTAGTAGAGGTGGTACCCGGTGACGGTGCCAGTCCAGTCCTCCATCAGCCGCACCAGGCGACCTTGTGCCAGATCTTGCTCGATCAGATGCTCCGGGAAGTAGCCCAGCCCGGCACCCGCCCTGACAAAATCACGCATGAGCCAGATGTTGTTACTCACCAGATGCCCGTCGGCGCGTACTTTGATTTCTCTCCCGTTTTTTGCAAAAGGCCAAGCCCACAATCCGCCCGAGGTGGGCTGACGCAGGTTGATGCAGGCGTGCTCGGTCAGATCCTGTGGCGTCAGGGGTTTAGCACGGTGTTCCAGATAGGCGGGGGCGGCCACCAATGCCATGCGAAAATCCCGGCCGATGGGCATGCTGATCATGTCCTGAGCCAGCTGCGCCCCCAGGCGGATACCGGCATCGAAGCGCTCTGCGACGATGTCGACCAATGCGTAGCTGTCGTTGATTTCGACCTTGATCCCCGGATAGTCGGTCATCAATTGCAGCGCAGCCGGGGCAAGGACCAGATGGGTTGCGTGCTCCATGGAGGTGATGCGCAGGTTACCCGCCGGTGTGCCGCTGAGTTCGCTCAGCTCGTTGAGCCCTGACTCGATCCCGTCAAAATGCGGCCCGATGCTGTCGATCAGCCGTGCTCCGGCTTCGGTCGGCGCGACGCTGCGGGTACTGCGGGTCAGCAATTGCACACCCAGGCGCGATTCCAGTTTGGTGATGGTGCGGCTCAGCGCAGGCTGGGACACGCCAAGCTGTGCCGCTGCCTTGGTAAAACTGCCTTCACGGGCGACCCGCAGGAGGGCCAGGAGGTCGGTGACGTTGTCGCGCACGATTGATGCTCTGCGGTTATAGGTCCATTCCAACCATACCATCTAATCATTTGTGGGCAGGATGGCTAGAGTGTCGCATTCGCTTCGCGGCGCTTTCAGGAATCATCTTTCCCATGAGTAAACAAACATTCGATGTGATCATTTTCGGCGCCACGGGTTACACCGGTCGGCTGGTCGCTGAATACCTCTTCGCTCAATACGGCGTCAATGGCCCTGTCAAATGGGCCATTGCCGGTCGCAGCTTGAGCAAGCTGGAAGCCATTCGGGACAGTTGGGCAAACGCCGCAGCGCTGCCGCTGATCGTGGCCGATGCCCAGGACCGGGCGTCCGTGCGCGACATGGTTGCCGCGACCCGGGTCGTGATCACCACCGCAGGGCCGTTTTCGGTCTATGGCTCGGACCTGGTGGCAGCCTGCGCCGAGTTGGGGACGGACTACGTTGACCTCTCGGGGGAGATACCCTGGATTGCCCGGATGATCGGCAGCCATCAGGCCCAAGCCCAGGCATCGGGCGCGCGCCTGGTGTTCTCCTGCGGTTTCGATTCGGTGCCGTTCGACCTCGGCGTATGGTTCACCCAGCAGCAGGTCATGAAGAAGTTCGCTCGCTACGCGCCTCGGATCAGGGGCCGCGTGCGCAATATGCAAGGCGTGCTGTCCGGTGGCACGTTCTTGAGTGTCGACGCAGTGGTTGCAGCGGCGGCGCAGGATCCTGCGCTTGGTGAACTGGTTGCCGATCCATTCGCCTACACACCAGGATTCAAAGGTGTCGAGCAACCTGATGATCAGACCCCCTACCGGGATGAACTGGCTCAGACCTGGGTCGGGCCTTTCATTATGTCGGGCATCAATTCCAAGGCGGTGCATCGCACAAACTTGCTGGAAGGGCACCTGTGGGGCACGTCGTTTCAGTACGACGAAATGCTGATGCTCAAGGCACAACCGAGCGAAGACGATGAGCCTGGTCTGGCGGGCTTCTCCTTTAATGAGGGCGGTCATCCGCAACCGGGGCAAGGGCCGACACAGAAGGAGCTTGAGGCAGGCTTTTATGATGTGCTGTTCATCGCTGAACTGGCCGATGGTCAGGTGCTCAAGGCATCCGTGAGTTGCGATGAGGATCCGGGCTACCTGTCGACATCCAAGATGTTGGCCGAGTCAGCGATGGCGTTGGCGTTCGATGTGACGCGTGAGGAGACCCCGGGCGGTTGCTGGACGCCCGCGGCGGCGTTGAATGAGGCGTTCATCAAGCGCCTGACTGAAAAAGCCGGACTGAGGTTTACCGTCGAGGGTTGATTCGATGGGCCGCTAAAAAGGCTGAATGTCTTTGACGTTCAGCTTTCAGAGTCTTTAGCTCTCTCAACAATTAGCCTAGTCAACAAAAGGTGTCCCATGAATGTGCCAAACCGTATGAACTACATCGAGATCACCGAACCCGGTGGCCCCGAAGTATTAAAGATAATGCAGGCCGATGTGCCAACGCCGGGTGATCACGAGTTGCTGATCCGGGTTCACGCCGCCGGCATCAATCGTCCCGATGTCATACAGCGTTCGGGCAAATACCCGATGAAACCGGGCATGACCCCTGTGCCCGGGCTGGAAGTGGCCGGTGAGGTCGTTGGGGTTGGAGCAAACGTGGCCGATTTCAAGCTGGGCGACAAGGTATGTGCCCTGACCAATGGCGGTGGTTACGCCGAATACTGCGTTGTGGCGGCCACCCAATCATTACCGGTCCCCGACGGCGTGGACATGATTCAGGCCGCGGCCATTCCGGAAACATTCTTCACCGTGTGGGCCAATCTGTTCGAACTGGGCCGTGCCCGAAAGGGCTGCACCGTATTGATCCATGGCGGCACCAGCGGCATCGGCACGACCGCGCTGATGCTGTGCAAGGCCCTGGGGATCAAGGCTTTTGCAACGGCCGGCAGCCAGGAAAAGTGCGACCGGATCCGCGCACTGGGTGGCGAAGCGATCAATTACCGCGAGGTGGACTTCGCTCAAGAGATCGCCCGGCTAACCCACGAGAAGGGCGTGGACGTGATTCTCGACATCATGGGCGGGAGCTATTTCGAGAGCAACGTGGCGTCACTTGCACGACGCGGTCGACTGGTCATTATCGGTTTTCTGGGCGGCAACTCCGTCAAGGACTTCAATCTGCTGGCGTTGATGGAAAAACAAGGCTCGGTGACAGGGTCGATGATGCGTTCGCGCAGCGCTGAGGAAAAAGCCGAGATTGCTCGCGCCGTTCTCGCCAATGTCTGGCCGTTGCTCAGTCAAGGCGAATGCCTGCCGATCATTGACCGTGTTTTCCCTCTCGCCGACGCAGCACAAGCGCATCAGCGAATGGAGCAGGGCGACCATATCGGCAAAATCGTGCTGAAGGTGTTGTGAATTGAAACGCCCGGCGCGTGTCATTGACTGCCCGCCGGGCGCTGTTCATATTTGTTTGAGGAGGCCGTGGTTGTACGGTCGGCACCGTCCAGGGAGCGGCCACTCGAAATCATTTCTCAGGCATTCCGAGATCTCACTCACCGGGTAGACCAGGGCGAGAAGAAGGTCTCGGCACCCCTCAAGCAAATCCGGCTCGCCGAGCGTGAGGTGATGCCCCCTGTGCAGCGAGTTCACGAGGCTCTCCATCCGTCGGTCGCTTTCGTGATCATGCCGCTGTTCGCACTGGCGAACGCTGGGGTCAACTTCCATGGCGCTCAGCTAAGTGATGCCGCTGTAGTTCCAGTAGTCTATGGCGTCGTAATGGCGTTGGTGTTTGGTAAGCCTATCGGCGTGGTGCTCGCTACTTTCCACATGGTTCGCACAGGGCTTTGCAAACTGCCTGAACAGGTGACTTGGCGCGGAGTGATACTTGTAGGTCTGCTCGCCGGTATAGGCTTCACGATGTCGGTTTTCATCGCGGGCTTGGCCTACCACGACGACCGTTTATTGGCAGCGGCGAAGCTGAGCGTGCTGTGTGCTTCCTCTGCGTCTGCAGTGGTGGGTTTGCTATGGGGCTTGTTCAACTTCAGAAAGCCGGCCAGTCGTTAGTTGGTACAGATATCATCCAACTCACCCTCACGTAACAGCGGAGTTTCGCAATGGTTGCTCGTTGGCAATGGCTGTTGATTCGCACGACCAGACGTCTGTGGTTCAGAGCGGGACTGTTTTCCCTGCTGGGCGTTGTTACGGCGTTGCTGGCTGTCGTTCTCAGAGACCACATTCCAATAGACCTCCCTGGCAAGATAGGCGCTGATGCCGTCGACAAGATTCTCGGCATCATCGCTTCCAGCATGCTGGCCGTCACAACGTTTTCTCTAAGTACCATGGTCACGGCCTACGGAGCAGCCAGTACGGGCACCACCCCGCGCGCCACGACACTTGTCATGGAGGACACGACCACTCAGAACGCGCTGTCGACCTTCATTGGCTCGTTCCTGTTTAGCCTGGTCGGCATCATTGCTTTAAGTACGGGGGCGTATGGCGCTCAAGGCCGGGTTATCCTGTTCGCGGTCACACTCGCTGTGGTGGTACTGATCGTCTACACCTTGCTGCGATGGATCGACCATCTGTCCAGGCTTGGCCGGGTAGGTGAGACGATTGACCGGGTTGAAGCCGCCACCATCAGTGCGCTCACGGAGCGCCGCCGATTACCTTACCTGGGCGGATGTGCCTACCCGGAGCCTCCGGGTCAAGTGCTGCCACTGCTCCCGATCCGCAGTCGGGAGGTGGGCTACGTGCAGCACATCGACGTACCTGCGTTGGACGCTTTCGCACAGAAAAATGCTGCGTTGATTTATCTTGAGATACTGCCTGGCAGTTTTGTAAATGAAGGCGAGCTGCTGGCCCGGGTAATGAGAGCGAGCACCGAGCCGCTGGATGAACCTCAGGTGAGGCAAATCCTGTCCGCTATCACCCTTGGCGTTCGTAGAACCTTCGAGCATGACCCTCGCTTTGGTTTGTCCGTATTGTCGGAGATTGCATCAAGGGCGCTTTCGCCCGCCGTAAATGACCCGGGCACGGCAATCGATGTCATTGGCAGGGGAATTCGCGCGTTCAATGCACAGGCGAGGTCTGGGACGCTGGAAAAGCCTGAAGCACAGTGCAGTTGCGTGCATGTGCGCGGGCTCTCCGTGGAGGACATGTTTGACGACTTCTTTTCGCCGATTGCGCGTGACGGCGCAGCACTCATCGAGGTCAACATCCGTCTTGTCAAAGCGCTTGCAAGTCTTGCGCATTCCTGCCCGGCTTTGTATGCCGACTTGGGGGCACGTCACATCGGCGTCATCCTGGAGCGGGCGGAGGCGGCGATGACGCTTGACGGTGACAAGGCGCGGTTGAGAGCGTGCATTGCCGCCTCGCTCCCGTGAGCCCGCCGTCAGTGCTGGCGATCCGTGCTCATTTCCTGCAAGGGATAACGCGCTTCACCAGCGTTCCGATGCTCATGCCCTGAACCAAAATGGAGAACACGACGACCATGTAGGTCAGCGACACCACCACGTCCCGCGCATGTCCCGGCGGAAGAGACAGTGCCAGTGCTACTGATATTCCTCCCCGTAATCCGCCCCACGTCATAACGCTCCAGGCGCCGGCAGGCAGCCGAAAGCGTCTGCCCAGCACTGCGACGGGAGCGCCAACCGTCAGCAGCCTGGCCAGCAATGTCAGCACGATGACCGCCAGTCCCGTGACAGCGAGCGTACCTGAGAAGTGGATCAGCACTACCTCCAGGCCAATGAGCACAAATAGAACCGCATTAAGGATCTCGTCAATCAACTCCCAGAACATGTCAAGGTTCTTCTCGGTTTCTTCCGACATGGCATGGGAGCGGCCTTGATTGCCAATGATGAGGCCCATTACCACCATCGCCAGCGGGCCCGAGACGTGCAGATGACTCGCTAAAGCGTAGCCGCCAAGTACTGCGGCCAGGGTGATGAGTACTTCTTCCTGATAGCTGTCGATGCTTTTGAGCATTCGATAGGTGATGTAGCCCAACACCGCGCCAACCAATGCGCCGCCGCCTGCCTCCTCGACCAACAGTTGTGAAGCACCAAGCACTGAAGGCGCGTCACCACTGACAATCATCGCCAGAATGAGCGAAAACAGCACGACGCTGACTCCATCGTTGAACAGCGATTCGCCTGATATCACCAGCTCGACGCTTGCGGGTGCACCTGCTGACTTCAAAATGCCCATTACCGCGATGGGGTCCGTTGGAGAGATGAGCGCACCGAATACCAGGCAGTATGAAAGGGGCAGAGCCAGGTCAGTAAGCGAAAGCAGCGCCCAAAGCGCAAAACCAATGAACAGCGTCGAAACCGTCGTTCCAACGACCGCCAGTGATGCAACTTGCCATCGGTAGGCACGCAGCTGTGATAAGTCTACGTGTAGTGCGCCAGCGAACAGCAGCAGCGATAACATGCCTTGCATCAACAGCTCTGAAAAGTCGATGGACTTCACCAGTGAGGTTTCGAATGTATGCAACGCTTCAAAACCCAATCCACTGAGCGCCATGTTGACGAGCGAAAGCGCCAGCGCAATGCTCATTACGCCAATGGCGGGCGGCAAACCGACATACCGTCTGTTGAGAAACGCTAGCACCGCGGTGATGCTGAGAAAGACTGCGACGGTATCCAACATCGGTCTACAAGCTCCATGTAAAAAGGGAATGAGGGCGCTATTGTGAAGTGCACGCACGTTATGTGGGTCGGGATTTCCATGGCTGACCGATTTCGACCCAAAGCAAGCGTTGCTAAAGTGGGTTGAGAATCGTGCCTCGACCGTCAAATTTCGAGCTACTGCCGTACGTGTGACAACGCATGAATGACATCTGCAGCCAACTTTTCAGCACTGTTGATCCCGTCAATCCGGAAGACCGGCGCGGTCCGCTCTGATAGCCAGGCCTCGTGCCACTCGCGGTTACGCCCTCAAATGTCTGGATCGTCCTACTGCGAAGCCCATTTCCGAAAGGCGACGTGTATCTCATGCATGTCACCACGCGGTGTTATTCGATCTCCAACACGCTCCCTTTCACCTGCGGCCAGCCGTGCTAGGCGGAAGGGCGTTGGTGTGACAGCGAACACAATCAGATCGACATGGGTAATCAGCGCTTCTCTCCAGCCCAAAAGCGCCGAATCCAAAGACGAGTTCAGCGTCTCTAACGCCCCGCCGGGAATCAGCAGCACACGCCTACCGCACCAGAACTTCACACAGACCAAAGCGGTCACATCGCTAGTCCCGACGAGTGATGCGTATGAGCCTCTTAGAGCAGGAAATGCAGGACCGTGAACACCCCGTTGCCGAGGACATGGCGCTGCAGCGCAAAGTCTGGAAGTTCCAGCGGGTTGGCTGGTATGTGCTGACGGCGGTTGTCATCCTGACATTGCTCGGCTTGTTTTCCAGAGGCCCGCTCAGCTCGCTCGAAACGGTGAGTGAGCAAGGTGATCTGACGGTGCAGTACGAGCGTTTCCACCGTGCTGGCGGGACTAATCCGATGATCGTTCAGGCCACGGGGCAGCCGGGCAAAGAGGTCACGCTGTCGATCAGCAAGCCTATGCTGGATGGCTTCAGCATCGAGTCTATCCAGCCGCAGCCGGTCAGCTCTGTGGGCAGTCCCCAAGGTTTGAGTCTTACTTTCCCCACCGACAAGAGCGGTCACGTCACGCTCTTCATCTCATGGCGCAGCGACGGCATCGGGCTATTCAAAAGTCAGATCAGTGTCGTTGGCGGCGGCCATATTCCCGTTACTCAGTTCATCTACCCATAGGTGCTCAATGGATGCCGTACTACGCGCGGGTGCGATTTATTTTGCCCTGATGGTGCTCTTCAAGATTTCTGGCCGACGATCATTGGGGGAGCTGACGTCGTTTGATTTCGTGCTGCTGATGGTCATTGGCGAAGCGACCCAGCAAGCGCTGCTGGGCGATGACTTCTCGGTGACCAATGCGATTCTGGTCATTGTGACGTTGATGGTGATCGACATCGGGCTTTCCCTCGTCAAACGACGCTCCAAACGCTTAGCCAAGCTGATCGATGGGGGGCCGACGATCATCGTTGAAAACGGCGCGTTCCTGCGCCATCGCATGCACGAGGCCCGCATCCAGGAAGACGACATCCTGGAGGCCGCGAGAATAGAGCAGGGCTTCGAGCGGGTGGAGCAGATCAAGTACGCGATCCTCGAGCGCAACGGCAAGATTTCGATCATTCCTGCCTGATCATCTGCCCCGTCACAGTTTGGTCAGACGGGGCATATCAGGGCCAAAAAATCAGAGCTGGCCATGGTTTCCTCCGCGTAGCCCGTTAGCAACACACTTCGCAGGCGTGTCCCCTATTACTGAACAATTTCAGCGAGTTGACGGCCATTTGTTCAGCCAGACAGATAAAGTTTTTGTGGCTCAAGACGATATGAATGGCAAGGTGCCATGGAGGAGGCCCGTCACGCATTTCGAGTCTGTACAACATGCCCAATTTTTCCCTTCTTCGCCGTGATCGCCGCGCCCTGAAGCAATTGCTGACGTCGATCATGAGCGGCAAGAATCCTGAGGTCGCCCAGTGCAAAGAAGGTCCAGCAGTTCTGGATGCCTGGCGCCTGATCCAGTCCTCCAATGATCAATACCAATCCCGCATAGGCCAGCTCGAAAGAGAGCTTGAGGATGCCCGCGAGTTGCTTCGCGAATCGGCAGCCTCTGCGTCAGCCCATGAGATCAGGTTCGATCTGGTCAATCTCGCGTCCAGTGAAGGTCTTTGGGACATGGAGGTGGTGGCCAGCGATCCGGTTAACCCCGGAAATCGCTTTTGGTGGTCGCAGCAATTTCGCAGCCTTTTGGGGTTCAAGGACGAAAGAGATTTTCCGAATGTGCTCGCCAGTTGGGCCGATCGGCTCCATCCGCAGGACAAGCAGGCAACACTCGACGCCTTCGCTCGCCATCTCAACGACAAGTCCGGGATGACCCCATACAAAGTCAAAAACCGGCTCGCCATGAAAGACGGTTCATATCGCTGGTTCCATGCACAGGGTGAGACACTCCGAGACGAGCGAGGCACGCCCATCCGGGTCGCTGGCTCGCTTCGGGATATCCATGACCAACTGGAGCGGGATCAGGAGCACGACGTCATCATCACCCGATTCGAGCTGGCTCGGGAAATGCTCTCGGATGGGCTTTGGGATATGGAGGTCATTGCCGGAGACCCTGTGAATCCAAAGAACCCGTTCTGGTGGTCACCTCAGTTCCGTCGGTTGCTGGGTTTCGAAACGGTCGAGGAGTTTCCAGATGTGTTGGACAGCTGGGCATCCAGGTTACACCCCGATGACAAGGACAGAAGCCTCAGTGCATTCGGGGCCCATCTGAATGACAGATCAGGCAAGACACCCTTTGATATCGAGTACCGGCTGAAGATGAAAAGCGGCGAATATCGGTGGTTCCGCGCGCGAGGCCAGACCAAACGCGACCCCGCCGGCCTGCCTCTGCGAGTCGTCGGTGCGCTTGTGGACGTCAACTTGCAGCACGAGCAGGAGATGCTGAGGGAAACAGAGGTCAAGCATCAGCAAACGCTTGAGCACAACATCGCTCAGTTGTCCCAGATCGTGGGGACGATCCAGAGCATCGCGAGCCAGACCAACCTTTTGGCCCTCAATGCGGCCATTGAAGCTGCACGTGCGGGCGAGGCGGGGCGTGGCTTCGCAGTGGTTGCCGACGAGGTTCGCAAGCTGGCGACGCGTACCACTGAAGCCACTGAGCAGGCTGCCGGCATGATTGCTCGCTAGACCCTTCCTGCCTTTAAAGACCTGGTTCCCTGAACCAGGTCGAAGTCTGGAAAGAAGTCCCTGTGACTCGGAAAAATGACTCTCCCACGTAAGCGCCCAGGGACCGGCAGGATCACTCTCGGTTTATTGCCAAAGCCAAGGCGCGCCGGCAAATGGTGCCTATATCTTGGGAGTGCCAAGGTTTAGGGATGAAAAGTGGAGCGTATCCAGACTCCAGGATTTGTTGCCCCCTTCCCCCGGAAGACAAGATCACAGGGATGCGGGGCCAATGCGCTTGCACCCGGTTTGCCAGCCCGATACCGCTCAGGCCACCCGGCATATGGATGTCGGACAGGATGAGATCTGCACCTCCCGAGGTCTCGCACAACCAGTCCCAGGCGTCGTCGCCTGTCTCTGCTGTTACGACCTCGAAACCCTCCGTCTCTAAAATTTCATGGATCAAACTGCGGATGAGCCAGTCATCTTCCACCACTAATACGGTTGATAACACTGTCCTGTGTCCATGCTGGTTCGTCGTGAAGTTGGACTGGGGCACTGCCTGTGGGTTCCCACTTCCGATAAAGCCGTCCCTCGGCTCTCTTTGCACGGTTATGTCGCTTTAATTGAGTGGCGTGTAGTGCTATGCAAAGCCTGAATAGCCCCGGATTATCCAGAAGCTATCCACAAGACCGGCGGAGCGTGCCCCAGCTAGCCGGTACAATCTCCTGTCACTGCCAACCCGGAGCCTGCGCTTTAATGTCGTTGTTCAATCGTTTGACTGCATTTTCAACCCAGAGCGGCAGGGCGGTCGGCCTTGTCTGGGCGACATCCCGTCCCTTGTTCAGCGGCTTGATCGTGGCGACGCTGATCGCCGGCATCTTGCCCGCGCTTGCCGCGTGGATTGGCCAGCGGATCGTCGATGCGGTGGTTCAGGCGATGCAAATCCATGCCAATGGCAGCCAGGCGCCGGTATGGCCGGTCCTGCGTTATGTGTTGGCCGAGGCGGGCGTATTGGCGTTGCTGGCCGCGGCGCAACGGGCGCTTTCAATGCAACAAGCGCTGCTGCGGGTACAGTTGGGGCAGAAGGTCAACCTGATGATCCTGGAAAAGGCCCAGACGCTTTCGCTGCTGCAGTTCGAAGACTCGGCGTTTTACGACAAATTGGTGCGCGTGCGCCGGGATGCATCGACCCGGCCACTGGGCCTCGTCACGAAGGGCCTGGGGCTTACGCAAAACCTCATATCGCTGGTCAGCTTCGCGGTGCTGCTGGTGCATTTTTCCCCGTGGGCGCTGTTGATCCTGGTGGTCGGCGCGCTGCCGGTGTTCTTCGCCGAGACGCATTTTTCCGGCAATGCCTTCCGCCTGTTTCAGCGCCGCGCCCCGGAAACCCGCCATCAAAATTACCTGGAAGCCTTGCTGTCCCATGAGTCCCACACCAAGGAAGTGAAGCTTTTCGGCATGGCGCCCTTGTTGCTGCAACGCTATCGCGACAATTTCACCCGCCTGTACGCCGAAGACCGCCGACTCACCGTGCGGCGCGACGCCTGGGGCTTTGTCCTCGGGCTATTGGGCACTGCCGCGTTCTACGTGGCCTACGCCTGGGTGGTCATGGACACCGTGCGCGGCCAGACCACACTGGGGCAGATGACGATGTACCTGGTGCTGTTCAAGCAAGGCCAGGTCGCCATCACTGCCAGTCTCAGCGCGATTGCCGGTTTATACGAGGACGGCCTGTACCTGTCAGACCTCTACGAATACCTTGAGGTACCGGTGGCACCTGGACGTGGCACGCTGAAGGCCGGTGCACGCCCGGGCGACGGCCTGCGCTGCGAGGGTCTGGGGTTCCGCTACCCGGGGGCCGCTCACCCCACGCTCAGCGACATCAGCCTGCACCTGACGCCCGGCATGAGCCTGGCCCTGGTGGGCGAAAACGGCTCCGGTAAAACCACATTGATCAAGCTGCTGACCCGGCTCTATGCGCCTGACCAAGGCCGGATCCTGCTGGACGGCAGCGATTTGCAGGACTGGGACGAACAGGCCTTGCACCAGCGCACCGGGGTGATTTTTCAGGACTACATCCGTTACCAGATGACCGTCGGCGAAAACCTTGGGGTGGGTGATGTCGACGCTTTCGATGACCAGGATCGTTGGCGCGATGCGGCCACTCAAGGGATCGCCGCCGACTTCATCGAGCGCTTGAGCAACGGCTATCACACGCAGTTGGGGCGCTGGTTCGCCGGTGGGCAGGAACTGTCCGGTGGTCAATGGCAAAAGCTGGCGCTGTCGCGGGCCTACATGCGTCGCGGGGCCGATCTGCTGATTCTGGACGAACCGACGGCCGCCCTCGACGCTGCGGCCGAGGCTGCCGTATTCGAGCACTTCCGCGAGTACGCGAAGGGCCGCATGACGTTGCTGATTTCTCACCGATTCTCCAGCGTGCGCAACGCTGATCACATCATCGTGCTGGATCAGGGCCGGATTCTGGAACAAGGCACCCACGCGCAACTGATGGCTGGCGGCGGGCGCTATGCCAGTCTTTTCGACATCCAGGCGCGTGGGTATAGGTGAATTGCCCCGACTGCCCACTGAGGCGGCAACACTCGTCTAGTCATCCAGGAAGTCATGGTTGGAGGAGCCGGACGCCTGCTGACCGATCAACCAGTACCGGCGTTCGCATCGGATCTGACCAGCACTGTTCGCGCCCTCGACCGGCTGAAGTCGAGCCAAGGTAGCGCTTCGCGGACGGCTGCTTTCGGCCATTTCCGGACGTTCGTGGCAGGCATAAAATCGCCAGCGTGGCTGGCTTCGGTTGCAGATCCCAGCCCTGAGAAATGGCGAGTGTATCGGAGTCGCGCCTAATCGTTCTCAGAACCGCAGTTATTGCATTTTATGTCAAAGATAATTGAGCAACTGCGACAGGCTCACTCGACATCGCAAAGCTTTACCCTCCGGGGCGAGCGAATCGTCGCCTAACTTAGGAGTAAAGCAACGGACAGCTATCGGCTAAAATCCGCCGGTTGGTCTGTAGTTAAAATGGTGTATAACTATCTCATACGGTCATCGGAACGCTGAAAGCCTTAGCCTAGATACGGATAGCCAGATGACAAGAAGTGTTATACACCACACCCCTCCGGTTAGTTATGCACCATTTGGTGCCTATTTTTAGTTGGATTTTCTATGCATATACCATCCGGCCACGTATTTGAAGCCCTTGCAGAGAAGGGCGTTGACCAACTGCACCATGCAAACAGCGTCGCGACCGCATGTCAGTTCCTAAGGTCACGCGCGCTTCTATCCAGAGGCACAGTTGAACGTTTGGGTATAACCCAAACACCACAGGAGTCCGATGATATTGATCGCCGGTATAGTATCTGGTTCGATGTGTTTATGGATTCTGTTGATATCCATCATCGTGCGCGTCGCGCAAATATATATGGCCCTGTGCTTTTCGTTTTCGATATTGGCTTCATAGATAGAACTGGAACTGGGCGACTCTGGGTAACTAAACTGAATCCTACAAAGTGGGCTGGTAAATCAGAGAAACAGCGATGGTTTCAAAGTAAGGAAGATCTAAGTGAGAATTTTGTGCTAGGGCAATTCGATCAGATGATTATAGCTCGTCACAGTGGCGGAGAGCTTCCGTTCAAAGGGCACTTGAGAAAAATAATATTAGATGATCCGTGTCACGAAGATGGCGATAGAATAGACACATATAGTATGGCTGTAGGAGCTCTTCGACTTGCAATGCAAGATGCGGGGCTTAATCTCCCGATTGAGCGCCGTGCCTGCCGTCAAGGTTGCGCGTGCCGACGATACTGGAGAGAAAACGAGGATCGAGCCCTTAAGATGTTTAGCCCAAAAATCTAACTAGTGTTCAAATCTTTCGCTTCGCTCAATGGACGGGCTAACGTCCGCCCTTAAAAGCAAACGTTACATCGCATGCAGAAAACGAGTAAACTCATAAAAAACTTTTTACTAAACGGGAAGCTTGCTCATGGATGATGTCGATCTGGAAAAATATAAAATTTTATACGAGCATCAGAAGAATCAATTCGAAAAAGAAGTTGAGCGATTTCGGCGCCTTGAAGAAAAAGCGACCAAATACTTTGGCTCTATGACAATTGCTGTAGGTGCCTACCTGTTTTTGGTGAGGTGGGCTATCGAAAGTCTACTTCCACCGCAAAACCCAATAGGCTGGCTTGTTATTGTTTCAATAGTTCTAACATTTGTGTCCTTTATGTCTTCGTGGAGCTTTTCTTTCAGAGCAACCAAATTATCAGATATCGTAAGAATGCCGTCTGACACAGCGCTTATCGATTATTTCTCTGACAACCTGAGGGGGACAGTACTGCTTGGACTATCTAGGAGGTACTCGGAAGCAATAATTGAAATTGAAAAAACATACAAAGACAAACTTTACCTTGTAATTAAAACGTACTCGGAAATAACATTTACCGCATGGTCGCTAACTGTTTCTGTAGCGCTAATTTCTGCAAGCCAATGGAGCAATTAAAATGAGCAGCAATGAAAAAACCCAGTCACCTAAACCAGAAAAGCCTCAAAAACCAATTGAGGTTCCAGCACCACCACTGGTAGTCGCAACTGAAAGCTATCAGCCTCCGATCCAAAAAATCAACAGCCCCAAAGATCCGAAATAGATATGACAACTGGTTAAATCGTTTGCTTCCCTAAGGGGCGGGCTAAAGCCCGCCCCTTAGGGGCTTTGTGGCTTCAGGATCAGATTGAGCATCTACGGCAAGCTGAGTCCGATCTGGGCGACGGGGGAAGGCCATCGTTGTGCTGTGGCTGAGCGTAGAGCCGCGATGCTAGCGACCTATCAAGCCGCGGCAGTTTATAGATTCAAAAACCAGAATACCGTCAACTTAATTAACTAACTTGCCAGGTAAAAAATGGACATAAACTCGATCTGGTCATCGAAACTAACCAAGTACAAGGTAGAGGAGGCCGATTTACAAGTACATACAGGACGGTTTAATCTTATTATTGGCCCCAATAATAGTGGTAAAAGCCGGCTCCTGCGCACATTATTCACTAGTAACGCTCCAGAAATGCAGATCGGGTTTGGCACAGATCTTAATGAAAGAGTTCAACGACTTGCAGCGCTCTATCAATTCATGAAGATTTGGTCTCGCATCAAAGAATTTGACTCTGAAGCCTTTCTAGCTTTGTCAAACGGAAAACAATTTGCTGTTTCACAAGCTAAAGAGCTTTTGAGTGATTTTTCAAATGTAATTTCAGACGCATCGAGACATAATTTCGATGTGCGGGGCGGCGGTGATGAGATCACAGCATTTAGGAATTTCCGACAAAAGTTCTTTAGTAATATGCATCCTGAGGATGAAATCTTAGCACTCTCTGAGATAATTGCAGACTTGAACAGCTCGTTAACACTCAAGCATCATTACGTTCCGATCTTGAGAGGGATGCGCCCGATTGATCCGCAGGTTGATGCTTATAGAAATCGTACTATTAAAGATTATTTTCCTGAATTAAAAGAAACAGACAAACCAAGCATAGTGACCGGATTTGATTTATATCAACTGTTGGTGCGTTTTTTATTGGGAAATCCCGAAAATCGCGAGCGTATAAGAGATTACGAAAAGATAATCGGCCACGAATTTTTCGGAGGCGCCGAAGTTACTCTAATCCCCGAGTACGGCAAAGATACTGTATCAGTGAAAATTGGTGAGGATGACCAATTTCCTATATATGATCTTGGTGATGGAATGCAGCAGGTCATAATAATTACATCCTGCGCATTTCTTGAGCGAGAAAACTCTATTTTTTTTATCGAGGAGCCTGAAGCGTGTCTGCATCCAGGCTTACTGAGAAAGCTCGCGCTCTTTTTATTGAACCATACAAATCACTACTATTTTGCGACTACCCATTCTAATCACTTGCTCGATCTAGCGGAAATAGATGCGCGCGTAGTCGTACAGAAGGTTGCCAAAATCGGAAACCGGTCAGAGGCTACCTATTGCGTACAGGAGAGCACACGTGATAGAGAACTCTTGGTGGAGCTCGGCATTACAGCCTCTTCGGTTTATCTCGCTAATTCTACTATTTGGGTTGAAGGTATTACCGATAGACTCTACCTCGCTGTGTTTCTGAGAAAATATGTCAAAGTGCTAAAAGATGTTTCAAGAAAATCTCAGCTTGAAGGATTGCTAGAGAACTTTCACTACTCCTTTGTAGAGTACCAAGGCGGTACATTAGGGCATTGGTCGTTCGACGAAGATGACGACACAGAGTCTCTTAGCGCCTCCAATATTTGCTCCTCTGCTTATGTAATTGCCGATGGAGATATAGCCAGGAAAGGTGACCGCGCCGCCATTCTCGAAGGCCAGCTTGGCATGCGTCTGCACATTTTAAAATGCAAAGAGATAGAAAACCTACTACCCCGTAGTGTCATTCTCAAAACAGCTAAAGCTATCTTTTCGCGCAAGCGGAAAAAAACGGTAGAGGGTTTATCAGCCGAGAATCTCAACGAACTCATTGATAAGATAGAAAATTCGGCGCATGGAATAGGTTACCTCCTCGACAAAGCTCTTGGACTCAAAGGAAAAGGCAAACACGATCGCCGTGTGTTTGCCGACGAAAGCGGCACGATCAACGACAAGGTCAAATTCTGCTTGGAAGCCATCGAAATCATGAACAATTCTGAATGGGATCTTACGCCGCCACTGAAGGAGTTATGCGAAAAAGTTTTTGACCACATCCTGTCGGTGAATCGTCAATACTGAGGTCGAAATTGGCAGCGTCACTTCCGCTTTGGGTCGAAAGCGGCCGGTCCTGGCTGACCGCTTTCGACCCAAAGCTGACAGTGCGCTTTCAGTCATACACATTTGAAGTTCCTCTTAGGGGCGATGCAGTCCTGTTGCGTCCCGCCAGTACAAGAGTTCTTGAAACTGGAAAGTGACAAGGAAGAGGGAGGAACAAGCCCGAGCAATGGACTTCGCTATTTTGTCCAGGTCTTCCATAGAGGAATGGCACTCCGGTTCAGGGCCTTTGATTCTGACGCTACAGCGCATAGCGACACGGAAGTCCATACCCTTTCTATCTTCAGCGTAAATAGCAACGTCGGTGAGTTCACGGTTAGCCGTCAGCGTTAACCCCGAGATTAAATGAGCCACTAAAGCGCCGTTCACGCTAAAGACTTCCAACGCGCCAGCGTTCTCCAGAGCGTGTCCAAGTATCGGGACGGTTAGCCCTTTGTCGGCTTCTAGATAAAGATCAAGACTCACCTTGAGCGCTTCCCCCAGCCAGCTTGAGATGTTGCTGATCACCCCGGTGAGCAGCATCTGGCCAATAGAACGCCTGAGCTGCTCGCGCGTAATCTTGCGCCCGGCGCCGGCGATGGTCGTGTGGGTTATTTCGTCGTGGGGCCACGATGCCTGGCCAGAGCACGACGCAGGCGGAAGTTATCAACCCCCAGCGAGATGAGCAGCATGGCGCTCAGCACCGAAAACGCGTCATCGCCCAGGTAATGCAGGATTGCCCACGCGAGCAGCGAGACGCCCAGGGCGCAGATGAGCAGCAGGACAGAATCTTTCATGCGGTTTGCTGCCAGTGCCGATACAACATCTTCCCCGGGTGGTCCGAGGTATAGAGGCCCGGGTGCCGCTGGATGCAGGTCCGCAGCCACTCTCGGTCCAGATCGTTACGCGTCAGCAGCATCATGACGTCAGACAGGGAGGTGCCGTTGGCAAGTACGCGTCCCGTCGCCACCGCGATGGGGGCAAGCCCGAGAGCATCCATGTTTTCCTTGAAGTACCGGCAGAACTCGGACATCTGTTGTCTTCCTTGGCAAAGTGGCTATTGCACAACCCGCAGGCGGTCTGGATCTATAGGGTTGCTATCGTAGACACCCGCAATGGGGCTGTCCAAGAAACATACACGCTCTTGGTAGCGAGGTTTTTGGGTAGGGAAGCGATTGACGGGGAGCTCAATCAACTTCCCCTCGGGTGTTGAGATACACAAAACCTCGCTGGGAGCCCGAACGGTCGGCTCAATATGCTGTTCAAAAGGTTGATAGCCTTAACCTACTCACCAAAACCGCATCGCTCATCCCTCCAGACGGAGCGGGCTGATCCGCAGAGCGCGCTATAGCCATCAACAAGACCGGCGAAGTGCGCCGAACTAGCCGCTACAATCCCCCGTCACCGCCAATCCGGAGCCTGCGCTTTAATGTCGTTGTTCAATCGTTTGACTGCATTTTCAACCCTGAGCGGCAGGGCGGTCGCCCTTGTCTGGGCGACGTCCCGCCCGTTGTTCTGCGGCTTGATCGTGGCGACGCTGATCGCCGGTATTTTGCCCGCGCTGGCCGCCTGGATCGGTCAGCGGATCGTCGATGCGGTGGTTCAGGCGATGCAGATCCATGGGAGCGGCAGCCAGGCGCCGGTATGGCCTGTCCTGCGTTACGTGTTGGCCGAGGCGGGCGTATTGGCGTTGCTGGCCGCGGCGCAACGGGCGCTTTCGATGCAACAAGCGTTACTGCGGGTGCAGTTGGGGCAGAAGGTCAACCTGATGATCCTGCAAAAGGCCCAGACCCTTTCGCTGCTGCAGTTCGAGGACTCGGCCTTCTACGACAAGTTGGTGCGTGCGCCGCGATGCATCGACCCGGCCACTGGGCCTCGTCACAAAAGGTCTGGGGCTTACGCAAATAGGGGGCGGATTTATTTTCCAGGTCATATAAATCCGTACCCTTATCTTATTTTCGGGGGGGGGGCGATTGGCATTCTAAATGCTCGGATATATAGCTCAGGTTTAACGAAAGACCCGACGTGCTATACTATGGAAGGCGACGAGTGGAACTCATAGGAAACGTCATTAATCGCCCGCTAGGCCATGAAAAAGTTATGGGTTTTGATTTCGTGAAATGTGATGTGAAATGTGAAGCAAATGGCCGGCAGGGGGGCGCAGGACTAGGCATAGTATTTTGAGATTTGTTGCATAGCTTCTCTTTCAAATATACCGCTTTTTTCGATATTGCTTAAGATAGGCCATGAGCTGTGCAGGCGCGCTATGCACATGAGATGTATAAATGACGTTGGTATCATGGTGAGCGTAATTGATATGTAATTTTCTCTGTCATGTTCTGGTGCGTACTCATTAATAAATTTGAATGCTACAGCAAAGTTCTTTATATTATCGAAAAGAGCGTCAGACGAGGCTTCTTCAAGCCTTTCTAGTATTTTTTCTTTGTTGGTTCCGGATTCGGCGAATCTGTCATAGATGTCTAAATATTTGCCGAAGGCTAAACTGCCTGAGTAGCTTCCACTTTTTAAATTGATGACGGTGTTTTTATACTCGCTTAAGCATAAATTTATGATGTTGAACAAGGATGATTCAAAACTTTGTTTGGCGGCTAGGTCGGACTGCTGTTTTATGGTTTCGCGTGCTGTTATTTCGGAAGCCTTCGCGTCAGCCGCTGCAGATCGTTGTATAACAACGGTTTCAATCAGCAAAACCGTTGAGATAAAGGTCAGTATCGGGTTCACGTTGCCGCCGATAAAGTCACCCAGCGGACCTAAGTCTGCCTTCGTGAAAGTATCATAGACGTTATAAAAGTAGATGCCGTACATTGCCAGTAACACCAGTCCTACACCGATAATTAGCGTTTTCACTAAATTAGCTCGGCTTTATGCAGTATGAAGAACTTTGTAGCGCCATTATTCAGAGTTACGCGATTGACCTCGGCTTTCAGTGCCACGAAATTGCCTTGCGTCATTCCGTGAAGGCTTCGAGCTAACACACCCTTTTGTCTCTTCGAAAAAGGATGGGAGGGCACGAAGCTAAAAGATTCGCCGTTATATTCTTCTACAAGTCGACCTGTCCCGGTTCGAGCATTAAAACGGCTTATGCCTATAGTCAGCTCTTCTGGCTCTGGATTTGTGATTTCTTCTTCCAGATAGCTCAAGGTGTTTTGATCGAAAGTGGCAATAGGCGTCTGAGCGGCGTACAGAGTGGCCTTATAACCCTGATATTTGACCGGCAAATGGGCATCCAATAAAGATGTAGTGAGACGGTGTGTGATGTCCTCGCTAAAATACATCTTCTCGAAATTCTTAAGAGCAGTGCGCCGGTTTATTTCCCAGTTATCACCCACGACCTGGCCAATGGTATATTGGAGAAGTTCTATGTAGCTTTTTGCCGTCAGGTCATGGATGTTGGCTACAGACCTGTCACTGTTGAAAATAACCTTGAACCTTTGTTTAAAGGAGCCAATAAAACTTGTTTTAAAATCTATTTTTATGCCTTTCCTGGCGGTGGATCTGCTGATGTAGGCTTTATTGACAATACCATGTGTGGCAATGGAAATGGCCTCACTTAGTCCTTGCAGAGACTTAGATCCGTAATACATGTCAAGGCCATCGAACTCTTCACTGTCGCTGTCATATACGATAGAAAAATCGAATTCCATTTTCAAACATCCTTGTGTGTGGAGTATTCATCCTAACCGGATAGATAGCTAAACGCCACCCCTTAGCGCGATCCCCCCGTTTTGCTGGCGCTGAGAAGGATGTTCAACGCATACGCTCCCACACATAAGTCCATATGCAGGAGCCTGATATGTCCTCGGCTGACGCCCGAACAACCCTGCTCGGGGTCTTGGAAGACATTGACCATCTGCGCGCAACTGCCACGCTAAGCGACTGTGCTAATCATCATGCCGTCATTCGCCAGGTTAGCCGCACCCTGTTCCGCAATGGCCTGATAAGTGCGGCGCGGCAAGGTACTTTGATGGCCGAAGCCGACGATGAGTTATGGCCGATTTCTGGCGGTATCAAATGGCTGCAGTGGGCGAGCGGCGTTAGAGAAAAGCGAACCTTCGTCGGAACCTGTTTCGAAAGGTATTGGAGTGCACTCGACGCAACAGGCCAGAGCATGCGATATCCCTAGGGCAGGGCAGACTACGTGACTGAGCGCTGGTGCCAGTACGAGAAGAAGTTGCCTGAGAGCAGCATCTGTGTCCGCAGTGTGCAAGGCGGCCGGAGCTCCTGACGGGGAACTCAATCAGCTTGGCCCCGGGTGTTGAGATACACAAAACCTCGCTGGGAGCCCGAACGGTCGGCTCAATATGCTGTTCAAAAGGTTGATGGCCTTAACCTACTCACCAAAACCGCATCGCTCATCCCTCCAGACGGAGCGGGCTGATCCGCAGAGCGCGCTATAGCCATCAACAAGACCGGCGAAGTGCGCCGAACTAGCCGCTACAATCC